>JAABUY010000031.1_pt1 | contig 333379 bp, 294 predicted proteins | sample 5560271 | NCBI WGS metagenome assembly JAABUY01 (sample SAMN10711886, study PRJNA513374) | rock metagenome | isolation source: Antarctica rocks | place: Antarctica: Victoria Land, University Valley | reverse complement strand
TTTTAAAGAAATTTTAATAAATTTTATTATAAATCTCCTTTTAAGTAAATAAGAGGATAGTATTTATAATATAATCTTAGTAATTATAAACTATTATATTAAAATAGCTAGGTATTTATTTATTATAAAGATAATTAATACTATTAATATTATTAACTTATTATATTATAAAATCTTTTTAAAATTTAATTAACTAGAAGGTATTATTAGTAATTAAAGGATAATATTTATAAGTAACTTCTAGGTAGTTATATATTATTATACTAATATAAAAAGAAAGCTTAATATTACTTTCTACCCTTAAATAGATAATTAAATAGAGAGATAGAATAGTATACTTAAGTAGTATTTATATTACTATTCTATCTAGAGATAAGATAACTAGGTAGAGTTACTTTATTTAATAGAGTTTATATATAATTATATAAAGTATATTAATATTAGGTACCTTTATATAAGGTACTTTATAACTACTTACTTAAGCTAGATATAAAGCTTTTAAAGCTATTATTAAGAGAAGTCCTATTAATATAAAAAAGGGTTAAATTACTTTAGAAATAAAGGGAAGGTTTAAAGTAATATTTATATTAAATATAAGTTATATAAGTAGAGTATATAAATAAATAATAAAAGTAAAGATAATATAATATAAGTAATTATATCTTATTAAATATAAAGTATATTAAATTAATATAAAAAATTACAAAATTATTATAATATTATCTAAGGCCTTTTAAGGTCTTTAATTATATTAGTAGTTAAGTATATAAGTTATAACTACTTAATACCTTTTATATATATAATATCTTTTATATCTTACTTATAAAGTTATATTAGGGTAATAATAAGAGTATTATAAAAGTTATATAAGTAGAGCTTATAAATAATAAAGTTAAATAAGAAGTTAAAGTTATTCTTAATTATAAAATCTCTTATAATAAATCTTAATATTTAATAAAGTAGAAGGGTTAGTCTTATAATTATAATTAATAGTTATATAAATAGGACTTAATTAATATACTAGATATATTAGAAAGATTTAAGTAGGATTACTCTAAGGTATAAAGTTTATATTATATAAGAGGGGAAATAATTTCTATTATTATAAATAAATAAAAAAAGATACTTAATATAATTAGACTATTAAGGGTATTATAAGAGAGGGCTATTATATTATACTAGTAGTAGTATTAGGCCTATTATTATTACTACTACTAGTAATAAGAGTATCCTCTTTATTATCCTCTTCTTTATCCTTTATAATAGGAGGGAGGCGCTTTTATAATATATTAGTAAGGCTTTAAAAGTACTTTAAAAGGGGAGATAGAGTAATATATATATATTAATAAAGGATATTAAGAATACCTTCTAAGGTATTTATAATATAGATAGTAATAGCTAGGTTAACCCTAATAGAAGTTATAATAGTAATAGGGGTAAAGGAGGCGTAGTAAAGGTAGTAATAATATTATTAAACAAGCCTATTAAAGGTTTACTAGAATTTAATAAGTTAAAGGAGGTTAAAGCTAGCGTTTAAAGTAGTTATAATATCTAAAAATTAAAGAAGGCGCGTATAAGTATAATAAGTATAAGTAGAGATCTCCTATTAATATTTAATATTAAAATCTTTATAATAATTATAATAGAGCTAGGGGAGGCGCGTATATAAGTTATACTATTAAAGGGATAAATAAAGCCTTAATTAAAAATATTAGACTTATAACTCTTTAAATTAAAATATAATATAATAAAGGTATATTATATAAAATAATATAAAAATAGGCTAGGAGTAGCTTAATAAAGGAGGTTATATACTATTATAAGTAGAGGAGGTAGTAGTAGTCTTCTTTTAATTAGTAGTAAGGGTAAGTTTATTATTAAGGATTACTTATAAAATAACTACTAGAAGTATAAAGAGATATAATAAGGTATAAAGGGGGTAATAATATAAATAAGACTTAAAAAGGACTTAATATAATTAATAAAAAATAAAGATATTATAATTAAAAGAATAATATTAAAGTTATATAAAGAAGGTATACCTTAAGTATTTAATAAACCCTTAATAATAATAACTTCCTATTTACTTTAAAATACTAAGACTTTTAACTACTTTTATAATAAATTAATAAAGGATAATAAGAAGTATAATAAAAATATATTATAATATAAAGATTATATATAAGAGTATTATTTATAATTATTATAGTTTAATAATAGTATATATTATTAAGGCTTAGCTTAGAAGGCCTTAGAATAGTTATATTATTATACTCTTATTAGAGTAATATTCTATTACTAAGGGAGTATCTCTTATAAATTATAACCCTTTATACTCTTAAAGCCTAAGAGCCTAGATAGGGAGATAATTATAAGGACTAGTTAAGAATATAGTACTACTATTAATATAATATCTATAGTATATAATAGTACTACGCTACCCCTTTCCCTATAATATATAAAGGAGGGAATTCCCCCTAAAGGGAAGGGTAGTAATTAATCTTACTATTAATAAGAATAGAGAGTTCTATATATATACGTATATATACTATTTATAATACTTAATAGCTACGTTATTATATAGTATCCTTATAGCTATTAATATTATAATAGAGTAATTAATATATATAATAGTTATAAGTTTAACTACTTTAATTAAATACCTAATTTTCTTTACTATTTATATTATTTTAATAACTTCTAGCTTAGTTAATTAATAGCGTATCTTAGCGTCTATTAGAAGATAACTAAGGAATAAAATAGGCTATTAAGATTTCTACTTAAGAGGGCTATCTCTTATAAAAGCCTCTAGTAAGATATAGTAGATATATACTCTAAAATTAAACTCCTTACTTATATTAAAGTCTATAAATAATTACCTTAATTTATTAAAATAGTATAATAATATTAGTAAGGTAAATAGCTTTTATAATTAATAAAAAGTATTAAGTTCTTTAAATATTAACCTACTTAAATAAGTATTATAAACTAGCCTTTTATAAGTATTACCTTAAATATTATTAAGACCTTAAATTATCTTATTAAAGTATATCTTATATAGTTAGAGAGGTTTAATAATTATAATATAGTTTATAATATATTACCTTAGATGTCCTATTAATCCTAAGTATTTCTTAAGAAGACTTAGTATCTTAGGGAATATAAGATCAGCTATTACTGCTAGTTTCTTTATAATAGTAGTAAGGTCTAAGGTATTAACTTTCTAACCTAGTAAATATATAGAGGGGTACCCTAAGAATAATTTTTTAGGTAAAAGGTATATATTTATTTCTAATAGAGCTTAGAAGACCTTATTAAAATAAGATAAATACTCCTTAAGGGAATTAAAGAAAATAATAATATTATTAGTATATATATAATAAAAATAATAAAATAGTTATAAGATCTTATTAATTATTCTTTATATATATACTAGCGAATTTTAGTATCTTATAATTAGAATATTAAATAATTCTTATCTCTAATAACTTATTACTATTAATTAGTACTAGTAGTCTTAATTAACCTACTATTAATAGAAGAAGCTTATAATATCTATTATAATAATATAAGTTACTCCCTTAAGAGTAGTAAGGATTTTAGACTAGGATAGTACTAGATATATATCTAATATAGTAATCTTATTTAACGCCTTAATATCTATAACTACCTAGCCCTTTTTACCTACCTTACTATTTTTCTAGATAATAAAATATAGGAAAGAGAATAGGGTTACCTTACTTATCTATTTTATATAGCTTTAGTTATAAAGTTTATTAAATACTTTATTAAATCACTTCTTTATCTACTTTCTTAAGTAGGTAAACCTAGGCCTACCTTAGTTTATAAAGCTCCTACTAATTATTAATTAATAGGATATCTATTTATTAGGACTTAGGTATATACTTAATATTTCCTATATCCTATTATAGGCTAGGATATTTATTTATAATTACTCTTAATAAAGACTTTAATTAGGGAGTATTATAAATTATAACCCTTATAAGGTATATAGCCTTAACTAGAAATTCTACTAGGCTACTTAGAATAGTTATTATAAAAGCTACGGTAGTAGCTATTAATTATTAAAGGTTTATTTTAAGCTAATTAGTTATTTTCTTAGGGGGCTAAATAGTAAGGTTATTATAAAAAGCTTTTATTAGAAAATAGCTAGTAGCTTTATACTTTATAACTTAACTTAATCTAATATTTTATAGGAGTTTAATTTTAATATCTATATTATTTTAAATAATAATATAGGATATATTATAATTTATTATATAAGTATAAATTAAAAGCTTATTAAGTTTCTTTAGTTATTATATATAAAATTAATTTTTTCTAAGATTAAAAGAATACTTAATCTAAAATTACTTTAATATATAGTAAGATAAGTCCTAATATTAGGATATAATATAAGGGGAGGAATTATAAGTAGTAGTAGTAGTAGTAGAAGTAGTAGGCTAGGGAGTAGAGGAGGGATACCCGCGTAGGGGCTAAGGAGCTTAATAGGGGGGAAGGAACTAGAAGATAAGGGAATACGCGTTAAGAGAATATTAATAAAGGCCTTAAAAATTATAATAGTTATATAAGACGCGTTAAAGGAAGGAATAACGCGTAAGGTAGAATAAATAATAGGGGTAGAGCTTAAATATATAAAGGAGTTTATTATAGAGGTAGATTAATAGCTTAAGGAGGTATATAAGTTTAAGAAAATAGTAGAAGAGTAATCCTAGGGAGGGAAGATATAAGGGGGTAGAAGGAGTTAGGTATAAACGGCTAGCTAGAGCCTAATAGGTATAAGAATAGGTAATATAAGCCCTTAAGGGATATTTATTATAATAATAATAGGTAATATTATAAAGAAGGAATCTAGTGTAATAAATAATAAAAAGGCTAGGACCTTAATAGTCTAAGTTAAAGATAGAATTAAGAGAGAAATAGTAAGGGCGCTTATTAGGGAGTAGCTAATAAAGAGGTTTAAGATAATTATATTCTTAAAGATATAAGAGATTATAGTAGTAAGGTACCTAATTAGAGGTAACCTTATATTATTTATAATAGAGATAGAGGTAAGGGAGGAGTTAAAGGAGAATAATAATTAGGTAAAGAAGGTATATAAGTTAGTAAGAGTACTAAGATAAACCTTCCTAATTATAATATATAAGGTATTAAAGAAGGTAGTAGATATATTAAAATAAAAGGAGGTAAAGGAGGTAATTATCTAGTAGAATAAAAAGAACCTCTTAGGGTTAAAAATTATAAGGGTAGCTTAGTTATAAGTAGTTATATAAGAGAGGAGAGAGGGAGAAGTAGAGAAAGAGAGAGCCTTACTACTATTAAAGCTCCTTATACTAGAGATAGTAGATAAAGTAATTAAAAAGGGCTTAATAAAGGGGTATAACCTTTTAGAGTATAAGAGGTAGGAGAGGAATAGGATTATAATATAATATTTTAACTATTAATAGTATAAGTATATAATAGGATATTATAAAAGCCTAATATAATATAGGATCTATATTAATAAGTATAAATTAAAGGAATATAAGGTAAAGGAAGGGGAGATTAAGAGATATAATAACTATAAAAAGAATAGTTATATAACCTAGAAGTAAGGGTATATAATTAAAGTAAGGGAGCTAAATAAGCTCTATTAAAAGATAGTAGAAAATAAGAAGAAGTTATATAAGGGCTTTATAAGAGGAAATAGGTAATAAGATACCTAGAAGTAGCCCTAAGGGGAGTAGATAATAGTAGTAGTAAGGAAGAAGAGGAAGCTTATATTAGGATTTAAGGACCTTAATAAGGTTATAATATAAATAAGTTCCTAAGGGGATATAAGGGAAAGGGGAACTATATTACTACTAGTAGTAATATTATAAAATAGGCTAAGAAGGCTAATTACTCTCTAAGTAATAGAGATAGGCTAATAGATATTAAAAGAAATACTAGTATAAAAAGCCCTAATTATTAAGGGAATAAAGGTTATAAGAGATATTTAATAAGGATCCTTATAAGGGTATAAAAGATAATAAAACTATTATAATATAATATATAAAGGGAGTAGATTATAATAATAATAGTACTACTAAAAGATAAGGAGGTATAATAGATAGATATCCTAGCTATCTAGGAGCTATTATATATAAAGAGGATAGGTTTAATATATAACTTAAGTAGAGGAGTATTCTACTTAATATATAAGGTAGGGAGGGATATAAGGATATATTTCTTTATAAATAAATATTAAAATATTAATAAATAGGGAGTTAAATTTATATTAGGGGATTTATACTCCTTAGAGATATAAGTTATAAGGAAGGAAGAGGGAGTGCTAGCGCGCCTTTAGATATATAATATATATAACCTTAGCCTAAAGTCTAGGACCTTAATAAATAGCCCCTTTATACTATTAGGGGTAAAAGAGTAGTTAAATTAACCTAGGGAATATATACTAGTAGGAGACTTTAACTTCTATTATTTAAACTAAAATAATAGGGGTAGATATATATATTATAAAGCGGCGGATATATTAATAGATATTATAAAAAAAAAGAAATAAAACTTACCCTATTAAAGGATATAATAACTTAGAGGATAAAGAAAGTAGAAAGTACTATTAATCTAGTATTTATAATAGAGGCTATTAAGTAAATATTACTAGAATATTATATTAGGCTAAACTTCTATTATAAATCTAATTATATCCTAATATATATTAAAGTTAGCCTTAAGGTAAAGGTAATAGCCTTATAATTATAAAGGGTATAAAAGTTAATAGATTTAAAGGAGATAAAGAGATAAATAGGTACCCTTTAATACTTATTATTAAAAGGGGAGTTAATAATTAGGGGGTAGATAGATAACTACCTAGCTAAAATACTTTAAAGCCTAGTAGAAATTATAGAAAAGGAGATATTATAAGTAAAGCCCTCTTTAAAGATAAAGTCCTTCTAAAACTTAGACTATATAAAGGTTATAAAGATAGTATTAAAGCTTAGGATAAAATATAATTATAAGAGAAGCTAGAAGAGTTTAAAGGTATAATAAAAGGCCTAAAAGACTAAAGGGAGGGTATTAAGGAAAGTAAAGGCGCTTTATTTTAGGGAGGTAGTATATAAGATATCTTAAATACTTAATAGACTCTAGAGGCTAGTTAAATAAGGCTAAGAGAGAAGTATACTACCTTAGGAACTCCTAAAGTTCCCTACCCTTAGAAAGGATAGGGAGGGTCTTAAGGTAGAGTTATTTTAAGAGAAGGTAGATATCCTCTAAGAGACCTTCTTCCCCCCGCCCTTAATGGTAGATTTAAGTAATATCTAGGGGTTTTAATATAAGATACCCCTAATAATAAATATAAGAATTATTAAAGAGGAGGTTTATAAGGTAATTAATAGGTTAAAATAAGATAAAGTACTAAGGATAAATAGGATCCTAAATAGGTTTTTAAAGATAGTAGAAAGGGAGCTACTACCTAGCTTTATATATTTATTCTAGGTATACCTAAGGGTTAGATATTACTTAATAGAGTTTAAAAAGGCTAATATAATTATCTTAAAAAAGTTAAAGAAAGAGGACTACTTAAAGTTAAAGTTATATTATCTAATTACCCTACTTAGTACCTTAAGGAAGGCGCTAGAGGTAATTATTATAAAGAAGCTGGGTAACCTTATAAAGGAATATAAGCTACTACCCTTATAATAGATAGGGGTAAAAAAGGGAAGGTTAATAATAATATCTCTTAAGATAATAATAGAGGTAGTATATATAATATAGAATTATAATAAATCTAATATAATAAATATATTATTATTAGATATTATAAGGGCCTTTAATAATATCTCTTATAAAAGGTTACTTTATAACTTAAAGAAGAAAGGGGTTTTAACCCTTATTATAAGGTAGGTATAAAGCTTCCTAATAAAAAGAGTTATAATAATTATACTAGCTTAAGAGATAAATAGGATAAAGATAATAGAGACTAGGATCCCTTAAAGATCCCTAATATTATTATTTTTATTTTTATTTTTTAACTCCCTACTTATAAAAGAATATATAAAGATAAAATTTTAGGTATAAATTAGGGGCTTTATTAATAATATTTACTTAATAGTATATAATAAAAATATTAAGGAGAATTATAAGATCCTAGTAAAGATATATAAGATATACCTTTATTAGGTAAATATATATAAGGTAACCTTTACCCCTTATAAGTATAAGCTAGTCTATTTATTAAAGAGCTTAAAGAGGTTTAATATAAAGGTAATAATAGACTTTAAAATAATAGTAGTACACCTTAAGGTATTAATATAAGTTCTTAAACTCTATATTAATAATAAATTAAGGTAGGGCCTATATATTAATAGGATAAAGTTAAAGATAAAGATATAAAAGCTAGTCCTATTAATTATTATTAGCTTAATATAAAGTATTATACTTAATAAGGTAAGATAGGTATATAATATTATAATCTAGCTAGTAACAACCTATATAATAGAGATATAATATAGCTTAAAGGGGATATTAGAGGTAAAGAAGGTAAATATTATAGTACTACTTAGAAATTATATAAAATAGGTACTTAAGAATAGTACTTAGGGCCTTTAAGGTAACTAGTATATAGGTATTAGAGGTAGAGTTAGAGGTCTTATTAATAAGGATAGGCCTTAACTAGTTAATATTATAAGTATTAATAATATAGGAGATCTACCTATTAATTAAGGAAGGGAACGCGAGGATCTATTATAAGTTAAAAGGGAAAAGGGGAAGAGAGAAGAGGGTTATAAAGACTCTAATAGAAGAGAAGTAGTCTTAGGTAAGGGGAGCCCTTTAAGTAGTAATAAGGGGAGGGGATATTAGAATAGCGGACTAGAGCTTAAAAGGTAGGGAGGTAGTAAGGAGGAATAACCCTACCCTTAAAGAGATTAAGAGGTAGGTAAAAGAGAAGTAGAAAGAGAGGTAGCTAGGATACTAGGAGGGTATTCCTAGCTATATAAGGATAGCGGTATAAAAAGGGGAGGTTTAAGAGATAAGAGTTAGCCTTTATATAGGGCTTTTTAAGGTTAAGAGCTCTATAAGTATTTAGTTATATATAAAGAAGATAGGACTACGCGCCTTTTTATATAAGAGGAGGGTACCTAGGGTTAATAATACTAGTTATAAATATAGATAGAGGTATTAAGATATTAAGTATATACTTATATTCTACCCTAATTATATAAAGGGGAGGAGGTAGATACTTTAAAAGATAGGGTTAAGTAACTTCTATTAGATAGTATTAACTTTAAAAGGATTAAAGGTAGTAACTAAATAGATAATCTAGTAAGGTATACTTAGCTAATTTATACTAGTAAGGGAATAACTCTTTAAGGTAATATAAGAGTAAATAGGCTTTAACTAGAGGGTAAAGAGGTAGATAACTCTAATAAAAGAAGAGAATAAGATAGTATAAAGAATATAAGAAAGGGTAGTATATAGTATCTAAAGATCTAGAAGTATAATAGTAAGTAGAGTAGGGGATAAGGTTTTCTTTTATAAATTATAGTTTCCTCTAGTAAGTTAGATATAGACCGCCCTTATTAGCTCTAAGTAGCTAGATAGTAGAGTATAAAATATAGAAATAAAAATAAAAATAACTAATAAGTTAAATAGTTATAAGATATCTAGCTATCTAGAAAGTATAAGAATAGCTAAGTATATTACTAAGGATTATTCCTTAGTAGCTCTCTATAAAAGCCTTCTATAGACTATATTATAATGATATACTAGTAATAAAGAAAGACGTTATATCTTTATAATAAGGTAAGAAGTAATATAAGTAATCTATCATACCTTATAATTACTTACTAAGTCTAGGGTATTACCTAGTTCTTTTATATTTATCTATTAGTTATAGTAGGCTATATAACCCCTCTATCTTACTAGGTATTTAGTTACTAGACTACGTCCTTTCCTAATAAGGCGCTTATTTATTAGTTATTTTATCTTAAAGGATTTAGTAATATCTATATCCCCGTTTATAAATATAGATAGGGGCTCCTCTAGTTATAGCTAGGTAAACGGGTTATTACTTAGGTATAACTCTAACTAAGCTACTATAAAGATATTATAAATTTACTAATATCTAGGAATAGCTACCTAGTAGGCTAGGCGGCTAACTTATTTAAGGACCTTAAAGGGACTAATAAACTATTATCTATATTTTCGGCTTATAGCTAAGGGGATAGAGTACCTATAATAGAGACGTAGTTTAATAGAGTCTCCTACGCGGAAGAATTATAGTTAATAGTAATAATTATAATAAAATTTAGAATATATCTAGGTAAAGGTAATAGTATTAGATACCTAGAGACGGGTAACGCCTCTAGGTATAGCCTCTTTATTATATACGTCAAGGTCTAAGGGCTAATTTAGTAAAAAAATTATAGGCTATATTATTTAGTAATTAACTACTAGGGGTAGATAGGGAGTTATTATAGCTTAACTAGATAGCTAGGATTATAATAGGCTATATAACTATATTCTCTAGGGTACTTATCTAGAAGTATAAGGTAATCTCTACTATTTAATTAATATATTTACTAGACCTATTAGTTTAGGGGTAGTAAGTTATAGAATATAGTAGTTTTACTCCTAGCTTATTAAATAAGGTAGTCTATAACTTACTTAAGAATTTACGGTCCCTATCTAATATAATTTACTTAGGTAGATCCTAGTTAATCTTACGCAGTCTTATTAGTAACTAGTCGGCCTAGTCTATAGCTATAAAGGTCACCTTCCTAGGAATTAGGGTAATTCTCCGAGAAAATTTATCTATAATAGTTAAAATAATATTATAGCCTTTATTTAATATTAGTAGGGCTAGAATAAAGTTAATTATTAGGGTATAAAAAGGTATTAGAGGTAATAGAATAGGCTATAAGGAATTATAAGGTAAATAACGCAGAGTCTAATATAACTAGTATTATAAATAGTAACTAAGAAACTCCTAAAGCTTCTTAATAAGGCCCTTAATATACTATTACCTAGATAAGACTTTATAGTATTTAGTAAACCTTATATATTCTAAATACGCGATCTTAAGAAATATCTTAATAGCTAGTCCTAGAATGTGTGAGCGGTTAGGTCCCCCTATATTAAACTTCTAAATAAGTCTATTAGTAGCCTAGCGGAATAGAAGCTTTATATAGTCTTCTACCTTAAGGTAGTTATTACTATTAAGGACCTTCTTTACCTTATACTACGCTAAGTCTACTTCGTAGCTATTTATAAGCTATTATTATAGATCTAGGCTTAATTTAATAAGACTAGTAGTAGTATATATATAACCTTATAAGGTATTAAGTCTACCTTCCTTATTTATAACTACCTTTATAATAGTAGTATTATATAGTCTTAATAGGGTATCTAAAATAATATACTATTTCCTAGGCTTATAGTAAAACTTAATATTATTAAACTATTATATATATTTAGAAGTATAGATAAGGCGAAGGTTTAGCTTAGTTATAAACAAGGTTAATATAGATATTTATTTTATAATTCTAAGTGCCGTACTATAGTCTATATATATTATAGTCTACGGGGTAGACTCTATTATATAGTAGACCTTACCTAGAACCTATATAATCCTAGCTAATTTAAGCTTAATAGGCTAATACTATATCTTAGCCTCTTTTAGAAGATAACTAAGAAATAGAATAGGTTAAACCTAAGAATAACTAGGGTATTTACTATCTTTTACTAGGCCGTTAATATAATATACTATTATATTAAAGCTAAAAACTTTACTAATATTAAGATTTATAAATAGAATAATCTTATTATTAAAGTATAATAAAAATATAGGAGATAATAATACCTTTTATAATACCTTAAAAAAGGTAAACTCTAACTTAGAGGGGTCTATTAAAGGCTTCTATCTTATAAAATTCTTTTATTTATTTCCCGCCTTAAGAGCTAATACTAGTATAAGGGTCTTTCTATCTTATAGAGGCTTAGAGATAGCCGCGTAGTAGGTAATATAACTATATAACTAGCCTATTATACTAAGATAAGTTTCTAGCTATAAAAGAGACTCTAGAAATAAGAGCTTTAATATAGCGAGAAGCTTATCTTCTACCGTAGATAGCTTAAAGGAATCGACCTTCTAGCCTAATAGTTAGACTAAAGGGTATCTAAGGAACATCGGTAAACTGGGAACTAGTATAGAAAATCTAAACTGCTAAATCCGCTAAAAGCGCATTTTTTAGGTAAAATGCTAGTAATAAATAGGAAAAATTCAGGTTTTTTTTATTCTAGCCTAAAAGTCCTAAATATAGAAAACCCGGATTTAAGGCCTTAAATCCGTGATTTTCCTCTAGCGCCGGGAAGAAACGGGAAGCTCGCTAGAGCTATAGCGCCTACGTCGTTAACGCTAGCGTGATATAGGTTTTAAATATAGTCGATTCACGTAATTTATATACGCGTAGAGTACCTCTCTTTAGCCTAGACCTATATCCTATCTCTATATTACGCCTGCGATTAATTCTCTTACTAAGTATTAGTACTAATTAATTAATAAGACTTAGTACCTTATTAGAATTACCTAGTTAGTACTAGCCTAGTATAGTTATATTATAAATAATTAGTAGGACTTATCCTATATTAGTCCTATTACCTAGTATTTCTAAAAGTTACTAAATCTAGCTAAATGCGTATTTTACAACTTACGATGTTATTTTAAGCTCTAGGGCTAATATATAAGCGTATTAGTTATATACATATAATGCTAGTATAATACGCATATTTTTGTAATATACAGGTTCCCCTAGTTTGCTAATAAAGGCTTTAGTAGGATTTACTAATATGCTATACTTTTATAGTACGGTAAATACTTATTAGAGATACTAGATATACTCTTCTAGAGTTCTAGAGTAGATAATAATATTATTAATATATACCTTAGCGAATTTCTAATAGGTATAGAGGAGGCGGTTAATCTAATACTAGATATAGGCTAATAAGTTCTTATAAATTATAATAGTAATATTAAATAATTCTTAGCCTTAATAGCTAATAACTATAAGCTTATAGTAGTTATTAGGATATATATACTAATAATAGAAAAAACTAGTAGTATTAATAATACTTATATATTTATAGTCTTTTATAGTAGTAATTATCTCTAATTATAATAGTAAGGCGTAGATATTAGGGCGTATAATAGTATTTAAACTATAGATATCTATAACTACGCGGCCTTTATATTTCCTATTAGGTATAGTCTTCTAGATAATAAAGATAGGGAAACTAAAGGGGGTTAACTTAGTTATTTAGTAAAGTCTATCCTATTTATAGAGCTTATTAAAGGTATTATTAAGGACCTTCTTTAACTTAGTATTAAGGGGATAAACCCTCGCCGTTTTTAGGACCTTTTATTCCTAATTAGATTTTAATAGAATTCTTATCTATTCCTCCTATAAAACGTCTATAAAACTACCCTCTTCCTAGAGTTTTAGGAATTTATTAATAATATCGTATATTAGCTAATATTTATTATAAATAGTAGTACTATTAGGTATAATAAAGTCTTTTATAACAGGTACTATTATAATATTAGGTATAGTAGGTGTAAAGGCTTTTATAGGAGGTATTAATACTAAAGGTAAAGGAGACGCTAATATCGCTAGTATTACTATTATAAAAGTAGTAACTACCTTATTAAAAACCTTTTCAAGCTAGCTAGTTTAATACTTACTCTCTAGATAATAAGTTACTAATTCTATAGTATCCTTAATTCTAGATATTATATAGTAATATCTATTAAATTCTAATTCTTAAACTATTCTTAAATAATAGTTTTAAGGTACTATTACTACCTTATCTCCCTTATTTTTTTACTAATATTACTAATAGAGAGGCGTTAATAAAATAGGTATAAAGAGATAATTCCTAATAACTATTAGGTTTAAAGAAATAGTTATAGTCTAGTAATAAGGTATAATAGACTAGGATTTATATTTAAGTATTAGGAGGTACTATAATAGTTTACCTAGTATAAACTAGGTATACTACTAGCTTTCCCCGTACCTTTATTTATAATATAATATAAATATTATAGCTACCTATTAAGGCCCTTAATTAGGAGGCTAAAATATTAATTCTCTTAGGAATTATAATATCTATCTTAATAAGTATTTTTACCTTAAGGTTATTAATAATATAAATTTCCTAGGGGGATATTATTATAATAGTATTTTTACTATTATAATTTATAGGTAGATAGAGAGGTAATATTATATATTTTATAATAATATACCTTATTAACTTAATACCTCTAACTATTATTAGGCTAGCTATTATATAAATTTATAAGTTAGGGATAGAAGCCTTTAAGTAGGCTTAGTTACCTAGGCTAATACTATAGCTTATATTAAGATATATAGAGTCTATTATACTACTAGGTAATAGCCTTACCTTAGCTATTATATAGTAGTATCCCTAGAAGGTATATCTTATACTAACCTCTTTAACTAAGTTTATAAAAGATATAATAATATTATTAGACTCTTTTATAATAGCTTAGATAAACCCTAGCTAATTACCTAGATAGTAGATATTAAGAGAACCTAGTAAAACCTAGGTATTAGGAAATCCTAGATAGAGTAATATAAATACTTATTATCCTTTTCTAGAGCTACTAAGGTATTAATATAACTAGTTTTTTAAGGTAAATAATATATAGTAACGCCGGTACTAATATACTAGAGCTATACTTATAGAGGTAAAGTATTACTCTACCTTATTATCTTATTAAGGCTAGTAGTAATTAAGGTCCTTATTAGGGTAGTAGTTATTATTTTCTAGGGTTCCCTTAAGTACTATAATATCTTCTAGAGAGGTATTAAAAGACTCTGTATTAGGGGATATATAAGAGGCTTCCTTAGTAGCCTAATAGGCTACGCCTTATAGACGACGAGGTTAATATCTTATAAGATAAGGCTAATATCTTATAAGATAACTTAAACCTCTTCTATACCCGCCTTAAGAGCGGGGATTATATTAGGGAGATATTAGGGTATACTAGGGTAATATTAAAGTTAAACCTAATATACTAGGTATATTTTTTATAATAATTTATAGAGGTTATTAAGGTATAGGTAAAGGCTAACTTTACTAGAGGGCCTAGTTATAGGGATTAGGCTAATAGGTAGATCTATTAGTATTACCGTCCCTATAATTATTATATACTAAATACCCTAGGAAAAAGGGCGGCGGAAATAGCTAATAGTAAGAAGGAAATAGTAGCCTAAAAAAACTACCCTAATAATTATTATTCTAGTACTAACTCGTCTTTACTACCGACTTTCTATTAGCCTAATACTACTTTTAAGAATACTCCTTAAGAGCTAGTTAATACTACGTTTCCGCCTTACTATCTAAGGCTTTAAGGAACTTACTAAGAGTTATAGTCTCTATTAGCGTATTAATAAATTATTAGTATTTTAAAGTAAGGTTATTCTATATAATAGATAACTAATTAGGAATATCTTTAAAATTAGTAGCCCTTATATATTATAAGAGGCTTTATATAAAGACTCTAGGTAATTTACCCTACCTTATATCTTCCTATATATACTTCTCTATTTATAATTTAGAGATAGTAATAGATCGCTATTCTTTAAAGTATTTAGTTAAGGTATTAATCTAAGACTTTAATAGGGTAGTCTAAAAGAGATCCTTTTCTAGAGTTATAAGCTTTATAAAATACTACTTATATACCTTACTACGTAGATATATAGGTAATATATTAAGGACCTTATTTTTATCCTTAAAGGCTATAAAGATCTTATAACCTATTAATAAACTTATAGATATCTTAATAGAAAGTATAATATCCTTAGTAGATAATTACCCCTTCCCCTTTTATATCTAGGAAAAAGTAACTAATATCTTTAGTTTTAAGTGAGGCGGGGCTACTATTATTCCTATTACTATTAATACCATCTTACCTAGGTGGTCCTAGGGGTCCTAGAGTACCTAGGGGCCTAGGTAGTAGTAGATTATACCTAATATAGCTTACTATAATACATTTAATAATTACCTCGATATTTTATTCTACTATTATATTTTTAGGGCTAATTAGTTAGTTATAAATAGCTTCCTTAGCTAATATAAATCTAGTTATTATTATTAGGGTAGTCTTAGATAAAGATAATAATTAAATAGATAAAGAAGGTAATAGTAGATTAGGTCTTAATAATAAAGAAGGATTTTTCCTAGCTAATATAAGCTCTAGTAGATAATAGCGAGCTACCTAAATCTATTAGTTACACTTAAATTTCTTAATTATAGTATAAAATAAGGGTTTATCTAGTATCTAATTAAATAGATAAAGGTCCTTAGTACCTACTTCTTCCTTAAGGCTAACTACCTGAAGAGAGGTAGATCTTAAGTAATAATAGCTCTAAGTAAGACTACTTAGCCTAGGAGGCCTAAGATTTCCTTTAATAATCAAGGAAATAATTTAATAATTAAGATTATCTAGAAGGTTAGCGTAGATATAACTAGAGGTAATAAAATTAGATAACTATAAAGTAAGTATAATTATATCCCTACTTATAAAAGCTAGCTTAAGAATAAGACGTAAAACTATTTACTATATATAAAAACTATTAATAAGAAAAATACTTTAAATATAAAATTAATAAACTAGCTAAGAAGGCTCTCTGTTATAGTAGGCTAATACCCGATCTAATACTATCTAATAGGGAGTAGTATTAGATAGTAATAATAGGTATTACTACTAATTATTAGGTACTATAGCTAATAAGTTAAATAGTTATAAGATATCTAGCTATCTAGAAAGTATAAGAATAGCTAAGTATATTACTAAGGATTATTCCTTAGCAGCTCTTTATAGAAGCCTTCTACAGACTATATTATAATAGCTAGGTATAATTTAGGTTATTATAATACTATCTCTAACTAGTACTATTAAAATTAAAGCTATTATTATAAGATAAACTAGAAGTATATTAACTTAATTAAGAATCTTAATTATAATAATTATTATAATAAGATTCTAATTATTTTACCTTATAAAGGCCCTTATTCTTATAAATATTAAACTAGATATTTTTCTTATATCTTAACTCCTCTAATAAGGTAGGAATTATAAATAAACTTATTAGAATTAAAAGATTATAATATAACTAGCTATTAAGGTATTTATATATAAGGAGGACTTAAGCTAATTTATTTATATTTATATTTATATTTTTACTATTTAAGATAATATTAGATATATAATCTATTAAATCCTATTAATTATAAGCGTCTTTAATAGTATAATAGATTACCTTAAAGAGGCTAAGTAACCTATTATTAGAGTATACCTTAGATATAACTAAGTAGGAGAAAGAAATATTAGTTAAACCTAATAATAATAATAGTAAATATACTAGGGATATTTATAATACTATATATAATAGGTAATATAGATATATTAATAATATTTATTACTATATAATTATATATCACGTAGTTATATATAATAATATTAGATTTTTAAAATAATATTATAACTACTTATTTAAATCTATTTAACCTAACTTTAGCCTAATTCTAGTTAAGTTAAGCTGTAATATTATTCTATTATAACTTAAAGTAATAGGAAGTTACTCTATAAGTCTATAGCTAACTAGGGGCGGGTTATATAAGATATATAATTTAAAACTAGTAGGCTAACTTTCTAAATTACTAATATAGTACTAGCCTTTCTAGCTATCTATTAAGAAGTATACTTCTATATATTTAATATTTAAAATAAATAGGAATACTTAGTATAAATTAATAGTATCTTATACTTTAACTCCTTTACTTAAAGGATTTTAAAGTTATATATATTTAGAATATTAAAAGCCTTATTCCTATTCTTATTCCTATACTTATATAATAATAATATCTTAATATTTCTTTAAATTCTTATTTTATCTAGAGAATATAGTAAATAAGATATTTCTTTTATCTTATAACTTTCTTATTAATCTATATATAGATATAAGTCTTAGAAGGATTTATACCTTTTATTCCCTATTAAAAAGATAGCTTCCTTACTATACTAGAATCTTAGAATAGAACTACGTAGACTAATAAGATATAACTAGTAAGATATAGAGACTACACGTATATAGATTATATAATATAGACTTTAGACGTACTAAGCGCGTGGTAATTATATAGGAATAGAAATAAGACTTTTAGTATTCTAAATACGCGCGACGTTCATTTCCCCTAAGCGAGGAAATTCGGGTGTGAGGTACTTTCGATTCGTGCCAATCATTCTTATTCATTTTGAATATCGCAAATATCTTGTTAAGACTCACTGAGCATCTAGGATTCGTATGATCGTATCAAGCATGTGGTTCTAGTATTCGGAGAGCGCCACCAACCAAGTATAGACTTCCAGTGACTAAAGTCTGGATGCCCGACCCTCGATCATACGACCTCGCCAAATTCAAAGCGCCTTCAACGGTCGACTCGAAGGTTGTGTGAGTTTCAGGGAATATGCATCTCCAAGCCTCGATGTACTGTTCCTGCATATCGGCAGAGAAGGGATGATCCGCGGGTCGAAAACATCGATCTAAAGGCAAATGAGTAAGTAGAGTCTTGCATAGAGCGACGTCGAAGCCTCACCAGCATCACGGACGCCGTCCTGTCGTTGCTCGTATGTACTTTTGATGAGATACTGGATTGATGTGCGCCGCTCTCGCAGAGTAGAAGCAATACTTCGAAGGAGGGCCGCTCCATCTCGTTCTGATATATGACTGAAGATCATGATACGCGTGATTGGCACGGACTCGCTGGTGAAGTTAGTCCGAGAGTTCGTTTCCAATCAGGGATCTTCAGCGACCTTTTGTCTTGTACGACCATATCGGCGAACCACTCGGCAGCATTTTTTACACTCAATTCGTTGTGTGCTCCATCAAGAAACCACTGCTGACGTCCCTGGGTAACCTGTTGGAAACGTCCGAGCCAAAAGAATTGCTGTATACCCACGCCAATATCCTCCCCAGTGAGGTCGCTGCAGGGCACTGGCGATGTCTCACTAAGGAAAGCACGGGTGAGAGCAAGTGCAAGCGAAGCGTTTGTTCTTTGGACTCGTGGCCTCAAAGCAGATGCATTGACTGGAAGTAAGGGATCCACGCTGACATATTCCAATACAACATCTCTCTCATTTGCCCGCCGCTCTAGCATCGCGGCGGCCAGCGGTTCCTGTGGCGATGAGAAAGCCGGCCGTCCGGACTTGAAGATCCCGGCTTTGTGCCAGGCAATGTTTTCAATGGATGGACCCAGCTGTTTAACGTGATCCATCCCAATGGTCGAAATACCTGTGACAACAGGCCGTACGAAGACATTTGTAGCATCATATTCCCCACCGTTATGGGTCTCGTAGATGGCGAAATCAACATTCTCTTCAATGAATGTATGAACAGACACGAGCATCAGTAACTGGAGATATCGAGGCTTAGGCAGCGAACGAGACGTTATATTGTCCCACACCTCGAACAAATATTTCGTGAAAAGTTCTTCCGAGATCGGCTTGCGGTTGATTTGTATTCTTTCCTGTACATGTTTCAAGTGTGGTGAGGTATACAGGCCAATCCTTTTGGGGTATCGAGTCCTGTTCCCGTGAGCTTCCAAGAAAGAACTCGTAAAGGCGCATGTGCTCCCTTTGCCTTTTGTTCCTGCAACGTGTATTACATTCAATTTCTCAATATCATTATCCTATCCCTCGTTCAGAACGCATCGAACAATGAGGCCTGGGATGTTGATACCGAGTGACCGAGGGAGCTTAGCCAGGCCTTCATACCCGACAAGCTAGGTTTGCCCGTGAAGCTTGACATCGCTGGCATTTTTGGCAAATCCTCCGCCACTTCTGGTATTGATTTGGGTCGAACATCACGACGCCTGCTGTTAAGAAGATTTATGGCGTCCTGTAAACGATCAACCTTGCAAGCCTCCCTTTGGGTTTCCATCCTTACCTCGTACTGTCTTGACATGCCAATTGATGCTTGCGAGGGGAAAGATCTACACATCCTGCGCATCGTCCTCCATAAATTTAGGGGGCGATGCGGGCAGGCTGACTTGAACCCGCTTTAATGCGAGGATTCCAACCCCGGACTGAGGCACCTCGTGCATAAAACAACGGCCCGAACCGGGCACGTGGCAGCGAGATCTTCGAAATTGAGTTTTTCACATGCGTTACCAGATCCACTTCTCGTTATAAGGTAGGTAATTTCTAGGTGTTCCTTTATCATTCAATGTTGCTTACAATGAAAGAACTCAGTGATGACATTTCTCACTGATGAGATTACGTAATTGATACATTCCTGTCGTTGAAACATGCCAAGAGTCCATTTCACGGGTCCCTTCCTTTGTTTTGAGATACCATGATCACGGAGGAACCGAACAGTATTCAACGTCTGAATCGAAATATGAATCATAGAACATATTCCATGAAATCTATCTTTTAGAAAATAACAGTCTGAAAGCCCCACGATTCATTGGCAACTTTTTCGATTGTCGAGTTCCATGCCCACACCTCGTCGATTCGCCCCAGTTGATTCAGATATCATCGGTCTACCAAGCTTTTTAAAGGGTCAAAAATGACAGTATCGGGTTTCACAGCAAGCTATGCTTGTAGCACTGCCATGCCTCTCTGAGGAGCTGCGTTTGGGACTTTGACTTTCTTCCGAGACAAGGGAGGGTTGAGGTAACCTTCGAAGATCGTTGCCTCTGACAAATCATTGATGTGGAAAATGAGTAGGAGTCACCCGCAAAAGCCGGCTTGGTTGGCACGCGCCTGATGAGACAATACCAATACGGAAGTTTCCCTGTGCATTAGATAGGAGTGGTAGATGGTAGAGAATCCAATGAGAGAAATGCATTCAAAGTCAAGGGTATACTCGAACCAATGCAGAACCAAAGTAGGCTCGGGCCTTTGGTTATAGCGAAGCGTGTAGGATGAGAGATGAGTCGCTCGTAAATATAACGTGACGTGCAAAGCGGGAATCATCGATGCCTGCGTTATGGCGACCTTTAGGCTATGGCTTTCGAGTGTTGTCATAGAATTGAGACTCTGTGATGACTCTACTAACTGAATTCGTTTGAGTACATGTGCAATATACATATCTTGTTATTGCGGGTTTGATGCTCTATCACTATGGTCTCGAGCATTGGATCACAATGGCACAAACCAATCTGAATGATGACTATGGTAAGCCCTACCTATGTTGTAGATTTCCTCTCTAAAAACACATGGCCGCATCACAGACGAGAACCCATTGCTGAAATATTTTTCCTGTCAGCATATGATACCTCTTCATCATAGACGCGCCTTCGAGTACTTTCTCCGCCCGGGTCTCGCTAGCAGATAATGCTTACGATCAAGCAGAGCACGAACACGAAGACTTGAGGGATCCTTCGTGGGATGATCTGTGCCGTCTTGGGAACGGATTTCTCCAATATGAACAGATGATGGAGCTTAGGGGACTCCGCGTACCATAGCGGGAAGACACGGGCAACAGCAGTGTGGGAAGGGGGGATGGCGCTAAGACGACAACTGCAATGTTTCCGCTAAGCGAGACTGGGAATTGCACCTCCGGTGCTCTCTTGAGAGGGAGGGTGCGTGAGCATGAGACTCATCTTGAAGCCCGAGAGGCGTAAATGTAGAACTTATTTTCGTCATGCGTCCACGCTTTCGAAAATGCTGACGCAGACTGATTCGCCCCTTTCGATCCAAACATGCGTAACCGTGAAATGAGATTTGACGCCTGCATGGTCTGACTTCAGACATGTTGCATGGTTCAACCACTTCCTTCAAGGGATCTCTTTGGTGCCAAGAGATGGGATACTGGACCCCAGTGAGTACAGCCAAAGACAACCATGAACATGCAATAGCCCATGATAATTTGGACTTTCGGCAGGACGAACTGCGCCGCAGGTTTCGTTGTATAACAAAAGTTGGCCTGCAAAGCGGTACTTGGTGCCAACCAGTGCTGTAGGTCTATGTGTAAGAAGGCAACGGTGCATTCGCAGGCGCGATTGTGGCTCAGTCCTGAAACAAAACCCCATAAGGCGATAAGGATTTATAGGTCCGCCGTGCAGGTGGCCTACTCATCCCATTTCCGTCATCATCCATACTCGGCCTATAGGGCATATTGATTGGCGGTTTGTGTACTCCATCGCCATCCATACTAGGCTGCCCGGCAAATTTCACTTTTGGTTGCATGTAGGTTTGCAGAGGTATAACCGTGCTACTTGAACTTGTTGGCCTACTACCGTTGCCCCTGATGGAGCTCCCTTCATCGATGGACATACGCCCGTCGTTGGTCGATATGAATGAATAAGCCGTACCAGCAATTCTTGGTCCTGCCCGCGTCATGAAGTGTGACTGCTTTGATTCGCCGAAATCGGAGGGTTGCCGGAAAAATGGCTTTCTTCCCTGCGCCTTCGGCTCCTCTTCTTGATGGTGTCTCGAATCACTGTCGCTCCAGATCATGGTAGAGACTCCAGTAGATTGATTCTTATCGCTTTCATGATCCCAAGGAATTGCTGGAGCAGTGTGATTAGGACCCAGGTCGCTGTTGGTCTGTTGTGCAGGCGCCGCTGGCTCGGGATCGCTATCGCCTTCATCTTCATCATCTACAAGGATCACCATCCATACGCCGATGGTATCGTTGACCCCCAAAAGTGGTGTGCAATGTATCCACCGAGCTCGAGACTTCGGGGCAGTTTTGGATTTCCACTGCACCTTCGCAGTCACTTTCCTTCCCACCTCAAGAGCATGGGAAAGTTCATCACGAACCCTCGTGCTACCTCCGATCTTGCTCATAAGAGGCGATTGCAAGATCCCAGGCATTCGTAGATCGGGCGAGGCGAACAGAATGCGAAGGGAGGGAAACGGCCTGACGAGTAGATAAGTCTTGTAGTACCCAAGCGGCGGTGCGCTGCCCTCGCCGTTCAATTGAAATGTATTGTCGACGGTAACTAATGGTGTGCTGGAGGACGCACGAATTTCTCCTTGCTCCTCGACGTCGCCCTCGACAGCATTACGCTCGGACTCGAGTTGCTGCCGCTGCCGCAGCTGTATAAGTTTTTCAAGCTCCTGAGGATTGAACGTTTCACTCAATTGCTCAAATTCGTTCTGTTGAATGGTTTCCACTGGATCATCACTAGTTTTGATGAGGCTTCCGTGGTTTTCATGCCGACGCATCAATCTTCGGAGAGATGTGAAACCGGTGGAATTGATGACGAGATCAGTAATATCGAGTTGGGCTCCAAGGTAGTATCTTACTTTGCCAGACTGATCGCGTAATGGCACACACATAATTAGGTTTACGAAGGGTGTACCATCCTTTCGACTTTGAGTCATGACCAGTCAGCAAGCGACCAACCTTCCGATAATAGAACCTTACTAATTCAACAAGACTTCACAATGTTCGCGCTCAACGTCAAGCGACTCACGAAAGCGACTGATGCCGAAGGCACTTGTCCTAGGTCCTCCCAAACTACGGCAATTGCGACCTAAGAATTCATTCCTAGGGTAACCTGTCATTCGGTGGAACTCTTCGACCGATTAGCATGGTCTTAAACAAGCATAATTCGAAGGGGGAGCTACCTTCAGAGGTGAAAACTATAGGATTGTCTGGTCGAGCCGGATCCGAGAGTACGAATACTTCCGCCAAACCATCTGCAACGCTGCGTGATTTCGGATCTTCCCTTCCTGTTATACGATCTACCAATGCAATATCAACGGTTTGGACGTATATGAAGGCGATGAACGCCGGGAAGTCATCCTTCAAAAGTATGTCCAGTGCTCTGTCCGACTTGTCTTCCATCACCCACGCCATGGTGGCGCTGTTCACTTCTGACGTAAACTCGTGGCCTGGAATAGGCTCGAGACCATTGATGATAGATTCGGCGTATTTAATCGTCTTCAATGCTTTTACGGCATCAAGATAATAGGCAAGAATAGGGACCGAATCTGGTCGATACATACGCAGAAACTCTGCAAACTTCAAGGATAGTTTTAGGTCTGCAAGTATCAGTTTAAGGTGCTGTCGTGAAAAGAGTAGCTCGGAGCGCTGCTCCAGGGGGTCGAGGGTGTCATTGGCTTGGGTAATATCAATCTCCTTGTCGGGTTGAGCCAGGCTGAAGCTATCAGGCTTCGAACTCTCTGTCAGCAGAGGGGGAGGAAGGCCAGGATCTGAGCTGCGTCGCGGTGGGAGTAAAATCGAGTCGTCGTCAAGCTCTTCGATCGGGGACAAAGGAGGTGGGCTATCCTCCTCGTACGGGTCAGAATATGGCTGGTAATATGGACGTGAATCTTTAGGCGGGGGATAAGTCGGAAGGTGTTTCCTGCAACCGAATAAGCATACAATGTAGATACAGTTAGGCAAGATGGCGTATGTACTCGTCCAGGTGTACAACGAAGGCTTTGCCAGCAGTGGCTGACGAGGGATTATAAAAGTCGTATTTTGAAGGATCGAAGCCATCCCCATGTTTCATACCGTAATCCACTCCGGGCGAAGGTGTTTCGAGATCCTCCACATAGCCATACGTTCCCTCGTTATCGGAGACTTTGGCCATGAGTTTGACTTGGGATCTCTATTGAGCGCAGGCCATCAATTGCCCACGCGACCAGAATAGACGTAGAATCGCAATTGTACGATCGCGGCTTGTCCGAATTGAATTTCCCAACTTGCAGGAACTCAAACAATAGTAGAGACGGGAGTTGGTATTGTGCGGCCTGTGGAGTATATATTGTTGGGCGTCTATGGTGTGAGAATTGCATGTAAGGGCAGCAAATGTGAAGGACGAAGAGGGAAAAGAGAAGAAGTGGTGACGCAAAACTAGCGGACGAGGGTCCATAGATCTGTGGAGCGGACATGGGGGGAAGTGGCTTCTAGCTCAAGAGCATCGATGCTAGACTGGGTCGGGGTGTTTTGTGTGCCGTGTGGTAGATTGGCATTCGTCCGTTGCGTGGAGAAGGGTTAGGCATGTGCACCGGACAAGCCTCCTTCGACTTTCGAGCCGTCTTAAGGGTCTCTTTGGGACTCTCATTGAGTTTGAGATGGTTCCATCCCACGAGTGCAAGAGCAAGGTGATGAAAGCCTTGTTCCCTTTCACCCAGCGCGCCGAGGATCTATTATATTGTAGTATTACTAGAGTGTTGAACTAATAGTACTACTACATAAGGTAGTACCTAGTAGTAGACCATCTAACGGGCTACCACGGCTTTCCCGCCCAGATAGTTCTGCAATCTCCAAAGTCGATCGGCTAGCGCCTCATAAAATCACCGATCACGATCGATGGATCATCTGGCCGAACACCCTCTGATTGGTTGCCTCCAATATAATGTCAGCTAAAGTCAGCTACGACTATAGAATATTCGGCTAGGAGGCGTGTGGAGACTCGTCTACGCAACATCTACCGGGATGGGCCTGGAGCCGCCATGGCCGAATTCGGCATAATTGATAGATGCTTCTGCACCTTTTTTTCCCCTTTTAAAGTGACTTTAGATTGACTCGAGGCTTGACAGGCATCATGAACGGCTCGACTTGCTGCTCCAAACGGCATTTGCTCCACCAAGACTAAAGCTAGAAGGCAGTTGCGCCTCTTTACCTTTTCCACCGTGCGGGTGTTTGGATTTTGTCCACTCAGTCACACTTCAGACGCATGGAAATTGCTACCAAGGACGTACCTTACTGCTGAACATGTCGCTGATAACAAGGGAAATGGCCCTTGGTACAGGTCATACTGCTACGAATGGGGACGCGAGACCGACCAGCAGTCAACGGATGCAAGTTGCGCAACGCACCAACTCTTCCACCAACGGCGACGAAGTCTCGCGTGACTACAATGCACCTCCCTCCTCCTTCTCGGCCCCAAAGCAGAACGGCGGTATGGATAAGAGGGCTGAGGCCCTGGCCGACTTCTTCAGCTCCGAGGTTTTCCAGATCGTCCTGCACAATCCCACCACCGCCCATCGAATGCTGAAGTTCAGTCAAGCTCGAATGTGTGGCGAGAACATGGAATTCCTGGAGAAGGTGAGAGGCCATAGCTATCGAGCGCGTGTCTTCCACTGACGGCCCTTCGGTTACGTAGGTGGATCGGTACCATGCGCTCCTGGACGAATTGACTACGATCATGACCGACATTCACTACTCTTATACCGCTACCGAGGCATCCAAGCAAATTGGCATTCCTACCAACCTGTTAAAACGCATAAATCAAGATATCAAATCGTGCACCGCAAATACTTTACCTTCCATGGAATCGATCTTCATAGAAGCGCAGGACAATGTGGAGAACATCCTGAGGACAGCCGTATACCCACGCTTCGTCAAATATCAGATGACCAACAGCGCCTCGAAAGCTTTGTCGACCGATCGAAGCAAGTACCAGGGGCTAGGAGACTGCTTTTGTCTGACAGACCCAAAGTAAGGCAATATGTAGTCTTCAATGTTTAGCAGAAGGCTGATTCTATGATTTATAGCAAGGCAGACAATCCAATTGTGTTCGCATCAGACGGCTTCGTCAATGTTACCGGCTACTCGAGAACGGATGTCGTACCACGCAATTGCCGATTCCTTCAGGGTAATTATACTGACAAGACGGCCGTAAGGAGATTAAAGGCCTCGATCGATGCAAGAGAGGAGACCGTGGAACTTTTGCTGAATTATAAAAAGAACGGAGAGCCCTTTTGGAACCTACTCTATGTCGGTAAGTATCTTTGGGCTGGGATGCAATAGTACGTTCAGAGCACTGATGACAGAGCAGCACCACTGTATGACGCGAATGGCAATTTGAAATTCTTCATTGGCGGGCAAATAAACTGCTCGACCACCATACGCAGCAATACGGATGTCCTGAAAATTCTATCCATGTCGGACGATCCAGAAGATGACAAGGAGGCTGCACAATCGATCATGAGTGTGAAGCCGAAGAGAAAGATTTTTGGCTTTACCAGGAAAGAGAGCAGTGCTCAGCTTCCTCAGAGCACGAAACGTGTGGAAGTTCGTGGGGAGGGTATGGAGCAAGGGCTACTGAAGCAGATTGAGAAGATGAATTTTCGAAGTCAGATGGAGATCTTCTATACAGCTTACTCAAAGGTACGCCCCATAGGTCCCATGACGTACGTCCTCTATGGAAGAGCGCCATGCTAACAACCCATAGTATTTGGTGATCAAATACGACAAGTTCACCATCCAGCACTACTCGTTAGGCGTCGTGGAAATACTTGGCCTCACCAATAAGAACAGCCATGACTTTGTTGGGAGTGACATATTCAAATTCCTCGGCCAGCACACCGCATCCCTGCCACGAGAGTATAAATCGAAAGTCACATACTCATTGAAACATGGCCAGGCCATTTCCGCCAGCATCAACCTGTTCACGCTCCGCTCACTGGCACGCTCCAAAGGCGACGACAAGTTCTTCACCCACTGGACGCCATGCAAGGACGAACACGGTGCGATAGTATACGTGGTCGTGACACTGAGCTCTACATTATACGGTTGATATATTCATGCACACATATACCCACTCCTCGGAGCATTTTGTCGGCTTGTTAGGTGGGATGTTTGGCCACGGGCTGGTTCTTGTGGATATGACAAGTAGGCGACTGCATGCAATTCGGTGTTATTCGATAGGATATAATACGTAATTCTTGAATATGATTGAAGCTCTTCGACAAAAGGAGGGTATTCGACTGAGGGTTGGTACCACCGCAGTACAGGCTACCACCGAGAAGAAGTTTTGATGACTCGATAGCTCAAATACGTATGTAATATGCTTGGATGGGTGATGGACAGGACAGACTAACGGTGGCTCACCGTCAATAATATTTGTCGATACAAGATGAAGATCGAATATTACCAGGACTTTCTTTACCAACGTCCCGACTAGTCCCCAGTCCTTCCGCGTAAGATGCCCACGACCCCCCTGGATCTTTGGGGTCCCTTAAGGGTGAGCGTGGGCCAGGTGGTCCCTGCTTACACCAACTACGCGCCACCACGTGAACAGGCCCCCGCCTACCAGCCTCATATGTCCCATGTGCATTGCCTGGCGTGCGTGAGAGCCTTCCCCCTGAATTCATCTTGCAAACTCCAGCCAGATCGATCGACCGCGAGCCTACACATTCATAAAGTGGTGTTAGGGGTCGCTACGTGCTCCTTCAGTATAACTAGTGCGCAGCCTAGGTACCTTAGGTACTTGGCTAGGCGGGTGTTCCCCTCGGGGACGAAGCTATTACATACACGAATCATGTGGGGGAGGGGTAATCGTAGACAATTGGGGGTTGGAGCTGTAGTATCTCCAATAAGCAAACGTCCAGTCATCGCACGAACAGATCCGACTTTGAAATAGTTGCAGCCTTCAGGAAGTCTCGTCGTGCACAGCATGTTCCTCCCATTTGCAGCACACCTTCTCATCGTGGTCTGTGTTGTTTCGGCGCGAGATGTTGTTTTCCCTCCAGTCTTGAGCTTGGAGAGATTGCAACAACCGTTTGGACAGGATGATGGCATTGACATCAGCACGAGGAGCGACTTCCATGGCCTGACGACTATCGCCAATTTGCCCTACGCCAATTGCTTCACAGACAAGGATATAGATGCGTATGACATTGCTATTCTAGGCAGCCCTTTCGACACGGTCAGTACTGCCCCAATCACTAATATGAAATGGGCACCTGCAAAGTCATCACACTTTTGTTAGCCGTGTGAACAAGCCAAACTGTTGCACTAGAGACGACGCAATGGAGTGCAGCTGATATACGATCCAGTCAGTGACCGCACGTCCAGGTGCTCGGTTCGGCCCTACTGGCATTCGACTGGGCTCTCGACGGATATATGCAGCTGGTGCTTGGAATATCTATACTGGTGAGACCTTTTCCCTTGTTGTCCTCGATACATACTTGATCTATCTGGTATTGAATGAGTCTCTGATGCTAGGAGAAAACCCACTTCAAAGTTGGGCCAGAATCCTGGACTGTGGAGATGCGCCTTTGACTTTTCTTGATAACACCATTGCCCTCAAACAGCTCCAGAAGGCACATACTGTATGTTCTAGATTCCGCCCCCTCGGTCAGTCAGTTGTACGATAGCGAGGTTGAAGCAGCAAACAAGGTTTTAGCTACCTGCTTACACATCAAACCTTTTCAAAGGTGGTTTCAGGGCGGAAGGCGAAAGCGGAGACAAAATCATTGACACCTCGTATTATTGCCTTGGGAGGCGATCATACGACAACTCTTCCCGCCCTTCGTTCCGTAGCTTCACGATGGGGGAAAGTTTCCGTGATTCATTTTGACTCCCACATAGGTATGCAGCTCAACCTCCAAATCAGCCAGTGGGGTTAATCGTTCCTGTAGATACTTGGGACCCGAAAGTTCTAGGTAGTTTCTGTCTTTGGAAGACGCATCGATCATACTGATTAGAGCCATCAGGCGGCGGGCTGACACAGTATATGTAAGTTCGGAGCGATATAGATAGGCATGTGCTGGGACGAGGTGGATCTGACTGAACTCCGAGTGATCCAGGAGCGTCAACCATGGTGACTTAAGACATTCACTCCCTCTGTCAAGGTTGCCAGCTGAGACACATCAGGAACTTTCCTCCACCTTGCACACGAAGAAGGGTTGATACGAAACACATCGATTCACGCTGGCATTAGAGCACCGGTGCTCAGGTCCAAAGGAGACATGCGCAACGACGTCCGCTGTGGCTTCGACACCATTAAGGTTAGAGATATCGATCGCATTGGCGTGGATGGCGTGATCAAGAAGCTCAAGGACAGAGTTGGCGACACGAACGTTTACATCTCAGTAGATATTGATGTGCTCGATCCAGCATTTGCGCCGGCAACAGGAACGGCAGAAGTTGGGGGCTGGACGACAAGAGAGTTGCTGTCTATCCTGGATGGCCTTGAGGGTTTGAATGTTGTAGGTGCGGACGTCGTGGAGGTTGCCCCTATATACGATAATCCTGGGGAGACGACAGTCCTGGCTGCAGCTGAGGTTGTGCTCTCGTTGGTGACACTGATGGTTCAGCAGCCAGTAGGGACGAAATGATGACAATCCGTTCAACTTGAACGGCTGGTGGGCGACAAGCTGCATCATACTGAACGAGACAAGTGGAGGTGTAGCTTCTGATTCAGTGTGCTAAAGGTAGAATAAAGATTCTTGGAACATCCCCGACCGCGACAATGTTATTATCACCTGCGCTACCTTATGCTGTAGAACACCTAGCGCCGGGAAAGCGTGGGGCGCGGAACCCTGCCGTCGCTGAAGATGGACCTCGTTCATCCAGGTATCGACGACCTTTACGCAGATTCAACACCCGCATACCGCTCGCACTTCCTTAAAGTCCGCGTCCGAGCCTATCGACTAACTGCAGATCGACTTTTGAAGGAAGATCCACGCAATGGCTAGCAAGGAACCCAAGTCCTTCGCTCCCGAGGATCCACCCAAGCTCGATCCACCCAAGGATGATCCTATCAGCCGAGCTGACCTAGCAAAGTGCAACGGTACGATTATCCTATCAAGTTGACCTCACAGTCCTTGAGCAAAGGTGAAGAAAGTCTTGCTAATTTGGTTGCAATCCCATGAACTAGGCACCGACTCCACGCACCCAACCTACGTGGCCATCATGGGTACAGTCTTTGATGTATCCGGCAATACCGCCTATGCGCCCAAAAACCCGTACAATGGTGTGTGTGTCGATCACTCTCGCACAGAACATCAAATGCCGATGGCCTCAAGAATTGGCGAAGATCGCAGCCAGCTGACCTTCTCCTTTCTCGATTAGTCTTCGCCGGCAAAGACGCCTCACGCGCTCTCGCACAGTCCTCACTGAAGATCGAGGACTGCAGATCCGATTGGGAGGATTTACCGGACGATAAGAAAGCCGTTCTTCAGGATTGGTTCACATTTTTTAGCAAGCGGTATAACATCGTGGGGAAGGTGCAGGGCTAGACGTCGAAGAATTCGACATCTATGTGGATTTTGACGCCCTTTTTTGGCTGTGCTTCGACCGTTTGATGAGGCTACCCCGGTCTGATAATGCGTATTGGCTATCATTGCGGCCAGCGAATTCACCAGCCTGACTTGGGCTAGCCTTGACTGATGGCACCCTTTCACCCTCTCATATTCGGTCTTACTGCTATTGATAAGAGCGTTAAGTCCACCTCGGCGATCGGATGACCGTAATTGAAAACCGTTGCCATCGAGTCGGCCCGGCATCGCCAAACAATCGTACAATATTTGACACGCCAAGACCCTCACTCTCCGTGGTTTCGCGCTTAAGTCCAGCAGGTAGTAGGCCTCAACGATGCAGATTTCGGTATGTTAAGCGAACTCTTCGGACAGAGCAACGGTTCGAGAGGCGTTGGAATCGCTAGAAGCTTTACGTAGCTGAGGGAAACATACTGTCTTTTTAGTCGGAAGGATTTCGTGCCGAAGCGCTGCGTCGTGACCAACAACCCACCAGAACAAAAGAGGTGGAAGGCTGTGGCCCAATGTGACCATGCAATGGCATTTTGGCCAACGGGACCTGCTGTTATACCACATGTAGAATCTAGTTTGGTCGAGTTTTTCCTTTTAATGGCACTGCGCTGAAACACATAGCGCTTATAGACATTGCAGAGCCATTGTTGAGGAATGGTACGTTGTACCTGTTGAGATGCTTCGAGGCCTAGACCTGGCACTGGGCCCCTATTTGGCACGAAAATTTCATGGATTCACACAGCGTCCAATAGCTTGCCTTGTGGGGCTTTGGGACGCGAATAGCGTGTCCATTGCCCATCCCAAGAATCCCTGATGGCTTGACATTGTAGGCTGAGGTTGAGGCCCCAAGAGCCCACCAGCAAGGTGTGCTGCTCACTATCAGACAAGCAGAGGGAAACGACAAGGTTTCTCAGTAGGGGAAAGATGGCAATATCAATGAGGGCAGGTGTCATTGGGCGATGCAATTCATCGTAGGTGAATGTGCACAAGTGCAAGTTTCGACCTCCTCGCCCACGCTGGGCAAGAAAGATTACACTTAGAGTGCATCGAATGTTGGAAAAGGAGCCGGGGAAGCAGGTGATAGTCTGCAATAATTACCAAATGTTGCGTACTTGGGCACCATGCACTGAGAGATTCGAAAACAGACAGATCAGTGACCATTGACAATTGGCATATGCTAACCAGCTGACGCTTTACCCCTAGATTTCCGTATCATCCTCTTTCTTCCGATAATACGCTGTCGCTTGCTGCTTTCGTCGGAGTCTTTCGTAGTCATATTTGCCGCCGACGTGTCCCTTTGCCTTAAGGGGTCTGACCCGGGGCTTCGCTTCCTTTTCATACCTTTTCTCGTCTTTGCCATCAGCTGGTCCTTGCTCGGTGTCTTTGTGGAAGTAGCCAGCGAGATATCGCCATTCTGGCGTTTCTCTGAGACGAGCTTTGACCTTTCCCTAGCTTTTGCTTCTCTCTCATGCCGTCTATCAACGACCTGAGTATTTTCAACAGCAAATTCCACGATTAGTCGTTTCTTCCTCTCTTTGATCTCTGATCCAGCGGCTGTACCATTAGATACGCCTACTGCATGCCCGTTCAGCCATCGAAGTCCCTTCAAGGCCCATTGATGTGAGGTATACTCGACGAAACCATAGCCTCTGCTTCGACCAGCTCCATTTGTTTCTGCTACTTTACCGCCCTCGCGACCTTCAAAGTGGACCGTAGCTTGCTTGACAATCCCTTTCCCTTTTGCTTTACGAGCCTTCTCGGCCTCTCTCATCCCCTCACCGCCTCGTGAACGCTCTTCCTTTGACAGTGGCTTACGCGCTTCAGACTTGACGTCTTTGGCAAAGCCAACAACCGCTTCTCGAGCAAGAGCTTTGAGGTCCTTGGAGGTGATATGACGGGGTAGATTGCGAATTGATAAACGTGTCAGGCTTAGGTGAAGGGCGGGATTGCTTCTGATGAGTGACTGCCGCTGCCTCGCGCTGTCCTCTCGCATCTTGATGTCAGTCGCAGAAAGAAGACCGTATAGTGGAGTGTCGGCCGGCACAGTGCCCTCAGAAAGTAAGAAGAGCCGTCGCTTATCTTTATCTCTGACATCTCGTATATTGTTGCCCGCGAACGTGAGACGTGTGGCTTCTCCTCGATCCACGGCTCGAGATACCTGAAGGACTCTTCCATCAATAGTAAATCGACCAGAAAAATCCTTGCTTGTATCTTCTAATAAAGAATACTTGTTCGAAGAGGCATTAGCACTTCTGTTTAGGGAGCCTACTTGGCCAGACACAAGCTGCATCTGATGGGCCTCCCGAAGGCAAGTATCTGCGTCTTCTGCATTGACAAAGCATACGAAACCAGTGCCTTTGGACCTCTCGGTTGCTTGGTCAAGAACTATTCTTGCATATCTCACGGGACCAAAAAATTGAAAATGTTCTTTCAGCATCTCATCTGAGCAGCTAAACGGAACATTCCGTAAGAATAGAGTCGATGAGTCATTTCTCAAAGTCCGAAGAGTTGTCTCTTCCTCGGATGCTTTACCTGAATTAGACGTGTCTTCACTGCTATCATTGTCTGAGGCACTCGAGGCGCTCGCGTCAATCTGAGAGGTACCCGTCGAGTTTTCATTCCCAATCCTTTCCAGTCTTGAGGCTTTGCCGTCCCGGACCTTGGCCGATCCACCGTCTACTTCATGACTGAGTTCTGGCTTCTCATTCTCAATATTTAGGGTGTTCCAGACCTCCTTATCAACTGCCCAATCTACCGCAAGAGTCCGTCCCTCTATCTCTTTGCCATTGACTCCTTCCAATGCTTTCTCTGCATTCTTCCTTCCTCGAAGGACCACGAAGCCGAAGCCTGGTGATAAACCTGGCTCCTTCCTGGGTATAGCGGCGAGGATCACCTTGCCGTAGCTGCGAAACAGAGCCGCCAGCTCTGATTCCTTGGCCGTCCAAGGGAGATTCCGGACAATGAGCTTTGGGTGTGAAAGAGCCTCGGGCTTCTGCCGGTTTGGCCTGGGTGTTTTCTTGTTTGCGTTGACAGAGCCGTTCTCGTTCAGTCGGCGTTGTCGAGGCTCTGCTAGCTCGACTTTGATCTTCTGGCCCTCCAACACGGACCCACTGAAGGCCTTTATGGCACTTTGAGCATCTTCCACATCTGCGAAGGTGACGAAACCGTAACCTTTGGACTTCTTCGTCACCGGATCCACGACCACTGTAGCATGTTTGAGAGGAAAAGATTGAGAGAAAAGATTGGTCAAGCTCTCTGTAGTCACACTCACAGGTAGAGAGCGTACGTATAATGAGCGCCCTTGTTGCTCTGTCGCCTGCTTTGTCTTGGCTGGTTGAGATGCTACTTTTGTGTCTGAACGCTCAGCCTCATTATCGTTGAGTCCAACATGATCTGTATCAGGGGTAGTAAGACGCTGCCTTTTGAAACGAGACATGGTAGACATGGAGTACGATGGATTTAATTCGACGCATTCACTAAGATTCTTGAAGATGATGACTAAGCGGCTACCAAGCTATTCTGCTACAAGACTAGAACTAGTGGCTAAGGCAGTTCATCACAACCGGGCATTGACGATTACGATACTGATCAGAGCAGTCGTCAGAACAGTCGGACATAAAACAACGCACCTTGCGATTGCCGAAACGACTGGATGACCTCTAGTCGCGCATGATTGACTTCCCTAATGTAGGCTCTCAAGCTGGCTTGGAGCTGAATGGGAATCGACCAGGGTTCGAAGCCAACGAAACGTAGGATCAATACGAAACGACTAAGCTATCGGTACAGAATCCTGCATACACTGGCGGTGAGGAGGCATCAAAGGATCAGGATGCGATGTTAGAGGTATGGATCACAATGTCGATAAAGCCATGAATCCAACAATAGTGTTACAAGATGCTTTCGGGCATCGTAGGTATCATCATCATCGTTACAACACACGAGTTCCTCGGATACCGCAATGCATGGCGTGCGCCGTCCTTTAAAATCATGCCCTCCAAACTCCTGATAGATTACTAGCAACATGGCCCATCGCTGTCAAGCGCGGGTGCTACTATCGAATGATAAGCTGTGGTGAATCCGGTATCGACACTGGCGTGCTGGGGAAGATCATCGATGGCGATCCCGACCTTGAGTAGTCGAACGAATGTGAGTGTGAGAGTGGCGGTGTCTGGCCAAATGCCGTCAGTCATGGACTCATGTATCGATAACCAGGAAAGATGGTGAGAAAATTGAAAGGCTTTTTGAGTAAGGAGATAACAGTATTCATCAACTGAAAGAAGCTTTACTGAAAATGGAAGCTGTACTCGGGATGATTTACATGAACATTAGCGTCCGAATATGACTGCTGCTGCAATGGCAGATCTATGCTTCCAAACGGCGCATAGCCAGTATCGTACTGGTCGAGAACGTCGCCATCGAGATAGGCGTTGCTTTTGGATGGTCCAAGATCATAATGTATCATACTGGGTAAGGTGGTCGGTAATGGTGGAAGATACTGTGGCGGTCCGGAGTAGTCGGAATACCGAGCTGGGAGGGTATGGAATGGGGCGTGTTGCGGATAAGAAGGGTGGATAAGAGGCTCAGACAAGGTATGACAGTATCCATACGAAGGGGGAGGGGAAATTGAGAGTTCTCTGCCATACTGGTAGGTTGGAGAAGCTGACCGTTCCGTCTTCACAGGAGGGTATGGTTGCTGAAGTGGTTCTGGCGACCTTCGTCGATTTCGGGTTGAGGAGTCCTGCTTGGATCTTTGCCTCTTGACGCTGTCGACTTGTTTCTGGTGAATAGGCCTCGATTCGATTATGGGCGCGAGCTCCGGGTGTGATTGCTCAGGCGAGGCTGAAGATGAGCCTGCTCTTCGCTCGAGGTCCTCTAGACGTCTCTTTATCTTTTTGCCTGTTCTGTCATTAGCTTTCATGTTGGATATTGGACAGCAACGGCACTCACGATAATTGCGTTGGGCAATCCTGTTTTGTATTCTTCTTCTCTCCGCAAGATCTGATATCTTTGTCCAATCTTCATTTGGATTTGCACTTGCGCTGAAAGCACTGCTGGTGCTGTGAGATGAAGAATATTTTAAGGAGCTCTGGCCTCCTTGCGGGAGCGAATAACTATTGTGACGGTGCATGGTTTTTACTTGTAATGTGATAAGATGGAGGAAGTTGCGTGACGAGCAGTGAGACTGAAGAAGATAGTGTGAAGACTACAAGCAAGAGGTTCTAGGCGGCGTTGACTATGTTGAGGGGAGGGGGAGGGTGAGGGAACATCCTACCGTGGGAGGCGTATTAATATATATTGCGGCGGAGGAATAAAGGCGCCGTATTTAATATTCGTACACTGACCTCTGTGCAGTGCAGCTGGCCCTCCAAATACTACAATCCCTGTTCCCACATGGCAAGTACCGAGGCGGCGAGAGGGATTACAGGGTGCTCAACGTGGCACTTGCACCGCTTGGTCGACGCTTACAAATCCTCATCACCTGCAGCCTCTCTCGCTAGAAGAGGCTGCTCCGGAAGTAACAGGGACTACCAGGCTACGCCCTTTCGCTATTGGACGAGTCGGAAACGGAGGTTTGAGGTTCCAATTTTGGGCCTCACCTAGGGCCTTGCGTTAAGGTTACACCACACCACGGTCGTCGCTGGGAGCGAGTGGTACGGACTCCCTTACAGACTTGATAATTTAAGCTCGCGATGGGGAAAGTGGAAAAGGGCTGTACAGCTCGCCAGATGCATATCATATTCCGCCAATCGCAAACCAATCCTTCAATGGTTCTTGCGAGGTGGAATTACCACTACGAACCTCGGGGCTTGGCCTACGGATTGACGCGAGACTAAGATAACGCTATCCTGCATCAGCCTGAATTAACAATAGAAAGGCCATAGGGCTGCGTCGGCTTCCACGATAATGACCCAGTCACGGTTAGCGCTGGACTCTGGTCTAACTCTTTATAGGTCATTTCGCATCTTAGCCAGCATTCAAAGAGAGAAGGCTAACGCTCTGAACGTATCTATTAATGGCAAATTCTAATCATAAGGCCACCCATCTGCGTTCCTCTCTTCTCTTGCTACGTACACGGATGGGGCAGTGCACTCACGTATCTCGAGCAAGCCTTAACTGGCGGTCAGAGAAGCGAGAAGACCATTCAACCGGTACTATCGTGATGGGACCAAGGATCTCTCGTCGCCGGCTGCACCATGACGGTCAAAGATGCGAAATCATCAGGCTCGTTTTGCCTGTCCCTTTTTCTAGGTTCCATGCCACTTACGCTTAGTTATTCCTACACAGATCACGGACCGATCGCGATTTTGGGAGCAGCGGTGAAAACCTTGCGAGACGCCTGGGCTCGGACTACGTCGACAGTGCACCTCTCATTATCGTTCGTGACTCAGGTACGGGCTGTTTCTGCTGCAAGGCTCGTTGTAATCAGCCAAAAGGCGGTGGCAGGTACGTCGAACTACGTATCAGTGAATGCCTTCGTTTCATTCGCCGCTACATCGCTGATCTCGGAGACCTACACGGCCTCAATTCGGCATTAGCGCGTATGACCTCGTGGGTGCGGCTGAGAGCCCTTGGTTCTCCCCACACATTTGATCGGCATCGGCTTCGCACCAATCTTCAAGTTTCTTCCTTATTGAGGCACCAGTATATATGGCTTTCACTTATCGTGCTGTGATCGGACGAAGGCATGATGATGAGCCGTGCATATCCGGCCGAACTGACGCAGATAAGGTATCGCGAGACTGGGACACTGGAAGCTTTGATGCATCTTCAGAGCTGACACGGACTTGGCGTATCTCGATCACTGTACAGTCTCTACCTCCTTCCACAGGGGGTGATGCTCCAAGATTGGCCAGCCCGTATCAGGCGCAGGCAAGCTAGCTCTTGTCCGCAGCATGCCCAAAAGCCTGTCATTGGCTGTCGAAGCGTCGCTTAGCACCTCATGCATTAATAAGCATCGTTTGTGTTAGGCGAGACACTAGCCGTCTAAGGTGGCTCATCATCGTACCTTAGCCTGGTAAGGCCAGCCCTAAATGAATCAGCATGCCCCACACCCAAGGCGTCCAGCCACTCAAACCTTTCGCTAGACCGATGGACATTACGGAGCTGAAGAGTATACTCCTCTCCCTCCAAATGTTGGTGCACTCTTATCAATCAGATGTAGGGATAGCTTCAACTGCCAGAGCATCAAAAGAAGCCATTTGTTTCAAAGACCACAACGACGCCATTAGAAGTCGATTCATGCCACCTTCCCCTCTGAAGAGGTTTCTGTCAAGGCCAAAGACTGCCGATCAACCCTTTAGTGCTGCCTCAGAGTCGCGATCGAGCAAGCACTGGGAGCATTAACCCCAATCCTTGTGTCCATCTTGCACCATGGTGGCACAGTCTCGATGTTGTAGACCTGAGGCTATCGTTTCGGAACATAAGGTAGTGCTGACTCCTGTTTGCCATGTGGTTTCGACTTGTACCTGACGATCTCGCTCCCTTTCATGCAGGTCCTGTCACGGTTAGCCTCCCCGCCCCCAATATCCCAATGCGGTCGAAGCTACTTCGTATCGCCTTTCTACTCATAGTATGAATAGCTTCAGCAATCATGCTACCACATCTGAAACGTCTTCGCTGGTTCTTAGTAGTATGGCAGCTAGGATACCTCGCATACCACACCCATCCTCACCCAAGTGGGTCTATCTAGATCACTGTGTATTCGCTTGCGCATCCTTCGCTGTTCTGGAATCTAACAATATCATCATGTCCAACTGAGTCCAAATGGGGCAACGATTAGGTGCTGGACGATGTTTACTTAGCCATGTTATTCTACTAAAGTAAGTCATGTATAAAGTCCGTCAAAATGGAACAAGCGGATCCAGAAAGCACTTCAGGTAACAACCTGAAAATACAAAGAGTGATGTGCTCACATTGCGCTTCTCTTGATGTGATAGCTTGATGTTCTGCTGAATCAATTTCATTTCTGAACCAAAATACATACGGTCCGCAGTACCCGTCGCCGGTTGGTGTGCATGATTGGAGCAGGGAAGTCTAGCATCCATGCAACGAATGTAGAGACTAGGTATCTGATGAGCCCCTTTTCACTTTTGTGTTCGCCTATCAAAATTTGAGCTCAGGAGCTTGTAAAGATGGGTTCATGAGCCCATCGCAATTTGCCAATACCGATAGAAGACTAAACCCTAATCTTTTCTTACTGGTGGAGACGACGACCGGGCTGTAAGCCGAGATAACCATCGGCTGTGCACTGCCATACCTGCTCTGCTTTGCAGCGTTGATCAGGCCGCGACGTAGTATGCTCTGGTTCAGTTGGAGTGCGTCCGGAGCAATGGGACCTCGATCGTCGAAACAATATGTTGGTTGTCATTTTCCGTTGCTGCTAACATGCGAAGCAGCTCAATTTCCAGCTCATGAATATCCCCAGGATACTGAAATCTTCCCATATCCCAACGTGTCGCTTCTAGAAATTACCAGGCCGTTAGGCGGAAAGGTCGATGCCTCAGGCCATCGGACAGCCTCCTTTGCGAAGCTCTAGTGTGGCATGACACCCCTATTTGACTAGGAACGATTGCACCGCCAGCAACGCTCATCAACTCACAGCTGTGTGTCTCGAGGCTTTGTCTCTTTCACGTGCCCTGCTTCGCCTTTGAACTGACAACACGCTCGAGAAAGATTACCGGAGCTTTGCTCTTTGAAATACTGGATGCTCAAAGATCAAGTAATCTTTACGCGGTGCAATGACCTTGCTTTCCCAAGTCGAGCGATGCTCAAAGACGGTAGAAGATTGTCGTCTGCTCACCTCGAAAGACAATGATGCCAGACACAGACTGATCCCAATGTCGGCTTCACCATACAAGCCCTTAGATACATGCAGCCTCACGGCTCCAGCTGCTACTCAGTTAGATTACCAACGTTTGAGTACGTCTTGTGAATGTAGGGCTCCGTGAAGTTCTCCAGCAGCAACCTTTGCTTGACAACAGTGTCTTCGTGGAATATCATGAAAGAAGTACACGCAACGCTCATGAGGCATCGCTTTTCATATCGTAGCTACTGACTGATCTATATCTAGTGCTGTGCATCTGGTCGCCGGTCCGAATACAAACACGTACAGCCGTCGCTCCAGATTACGACCTGCAAGCGCCTGTGTTGCACATGATCTCGTTTTCAAACCTAGTGAGAGGGACTACAGTTTCTGCATTGCGGCCTGAGGGGAAGGGTGATGTTAGCACGAATAGGGGAAACACGGAGGAAAATTGACTCACCACGTCGGTGGACTGTACATAATCCTCAATACCCTCGATCTCTGCCTGCAAATCATCGATCGAGACCTTTTCATCTTCCACTACCTAAGACCAACAAATGAGCTAAGCGCGTGAATGAAAGTGCGCGGAAGCTTACCAAATTGACCTGCAATTTGCTGATGCCGTATCCGACGGGTACAAGCTTGGACGCTCCCCATGTGAGCCCATCCATAGATATTTGACGCATATTGGCTTCTAACTCTTTCATATTGGTCTCGTCATCTGTCGCGACACAGCATGAGTATCGGTGTGGACTCCCTCATATCATCTGGAACATACCCCAAGGCTTGACGTCCATTGTGACAATACTCTTGGCAGCTGGCTTGACTTTGCCCTCCTTCTTTTTCTTGTACGCCGCCAGGTTCGCCTCCTTCACCTTCTTGGCCTCCTCATCCTCCGATCCGTCGGATCCGAAGAGATCATCTTCGTCTTCTTCCGCAGCTGGAGCATCTTTGGGGTTTGTGCTGGTAGCTTCCTCGTTCTTTTCAGGGCCGTATGTTGTATATGCTTTCTATCGTCGTAGCACACATTAAGATGCAATTTTCTCCTAGAATAATCACTAGGCAAGACCTACCGAAGGGTCGCCGGGAAGGGATGAGAATTCAGGCTCGTATGAGGACATATGCTTGTACCAGCGATAGGCATGCGGGTACTTGGCCGCTTCAGGCGTGGCCTTCAGCGCTTTATAGCATTGGACATCAGCCTGCGAGGGGCCATAACTGATATACGATCAGCGTTCGCTTCGTGTTTGCTTCATTGGTGATAAACGCATAACATAACGCAAAGATCAGAGATGCGCACAAGGCGCTTTTGGGGGTGTATCCATTTTTGTACGGTGTCTTAAGCCGCTATTCATAAACACGGACCAATTGTGCTCATCATGTTGAAGTAGGGAACCTAGAATTCTGCTGGGCTCCTGAAGTGCTCACCCGGTAATGTAGGATCTAGTCCTGACCCACGAATTAAGACCTTTGCCATCTATTAGCAGAATACGGGTGGAAGTCAGCGTGAATTGACTACATACTCGAGAGGCCAGCATCGGTGAGAAAGTCTAAGAAGCCCATGGTTGCGATTTTCTGAGTGTAGTGTTGTGTGGTAGGAAGGCCTACTAGTTTGTGAAGTACAAAAAGTTTGTGCTTGGTGTAGAATAGAATAGTATTTTGCACCGACCAATGCCTCACCCGCAGGCCCTATTCTAGCCTTGGCACGCGTTGGCTACCCAGCGGGTTCATCGGCGGACGGCATCATCACATCTTTGAGGCTCAACTACATTTATTTGGAGCCTCGAATAAGGGCATGAGGCGGCATGGACATGTCCTCTACTCTCGACCATCGCTAACGCAGGCTTGTACTCGTCTTGCCACAAATATACTAATATGTTCTCGAGGGTGCGGTTGGCATCACGGGGTCTGCCACAACAATGGATTCCTTCCAGACCACATCCGCCGACCTTGAAATTGTCTGCTCAGCTACTCTCCACTCACTGTCTTCCTAGATCAGGGGATCTCCATGGGTTCGCATCATGGCTTCCGGCAGTGCCCCATATGTATGCCTGTCGACGCTATGCCAGTGGCCCGGGAGCGCACCCACCGGGTGGAACACATCGCATGAACCTCGGTGGTCAGGAGGACGACAAGCCCGCATTAGAGAAGTATGGGATGGACTTGACTGCAAAAGCAAAAGAGGGAAAGCTGGATCCAGTCATAGGTCGTGATAGCCAGATCCAGCGCCTTATACAGATTCTTTCAAGACGGACGAAAAATAATCCAGTCCTGGTTGGAAGTGCAGGGACAGGGAAGACAGCAGTGATGGAGGGTTTGGCCCAACGAATTATCCGGGGCGATGTGCCGGAAAGTATCAAAGAAAAGCGTGTGATAGCCCTGGATCTTGGACTCTTGATATCGGGTGCTAAAGTATGATAGCACAGAGCATAATGGGTGCAACTCATGTTTGGCTGACTGTTGGTCTTGCAGTTTCGGGGTGACTTTGAGGAGCGCCTGAAAGCAGTCTTGAAAGAGGTGGAGGATGCCAACGGTGGCGTCATACTCTTTGTTGATGAGATGCATTCTCTACTCGGTCTTGGGAAGGCTGAGGGCTCTATGGACGCAAGTAACATGCTAAAGCCTGCCCTTTCTCGCGGAGAAATCCAGATCAGTGGGGCAACCACCCTCAACGAGTATCGACAAATAGAGAAAGACGCTGCCCTGGCGCGTAGGTTTCAACCTATATTAGTCGGGGAGCCGACTGTACAAGAAACTATCAGTATACTGCGGGGATTGAAAGAGAAGTATGAGGTCCACCACGGAGTCCGAATTCTCGACAGCGCTCTCGTGGCTGCCGCGAACTTGTCCAGTAGATATATTAGTGAAAGGTTCCTGCCAGACAAAGCTATTGATCTCGTTGATGAAGCGGCATCAGCTCAAAGATTGCAGCAGGTACGTAGTAACAGAGAAATTTCCTTTCAAGGAACGATTCTGTTCATGCACCACGCGTTTCTCTGTATTGTTTGCACTCCGTGTGCTAGTATTGGGCTTGCTCTTGCAAAGCCAGGCATCAGCAACATCGCTAATATCAACTCTACGTAAAGGAGAGCAGGCCTGAAGCCATTCAAGACTTAGACCGCCAGATCATGACGGCTCAGATCGAACTAGAGAGTCTAAGGAAGGAAACTGACATTGCCAGCGTCGAGCGCAAAGAGAAGTTGGAGCGGTCTTTGACTTCAAAAGAGGATGAGATAGCAAAATTGACGGAAATTTGGGACAAAGAGAAGGCAGAAATAACCGCCATAAAGACCGCTAGATCAGACCTCGAGATAGCACGGCTTGGTCTCGAACAAGCTCAAAGGAACGGGGATTATGGCAAAGCATCCGAGCTTCGATACTCTACCATCCCGAGACTGCAAGCACTACTGCCACAAGAAGGTTCGGAGTCCTCCGCTACCGGCATTCTCCATGATTCGGTCACACCAGCCGACATCGAGGCTGTCGTGTCCCGTCAAACAGGGATCCCTGTTACGAAGTTGATGTCTGGTGAGATTGAGAGACTAGTGGCTATGGAAGATACACTACGCGAAAGCGTACGGGGCCAGGATGAAGCTCTCACGGCCGTGGCTAATGCTGTTAGATCTCAACGAGCAGGCCTGTCTGGGGACCACCGTCCAATAGCATCGTTCTTCATGCTCGGACCTACTGGAACTGGGAAAACCTTGTTGTGCAAGAAGCTCGCAAGTTTCTTGTTCTCGGCAGAATCTGCAATGATTCGATTTGACATGAGTGAATTTCAAGAGAAGCATACAGTCAGTCGATTGATAGGATCTCCTGCCGGTTATGTCGGCTACGAGGACGCAGGCCAATTGTCTGAGGCTGTAAGGCGGAAGCCATATGCTGTATTACTATTCGACGAGATCGAAAAGGCCCATCGTGACATTGCTGGACTCCTCCTACAGGTGCTTGATGAGGGTTTCCTCACAGATGCCCAGGGGCATAAGGTCGACTTTCGGAACACGATCATTGTCCTCACCTCTAACATCGGTGCGGAGTTACTGGTGAGCGGGGATACTTCGCACCAGGACTCAACAGAGCTTTCACCTAGCATCAAAGATGCAATAATGAAACAGGTAGCAGCGAACTTCCCACCCGAATTCATAAACCGAATCGATGATTTCATTTTCTTCCGACGTCTCTCGAAGTCTGCCTTACGGGACATTGTCGATATACGACTGAACGAATTACAGGCTCGCCTTGACGATCGTCGCATTATGTTGAACGTGGAAGATCAAGTCAAGGACTGGCTAACCGAGAACTCCTACGATCCGCGTTATGGTGCAAGGCCGCTCAACCGTCTTATCCAGAAAAGTATCACCACTGCTCTGGCTGATCGAATCATACGGGGCGAAATCCGGAGCGGTCAGGAGGCTCGCATTAATGTTGCGCAAGATGGGAAAACACTTGTGGTTCTACCAAATTCATAATGAGTATATCAGCCCCCCAAATATGATAAGTACGATATGGCATGGTAAAGTGGAGCATGGCATATGTAGGTTATTCCGCTCAATTGTAAAAAACACTCAACTTCTAGTGGCTACATGCCAGACAGGTAACCAAAAGGTTGTGAAGGTCACCAACTTCCCAACAGGACCTGTAGCTAGCATCACAATTCCAATTCTGTGATTGAAATGTGGGCTTGAGCCTTGGTTATCAGGATATCAGACCATCTACTGCAGACCTCGGCTTGTGACGAAGTTGATAATCCATATCTTCACATCCCTAAATTAACTTACCAATTCTTATTCGTTACCCCGGACTAACATCATGATTGGCTCCAAACGTCGCCACGAGCGTCCCGTGGCTGGTACGCCTTCTGATAGCAATAGCCACGGTTCACGCACACCTTCTATAGCTCGGTCATCTCCAGTCTTTCAGTCGCAGCAGGCAGGAGCTTCTCAGCGACAGCCAGCCAAACGAGTCAGTCTACATCCTTGGAGAAGTCAGCTCGATTCTCGGACCGCATCATCTCCGCGTCGTCTAATCCACGGGATTCCTCGTACCCAATCTACTACCCCTTCTGAGAGGGATTTACGTCCTGAAAATGCCGCAGCCATTGCAGAGAGGGAGAACGCTGACTCCCTTGACGAAGTCATTATGTGTGTAGATATGAGAGATAGAGGCACGGTTGGGTGCTGCTATTATGTTGCAAGGGACCAAAAAGTGTTCGTGATGGCAGACGTGACTTATGGTGTTATTGAGGTCGTCGATACATGTTCGCTGCATCTCATGGCCTGTTATCTTCCAGGCCATCACTAATGGCGAAAAGTGAAACTGCATATCCAACCCACCGTTGTTATACTCTCAACGCGAGTCGATGAAGCCGTGGAATTATGCTTCGACCCTGAAGGCCGAAGTAGAGCTTCTGAAGGTATACACTCTCTATGTGGCATGGTTATCTGGCTTAAAGTCACTATACACAGGCGACTACCTCGCACTGCCTTATATAATTGAGTCCCGACCGTCTCCAGAATTCAGCTACGAGGCTGGAAAGACCAAGCTGGTCAATTTGAATTTATCTACCGATGGTGGCCCCGAAGTCTTGTTTATCACTCCAGGATACGATGATGCTTGCGAGACCTATGGAGGGGCGAACGAAGCCGGTCTCACTGGCCGACAGGGAAAACTCTTGAGACTTTCAGCGTGGATCGACATGGAGAGTCGTCTGAGTGTTGGATGTGCCGGTGCGCTCCTCACGTACGTGGGAAGAAGAAAAGTAGTCGAATATCTTCCTAATGATACTGCTGCTGGCATCTTCGGTATAGCATCTGTGGAGATGTTCAGTCTCAAAGGCATGATGTGAGCCACTTAGCATACCCATCACAAAGTCACCTAATCGCTAAAGGGCATTCAGGTTCGTCAATGCGGACACGCTGGCGTCCCTCCAAATCGTACAATCCGAGTCAAGTCCCAACACTCATAATCAAGGGCCCACCAAGATGGCTTCTGGCTCGAAGGAAGGACTCTCAGTCTACGGTCTTTTCCATCACTTTGCCAGGACTCCACAGGGCAAGTCCCTTCTCCGACGATACTTTCTGCGCCCAAGCTTGGATATAGATGTGATCAACGAGAGGCTGGGCACTGCAAGTGTCTTTCTCCGACCAGAAAACAACAGCCTCATGGATGGAATAATGAAGAGCCTTGGACAGATCAAGAATATGCGGACTGTCATGGTTCATCTCAGGAAAGGTGTCAGCAATGCACTGAGCAAAACTGGTGGAATCAAGAGCGGTATCTGGTCAAGTCTTCGATCAGTACGGTGCCTTGACAGCACACAGGCGCTGCTGATGGTAATAGTTCGCATTCTACACGCTGCAGATCAGGAGTGCTGTCATGGAAGTCACCGGACTGGAGAGGACCGTGATAGGGGTTAAGGCAGGTACAATCCGGTCTGCAGTCCGAAAGTTACCTCTGAGCATATCATTCAGGTGCTTGAGAAATTCGACACCCATGAGATTGCAGTTATTGGTAGGGCCATTAGCGAAAAGGTTAGGTCGCTAGAGCTATGACATTACAAGGATTTCTGCAACCGAGCTGATAATCCTTCCCTAGGTTGACTTTACCTCTTCTGCAGAGATGCATCGAACAGTCATCAATGCCGGAGTTGATCTTGAGCTGGATGAAATGAAACGACACTACGACGGTCTCGAAGATCTGCTGAATCACACATCTGTTGAGATTGCGTCTACGGTTCCTGCCGTATATAATCTTGATCTCAATGTAATATTCTACCCACAAATCGGTTTTCTGATCGTAATAACGAATAATCCCGCCACTGGTCGAGGCGATTATGAAGGCGGTGAGGCTGAGGATCAACGTTGGGATCGTATCTTTTCTACGGCCCTCAGCGTATACTATAAAGATAATCGGATGCGAAAGTTGGACGAAGATGTTGGGGATATATATGCAGTGATCTGCGGTATAGTCTCACATGTCTCGACTGTGACGATGAATTCTGAAAAAGGTCAATGCAGATAAGGAGATCGAGATTGTACATGAGCTAGGCCAGCAAGTACTAGCTCGAGAAGAACTCCTGAATACGGCCTCGGACATATGTGGGGAGCTGGACAGGTAAGTCTGCCGGACATGTCTTACGACCGGTTGCTGATAGGTACAGCCTTCTCGCACTTGCTCAAGGTGCTAGAGTATACAAATTCTGCAGGCCACGGATCACAGAGAAGAACATCGTCCACATTGAGGGCGGTCGGTACGTCTAATCACCATTCGCATTACAGACCAAGGCCCTGAGGCTAACTCGGCTAGACATCCACTGCAAGAACTGACAGTCGCATCATTTGTTCCAAACGATACCTTTCTTGTCGGTGGCCCTGGTGGGAAACTACAAACCGAGGAGGTTGACGTAGATGATCGGAGATTCGCAGGAGCTTCCCAAGGACGCTCAGACCACGAAAGTCTTGAGGGACCCAGCATGCTGATGATGACTGGACCCAATTATTCGGGTAAAAGCGTCTACCTCAAACAAATCGCTCTCATCGTTTACATGGCTCACGTGGGCTGCTTTGTCCCAGCAGATAAAGCTACCATCGGATTGACGGACAAGATCCTGACCCGCATAGCCACCAGAGAGACTGTTTCAAAGTTTCAGAGTGCTTTCATGATCGATCTGCAGCAGGTCGCTCTCGCTATAACGCAGGCGAGTCACAGGAGTTTGGTCATAATCGATGAGTTTGGCAAGGGCACCGAGTCTAGCGGTATGCCGTACAAGATCGCTACGGCCTGTAACCATAGTTGACTCCATGATAGATGGTGCTGGGTTAGCCTGCGGAGTCTTTGAGTATTTCCTTGGCTTGCAAGAAGAAAGACCGAAGGTTCTGGGGTCGACACACTTTCATGAGATCTTCGAAAATGGATTTTTAGTACGACGGAAGTCTTTGACATTTGGTTATATGGAAGTGCGTTTGGCCCAAGAGGCCAAATACGTGGAGGATCAAATCACGTACCTCTACAAGTACGATGATTGACCACTGCGATGTTCTTGCTAATGATAGAATAGCTTCCGTACAGGACGCAGTACCACAAGCTATGGAGGATGGTACGCTTCCAAGTCAAATTAGCAGATCAAGCTGATGGGCTCGAAGTTGCGCTGCCTTGAATGGTGTCGACGCCACTGTCGTCGACCGAGCAAACGAATTGGTAGAGCTGAGCATAAAGGGTGAAGATCTTGTAACAGCATGCACAACAATGTCTTGGCAAGAGGAAGGAGATCTGAGGGAAGCGGTGAGTTCATTTCGTCCATCTTAGCAGGTTGAATCGAACTGAAAGCCCGATAGGAAGACATGGCAAGGGAATTTCTGGCTCGCGATTTTCGAGAGATCGTTTCGAGAGATGACGAGAGCGATACGCTTCAAGATCCGAGAAACCTCCTAAAAATATTGGTTGAGACAAGAGAGTCTGTGGAGTGAGCGTGACTGTGCAAGGAGAAGCCTATGTTGGCTCATTCGCATGCTCATGTAATGGCCATCTTGCTAGTTCGCTACTCTATGACCATGTATAGATTGAAGATACAATGAAATTTCCAAGCACATCCTTTGTTGCTAGTCGTAAGATTAAAGGTAAATCGGACAGTAGTCTGGAAGTACCTATACACAAACCTTTCGAGTTTTGGGCGCTTAGAAAATCGCCTTTACCTGAGTTGATGGTGATCGATTGGGTTTCAGACCTTGCCTTTGATAATGAGATTCATTCAAAAAGACTCGTAGTGAGACCCAGGAATTACTTTGCTGTCGCTACGCTCAAGATTCCGTACTCGATGTAGAATTTGTCTTCTAAAAAGGGGTAATATGACCGCCAAGGATACCAGAGTGTTTGACACTCGCTACCTATCTTGATTGGCTGCTTGGCAACGACATGCGGCGATTCTCGGCGCTGTTCAACTCGTTTCATTTCCAATGTCGCATTGATCAACGATACGGTCTTTAGACGATTGGATGAATGGCATCCTCCTTTTCAAGACCGACGACCATAATCGGCCTCGTCCTACTGGCTCATGCGTATGCAATTCCCACCTAACCACCATCTCTACCACCAAAACCCTGGATCAAATACTAATATTTCCTACGATCTCACAGATGTTACTCCGCCTACGAACATTCATCTCTCAACACCAACAACCCTCAGTCTTCTACCCTTAGCTCTACAGCATCGTCGCTATCAAACACGGCAGCTAGCCTTCCCCTTGACATCTCCTTGGAGACTATCATATCCGTCGCCTTGATTTGCGTCGGTTTAGTATTGGGAGCGGAGGAGCTGAAACCGATCACCTGGAGGGTATGGGCTGGGAAGGCGGAGCGAGAAAGTGGTGGGGGTGGACCATTTCAGGGATTGGAAGAGAGGCTGGGGTTTGTGGATATCAGGGTATGTGGTGCATAATTTTATATGATAGGCGATGATTGGGAGGCCGCTAACAATGGGCACTGCTATATAGGCCAAAAGGAAGGAGTTTGCGGATTGGGTTAGGAATCAAGATAACGATTCCAAGAGATGATAGCTGGATCAATGATGTTGTCGAGCATGTCTTTGCCTCTTTTGAAGACTTTTGCTCATGTGCCAATCTGGATGAAAGCTACCGCACACTGTGAAGATACTCTCATGTTCTGGACTCTTCATACCCCTCGCGTTTCCGAGCGACGCGCTCCAGGACATCAAGCCTTACTCTTCAAAGGAAGTATGTGCGCGCCGGACAGAGCCTCATGCTTGTACACGCTAAGGGCTTCTCGTATAGGCTGATGCTGGAAGTACCAGGACCGTCCATTTTGTTGGCTTATTACCTGCAAACAGTCGAACACAGAATATGTTCCTCGCTCAGTTGTTGGATTGAAGGAATGGGACGGATATTTGGAGAAAGGCTGCTGCGAGTCGAAGCTTTGTTATCCTTGCAATTTTCTCATGGCTAGAATTGAAGGACATACTGTGTGGGTTGGTGACCCTTTCGGAAGTTGTAGCTATCCAGCCAATCTTTCGAGCACATTCCACCATTAATCCTGGGGTTTGGCTAGTCTCTCCATTCTTTGTAGGCTTTCCGATAGCCGGACGTTCTCTCTTCGGACTCCACCGCTTATTACTTTTGGCACCCATGCCGTAGATCAGCTCCCTTCAAGTGTGCTTCACTCCTCCCACAACATTGCCCTTAACCTTCGCCCAGTCAATCTGCTTGTCCATTTCTTCATCCAGTAGCCCACATATTGCCACGTTCTCCCCGCGAATCAGATAAAGCCCATGAGGAACCTCTTCGCTTTCTTCGGGATCATCGTGAGGGCGTATCACGCGTTCGATGGTGTCTTGGAGGACGATATTGGTCAATTGATCGCAGGATAGCAGTGTGCCAACGAGGGTTCGGCCATCTGCAGTGAGCACAAGTACCTTCTCTGAGGATGGTTATAGCATTAGCATATGTTCTCACGGAGTATGCCGCTGGGTCCTTACTATTGACATAAGGCTGAAGCGACATGTCCTCTCGAGAAGCTCTTTGAAGCCTCGTGCCTGGTTTAACAACTGGGGTACGTTGGGACTGCCGATCTGTTTGAGTGCGGGTTGTAGAAGAGTTCACCTAGTAACCGTCCACACTTAGTAATCGTCCGGCCTTATAGGGTTAGTACCCTATAAGGCTACCCTAGAGCTTCAGATTTTATCATTTATAACTTCTTATGACCTGAATTCTATAAAATCGCTGTCTATAAATCTATTTAGTATGTTAAACGCACCGCTACCGTCCATTCCTCTATTATGCGAGACCGAACTAGGCAGGGAAGATCGTATAGAACTAGCCTACACGGCCTAGATCGAGGCTAGGGGATATAGTAATAGAATCCTATTAATCACGAAGGCAGCTAAGTAATATAGTATACTAAAGAGTATACTCGCCGATAGGATTAGGGGCCGTAAACTAATATCTAATACTTATAAAGGCTAATAGCGAATTACTCCTAGAGAAGAAGTAGTACTTCTAGCCTAGGTTCTCCGTCTTTATATATAGGGTTAGCTACTAAGGATAGAGTAAATACGCTTTATAACGAATGAAATCCTTCTTATAAAGGATAATAAAACCCTAATCAGACTAAACTAGCCCTAGAAATTTATATTACGACACCCGGAGGTAAAGATAGCTTATATTCCACTACTTAATAAGGAACGTATTATAATATAGGATCCTAAGGTACTATTAGGCTGGTTTAATCTCTACCTACGTATTAAGATAGAGTATAAGGTAGATAAGAGGGATATCTATAATATAGATAAGAAAGGTTTTATATAAGGGGTAATCGCTAAGCTTAAAGTTATAATACTTAAGTATAATAAGAAGAAGGCTTATATAATATAATATAGGAATTATAAATAGGTATCACTTATTAAGTACGTCTTAATAGATAGTAGATCTCTACCCCCCTAGATCATTTTTAAAGGCAAATTAATCTAGAAATCTTGGAAAGAAGCTCTTAAATCAGGCGAAATTTATATTAGTAAGAATAGTTGGACTAATAATACGATCGGGTTTAAATGGCTTTAGAAGGGATTTAATTAAGAGACACGAGCGTACTAAAAAGGAGAATATCGAATACTACTAGTTAATAGCCATGCTTCTTATATTACGACTGTAGCGATTTAGTACTATATAGACTATAAGATTATTCTTCTTTACTTACCGCTATATATAATATATCTACTTCAGCTATTAGACGTTAGTGTTTTTTCTCCCTTAGCGACAGCCTATAAATCCTACGTCTAGCGAGTTACACGTCTAGGGGCAAGCTATTATATCGATAAGGTAGACTTCTTAGATATCTATTAATAGGCCTAGTAAGAAGCGATAATAGCAGTTAATATAAAGAAGGCCTAGGCTATAGTAGGACTATTACTATTCAGGCCTGAATTAATTCTATAACATTTTCCTACGACTCAGCTACCTCAATAGTATAATATTGAGATCCGCCCTACTATACCTCCTGAGGTAATAATTACCTTAATTAGCCCTAACGGGAAATTTCACCTCGTATTAATACCAGCTAATGCTCTATATATCTAATAAATCCTATAGTATATCACGTAGACCGGAGTTAAGACGTAATAACCTAATCTATTAAATATTCTATAAAAAGTAGGTAAAGCGGCTATTTAAGTAATGGCTAAGTCTATAATCTAGGGCGTTACTAATGCAGAACTTATAGAACTTAATAGACGGAAGTAATAGAAATCTAATCGTCTAAAGGGGAACTATAAGGCTGCTAGATTTATAAACGAAGCGGTACTTATAGAATAATAGACTAATTAGGCTAATAAAGCGTGGAAAGCTATCGTTACTACCCTAAATAGACTCGGTCCAGAAATCTTTAAACCGAAGGAAAAACCCGGTCCTAAATCACGTCCTACTCCTAGGAAGAAGCTATTACCCCCGGTAATTAGGCTAGTAGTCGTTACCCCTTTCAGGTCCCTTATAGCCACGTCCGTAACAGCGATCCTATATAGAACTAGAGCACCCCCGACGACGGCGATATAGGAAGAAATACTAAGTAAAGGGGATTATACCATCGCCCGTATAATAATTAAGCGACTAAAAAGACTTATTATCAGGTTACCTATTAGAATAACTACGGCGGAGTTAGAACGGGGCCTACGAGGGCAAAATAGCCAGCAAGGATAGGAAGGACAGGAAGGACACGTGATTAGAGGAATCAGCCAATCAGGACGAGGCATATGAATAAGAAAACCTCGTAAAGGATAATTTAAATAGCTTAGAAACAGTCGCTTTATGGATTTATAGCATGAAATGGACGTTATAGACCATATTTATAATATTCTAGGGTACGCTTATAGGGGTTCAGCCCTATAAGGCCGGACGATTACTAAGTGTGGACGGTTACTAGGTGAACTCTTCTAGAAGCCTTGGCATGGAAACTTGTATTGACCGCCTCCCCATTTCTATGTAATATTCTAATATGATATGAGCGTGCATCATCATCATGCAACCCTCAGGACGGCTTTTGCAGCACACTGCTCGTATCACCCTATTCACTAGGCAGCATTGCTCACTGTGTGACGATGCGAAGTCAGTGCTTACGCATCTGGGCAAGAAGAGAAGCTTCGATTTTTATGAGATAGATGTGATGCATCCTAGCCAAAACCAATGGAAGCTCGCCTACGAGTTCGATGCCCCTGTAGTAAGTAGACCTGACTCTAAGATGTGAAAGCGCCAAATTTGACGCTCTACAAGGTCCATGTTCAGCGTGTCTTCCACACCTACTCCAAGCCAGACATAGCTACGGAGGCTCGCAAGCTTATGCATCGCTTTACAGAGGAAGATGTTTCAAGGCTCATTGATGAAGCCGAGGGACACTCATAGCTCTCTTAAATCATCATTATTGCCATACTCGTTGGCTACTTTTAGTCAAGACTATGCTATCGGCCTGCTATTTTGGAGATCCCTGACACAGCTCCCTTGCCAATGGTTAAAGCTGAGTGCACATAGGAGCCTTTCGCGACCGTTAGTGAGGATGTCATATGTGCTGGAAGTGCGACTGCATCTGTCATGACAGATACCTGGAAGTGAATGTAGGGTTAGCCTTGCTTCCTGTTACTGCCTGCTCAAGTACGCCACACACCATATTAAAGCCTTGATCGGCAAATTCGCGAGCTTGGTCCCCAGAGGTGGCATAGATACCGGTATATTTTCCATTTTCTTTGGCAGCTCGCTGGATTTTCGCAATGGCTTTTTTGAGCTCATCGTGCATGGTTCCAGTCAGGATAGGATGGCCAATGTTATTTCCAAGATCAAAAGGTCCCACAAACAGGACGTCTATCCCTGGGACCTTGGCTATGGTATCGACCTGCGATCCGAATGGATCAGCATCCTCACTCCAACGCTCCGATTGCACTGGATACCCACACCCTCCAAAGCTTCCTTTGTCTCTATCTGCACGATTGTTATTAGGGAATCGTTTGCCTGTTGCAGGTACTCTGTCTGGCTTAGCCCTCCGAACTTCTCCATTGGAAACGGCGATCCAAAGCCTCTGGTGCCAATTGGTGGGAATTTGGCAGACTGCACAAGCTTCTTGGCATCACCGGCAGTGTATAAGAGGGGTACGATTACTCCGTGCGCTGGCTGAGGTCAGTCCAGTTTGTATCGAAGCAAGCCATGCGGCCTTTTGCGGACCATCACTGACCTCCCGCATCTAAGGCACCTGTGTTGGAAGAAGTCGTTAGCTCATACTTTTCTCACGCTTGGAAACCTGGGGGCAGCTACGCTTCACCATCCAGCCTTCATTGGCCGCAATCCTTACGATTGGACTGACTCCGCAGGCTGCAATCGCGGCAACAGCCTCATGCATGGCGCTGTCATCGATGTTGCCATGTTCTGTGTCCACCAATACCCACTGTACAGTTTCAGAGTTAGCACTCATTCATCGAGTCTCAGAAAGAAGTGTATGGAAGGTACTTGGCACGTGTGTGTGACACGAAAGAGAGCCTATGCTCTTCAATCATATCCCACAACTCCAGGAGCAAGATTTTCTGGGGGATAATGACTCGGAAAGCTGTCATACGTCGAAACCACACCTTGCTATGCTCCTCGATACGTTGCTTCCTGGCAGCATCTGCCAGGCACCAAAAGTCAGGCTGGAACCAGTTCTGAGGGCCTTCTGCAGTCGATTAGCTGCCTGCATGATGAGCAGGATCTCTTGCAGAATCAAGGATTCGCAGAAGGCTCTTTGATACAACCCTCATGAGATCAAATGGAAGGCTGTTATTGGGGCAAAGTACATAGGAACCAGAAACTGGGGTGATACATGACGCAAAACCCCGCGATCTGATAAGATCAATCCCCGCAGTCCTCGCCCGAAGAAGGGTCCACTCATATCAGCACGCGTTCTACTTATGTCCGCAATTGAACCTTTCGACAATTTAGGCTTTGTTTTGACAAGATTGGAATTTATGGGGCAATACGCCCCAAGCCTGGGATCTTCCCTCAAACTTGTGTATTCAGGTACTATGAATTATCTACGTTTACGGCATGTTAAGAGCATGCGGCAGATTCAAAACGGAGCAACTCGCTGTTTGTTCAGCCAAGTCGCCCATGCCAGAGCCCAGCCTTCGTTGCTCTTTGCTTCCAGCGTGGAGCCTAACTTAAAACTTGCCCATCAGCCACCGCTGTTCCTTTTCTGGTGGGGGTATATGAATCCTCTAGAGTATAGTCGGGCGGATCTGAAGCTTCCCAATAATCTCTCTCTACCAGAGTTGGAGCAATGGAGTCTGTGTCTCGCCATTCCCCGCTGTTCACGGCAGGAGTCGTCCACTGTCGCCGGATCGGTGGGGGCGGGTTAAACGTCTCAGACCGACGTAAGGACTCGGAACGGTGCCACCTTGCTTCTTCAGCAGCATCAGCTGTGAGACTTCTCCGCGCCGAAATGTGGTTCAGCAATCGTTTCCTTTCCTCTTCAATTGGGTCAGGAGGTCGAACATTACCATCTGGTGGATGTTCATATGTAGAGTGTGAGCGAGCGAGTAGGTGTCTCAGATCATAGTCTCGTCTGGCTGTCGCTCGATCATTTTCACTAGGTAGACGTCGATCGCACCAAAGACATATACGTCCTGCAAACCCACCCTCTTTCGCCCTGGAGCAGCCTTTGCCATGGCATCGTTCGAGGCGCTCCTTTGTGTTGCAATTTTGCATCGTCTTACATTGGATACACAGGTGCCCGTCTTTGGCAGTGCAAATGCACAACGACTTTCCAAGATTGAGATAAGACGGTAGATACTCCGTACAATCTTCCTTTAACTTGATATCTCCATGAACGTTGCCGAAGTTGTGGCAGTCCGGGCAAAACGAACGGGTCCGGTTTGAGAAGGTCCTTTCATCCCGTTTCCCAAATGAGGACTTGATGATACAAGCTTCGCAGACTGGCATAGAACACACACGGCAACCTCCAATCTTTTCGCCTCGCGAATGGCGAGCTTCGGAGCATAGCAGAAGGCTTTTCGTTTTGCAATTCTTCCAGTGTGGTGTATCATGGTGGCCGAGATGAAGTGGAGGCCGTGACTGTGCGGATGAAAGCAATTCTTGGTCACGTCGTTCGAATTCAAAACCGTGAAGGGCGGCACGAAAGCTTGAATTAGTCCTCGATAGGTTGAATAGATCGCCAAGCGGCAAGCTATCGAGTAGACTGTCCTGAATTGAGTGAATGAGTATTATGCCCAGAAGCGAATTCATATCAAGAAGTTTGGCTGCACGCTGAAGAGTGGGGTCAGCAGTAAAGGAGCCTGATGTTGTTGTGAACGTTTACAGAGGAAAAAAAGCCTTGTATGGTGAGAGGCCGCTTGCCCTGCAGCTTGCAACTGCGCCTCGATCTATCATCGAAACACCACAGCCGCGATTGCTTGGCAGTCTTGGCACTTTGCCCCATTCATTAGCATCACATCGTTACTCTATGTCTGTTCATTTGGTAGCCGTGAATATTCGAACGATACAGATGGGGGTCCACTTTAGAGGGCGCCATTCACAAAATGTTATCGACATTCCACCTCGAAGGTCTAGGCTACCACGATTGAAGCAGACATGCTGAATGATTCCATGTCCTGGCAATTTGGCATTCGTCTCGACTGTACCTCGGTGAAAAGCCCGAGGACAAGTGACTTGCCAGGATATGGGATATCATACGTGAGAGATAGCTGTTGCGATGACGAAATTGCCGGACTCGTAACATGGATACGCACCTCCAGGATATGTATCAATGTGCGGATTGATCTACATATGCTTTAGCTCTCGTTGTGATTCCTCCTGTTCTGATTACCTGCAAACACATTGATCGTCCTCCGAATGACGCAACTCGTGAAAAAAATTCTGTTACTACGATTCTAAACCCAGCACAGAGAAGTAAACAGCGACAGACGAGAGCATCACTCGGCGACAAAGGGGCAAGGGCTTTGTGCTCTCAATTCTTTTGTGTAGATATGACGTTGGGCACAAGGTGTAGTTGCTGAATTCGCTGCGATAGAAACAGATATCGTTACTGCAAAATCTTCTCCTTCCTGTGCCCGAAAAGCATCGCAGGATTCAGCCACATATTGTAAAACAACAACTCAAATCGGGAAGAGATCTCTGGTTAATTTGGCTCTTTTTGTCTTCAGGTTAAATTTCAAATTCTTCGTGTGCTCGCAAGTTCCGAAGACAATTTTACGAATTTACTTATCTTTGATGAAAGTCTGATACATCAGTGGATATACCTGGCAAGTGGGATCTCGTTCCTTTCCAGACTTCAAACTCGAAGCCCAACGATGGCTAGCGACGCGAAGCCAGTTGATGGCCGAATGCTGAACTGTTAATGAGATCAGGTTTGCAAGCTTCTATCAATTGCGACTTGTATTAATTATAACGGAGGTGTAAGCAAGGGCGTGGGAGACCTCTACCGAGGTGGTGTGGGCGGTTCAGTCTAGAACTAACGGCGAAACCTCGGGAACTTAGTCTTGGCATTTCTATGTGCCCACGCACGCAAGCACGTCACGCAAGATCAACCCATGTCCAGACTGCATTGAGTTGCTGATAAAGTGCCTAAGGTATGGCACAAAAGTGCGTGCACAAAGGCTGCGGCAAGGCCTTCACAGATCTTGAAGAGGATTGCCATTATCATCCAGGGCCTCCAGATTTTCATGAAGGGCAGAAAGGTGTCTGGACGCCCTTTGATGGCGTACTCTAACTAAGTATTAGCTGACTTTAAGCTATAGGCTGGAAATGCTGTAAGCCACGCTTCTTGACCTTCGATGAATTCCTTGATATCCCACCGTGCACAATTGGCAAGCACTCCACCGTCGACGATACCCCAAAGCCAGACCCATCCACGACATCCGAGGCGCTCAAAGATGTGCCTCCACCTCCAAAACCCATAGCGACCAACGGTGCTGCCCAGAACTCGCGGGCACCGCGACAGCCTCAAGCAGCTCCTGCGCCCAACCCGTCGTCTGTCCCTCCAGAGTCAGATTCGGATGATCCTACCAAATCAGTACCGCCAAATATCACATGCCGTCGAAGAGGATGCAACGCGACCTCCTCCGACCAAACGAACTCCTCACGAGATGGAGAGCAGTGCGTTCATCATCCTGGTCAAGCGCTGTTCCATGAGGGCAGTAAAGGCTGGACTTGCTGCAAGCGGCGGGTTCTTGAGTTTGACGAATTTATGAAGATCGAGGGGTGCAAGACAAGAGTGAAGCATTTATTTGTGGGGAGGCAAAAAGACCTGGGTGGAGAAATAGCTGTATCAGAGGTCAGGTACGTCGATGTGTCTCGGAACGGAACATTCACGACCAAACACTGATGATTGCGGATTACAGACATGATTTCTATCAGACACCGACCAACGTTATTGCAAGTCTATTTCTCAAAAACATCAACAAGGAACGGGCGGTGGTGAATTTCAGCTCTAAAACCACAGTAACCTTGGACCTACCAACAACAGACAACAAAAGATACAAGACCGAGATACCGCTCTACAGAAGTATCGACACAGCCGAGTCGAAGTACAAGATAATGGGCACGAAATTGGAGTTGACTCTTTTCAAATCGGAAGGACAAAGCTGGCCTACGCTTAGAAGTGATGAGCAAAGGACGAGTGAGATCATCCAAGTAGGAAGAGCCGGCACAGCATGATCTACGAAGCATAGAACCGAATCAACTATCTGGCCTGTGACCTTAGGGTCAACATATCTCGTTGAGGTATCTCCTCAAAGCATGGGTCGCTAAGACCGCTTTCTTCAACCTAATCATGAATAGTCCTCTTATTCCAGTCTCAATCACGGCTCTCTCGAGACTATTCACCCACCCAAGTGTCGGAAGCTTGAATGCACGACAAGCTGCCTGTCTGGGAAACCCTCTCTTCAGTCTTCTTTCTTTCTTTCTTTCTTTAGTGCAAAGTCCATATCTCCATGGCCCTTATCACTTCTCCAGCATTGCCTCCCTACTATCATCGTGATTCGTGTGAGCCTGACCATTTCTCTAGAGCTGACCAGGCTTCGGCCTACAAAAAGGGTGCACAACTTCATTCCATACCCTCCATGAGCTCTGGACTATCCAATACTAATCCCCGACTCCCAGCCCATTCACGCAGTGCTTCCCATTCTGCGCTATCTTCTTCGCCTCTCAGGCTTATGTCCTGGAATCCCCAAGCACCAGCCACTTGATCAACGAGCGCTCGTTCGTCTTCCCTCAGCCACCTTTCGGTTAGTGGGGTCCCTCTCTGCCAAGTAATACGGTCCATCTGGTCGTTGGAAGTCGTGACGGCCACAAAACCAATCATTGCCGTAAATCCCACATATGCCACAATACCCACGCAGAGCATTTGCGTCGCCACCTGATTATCCATGCTATGCTGTAAGTGCGCCAGCTGAGACGCCAGGACATACGCTGCAGTCGGTACTAACGCAAGAGCTGTTGCTGGGAAGAGTGCCTTTCGAAACAGTTTGTTTCTCTTATAAGCAGGGGTAGTGACGGTAGTGTTTATAATGCTAAGGCAAAGGGGAAGATCATTGGTCCCAATGGCAGCGTCCACTGCGCTTTGCACCAAGACAAGAGGGACTGCGGATGAGAGACTGTTTGGATTCGCATTCTCATACCTTATAGGTGACGTCCCAGGCTGAGGCATCGGTTTAGCCGCATAAAGATCGAAGACTTGGGGAAACGACTCGGGACGACCAAGAATGCACTGAATCGAGACATAGGTAGAGAGCAGCATCGGCGTGATGAACGTTTTAGGGTCGACGATAATTTTGTAGGCTGTCATGGATATCTTTTCCACTAGAGGACCTCCGATGGTCATTGCTGGTATCTCCTGGCGAGGCTGCTTTACGGCTTTGCTAGACTCTTCCTCCAAAGACAATAGGTTAGAGGTTGGGCTTTTGTCAGGTCTCGAAGACGCTTGCGGAGGTTTGACTGGCTCAGCCAAACTCTTTGCTAGGTTCTCGCAAATCTTTAGCGATCGTTGGACAGCTTCCTCCTCTGGTACCGCTTGGGTTCGTATTACGCTGCTTGCTTTCCCCAGCTCTTCAGCAAGTACCTGGTCTTCAGTCCATGAAGGAGCAGACAAGCTCTGCTTGGATGATGTCTTTGTTCTTGCTGAGGAATAAGACCGACTCGAATATTTCATGGCAGAGATCCTTGTCATGGAACGCGACTTTGTTGGCCAAAGTATATGGCTATTGCTACCAAAAAGCCTTGACCTTGCGGCAACGCCCACGTTAGCAGCTTCCACCATAGTACTGAAGACTCGAGCGCAAGACCATGCGCAATACCTGCCTGTCATGGTCGCTGCTCTAGCCAATGGCCCTGCCGAGCGAGCAGAACGCAATTAGAACACGGTAGGGAGCGGCTCCTTATGATAGACATCCCAGAAACGGAGCGGAACCCTGCCGCTCTGACTGACGACGCGCCGCAGAGGCACCAGTATTCTACCTTACTTCCTTGCCGACATCAGAAATACAATACATCGAACCTCCTTGTACTCCACTATCATGTAATATTCCGCGGAAACCCAACGTTAGATGTCTCTTTGCTAAGGTAGTGAATTTCAATTGAGGATCGATTCTTTGGCAAGGTTATATACAGCGCAGAGCTCGAGAAACATGCCCGCTCCACCACCGCCCCCCCCTCCTCCGCCGCTCCCTGCCTTTGGCGGTGGACCTCCACCACCTCCACCGCCTCCTCCTGGAGGATATTCAGGCGCGAATAATCCACCGGCCAAGCTGCCACCAGCAGTAGGCAAGGATAGAGTAAGTATAAAAAGACACATGCCTACTAAAGAAGCGAATTGATTGAGTCGCCGTGGCCAACACGATTACTGACACGCTGATAAGGGCGCCCTTTTGACAGATATTACCAAAGGCGCAAGGCTCAAGAAAGCCGTAACAAATGACAGATCGGCACCGGTTGTAGGAAAGCCATCCGGAGCCACTGATGGACTACCTGTGGATGGAGCACCAGCCATACCTGGTCTAGGCAAACCACCGACCGGTCTTGCACCTCCAGTCCCAGGCTCTGGAGCTTCGAGTCGTGCAAGAAGCAGTAGCGTTACTGGAGCAGGGAACAGTGCATACTCAGGGGGGGAAGGTACGGTACCTCAGCTAGGGGGTATCTTCGCAGGTGTTGGCATACCTAAGTTGAGAAAGAGAGGGGGAGGTGTAGAAACCGGAGCAGAAAGAGACCCATCCTATATTTCAGATCCAGAGACATCGAGAAACCCAACACCAAAGCCGCCCATTTCCTCCGCACCAAAACCACCTACGGCGCCGAGACTGAATGCTTTGAGACCCACCCCACGCACAATAGAATCATCACCACCGCAACCATCAGCAGCTGCGAATCCACTGGTGGCGAACCTGCGCAAGCCTCCGCCGAAGCCCGCCCAAAGAGCAAATTCGGATCTTCCGCCTCGAGCACCTCCACCTCTCCCAGGGGCAGCAAAACCTCCGCCTCCGCCTGTTGCATCCAGGAAGCCTTCGGCAGCCGCACATCCGCCGCCACCGTCGATAGCACCTCCTGCACCAGCAGCGCCTCCCTTACCTTTCTCCTCTGGCCTTCGCCCACTTTCAAAGCCCCTAACACCTCCTTCAGCTCCTCCACCGCCGCCAGCGTCTGCACCTCGACCCCCTCCAAGTATCTCTACGCCATCTGTAGCTCCTCTGCCACCACCATCCATGGCACCGCAGCCGCCCCCAAGTACATCGATAACCTCTCCAGGTCCTCCAACACCACCATCGGGTGCGCACCGACCGCTTCCAGCTCGATCAACTCCACCTCCGCCACCACCAGCTTCCCGGAGCTCACATGCTGCATATAGCGATAGTATCAGTCAGACTGTGGCCATGCAAGCAGCACGGAATGCATTTGGGAATCGTCCAATCTCTCCATCCGCACCTCCTCCACCTCTACCTCCAGCATCTTCCCCTTTAAAGCAATCTACCCCTGCAATTATTTCACCAACTTCTTCGCTACCGCCAGCATCGAAGTCGTTATCTCAGCATCCCACCATTTCCTCGCTGAGCTCGAGCTCATACACACTCTCGAATGGAGGGCTAGTGAACCACCATGACAGTCCTCTCAGAGACAGCGTGTCCGCGAGCAGGAACGGGGATATCAATATTGATGATCCAAGGTGGCGTTTCCAACCCGATAGTGAGTTGCCTAAGCCGAGGGAATTTTCCGGCGGGCCAAAGAGGTATCGGGCGGGAAGAGGAAGCAGCGTGCCTTTGGACCTTTCTCGATTTCAATGAAGCACTATACCACGATTCATTATATCCGTATCTGTTGCCACCCCAAGAATCACTTATGAACAAGCAACTAAAGAAAACCTGTTCGATACCTTTTTTAAAAAGCCTGTGCCATCACCTAGAGATCAAGTAGCTGTTCTCAGGGTCGAGCGCTGTTGCTCCCACTTGCTTCTCGACATGGACCGCAGGCTTCCGAATCTTTCGAAATTGAGAGGAATCGCTACGAGAATGTAGAATGAGCGCGATCTGCTCCGTGTATGATAGCGACGATCTCTAGTCGTTACTCCCTGATCGGCCTGGTTGACCGACTACAGGGTAGAACTCCATGGGCAGCTATTCGTCTTTACACACTCAGAACTCTTAACATTGTTCAAATGAGAGAGCGAAACGTAGCGATTTGGCGAGCATTCATAAATGCACACCATCAGCATCCACGCCTTCGTCCTCTTCCATCCGCTCTCTCAATCTTCGAGCTAGCTCTTCATCCCCCAAGCTACCTCCACTCGGCCCGGTCCCTTGCTCTGTAGCCGGTGCTGTCAAAGTAGTGGGCCTCGTAAACCCAGCCTCTTCATGTCCATTCGTTTGGATATTCAGTTGCCCTGGCTCATCTTCGCCCCACTTAAAGCCTCTGCCTTCAACTTCATTCTTCAGCAGCAGCACTCTTTCCTCCATTCTCTTCATCACTACTGCATTTTCCTCGATTGCTTCCCTGCAGTCTAAGTCTCCATTATCGGCGATTGGTTGTAGCTGCTGGTTTGAAGATTCAAGGTGCGCTATGGAATTGCGGATCTCAGCCGCTATGAAGTGGAGGTTTGCAAGAGGCAGACTATGGACAGCTTCTGCGAATTGCCGGGATGTGATAGGTGTTGATAAAGAAGACATTGGCAAGTGGAGGAGTTCTTCGTTTCATGGGATCACTGGGTAACCCTTAATACCTAAGTATAGACATTACATTTTCTGGATAACCTACAGGCGGTTGGAAGGGGATTTCCAGATTAGCTCCAGATGAGTAGTTCTTCCACTTGAATTAAGCCTGTCATGATACTCGCCTCGCCCCGGCAAACTAGATAAGCGTGGCCTCTAGGGTTAGTCTACTAGTAGTACATCGTCATGGCGCGAAGCTTACTAATGAAGCTAGGAGAATCGATGGTCGAAGTTATCATCCAGTATTACCTACGTTATGATTAGAAGCTCGAGGTGATAGGGTTTTGGGAATAGGAAGTGGGGGCTGTGAAATGACCACAATTGTCCCGGCAGCATGGCAAACTTTTCGCCTCGGCCTACACGCCTCATCATTACGACGATCAGCTTTCTCAACGCTTCGTACCGTAATCAGCACTCCCAAGCTCGCTAAGCAGCCTTTACAGCACCTTAGGATTAGACATAGGCTTCCCCAGATCTCATGGGGCGGGTCTGTGCTGTGTCAACACCTGAGGCTTTGGCGGACGACAACATGCACATCTCATGAGCTTGGAAGGCAGTCAAGAGGGGTGAGCCTCTGGCGGCCTTCACCCAATGAGAAAGATGCTCGAGGCGAGGAGGCTGCGGCAAATGAACTAACTATATCTCCATCGGAGGTCGATAAGATATTCGGACGGAAGATGGATCCCGAGAAGGGCATTGAGATTCTTATGACAATACAAAATCACAGGTCGGAGGGCACGCTAGACTCTAAGATGCCATATTCAGATGTATTGATAGCTAAAGGGCTTACCTGGCTTCGGAAGAAGGACCCTGTCAACGAAGATGCCGCCATAATTGCACGCATAGACAGGGAAATGTTTGGGACGCGGACACCACAGACCCATGTTCAGCACAGTCGCCAAGCTGTATCCCAATTCGACAAAATGAGGGAGGAGCAGACGAAGAGGAACAAGGTCGAGGAGGAGGAACGCGACATGAAGGAAAAGGAGAAAGCGAAGGAATCGAGCCCTGAGACCTCTAAGACGATGGAGCTCCGGGGTAAAAATCAAACTTCTCCAAGCAATGAACTGGGAAGAGTACACCCTATACAAAAATGGATTCAAAAGTATCAAGAGGTAGTATACCCTATAAAGAAACGGATTCATAAGTATCGAGAGGAAGTCGAAATGAGCGATGACAGCGTCTTCTTCATCCCAACCTGGCGAAGATTGTTGCCCTCCGCTCTAGTGACCGTTACCATTGTAGCTCTTTCCATCCTATTTGCCGCAAACTACACACCACCCTCGCGCAGTGCCCGCATATGGCCTGAGATTCCACCGGCTGCAGCGACAGCATTCGCACTTATCGGCATAAATTGTGCGGTGTTCATGTCTTGGAGAATCCCACCTCTATGGAAGTTCATGAATAAAACCTTCATGGTGGCACCTGTCTATCCATATTCGAGGTCAATGCTCGGAGCTGCTTTCAGTCATCAAAAATTCGGTCATCTATTTGCAAATTGCTTCTGTATCTGGTTGCTCGGCACTCGTAGTACGTATTGGTCTTTTACTGTGCTACAAGTCTAAGGCTCTAACACTCCTGAATAGTCCACGATGACATCGGGAGAGGAAACTTTCTCGCTACCTACGTCACATGTGCGGTAATCGGGGCCTTCGTACCCCTGGCTGTCTACACTCTGAGAAAAGACTTCGCTATTACTACCTTGGGGGCTAGCTCTGCTGTATGCGGGCTTATTGCAACAGGCTGTATTATCCATGAAGGGTGAGTAGTATCACCGCCTCGAACGTTGGGGCAAAGCTGAACTCGAATTGAGGACCACTATCACGCTCCCACTCATACCTCCAGAATGGACTCGGGGCATAGATACTGGCCTGCTTCTTGTCGTACTGATCGCCTCGGAAATCTTGTCCATCCGCAGATTTGGTATAACACCATCTGTAGAGTCTGGATCACTTAGGCCACATATTGACTACATGGGACATCTCGCGGGCTACGCTACAGGTATCGGAGCGGGCGCAGTTATTCGCTCAACACATCCTAAATACAAGAGCACGGAGAGACGTCATTTCCTGACACAGGACTTTGGAAAGAGAAGTAAGTCGGCGTCACCCCGGAAGTCGCCAACAGTTTGAAGTGAAAGTGGAGTACGTCCTTGCTTTCAACGACGTATTTGATCGCCCAGAGCCTTCGATTTCCAATTTTTTGGTCACAAATCCGATCAGCTCTCATAGATCTGAGGGCACAGGAGACATACGGGCCCATGACGTCCACGAACCAAATGAACCGTCGAGTCTCGAGTCTACAACGTAGGCAGATTAAGTGTACCCTGCCTGACATGGCTCAGCGAGCCTTTGATGGAATCTTATAGCACCCAATTGCTCGTCATGGGCAGGGACATGGCCTTGCTTGCATCAAGACGGAAGAATCGGGACTCTGGAGACATATACGTGTGAGTCGTGTACTACAGACTAAAGATGGTTTACGGCCTGCACAGTTTCGCAAGCCAGGACAGAAAGTGGCAAATCAGGGCGTTAGTGTGGTTCATCTTGTGTATACCGAGTGAATGTCTATAGTGACCCGCTGAACAAAGCTATAGCCAACTTGGAGTTTTAGAGCTTTAAAAGCTTACTGAATAATGCAAAGCTCTAATTGGAAACACGTCAAGCACTGCTGTTGACGGACCAGATTGGAGATTCCTCGAATCCACGTCCACAAAGGGTAGGCAACGGCTGACCGAAGTATATTATCAAAAGAACTTGGTGCTTAGAGTCATTGCTGTAAAAGGAGGTGTTCGGTACAAGTCGAGGAGCGCATGAATCAAATGCTACTTGGTTTATGCACAAATCCTTCCCAGTATCGAAGCCATGTGAACGGAGCCATACCCTCTTGCGGCTGTTGGATCGTCCTTGCATGCGATCAAAGGGCCTAACAATTATTGTTGTTGTTCTTCTTTCACTGATATTGCGTTCTGCGCATTACCTTCCCGGCTTCAACGAAGGTGCTAGGTCAATACAGTCAGACCGTGTAGCTACGTCTGATTCAATCGATTGGACTTACTTTGATAGGCTCGGCCTTTGCACATGCTCGGGCTTCGTACTGCATGCTAAGTGATGTTGGATTATCTTCAATACTAATAGGTCTCGAACGCGGGAGGATATAAAGTAGCGTCTTAGACTGAACTGTTGAAGCGGGACTTCGTGTATCGCAGGCATACAAACGAGCACTACTCACAATTGAGATGAATATGATCGTTGATCTGTGACTTTGAAAATTCTGATATGCTACGTAGATCACCATGTAACCCCTCATACGCCCAACCACCTGTGATGCATCGATATTGCTACGCTAGATGCCGCTAGACTGTTACTCAAGCCTCAACATATACCATGCCGTCTACGAAGGAGGTACAACCGCGCAAGTCCCATTGACAGCTTCGACCGGGATGGATCCATTGGCGACCCAAATATCGATCAAAGGCTGCATCGGCTCCGCGTCACGCTCGGAGAGTAACCCATAGAGCTTGGCGACGGAGCAGAAGTGCACGAAGCATGAGTTCAGATCGGTGTACCCTGCACCGTTGCTTTGCCCACTCAGGTGCCAGAAAGGGTCCATCCAATGCGAGTGGTATAGATGAGCGTACACGCGAAATATTTGACGGAAGCAGGTACGGACGTCATTAAGGAATGTCTCTGGGAAGCCTGCGCTCTTGCCAAACCAGTCACGGCTAGCCGATACCGACAGTGCAGACTGAGGATCAGAAGTACCAGCTGCCGGGGGCCCACCATTTGGAGCACCTAGGCCGTTCGAACCGACGCCGGTTGCATTCACGACCGGGGGATCGGTGGGAAAGGCTCTCTCGTCGTGAATTTTACCGTTCATCCAGCGTTGTACCAAGGCAATGTACTGCTGCGCGGCCACTGGAATAGGCTCTCTTCTGGCGTCAAGCCAGGTGTATACGTGACTGGTTCCACATCAGCGTTAGGTTCTAGCATACCCTGAACATTCTTACCGTCCAGCAGTCATCTTGGGGCACGTCTCAGGGTTACAAATGGCTTTGCCAGTCTTGGTGTCGACCTCTTGAATAACTTGACTGATCACAGAGACGAGACGATAATTCTCCACAGCTGTTACAGCGTTAGATCGATAGGTACCGAGACCCCAAAGACTTCAATGACACAACCCACTTTGATGAGCAAGCCAATCCGGAAGCGAAACATTCGTCGGCTGTGCAGCCAATGGCATGAAGTTGCCTTTCACCCCAAGCTTTGCATACTTTTCCCGGAAAAAGAACTTGGGAGGCTCCGCAGCAACTTGAATTTCAGCGCTGTTAGTACCAGCGCTACCGTCAGCGATAGATCCGGTGTTTGACGAGAATGAGGTAGACTGGACGAGTGGGGGCATAGCGGGCGAGAATGCGGTTGGTGAAGGGTTGGGCGAACCGTTGACGCGTTGCTGGTTCGTGTTGACGCTGGTCCCTTCAGCCTGTCGATTGAAACCGGTACGACTAGGTGATCAACAAAAGATCAGCATCTATAATGACAGTCTATGAACAGCTCTTGAAGCTGTAGCCACCGAAAAGCAGATAGTATGAATGCGGTGTTATGATGAGTATTGAGACAGCAACAACAGCAAGATGATATCGTACTATATAGTAGCGCCCTCAAAGTCCAGCCTCGGCTACGGGCGATACAAGCATTGATCACACCTCTTAACGGCCATAAACGCTGGGTTTGAGATGGATTTTGACAATTTTGGAAGATATAGTAAACAGGAGGTTCCTATTCAAAATCGACCAGTGTAAAGCATTTGATCACGACCCAGCAAAGATAGTCCTACTACTTGCGAACCAATAGTATTCTGGGAAAAACAAAAGCTGGCGAGACGACCAATGCTAGACAAATAACACAAACACCATAAAGGCAAAGGCTTACATATTGCGTAGAATGGAGTTCATCATCAATTCCCTCGATCTATCAACTGTCTTCCTCCAACATCAGGACCACAGAAAAGTGATCTTAGGTAAAGGCACCATTGATAGCAGTTTCTAGCTCCCGAGGCTGGTCATTGTCATGTTCTAAAGTGTGATAATGAACAAAGCACAGCGGTACAAACCGTTGCCAAGATGTTCATCACCGGCTAATTACGCGCTCCCGTCGAACCGCGATTAGCTCCTGCTGCGCGCTTACACAATAGGTTCCTGAATGAAGCTCTTACACTAGCTCCTTCCGCTCTCCGTCTGTCGCCGCCATTCGCCCCTTCTTCAGCACGTGGCAGACAAATTCTTCTGCCAATTGCGAGGTCAGAGTCGCTTTATTGTGGGAAAGCATATAGCGATCTGCCTTCCCATCATAGCGATGAACATTATCAGTATCGCTCAATGAGGCTGAGGCTCATTTCCGTGAATCTATCTTATACATCAGCGTCCACAAATCCAACATGCTAGCGGTTCAGGCTGCCAGCGAGGCGAGCGACCAAGACCTACTCGACGATGATCACCTCTTTGGTTCTGGTTCGGAGAATGAAGGTTCGATGTATGTTTCATTATAACATTATTAGTGTTGCATATGAGCTGATCTATAAACTAGCACCAAAAGTCTAAGCCGCAAACGTCGCGAGCTTGATGACGAAGAGCTTGATTCTGGTGACGATGAAGGTCGAGAGGATCGTTTGGACAATGGTGTTGACGGATATGATCAAGAGCAAGACCTACACGATGCAAGCACCAATGTCTTAAGCTCGAGCATTGGCCGTCAACCTGACCCAAAACCTAGTGATGGCGAGGTACGGTCTCAGGGAGAAAACTCTCAGAGCCTATCCAAAGCTATTGCTAATTTATGCAATAGCTATATCTGCTCTCGTTCCCCAATTATATTGGCGTGGCACCTCAAACCTTCACCTTAGACAAATTCCAACCTCCTATCACGGACCATCATTCCTCTGGACCACCTTCCTCTACTTTCTCTGCTTACCAGACTTCCAATAACACCATACGTTGGAGACACTCACCAAGTGATCCAGCCACGATCCAATCCAATGCCCGCATTCTCCGGTGGTCAGACGGATCGCTGACCCTTCAACTCGCATCCAATCCTCGCGAGCAGTTCCAGCTTACCGCAAAACCTCTCGCTCAACCTCAGATCAACCCAACAAAACCAACACCAACCTCCAAAGTCCTAAGCCGAGCCCATGGTTCAGAACCCTACAATCTACGCCAAGACCTCCACACCTACCTTGCAGCGCCCCATGAACATGCTGGGCTCGTTCGCATCACTAACCGCATAACAGCCGCTCTGGCCGTCCAGTCGTCCGCTGATCAGAACGACGAGGCAATAGTTCGCTTGAAGGAACAGATGGCCGAAGCGCAGAAGGGCAACAAGAAGACCGCAGACGGTGGCCTTGCCATTATCAGCATTAGTGAAGATCCCGGACTGGCGCAGAAGAGAGCCGAACTGGCCGAGAAGGAGAAGTCTAAGATGCAACGCCGCTTGCAGGTTCAACAAGATCGTGAAACGACTCGCAACAACAATGTGCTCAAGCGTTCCGGACTTCGCACTGGGGGTATGGGCGCTGGTCTGACTGTTGGAGGCCTGGAGGATGACGATGTCATGGCTGCCACCAAAGGCAGAGTGAGCAAGCCAAAGAGCCGCAAGCCGAGACGAAGAAATAGTGAATACAGCGACGATGAGGAAGACTTCAGGGGTAGAGGGCGTACAAGAGAGGACGAGTATGATGAAGATGATGGCTTCCTGGTGGCGAGCGACGATGAGCCGGAGATTGGAGAAGAGAGTGAAGAGGAAGAAGAAATGGGAGATGAAGGTGATGATGGCGATGAAAGGGACGAAGGTGCTGTGCAACACAAGCTTAAGAAGAGGGAGAGTGCGGAGGCTGCCGGCGGTCGCACCAAACGAAGGAGAGTTATCGAAGATGAGGAGGAAGATTGAACTGGGTGTAGGGACCCTTCAGTTGCAGTTTCCCGGCGTAGGGGACCGTTACCTTATCGAAAGACGAATGCTTATGGCCTTTCAGTGATTCTCGAGGCGTTGGAATTTAGAATACCCATTTGTACGAGGCGGCACCAGTCGTCATCATCAATCTTGGCTCAAAAGATTGTGGTGGAGGGAGAGCAAATCATTGCAGATATAGAAGTGGTGAGATGGTCTCCAATAGCCATAGCTCCTGCACGAGGACGAACCAAAGGGTCCTCAAGGCCGCGGCAACTTCAGGACTGTTGGTGACAAGCTGACTTTGCTATACAACTTTACTACCCATGACTTACCAACACCCCAATCCTCAAACTTTTTTTATTGTCTTTGGGATTGTATGGTACAGCTGCATGTTCTCACCGACGATTCCACTCGGACCGCTGGAACTATATCATGTATCACGTAGTCCGAATGAAGCTCACCATCGACCAAACTTTGACACTCTGATTTGCCACAAGCATTTCGCAAGAGCTGCATCACCGAACATAATCATCTCGACTGTCCATAGCCGCGGTGTTGTCAGGCTTCGAAGCTCTTTACTGATCTATGATGTTTCTCCGCCCTAATGCTTTGGGCTGGGCCAGCCGGGGTACCTCGCTAGGAAGGTATGGGTATCCTGTTCAGGGTGGTGACATCGATGACATCGACCGATCGAGCAGTAAGATGACCCAGCCGCCCACAGCTTTACTACAGTACTAGAGCTTTCTCGTATTTGGATCATTCCCTGCCAAGCTCTAGCGCCTACCACAAGCGCAGCCGCCCCCAAAATTTTCCTGCCCACACAAAACCAGTCCCACCCACTCTTTTCTTTCCTCTCCTCATCATCAGTAGTAAAATTAATTTTTACTTCCTGGGAGCTTCGCTACGGCGACTTGCTGAGGGTCACCCTGGTGAGCTTGCTCACTCCGGTGTCCAAGCTCCCGCCTGGGTGGGCTTCCGTTCCCGGCTTCCTAGAGCGAGCACCTTTACGGTGAGGCCTCGATTCTTTCCTTCTCAGTCGCGTCGGGTCCTTTACGATGGGCGGGGCTGTGGAATTGGGGCTACATAGTTCTTTTGTGTATGAGATGTTGATGATGCATTATGATGTGGGACTATGCTGTGATGGGTGACGGGGTGATATGATAAGACGTTGGTGCTGTGGAGAGATAGATGGGCGTGAGTGGTTCGGATTGTTGAAGCGCTGCAAAAATAACGAAGCATACTCTGATCTGGAAACGAACGGCTATGCTTGAGTGATGGAAAGTAACTTCACTATAGCGCTATGTAGCGAAGTAAAGCACTACAAGGCCCTTCACTTCTCCATTCGCTATGCCATGACCACCAATTCTAGTACAGTCGCTTAGGCTTAGACATGGAAGCCTTGATTGTCAAGCTGCCCACATTCTGCCACCCTTTTTTCAACAAGCTGACCAGATAATTGATTGACAGCATGATATTTGAGATCAACTCGTCCTCCGTCATGCCCACGTTGCCGACAGCAACACCCAAGCAGAGCACCTTCTTCAGCTGGAACTTGATTGTGGACTTGACTTCGGTGATCTTGGAGGCGAGATCTTCGTTGTGAGAGATTGGGGAGGGAAATTTGCCGGCTGTAAGGTTGTCAGTATGTTGTTGGACGATGTGTAGGCAAGGTATTTATACCTTTGGAAAGACCAGGACCCAGAAGACGAGGGATTTGCTTGATCAACGTGTCGGAAGCGACGAAAGCATCGTCTAGAATGATTTCAAGGTCAGCATCTTCACGTCAAGAGTTGAGTTTGGGCCATGAGAGACGTCCGAAACATGAATTTCTTGGTCCATGTACCCGTGAAGCCCAGCCTTTAGCTGGGCTTCACTTATGACAAAAAACAACGTACATTTTCGGGCGAGCTTCTTGATCAGCTTCTTGTTTTTGTTAAGCTTCTTCAAGTCGTCAGCGCTCATGGCATCTACACCATGATGCTTTGCTCGGTCGATGTCGTGCTGGTCGCCTAAGACGCTGGTGGAACGATGTGTATATCAGTCTCTGCGCCCAAAGATGCCCTTCTGCCTTCCGTACGTAGAGTCGAGATTGTTTCTCACCAGATGCTCATGCCCGGACGTGGTACGCGGGGTAATTTGACAGTGCCCGAGAAACGCTCTAGAGATGGGTCAGCGTTATTAACACCATTCTCTAGAGATTGGCAGACGGACTGTCGCGCTGGGGGTCATAGTTCTTGAGGCCGATCTGTTCATTGAATCAGCGCATAAAATCACCAGATCACCAGTGGTGCCGAAGTACCTGTAGCTCAACTGTCTCAAGGAAGTTCCTCTTCTTCTCCTCGAGAGAGTATTGGAGGAGCGATTGAACGTTCGTGCGTACCCCGGCGACTCTGGGAGACATTAGCATAGCTCCCGTCACTTTGCTGGAGCTGCCTAGGGCCACTCACGAGATTTTTGAAGCCATAGCTGGCAGTCTTCCAGAAGAACGTTAGATCCTTATGGTGAGGGATTTGCGCAAGGCGAGTAGATGTTGATCGTCAATGGAGAATTGATTAACAGTGCCGGATTTTGGTTTGTGTGGCGAGCGGGTCTCGGGCTATTCACCTAGGGTTCCCGAATACAGCCCTAAACTACGAACTACAGCATGAGCAGCAGGCATCACTTAAGACGGTCTAGAGTTTAATGACTATCTTCCCAGCCTGATCTATTTAACGCACGTTGAACAGTGTCGAGACCAGATCGAATTCTCAGCATCTCATGCACTCCGTGAACTGATCCATTGTTCAGCCTCGTCCTAAGCGCCTTCGGGGCTGTGTGACCTCCTATTTTGAGACGCATCTCCTGCATCTCGCTGGCGTCAGCCGCACAATGTGATAAAACGGGAGCACGCGATCATGTCTTCTATCAAAAACATCACTTCTTTACATATTCCGGTTTCGCTATCGCTGTTTGAATATCTATTGCCTTGATCTACAACCTCCGAAGAACTCGCTTGCGTCCAATCTAGCTCTCTATATATAGTACATACATCGCTCTCCAGCATAATACCCGTGCTCAGAGTATGGCCACATTTGCAAATGTCCCAAGCTTCGAGGATTTCGATGACAAGGATGTCTACGATCGCTACGAGCATGCTCTTTCGCAAGCGGAGACTCTGAATTTTGTCATCCAATTCGATGACAAGAATGCAAGCTCCGCTCTGAATATTAAGGCAGTAGACTTGAAGGAATATTTGAAGACAGAGCAGCCCGCGAACAGCTCCACGAGATGGATCAACATCTTTGGTCCGGAGCGCCAGAAGAAGTTGGTCAAAGAGCTATCAGCTCGTTACAGGTTTACCCCTCGACTCCTCGGAATTATGTGCTCTGATCACAAAACCCCTGTACCTGTAACCTCGTTACCGGTCCAAAATGACCTCGTCCAGGATAAGGCGCAGGTTGAGACGCAAAGCAGTTCGGCAGAGTCGACCTCGTCAGACCTCGAAAAGAATAACGGCGGGATCTTAGGCGGGATCCATTATCCAACGCTCGATATAAACCATTACAAAATAGCGGATGAGGTCTGGCATTACAATTCCGTTGATTGGGGACCGAAGTGTAAGTGAAACTTCCAGAGTCTACAATTTCTTTCCTCACTGTTGAAGATCTATGTATCGGGTACAACTCTCTTGCCGACACAAGCCGAATCTTCGGCCCGAGGGACCAAGATTTCGAAGGAGCCTTGGACGAAGGCATAGGTCACCCCAACAATAAGCCTAAAGGAGCAAGAACGTGGACATGGCTTGTTCTTTGTGACGATGGTATGTACATCGCCAAATCCATGCAATTATAATATTGACAAGGTCCCAGGGACTATCATATCCATCTATGAGACTCCCTTTCCTGATCAACGAGGGCTCTTGGACAAAACCCAAAGCGAGATCCTTCTTAATATCCGGCGTAACTTATGGAACGTCTTCAGTCAGCTGTCCAAGGTCAAAAATGACAAAAACAATCATCCCATCAATACGCTGGAGATCAGGCCAGGAAGTTCGTCTGATCAATCAAGCAACTTGAACATAGCGGACTCCCCCAGTCTGTTGTTCTATTATTTGTTTGACGACTGGTATACAACCTACGCTTTGGTAGCAAAGGATCAGTACCAATATGCTCAGCAACTTGAGGCTCTGGTAAGTCTTCCATGTTAGGCCTCCGTCTGATGGTACCTGACCAGTTTCCAGCGTAGAGATATGTTCTCTAAGCCTCAGGTGTACCTGATCGATCGGCTGCACCAATACGGTCGGGAGTTGGCCGTCATGAAACGTATGTACCAGAGCTATGCACATATCATAGAGCGCATTCTAGCCAGACAGAAGCCGATCAGTACAGCTATAGCAGCGCAATCAGGTAAGGCCAGTAGACACATTGGACACATGATTTGCAACAGCGGCATTAGTGCGCCATATCAATTTCAAGCTGGGTGCTGAGATGTGTCTACAGGAAGCGAGTCGTTAGCGGTACCACTATCCCCTACGGCAACCGTCCGCTTTGAGAGACTGCTGGACAGGATTAACCATCTTGCTCTAAACGAGATCCAGGAATGTCTCGACGAAAAGGAATCCCTAGTTTTCCTGGTTCGTCTCGTAAACGAAGTGCGTGGATCCGCTGCTGACCTCTGGTACAGAATTTCAATCTCCTAGCAGCGAAAGAATCTCAAGCGGTGGAGCGCCTCACACGCATCACCATCCTTCTCGCTAAAGTGACGATCCTGTTCATGCCAGTGTCCATCATGACCGGATACTTTTCCACGCAACTCAAAGATTTCGCCAACAGGTACAGTGTGCAAACGTACTGGATTTGTTTCATCATCATTATGGCGGTGAGCTTCATTTTCCTTGCTCTCTTTGGTCTGGTCAGCGGGACAGTGGAAGGAAAGCCAATCTATCGAACCCTGACACAAACGATTTATGACGTCGGGAAAGTGAGATTGAAGGCCAGACGGGACAGTAAAAGGGTTTCAGCACCGCGAAAGTGATAATCCATGAGAGTGGTGGTGGGTGTACGATGATGTACCTGAATTTTGTGCGTTGTATAAAAAGCGACATACCCATCACCCCTGCCTTGTACCTTACATTAGAGTGATATGAACCCGACGATTTATAGATTGGACATGTTTCGTTGGATGAGAGGTGGTGCTTCATTGTGATTGGTCTACTCCACCTCCGCTGGCACAGTCTTGGCTGGCGTGAAATGCTCTAGGGCGATGTGTGACCGATCTGGGTAATCTGGGTAAAGTAATCTGGAATCTGGCTGGGCAGATTGAGCCTCGCACTAGGGGGTAAGGTCCGCTGTGTGCACGATGATTGGCTTATGGGGCACACTCTCCGTCAAGCTGCTCCTCTTCGAGTAATAGCAACAATGCCGTGTGGTAAGCTGGGGCGGAGCTATACCATTGGTGCAAATACCTTATTGTTGCAAACATGACCCCTGGTTTGGTTGGTCGGAACATGGACCAGCCGGAGAATGATGAGAATTTAGAGAATTTAGATGGCTTCATACTTTAGGTGTATCACGCCTAGTTCTAGCGTTTGTTGTGTGTGCCAGACTTACGCGCCCCACGTGCAGAAATGCTTGCGTCCGAGGCACAGTTCTCCGTCTTCATTTTCTCCTTCCTCTCCGTCCGGTGCTTTCAAAGTTCTAGTGATCAATAGTCAAGCATCAGTCCCTCCATCGCGTCTCTTTTCCAAGACGCCCATTGTTTTTGCTCTTCCTCATCGAGTCAATCATTTGTCAGTCCATTTCGTTGCCACCGCGACAGTATTAAAGATACCGTTCGCCTCGCCACTTTCTTTTCTTTCCATCTCGCATCGAACAGGGCTCTCCAACAGCACAATCACTATTGGAACTTCATAGTCCCTATTGAGAACCACCAACATTCGTTAGAAATGTATTCTACAATCGCCCTCGCAGCACTCTCGGGTCTCGCGCTCGTTAACGCTCAAACACCCGGAGTCACCACTGGGAAGCTAGGCAATGCCCTCGTAACCACGAATAACCCGGCTGGCGTCACCTACACTGCTACTCTGCCCAACACCAACAAGACCACAATCCGGGGCTCCATTTCCGCGACATCGAACGCCAACGGTACTGGTGTGATCTTCAACGTCAATCTTACAGGCTTCACCAATATTCCTAGTCAAGGCCCCTTCAGTATGTTACACAATATGAAAGTTCTCCAATGTATCCCAAACTGATCGACGGGCTACAGTATACCACATTCATGACCAGCCAGTCCCATCTAATGGCAACTGCACGGGTACCCTCGCCCACCTGGACCCGTTCATTCGCGGCGAGGTTCCACCCTGCGACAAGACTCGCCCCGAGACATGCCAAGTTGGCGACCTCTCAGGCAAGCACGGCAACATCACAACCGCTTCATTCCAGGCTTCGTGAGTTATGTCGAACGAATATTTTCCCATCACCTGCTGACTATCTGACCATTAGTTACCTTGATCTCTACGCATCGACCAAGAGCGGCATTGGCGCCTTCCTCGGCAACCGCTCGATCAACATTCATACCAACAACGCCACCCGCTTGACTTGCGCCAACTTCACCCTCACTGCGGGATCGGGAAGCAACACCACCGCCTCTTCTCCAACAGGTGTTGCTCCACCGAAAACAGCTTTCACTGGTGCCGCTGCAACTACCCTCGTTAGCCTGGGTGCTGTTGCCGCTGGTCTCCTCGCTCTCTTTCTATAATGTGGCACGGTGCCGACAAGGGGTTAATTGAACAAGCTCAGGCTCAATTCCCTAGCGATACCTGCTTCGTGCATCTTGACTTCAGGGAATGTAATTAGCAAAAGCAGGCACAGAGGAAGGTCATGTATATGGCACCAATGGTACGGGCAGAGGGTTTGCTAAGTCATCGCATTATGTAATCCTAGTCATTGACACTGCCTTCTTTGTTGGGACATGTCTCGATGGCAATATAATGTGTTTTATTATGCCGATCTTGCAAAGATTATATGCTTTCCAGTAATTCGTGAATCCAACAACTCTGAAGCTTTGATGCCTTGAAGCTGGTGGCAGCTTTTCGTCAGAGAGACTTCAATGACAAGCGATGGCAATATGCATGTAACCTCGACAGTTGATGGGTTTGCTATGCCACAAGTTCGAGCCGCGAGCCTGAACAGTCGAACCCAGATTTGCAACAAGCTCTTGTCAGATAGCAGTTGGCCAGATCCAATTCAAAGCAGGTAGTCAGGTGGAGACTATTGGCTTGATCCATTTACCGGTGCCTGGACCTAAGTGACCACCTATACTTCGAGTCTCTGCATGATAAAGGCAGCGTTCACCCAGCATCGATCTTGTCACCAAGTCTAACAACCGGCATATCTTCATCCCATTAGTGACCTACGTCAACAGCGTAGATTTCGTACGAGGAAGTTCTCTGTTATTTCCAATCACGTGATCCCGGATCGACCTAGCAGCGGGCCCCAAACCCAGAGGCTAAAAACTTTCCTTGTGGCCTCAACCAGCGACGTCGAAGTCCATACATATCCGACTATCACCCTCACGACTCTTTGCGCTCTAGACGTCTATTACGGTAAGCTTACTGCGAATCTCACTCCCGTTGTTGCTTGCCTCTGGACAATTTTAGCTGCCTGCTAGACGTCCTCGAGCTGTCCTGTGCGCATGGCTTACTGAAGTCCAACTCTACTTCACCACATAGCATGATCCCGTTTCGCACTCTCCATCCCAACAGGCTCCGTACTGATTGAAAACGTGGAAGGTCCAGAGATAGCTACCGAGAATTGCTCTATTTCTCCAACCCCTACATACTACATATATCTGCCGTCATGGGTCTCACGTTTTCGAAGCTGTTTGACAAGCTTTGGGGCAAAAAGGAGATGAGAATCTTGATGGTTGGTCTTGATGCAGCAGGAAAAACCACCATTCTCTATAAACTGAAGCTTGGTGAAATCGTCACTACCATCCCGACAATCGGTATAAACACCAGCGATTCCCAGTCCTTTACGACACGGAAGCGCTGACTTCTTTTGTTGTCTAGGCTTCAACGTCGAGACCGTCGAATACAAGAACATTCAATTCACCGTGTGGGATGTGGGTGGACAGGACAAAATCCGACCTCTGTGGAGGCATTACTTTCAGAACACCCAGGGCATCATCTTCGTGGTTGACAGCAATGATCGTGACCGTGTTGTGGAAGCACGCGAGGAGTTGCAACGTATGTTGAACGAGGACGAGCTCAGAGATGCTCTTCTCTTGGTCTTCGCAAACAAGCAGGATCTGCCGGTATGCCCAAAGCATTCCTCGATCAATGATTTGTGTTGTTGACATCTTGTAGAACGCCATGAACGCTGCCGAGATTACTGATAAGCTTGGTCTACACTCCTTGAGGCAACGTGCTTGGGTAAGACTCTCTGATTCTTATCATCTCTTTGTACTGATAAGTACGCAGTACATTCAATCAACTTGCGCCACTTCCGGTGATGGTCTTTACGAAGGTTTGGAATGGTTGAGCAATTCGCTCCGGAAGGCTGGACACAACTAGGAGGTTTGCGCGGAGTTCTCAATATACAGGCGTCTACAAATCACCATCTCCCTTGTCGTCCGCCTCCTCATGAGTGTCTCTGGTTCATATATTCATCAGTCTGTCAATGAGAGTGCTGGGGGGCTCATCCAGCGTCAAAGCATCAGCAATAGCGTGGGGAATGCTCTGGTGCTTGATCTACAAAGAGCCGTCACCAGTCTCACTTATCTTCCCTACTGCGATCATGCTCTGGCGCCTCCTTGAGGTAATGTTGAATGAGGGGTTATATCATGCAATGCAAGACTTGTATTCTCATGGGCGATCTGCGTTATGATGGTACCAACAATGACACAAATGACACGTCGTATTTATTGCAAGGGCAAAGCGTAACGTAGAGTAGGGTCGGGTACTACTGATTGCCTAGGTTTCCTGTATTGAACGGTGTTGGTTGACAGTACATATCACGACCTAACAATTCCGCAATAAACATTATGATCTATCTTTCTCGTAACCTGTCGATATAATCGGACGGTTGAATCCAGGACACTTGAGAATGGGTAGGTCGTTCTATGGCCTCGCGAGACCAAGCTATATATGCAAGATGATCGCCAATCACATATCACTTAAGCGTCTGACACTCTGATATGAACACGATGAACGGAGTTTTACAAGTTTGTTTATTACAATGAGCTCCATCAATATGTAAGACCGTCGCGAGTAGCGATGAGTATCGGATAATTAGACTTCTAGTACGGTGTATGACTCAAACTTGTTGGCATTGCCACATCAATCTGTTTCATTACTACAGTTAAGGTGATACTTATTGAAACCTGTTATCTCCTACTCCTCCTCTCTCGGGCAGCAATCTTTTTCTGTTGACAAAATTCTTCTACTGCTACATTTATTCGATCATGCCTGCTACCCGTATCACAGTTGCTTCCAATACAAAACAATCTCAGAAAGCACCTCTCCTCATCCCGTCTGCTACTTCATTTGATCCAGTTGCGTCTCCTTCGTGCTACTCTCTTGTCATCAAGACCGCCCAGTCAAAGCTACGCTTGAAGAAGGCTAGCCGTGTTTTCGTACACGGGGGACGAGAGTTAATTGCTCGAGAAGATTGGCAAGATGTGTTGAAGGATGATGTCACTCTTCTCATATCCGTCGGAGAAGACTATGTTGGTCTACGAAAGGACGAGGACCCCGTCGTCAATGGAGAAGAAGGGCAGAAAGCCGTCCCAGACATCAATCGTGCCTGTCCCGTCGAAGTTCTGGCTGACAGTGCCTTCATCGACAATCTCTCGATCACACAATTAGAAACAACAGCACGTACTCTACCAGGTATCATTCATGCCGTCGGTCAGCCAGATCTGCACCCTGGCACAAAGTTTCCCATCGGTTCCGTTTTCGTGTCCAAAGGATGGTTACACCCTCCTCTTATAGGCGGCGACATCGGCTGCGGTATGGCGTGGTACAAGACCAAATTATCTAGAACGCAAGTCGAAGGCGACAAAGGTAGGAAGATTGCCGAAAAGCTACGAGGACTCGAAGGTGCTTGGCGGTCGCAGACGGCAAGAGAGACGTGGCTTCACTGCGATGGTGCAGCGGACAGCAGTGCCGGAGAGGAATGGGATGCCGCTCTCGGTACTGTGGGGGCTGGGAATCATTTCGCCGAGATACAAGTCGTAGAGGAATCAAGTATGAAGGAGGCTGCCGTGTCGAATTCTCAGAGTGAGCTTTACAAGGGTGAGGTTGTCCTGCTCGTCCATTCAGGCTCTCGGGGCTACGGGTCTCACATACTCAAGCATTTTACGAAAGATGGCGGTTGTACCAGCATACTGGAAGACGATCCACTTGCTAAAGAGTACCTCGAAGCACACGATCGTGCCTGTGCCTGGGCGGCCGGAAATCGGGACCTGATCGCTCTTCGCTTCTTAGCATGCCTAGAGCCAGGCGACGACTCATGGGATCTAGGCATCAACAGCAGCGACCCAAGGTCTGAAAGCGCTATCCGTGCAGCAAGACACGCGGTGCAGAGCAGGCGGGTAGTATCCATCCACCACAACAACGTCGAGCACACCACCTGGCCACCATCACTTGCATATTCAAACAGCGTCGATCTCCCAAACGCCATAGCTGGCTCGGAGGTCAGCAACTCCGACAAAGTCTACATCCACCGCAAAGGCGCCGCACCAACTCACGATCCTTTGACACATCGTCCGTTGTCCATCCTGCCGTTACCCGGCTCTCGAGCCACACCCACCCTCATCCTCCACCCCATGTTCAATTCCGTCAACGGCCACGGCGACACGAACGCGCTCTCCCTCGCCCACGGCGCCGGACGAGCGCTCTCGCGTACCAAAGCCGCCAGCTACGTCGCCGAAAAGTACGGTGGCAAAGTCGACGACTTGCTGCGGGGTGACTTTGTCAAAGCTGATCGAAAGGGGAATAAATCGCTGGATGACGGAATGGGGAGGGGTGTGAATGGTGGCTGCTGGGTCGTTTGCGAGGATAAGGCTTTGGTTTGGGAGGAGGCTCCTGAGGCTTATAAGGATGTTTGGGACGTTGGTGGAGATTTGGTTCAGAGGGGTTGTGCGGAGCAATGGGGATGGTGTAGAGGGAGGGTCAGCTACAAGGTTAGGAAGGAGTGAGGTGTAGAGAGCGTACGGATCATGGGGCAGAGTTGTCGGAGTAGCTTGTGAAATGTCATTTGAATTACCGTCTCGACCAATTTCGAAAGCAACGATTCGATCTCCAGCGTGTCGATATCCTTGGAGCATGAAGGGCTGAAATGCTGTCAAGTATCAGAGGTCATCCATCCACAAACCACTTTCAGCGGTTTGGCCAATTCTTCACTAAAACACGTCACGAATACCATAGAGCAATATTGCACTTCGGTCTCGGGCGTGTGAGAAAAGAGATAAACGTGTAAACGCCCATGCATGCGCACTAATATCACAAATCTGTCACTTTTAAGAAGAGTGTAGAATTCTGAGCTTGGAAGGGCACGTGATGTGATATCAGATTGATAGGTCGTATCTGAGGTAGGTAGGTGAAGGGTCATGTAGCAGTATCGTTGCTTCCTTTTCTGCTCGACTTATGAAGGATGTTCTCGCAGCTAAGTGAGCTTCATGGTCGTGTCAAAATATACATCATGTATTACCTTCTTTTCCTTCTAGCTTTGATTGATCGATTGCACCGAGGAATTTCGAACCAGTATGGCAGACCCATCTTATGGACGCGGCCTGCTTTATGTCACGAAAGGGATAGACATGATCGATCGATGGAACTGTGCAGTCTTCGCGTGACGTAGTGATTCCCTATCGAATGCAAACACCTGGGTTGCGCCTAAAGACTAGATCCTATTTCTTTGATGACCCCAATTTTTATACTATGATTTCCCCTCATCGTCCGGGTCGGGCAGGATGCCCTCCACTTCCAGCCGCCTTCTTGCTTCTTCCAGCGCCCAGGTTTGTATCCTAATTGATGGGACGTCAGTCATGTGTGCAAAAGTAGCTTGTTGAACCCGAAGTCCTTCCACGGCCTCGTTCGCGAGGGCAAAATCCCTTCCCCATGATCTCTTCAACCTTGACCATCGCCTGAGGCCTAATTTATCCAATGCGGGGACAACGTACGAAGTATCAGGCTTGTACGCATAAGCTACCGCGCCCAACAGCAGACTCCCCCAGAACCCATACACCCACGTGTTCTCCCACCCTTCCTTCTGATATTTTTGCCCGGGCGGGACACCCAGATACCAGCCGGAGGGGGGATCGTAGTGGCTTTCGTGGGTTGCGGTTTCCGGAGAGGGATGCTCCGCGACGTCGGGTGGATGGGTGGAGGCCAAGGTGCGGGCGGGCCAGAGCCGTGATTGTGGCAGGTTTCGTGCTGGATGGGGATGGAGGAGAGTGGAGGGTTTGGAGAGATGGGCTGGGGGTCGGATTGGAGCCATTGAGCTGTTTCATAGATTTGTCGCACGGTTTGGTGGGGATGAGAGGTTCACTTGTTCTTGTTTGGGCGAAACCGGCTAGAATAGATATTCTAGGCCTACAATAGAACTAGTTTTAGCGGAGCGGAAGATCTCCACCCCTGTTTTGAAGGCTACCTTATTCCATTCTCTCTACGGCTGACTATCTGGTGCTTCTGACTGTTGTCTGCCTCATGGATCCGAGGAGCTATGCGTTTATATATGGTATTATCGTGGTGAAAGGGTAAGAAGACTCTCATCTCGAGAGGAAGAACCGAAATACTTCGCACAACGGATGAAACTCTTGTTTCATGGAATTTTGAGCTCCAGACTGGCAGATTCCCACGGCGAACAGGTCCTACAGATGTGGAAGATGGCCGTTGAGAAGCCTTCATCGAGTCAGTTAGGAAGTTTTCGAATTGACATTCTAACCTAAGGTCTTAAAAATAGGATACCCGGGGTAGAATGTTGCAGTCGCTACCTTTGCTTCCTTTACGGAAGCCTTCCGCAGCCTATCCATAATAGGCTTAGCGCTTTAGCATATAGGCAGGATTCCTACACTTAGAATAATTATCTTTCTACTATATCTTGAGTACGTGTATAGTAATTAGTAGTAATACTATCTAGCCTCTATTATATACTATTAATTATATAATAAGCTAAGATTATAAACTAGCTCTATAAGTACTAGCTTCTTAGAGTACTATTAGCTAAGAAACCTTAGTACTAGCTATCTAAGTCTTCCGCTCTACTATTATCCTAGACCTTTAACCTTATATTAAACCTCTATTAAGAAGCCTTTTATAACCTTAGATATATCTAAAAGTCCCCTTAGAAGAGTTAGTACTAATAAGGGCCTTCTTTATTACTTATTACTACTATCTAATAGTATTAGGATTCCATCCTATTCTATTAGGATTTTTAGAGAAACTCCGGTATTTAGCTAAGTAAACTTAGGTATATCCCTAAACTATCTCTATTTACTACTTACTCTAGATCCCCTAAGGGAGATCCTAGTCCTTACTTTTTAGCTATATAATTTTATTAATACTAGATATAAATACTCTAATATTATTAATAATATTAGCTATTTCCTAATTAAGAATATTATCTAAGGGAACCTTAGACCTCCTTAGATTAATTAAGTTACCGCTAACTCTTTATAAGAGTAATAGTACTATACTAGGTTATTATCCTTAGAGCTTATAAGTCTATTTAATATTAATAAACTACCCTAGCCTTCTAACTAGGCTATTAATAAGAGCTAATTTTATATAGTAAACTATTACTTTAAGAAAGCTATAGCGTTTATAAGATATTACTTATAAGAGCCTCCCTTAGTACCTACCTCCCTAATAGGGACCTTAATCTATTTACTACTAAGGTTAACTTTATTAATACTAATACTAATAGAGTCTATATCTATATTAATAGGGTTAACTTAAGTAACTTTAATAGAAGAGGCGATCTATAATTAATTAATAGGACTAGAACTTCCTAATCTACTAGAAGCTTTAAATATAGTAGATAATAGGGGAAATAATAAAAATAGTTAGGGTAATAATAATAGGAATAGTCTAGTAAATAGCTAAACTAGTATACCTAGTAAAGGCTTTATAGCTAAATAATTTAATATAATAGCTACTTATATCTAGGGCCTAAATACTAGCGCTACTAGACGCTAGGCTAATTAGCCTACTATAGGAATAGGTAGTAGTACCCCTTAGTTCTAGTTATAAGATATTAAGTATTTTAATCTAAATCCTAATATACCCCCTATTAAAGTTAAGGATACTTATAATATCTATTATAATATTTTTAGCTTTACTAGTAGGCTTAAAGTAAAAGCTACTATAATAGATCTAGTTATTATATAACTAAACCTAGACTTATATCTACTAGGGAAAGCTAATAACTAGTTTATTAACTAATTAACTTATCTTACCTATAATAGTCTACGGAATAATCCTACTAGTATAACTAAGTAGTATAAGGCTTTATAAGAGTATTTTTAAGACTTACTAGGTAAATCCCTTAGTCTCCTTAAAAATATTTACTATACTATTAAAGATACTTATAATAGATAAGATCTAGTAGATTATATCTCTAGTATTATACTTAATAGTAAAAATGCTAGTATTACTTTAATAGATAGTACTTAAGTACTATTAATATATAAATATCTTAATAAAGAGCTTTATTATAACCTATTAAGGCTAAGTAGTAGGTTAATTATTCTAGATCTTCTAGAAGAACTTTACTTTATAAAAGGTAACTAGTTTAATATCTATAATAGTAATAAGGCCCTTTATAAGGTAAAGTAAGAGACTTATTATAATAATTATTATAATTAAGATCTATAATTAGGTTAGTATTTAAGTCTATTTTATTAAAACTTCCCGCTACGCTAATTTAGTAGTTACTATAATAGGCCCCTAAGGCCTTATTATAATAACCCCTAACTATTTATCCCTTATAGCGGGAATAACTTCGGGAATTTTAGTAATAATAGGTAATAGGTACTAGTATAAGTAGACCGGCCCTAGATTACTAGGCCCTATTAACCCCTATAAATAACTAATAGAAATATAAGCGGGTTACCTAGGTAGAATTAATATTAGAACTAAGGCTAAGGATATCCCTTACTAAATACTTTAAATAATAATTACGCCTTATATAGATCTTTTAATAGGGCCTAATAGCGGCCTAGGGTCTATTAAGCTACTATTAAAGATAAAGAAAATTCCTAGGAATAGCCGTATAATAAATAGGTAAATTATAATACTTATAAAGAAGACTTCTACTAGTCTACTAACTAGGAAAACCCTAGTTACCTAGAAGATTCCTATAAAAATAGCTAGAATCCTAGGAGTACTAGGAATAATAGTAATAAAATAGTAGAGACTTATTTCCTATCTATCTAGTACCCTACTAAAGCCTTTAAGTATTAAAAATATATATTAATATTCTAGTCTAATAATACTCTTTATAACTATTTATATTAAGGTTATAATAAAATAAGGGCCTTAATAATATTATTATTAAAGATAGCCTAGGTAGATAGTAGTATTAGCTAAAGCCTTCCTTAAGGTAATCCCTTAATTATCTAGAGCGCGTTAAAAGATATTACCTTAAGCGGGTACGCCTTTAAGGGGTACTATTTTATTACTACTCTAGTAAAGCTTATATCTACCGGCTAACTTTAAAAGCTATATATAGATACTAGCTATATTATAAGTCTTATAAACTAAGCTTTTCTCCTCTAATAGGTTTTAAATACTAAAATATTAAAGATACTAACACTTATAAGAGTTAGGGGAATTAGGGATAAGAAGTATAATATAAGCTATTATATAAAGTTATAAATATACCTTCCCGCTATTAATAGAGCCACCGCCCTTATTATATAGGAGGTATATATAGTAGATAACCTTTTAATAAATATACTTATTAGCGTTAATATTCTTAAGCTAGAAGGGATAGTAGTTAATCTAGATAAAAATCTAATAATTATTTAGTTATACTAGAACTTAGAGGTTTTAATTAAAGCCTTAAGTAAAAGGAGCTAAACTAATATAATAGTTTTTAACTAGGTATATATTATAGTCGCTTTATATACTAATAAATAAATCTAAATTACTAGCCCTTATTACTATATATTATAACTACCTACTAATTAAGACCTAATCTTTAAACTAGAGAAACTTAATAGCCTATTAATTTATACCTACGTTATAGACTACTATATATCTTATATTTTTATTAGGAATAATACTAATAAAGCTATTAAGCTCCCTAGGAATATAAAGCTAGGATATATTACTAAATATAAAGTAGCTAAATACTTCCTAGTTAAAGCCTTTTATAGTAACCTCGCTACTAGGCCTCTTAAAAAGGCTAAAGTATCTAACTAGGTTAAGTTAAGTCTATAATAACTTATAACTACGGCTACTATATTTACTACTATTATCCCTATAGTTCCTACTATAGTACTAGAGGTAGTATACTTTATAGGTACTACTATTCACGGATTATCTAAAATAAGGCTCTTAATAGCAGAGGTTATTAAAAGGTATCTAGCCTTATAATAAGATACTAGTAGCGTAGCTAATATACCTAAATTATAATAGATAGATATACCCTTAATAGATAATTAGCTAGATCTTTATAAGTCTAGCTAAGTAAGGGTATATCTATTAGGAAAAGCTAATAAAGAAGTTATTAATATAGAGTTTAATAAACTTTATAATTAAGGTAGAATAGACTAGACTATAAAATTAACGCCCTTTTTATTCCCTTATTTTATTATTTAGAAGGTAAGTATAGATAATATAAGAAAAGGCTATATTATTATAGATATTAAAGCTTTAAATAAAATTACTATACCTAATATATACCTAGTACCCTTATAAGCTAAGATATTAGCTCTATTAAAGGGTATTATATATATTAATACTATTAATACTACTAGTTTTTTTTATTAATAGTTAGTAAGTTAATCTTATAGGTATTATCTTATAATAGCTAGCTATTAAGGCTAGGAAACCTTTAATATACTTATAATAGGGTATAGAAATTCGCTAGCTTATATATAATATATAATTAATTAGATCCTTTAGCCGTATTAATATTTCTACTAAGTATATATTAATAATAATATTATTTTTTCTAGTTTACTAGAAGAATACCTTTTATACCTAGATTAGGTATTTAAGGCCCTTAATAATATAAATATCTATCTCTCTCCTAAGAAGTTATTCCTTAAGTTTCTATTAGTTTATTTACTAGGGTAAAAGGTAGACGCCTTTAGGCTAATAATAATAGAGGAAAAGTTAGCTACTATTACTAACCTATAATTCCCCTTTACCCTTAGTTTACTTAAGTATTACCTTAGCCCTACTAGATATTTATACTAGTATATTACCTTCTATACTACTATTATAAAACCCTTATAATTATAGAAGACTTATCTTAATAAGTCTATTTATAATAACTCTTAGTCTACTATTTAGGGGAATATATATAAAAGGCTAGCCTAGAGAATATATCTAGGGAAGCTAATACTAAAAGAACTTAATATATTTTATTAGTTTTAGAAAATATTCGCTAGTCCTATAATCTTATATTATTTTAATAAGGTCCTCTAACTATTTATAGATCTAGACGCTAGTAAAGAATTTAGATTTAAGGCCTATATCTATTATATTAAGGGCCTAATAAAGGCTTCTATAAAGTACCCTAGATAGAAGTCTTACCTACCTATCCTCTTCCTTAATTACCTCCTTACTAAGGCTAAAATATATTATTAGCTAATAGAATTAGAAATTATAAGTATAATCTAGGTAGTTAAGAAAATCCGCTATATAATTAAGGCGGCTTAATTAATAATAATTATCTATACTAATTATTTAGCTACTATTACTATTATTTAGTAAACTAGCCTAAATACTATATTAGTTAAAAAACTTAACCTATATCTTATTTAAGTATTAGAATACCTCTAGCGATTCCGTCTAGATATATAATATAAGCTAGGAAAATCTAATATTATACTAGACGCCTTATTAAGACTAGCTACTCGCGAGTATTACCTATCTAATAAGTTAAGTTTAAACGCGCTATTAGTATAGGCTTTTCTAGTTAGCCTAATAAAAATATCTCCTAAATTTTAATAAAGGGTTATTAAGAGCCTTATATTCCCTAATAGGTAAAGGTAATATTAATACTAAACGATAATATAGCCTTAGGTAGTAATACTACTAGCCTCCCCTACTAAATAGTTAATAGCTTATTATATTTTAATAATAAGTAAAGAGGCCTATAATTATATATACTTATAATAGATTTAGAAACTAAGGTTTTCTAACTTACTTATAATAAAATAGGGTATCTAGGGTATACCCGTATATATAAGCGGCTAACTAAAGGACTTTATATCTATAATCTAGTAATAAAGCTATATAACTTTATTAGGTATTACCCGTACTACTAGCTTAATTAGATTTCTAGGTATAGACTATATAATTCTCTTTAGCCTATCCTACTACTAGCCTAGCTATTTTATACCCTAACTATTAATTTTATTCTTACTCTACTACTCTCTATAGACGGTTTTAAATATATAATATTAGTTACTAATAAATTCTTAAAGGTAATTACTCTTATTTCTAGTAAGAATATATAGTTAGGAAAGGACTAGGTTATTAAGCTACTAAACCGCCTCTCCTTATTAAATTAGGGTATTCTAAGGGCGATTATCTTAGATAGAGATAGGAAGTTTATTAGATAGGTATAGAAGCATATTTTCTTATTAATAAGAGTTAGCCTCCTTTATTTAATAGTATAATACCCTTAATCTAATAGGATATTAGAACGTACTAGTTAAACGGCTAAAATTATATTATAATATTATATTACTATACTAGATAATTAATAATAATAGCCTACTATTATAAATAAGATATCTACCTTATTAAATAATTCTACTAAATATAACTCTATTAATCTCTCCCTAACCTAGGTCCTCTATAGATTTAAAACCTATAAAGCCCTAGATCTATTATAGGTAGATAATAATAGACTACCTACTAAAGGCTTTAGTAATAAGGCCCTTATTAAGGAGGAAGTTATAGCTATACTAGTATATCTACCTATTAATATTAGGGAATATTAACTAGCTTATATTAATATAAGCAACGTAATTACTTTTACTATTATAAAAATAAAAGACTATTACAACTCCTATTATATACTTATATTCTTTAAGGTAGGTAATATAGTTAATCTATACCTTTATAAGGGTTATTATATCCTAGCTATTAAATCTAAGAAGATTAGATAGTAGTTTACTAGACTATTCTAAGTAACTAAATATATTAGCTAGCTAGCTTATAAGCTCGACCTTTTAAGTATTATAAAAATCTATAATATTATCTTAGTAGCCTACCTTAAGCTAGCTACTATTTCTACTAATAACTTATACTACTAACGCCGGCTAGTAGTACTAACTATTATTAATAATTATAAGGAGTAGGAAATTAATAGGCTTATTTATAGAAGAAGGGTATATTATAGTTATAGATAGTTAATATAATATTTAGTTAGGTAGAAGAATAGTAGACTTAAAGAAGACTACTAGATATTAGAGAGGGAATTACTAAGGAATACTACTAAAATTATTAAGGATTTTAATAATATATATAGTAAGGAATTAGCGATTATTTAATAATAGCTATTAGGATAATAGCTTTATTTATATGCCGGTATTTATTATAGTCGCTACCTTTACTTCCTCTACGGAAGCCTTCCGCAGCCTATCTATAATAGGCTTAGCGCTTTAGCATATAGGCAGGATTCCTGTACTTAGAATAATCATCTTTCTACCACATCTTGAGTACGTGTACAGCATAGAAGTAAGCTGTGTTTTCTAGGTCTAGGATTGGCTCGACCAGCAACGAATAAAAATTCAATTGGGGATACTTTTCTACGATCGTACGGGGTTACAGTAAGGAGAAATAGTGTAATCGGGGCCCCCCTAGTCGCAAGCTCCTATACGTGATTGTAGGCCAGGAGATGAAGTAATAAACGAGTCGGATGAGAAATCAGCTAGCGTGTTGTTGTATCAACAACACAACGCGTGCCGGATAACCGAAGGCTTTGGATAGTCGCTTTTCCATTTCACATGACATTCGTTACATTGCAGAACCTTTCTCTGCTTATACCTTGGTCACGCAAGCGATAACCATAATGGTACGTAGGAACGAAATAATGACAGGTTCAGCGGTAACTAAACATTATTACAGAACTCCTCGACGCTCCGACGGCTCGCTGCTGATCATGCATCCCTTCATACCTCTGAGCTCCCCCCTCACTACTTATTTCACCCTTCAGCATCTTCCTCATTCCTGGACGACCTCACGCAGCTCACAGTACTTCTGACTGGTCCACAAGGCACTCCCTACTCTCAAGGGCTCTGGAGGCTTCATCTGAAGATCCCGGAAGACTACCCTAAGAGCCCTCCCAAAGCATCATTTCGTACTAGGATATGGCATCCCAATGTCGAGGAGAACAGCGGTAGTGTTTGTGTCGACACACTCAAGAGGGATTGGCAGCCAAAGCTGACCTTGCGCGATGTGCTTATTGTGGGAATCTCCAGCCCTGTTAAAGGCAACCTGATGCTAACAGAACTATCCATCAGACCATATCATGCCTCTTAATCCAGCCGAACCCAGACAGTGCGCTAAACGCGGCGGCTGGCCACCTTCTACAAGACGATTTTGAATCCTTCGCCCGACAGGCTAGATTGATGACCTCTATACATGCAAGTATACCTCTAGATCTACGAGATGCGACACTTGCAGCGAAGAGACGTGGGGAAGAGCCAGGCACTACAACCTTGGAGAATCTAGAACAAAGACCAACAATGAGGGGCAAATCCGCGAGCTCGTCGAGCGTGATCATGAAGAAGCCCCCGCAGCGCACCACAAAGCAGCAATTGGCACCTATTCAACGACAGGCGCCCCGGAATGAGGATGGTACTGCAAGCGAAGAAGAAGACGAAGAGTCAGCGTCAAAAGAAAACGATCCAATGCTCTCTCCTTCCCCAGTTCCCGCGCAAACCCCACGGCGACCGACGTTAGTCAAGCGTCCTTTGTCAGACCTTCCAACCCCTATCGAGCCTGATGACGAGCCTATCGAGGCCTCGTGCTTGAGCCCTTCCGATCAAAACGTCCTCAACAACACAATCCCATCGCCGAATGACAGGACCACAAACGAACTATGCAAGGCTCCCCCACTAGCAGAACGAAGCCAAGCTGTCAATTTTACTGGTCATGGGCTTCAAGGTGTCAGTTCCAGAGATCTGGCCGCTCTGCCCGTCGAAGGTAAAGCGGTGGATGACAGTACGCGACCAGCCAAACGCATTTGCTCTGACGAGTCGAAAGAGAATGTATCTGAGGAGCGGCCGTCGCTGAAGCTCCCCGAAAGACCTCAATCAACTGTGAACATTCCCAGCAAGATGACTGCTCCTGTCCCTCGAAAGGTTTCTGCGCTAGGATCACTAGGGACAGCAAATGGGAAGGGAAAGGCAAGAGTTGGATTGAGACGACTGTGACATCCGCCCATTCGAATTGTTGGTATGCTGTTGCAGTAATGATTATGAACAGGTGAAAAGCGCGGGGTGCCTTGGGGTAGGGAAGAACTTGATGAATACGAATTTTGGGGTTATGAATGGACGGCCACGGCTCTCTAGCCCTCAACGCCCTTGTTACTATAACTTAATGGTATGCAGTGCTTCTTGAGAATGTCGTCCTTCTGGAGAGGGCATTCATCAGCGTCCGGCTTGCTATCTCAAAAAGTGGTAGCAATGAAATCATATCGCCTAAGAAGTTGAACAATCATAGCGTGATTGTTAGTAAACCTGGGTTCTGTCATCCTTGCGTTCTGGCATTTGATTTTGATGCGTTTTTGTTGGACTCTTCAGTGCCGACGAGACGTTGATAAGTTCTTAAGTAAGACCCGAACAATTGCCAGTCGTTTCAGTAAGTTAGCTTGTGTGGATTTTCACTTTCGTCAACCTCTGTTTTCGTTGGTGGATACTACTTTAGTTTCAAAACCAATGAACGTGTGTCCTTCGGTATATGGTTGCCGCTAGGCCCCAAGATATTCAGAGCTAGACACCTAGTGTACTAGCGTCGAGTACGGCAGCGTCAGGGCCCGTCGTACCTGAAACATGCATGCACTTTCCCCATTGTGCTATCACAGCTCGTCCACGCTCCTTTCAAATCGCACGTTCTTTTTGAGATCGAGTCGTCGCAACCACAGGTTCATTCACAGTCATTACTCACAAATATAACATCGAGGCTTTCAAGATGCGTTATTCATCGCTTCTTGCTGCTGCGACCACAATTACGCCGCTTGCAGTCTTCGCGAAAGGCCAATTGGGGTATGCGTTGGGTAGCAGACTGCAAGGTACGATCTGCTGAGCTGATACCGCAAGACGCGGCCTGATAGAGATTGTAGATGGAACTTGCAAGAAAGCTCAAGACTTTGCCGCCGACTTGGCTGTCCTCAAGGACACCTCGACGACTGTCAGAACATACGCCAACGTTGATCAACCTGACCCAAGCAAACAGATCTGCTACGTTCTTGGGGAACTGCTCTATGCTGCCGCGACCGCTACCCCCAGATTCAAAGTTCTGGTCGGCTTATGGTAAGACATCTCGGCTCAACGGATCTAAACATATCTTTCTCAGGCGCAGTACTTACCCCAATATGTAGGGCCGATACGGAAGATTCATGGCAGAAGGACGTGGATCAGTTAATGAAGTACGCATCGATGTCGAACTATACAGATTTGATCCGGGCTGTCACCGTGGGATCCGAGTCCCTCTATAGAAACCAGCACGATGTAACATCTGGTCTTACCGCCGATGTACTATCACAAAGAATCGACAAAACAAAAGCAGCCCTGGCTACGGCGAATCTTGGAGACAAGTACTTGCTCGGAACGGCTGACAGCTGGAACATATTCCAAGACGGAACTGCCAACCCTGTGATACGAAATAAGAACACAACGCTCCTGTTAGATTGGCACCTATATACTACCAACCATAACTAACGACTTTGCAGGCTCGTGAATGCGTTTGGTTACTGGCAAAAGCAGGTGATCACCAACGCATCGGCCACTTATCTGGATGACTTGCAACAAGCATTCAATGAGATTCAAGTTACCGCAAATCATCCCATTGAGCTTTGGAATGGAGAGACTGGTTGGCCTACTACCGGTACGGTGTACGACATGTCATGCTCTAGATCAGTGCTAATTTGAAGGACAGGTGGATCCAATTATGGAGCTGCGACTGCTGGTACGGCGGAAGCTTACTACTTCTGGAAGCAAGGCGTTTGTGCTGCCCTGAACTGGAATATCAATGTCTTCTATTTCGAGGCCTTCGATGAGCCATGGAAGCCCGTCAGTGACGGTGCCGACGGCACACCTGGAGATGAAGGACACTGGGGAGCGTACGATGTCAATCGAAAAGGCAAATTCGAAGACTATTCATGCGATTACGTTGTTCCTAGCACGTCATAAAGGGTGTGGTAGGAATTCGTAAAACATTGGAAAACTAGGATGCATTGGGTTCGGCGTTATTCATGTCCTTTCTATCTAGCATCCTTTTGATTTGGCGTCTTATTGTTGAAACTCGTCAATATACCCAGTAACGCATGTATGGAGAAGAAGATTTCACGTTCCAGCGAGCAGTATAATGGGGATGAACAAGCAATGGCTGTAATGAAGTACTGATTATTGAATGTCCGCCATATTATCAATGATCAACCAAAACGGTATTCGTGAATGACGGTCACGACAGTGCGATCAGAATCACTGCACGGTTTCCAATTCACATTGCATATGGAGGTAGAACAATGCACACAGGAGAAAAACCGTTTCCGGACCACGTTGGTAGCCTAGGCACATGCATATCGGAGAGGAATCATCTACTTGGATCCTCTCACCTTTCTATAGTCCTGCTAGAAGATCGAACTTAGAACGGTACCCTAGGGTGTCCGGTCGAATGCTCTCCCTCTATATAAAGTAGCGTTATCACACTTCTAAAATAGTCTTTTGTTTGAGCTGTTTGACTTGAACCAGGACGAAACCACCTAATTTCGCATTGACTACCTTGCTTTCGCCACACGAGGTTGTATGCAACGGAATCTTCTGTATAGCCTCCCACTCGGTGATTTTGCAGCTTCATGCCTTCTCTTCGAGATGTTATTGAAGGGATATCGACGTTATATGTGAGTCTCCCACTGGATTATCACGTGATTGGTACTTCGCGCATCATCGCCAAGAGGCTAAACATCGGATTCACTCCTGAACGACGGACGCGTCTTTGGAACAAGGAATGCCTCAACCCTACTAACCATGCTGTTTACTCGCCACTGATTTTGGTTCCTACTATCTCACGCCCATTAGTATGACTCTCAAGCTGTCTCATGCAACATGACAAGAGCAGCCAACCACATATATTGAGCGAATCTTTGCCGAAACGATCTTCGTATACGAAAGGGACATCGAATTCCGTACGAGAACAGGATAGCTATAGCTTCCTTCTGTTGCCCGAGAACTCGGAGCGCTGTGCCCCATGGGTGACTGCTTAACATCGACGTCATTAAACAATTACCATAGTCAGGCATTGAGTCACTGCGGCCTCATCAGTGGCGTTCGATCTCAAGTCCTACCCTGCCCATGGACAATCAGTGTGTTGCGAATCAGATGATGGGCCATTGAAGTCCTCAGCAGGAGGTTAAGCAATCTATTCAGTCTGCCCGATGGGGACAATGAGTCCTCGACACTTTCTGGATCCAATGGATCTTCACATTCCATTGGAACGGCGTGCAAACTTCCAAGACATGCAGAAACCTCTGCCTCCACCTCCATCTCCATTCGATCGAACGAAATCCGAAGCCCCTGTGTCAAGCACCGCAGCGAGTTCATCAGAGATCCCAAGTCAGCCTGTTGTACCGTCATTGGCTGAAGGAGGGTCTCAAAGGCCGAAGAAACGTGTACTATGGCGCAACAAATGGTGCATGGTAGCCTTGCCGATCCATAGCGCGTTTGGGGCAAAAACTAGCAGAGACAGCTATCTCGGGCCTGAGGAAGTGGCTCGAATGCTGCGGGAGTGGGAGGGCAAAGGCTATGATACGAACGGCTTCTTGCTTGCACCTCCATCTTTAGACTCACCAGATTGTTTCACAGAAGGCCAGAGCCGTGCGATACACCCTGAACCGGAGGAGGAGAGTCGAGAGCGCAATGAGCGTAGTTTCCGTGTTAGCATTCCAGATCGACGGGAGTGGGAGGCGTATGTTAAACAATTGAAAGAGGAGAAGTTGCGTGCATTAGGAGTCAGCTTTGGTGACGAAGATATATCAAGGAGATCTTCCGCGCCTTCCCTCATGAGCCGACAAGCCTCGTCACAGAGCTCTGCAATGTTGACTTCGCCGCCACTGGCCCCTCAATTGGCATCCGCGCCGCCGCTGTCATCTGGATTTGCCACGGCTCTTCATACACCTCACGTAGGAAAGCCTGGTGTCGCCCATTTTCCAAGATACTCTATGGCGATGCCCTTTGGGGAGAGGACTTTCTCACCACCAAATCACTTTCCCACACCTTCTCAGTCCCCCGCCCATGGTGCCTGGTTACCACAGCAAGTTCTAGGCTCTCAGTCTGGGTTGGGAGTTACTCTTCCGAATGTCAATGGAAACATCCAACGCTCAAACGGTGTTTCGTCAACACCACCGCCTTCTTTTCAAATCAGCACCGATGCGGAATCCGGCCAGGACTCTGTCGAGATGTTCAATCGTATGTGCCGGCAACAGGCTTTCATACAGGCTCAGCAACTGCACCAGCAACATCAGCAACAGTATATGCTGCAACAACGCCGGCCACCGTCTGCTGGCCCTTATGCCGCCCCAGAAACGAGGCTTCTTTCGACGACATCTTGGAGTCGATCTGATATAGTATCGCCAGTACCAAGCAGTCATCGGCAAAATCCAAGCGAGACCTTACAAAAAGAGATCGACGAAGTTGAGTCCTACCAAGATGACTCCAAGTGTCAGGTTGGAACGGGGCGGAAATCGACATCTCTCGGAAAAGAGAGGTCTTCCGAGAGGGACGTAATTGCGTTCACAGTCGACGAAGAGCCACCCCTGAACGGCAAGGTAGACGCAATTGATGCTAACACTGTTCCATGTGTATCCACCCGAGCCTCGCGCCCAAAGCTCAATGTTAATGCGCCGGAATTTGTCTATGAGCCTAACAAGCCATCTGAGTCATCCATTCTCTTCCTTACGGGGGACCGATTACCTCCAGAGCCTACTGAGAACAACCTCGCGATTACTAGGACGAATCCTAGTAAGTCGACTATGGACGGACCACCCCACGCCAGCACATTGAACGTTGCAGCGCCTGAATTTACGCCTAGAGCGATTGCCCGTAAACCAACAGTACCATCCAGGGAGTTCAGCTTCTCAGCCTCGATGCCCACCTTTAGGCCGGATGCACCAGCTTTTAAGCCCAGTGATTCAGAGACTGTATTCAGTAGTGGTGAATCCAACAAGGAGAATTCTGTAGAAGCTGTGAAGAAAATATTTGGAGAGATCAAACTCACTGAAGCAATCAAGCCGACAAAAAGGTCCAAGGCCATCCCCGTCCTCAAGCCCGACGAGTGGTTTGATGGCCTAGAGAGGGATAATCGGCAAAGCGATGGGCAGGAGGATGAATCAGGGCGCATCACGCAAGCTGATGGCAGGCAGAAGAGGATAAGACGCGGTCTTGAGGATGGTGACGAGGTTCCTCTGTTCGCGTCTCCGAAGCGAACCCCATCATTGAGCAATGGCGATGAAGATAGATCGCCCTACTCCAGTAGCACATTATCACCCGGGACCGAAAAAGCTGAAACCACCACTCTAGAGGCTACAATTGATCTATTAGAGGAAATCGTTGATGATATGTCTGCAACTGAAGCTTCTGACCTCATGAGAGATGATGACTCTCTCAGCGACAATGGAAAGCCATTTGAGCCTCACTCTTCTCAAGACATTGATGACGCTGCAGGACTCAACGCTGCGAGGCAGCCGGCGCCTTCACGGAAGCAGGCTTCCCATCACCTTGATCCAACGCCTAACGACGTTGCTAATGCCACAATGCAATTTCTTGGGAAATCCCCCCAATACAGACCCGCTTTCGAACAAGCTCTTGACCGTCGTAGTTCTGGCTATCCGTCATCGCCACTGGATAGAATTCAGGATAGAAATCACCATGAAGATGGCATCGATCGTGTGGATCACGCGAGGCAGGACATCATTGAGGGCGTAAGATATTTTGAGCCGTCATATGACGAGCTTGATATCATGATGAAGCACCTCAATGATGACTCGGATCGTGGCTTTGAGCGACAACCTAGTCCTTTCAAACGTCGCGGCCGCAGTATAAGCCCAGTGCGGTCCACGGCTCGCGAGCACCATCATATGTCGCGAAGCCCAGTACGAGACTTAACACATGAGCTATACAACACGTCCAGGACCCCTCACTTGCTTCCTTCTGTCAACATGAGGAGCGATGCACCTTCACCCAGCCCGAACAGATTACGTGGTACGGTGCAGTATCAGCCACAAACAGATTCCGAAAGTGCTGATGCCTCTGCAATCGAGAAAATTGAAAAGATAGCACGAAATATTGCCAATAATCCTTTGCACAGCCCTTCATGGCCGTCTGGAAATGCACTTCCAGTACACCGTCTGAACAGCCCGGGCAGTACGCCACCTAGCGACTGGAATGACGCAATCTCTTCTTTCGACGAGGACAAATTTCGCTCAAGAACTGGCTTCTTCGATAATCGTGTCAATGATGTAGTGGATACTGTCGTTCAGCAAAGATTGGGTCCTCTAGAACAAGTATTGTCTGGAATTCAACAATCCCTTGCAACAATGTCAAGCAGGTCAGCTAGCCGAAGGCCGCGGAGCTCGGATGCTGTTGCAGCTGTGAATAGTGATGCCGACGATGAAGGAGATACCGAGGAGCCTTCTCCATCGAATCTCAAATCGCCACCGAGGGATCGCAAATACGATCAGCTCAAGTCCACCGTCAATGAGATTCTTGCAGCCCAGCGAACCTTTGCGCCGGCGACCCAATTAGTAGAAGTGATGGATGCAGTCAAAGATCTAAAAGTAATGCTAGGGTCAAATTCACCAGCGCAATCTGACGCTGCGGCCATCAAGACCATCGTGGAGGAAGTCTTTGCCAAACAATTTCGAGGGAGATCTGCTCCTGTTACGTCGAGCTCAGTTGCAGCAGTAGCCGAGAAGAGTCAGCTTCAGATTGCCGGCCTGGAGAGTATGCTCAAGATCGCAGAAGGTCGTGCAGATGACGAATTGAAAGCTCGGAGAGCTACAGAAGATGCTTTGGCGGACCACCAACGGCTTCTTCACGGTGCATTACAGGATGCTGCTGAGCAACGCGAATCGGCCGAGGCTACCGAGCGTAGCTTGGAAGAGTATTCGGAAGAACGACAAGAGATGTTGCAGCGGACTGCAATGCTTGAGAGCTCCGAACAAAGCTTGCAGAAGACCATCTTGCAGCTCTCAGATAAAAACACGGCAATGGAGGACACCTTGGCAGAATATAGATTATCACACGAACAGTGGCGAACAGAGATTGACGATGCAAGGCATGAAAACAAAGATCTTCGAAGGAACATCGGCTCTTTCAAGGCCGAAATTGACGAAAGTAATGAAGATCGCCAAGCTCTTCGAATCAGGTTCAGCCGCTTGCAGGAGGAGATGAGCCAAGCATCACTAGACACGTTAGCAGATCAACTTCGGTGGAAAGGTGGCGAACAGGAGCATAGTTCCAAGCTTGATATTCTGAGTGCAAGGCTCGAAGCAGAAGGTCGAGCAAGAGAGAGACTGGAACTTGAGATTGAACGACTCGAGACTCAAGGAAAGGAGGCTATGAAGTCTCGCTCGATGCTTGAGCAGATCCAGAAAGCCAACGTCCAGCTCCAGAGCGCGGTCACTGAGCTGCAATCTGAATGCCACGAGCATCAGGAAACTGCAGCTCGCTTCAAAGGTGATGCTCACGACGTAAGAGAAAGCAGCAAATTGGAAGTTCAGCGTACACGTATATTGATGGGAGCTGAGATTGAGGCTGCCAAAACTCAGGTCAGTATTGTCCGTGCGGATCTTGAGAGCGTCATCGCAAGACTCCATCACCAGATCGAAGGGTTCACGACAAACGCGGAAGACCTCAGAGCCCAGCATGCCCTTGGGCTTGAAGAGATGTCGAATTCACGACTTCGAGAAGCTGCTGTAATGAGGGAGGCCGCCTTGCAGGATCAATCTCGTTCCCACGAACAGATCCTCAGGGAGATGATGGCCCAGAATGAGCGTGCTTTGTATAACGCTCTTGAGGACAAACAGCGAGCAGAGACTTACTATGGCAATCGCCTCAGTTTGTCAGATGAAAAGGTCGTCTATTACCATGATAAGATTACCCATCTTGAAGAAAACTTGGAAATAGCCAAATCAGCCGCTCATGCCGCAATTCAGGCCGCTCAATCCAGGAAGGCCACCCGCAGTCCTGTTTCCAGCCGCAAAACTCAGCAAATCGCCAAGGCCTCGGACATACCAGAGAAAGTCTCTCCCCAGGCTCTTCGTGAATCGATACTTGTCCTACAAGAACAGCTCCAGGAGCGCGAAGTCCGAATCGAACAACTCGAGGCCAATGCCGCTGCTGGCGACACAAATGCTCCAGCAAAGCTCAAGGATGCTGAAATCGAAATTACTTGGCTGCGCGAGCTCCTCGGGGTTCGCATTGACGACTTGGAAGACATAATCAGCACCCTCTCCCAGTCGTCCTACGACCGCGAAGCCGTTAAAGACGCTGCCATCCGCCTCAAAGCTAATTTGCAAATGGAGCAGCAAGAGAAAGAACGTGCTTTAGCAGGAGGACAGAGCTTCCCTTCGCTAGCCACCATATCTAGCATGGCGGCAAGTCCGAAAGCGCTCCCACTAGCTGCGGCAGCAGCGTGGGGCAACTGGCGAAAGGGGCGAGATCCGGCCTTTGGTAGTATGGGCGCCCTTGCGAATAGCACCGTGCAGCAGACACCCTCGAAATCCTCACCACAGGGCTTCTTCGCCGGGTTGATGACACCTCCCAAGACGAGCATGCGTACTACGCCTCCTATAGCTGGAAATTCGAAACCAATTGGTTCAGCCTCGAAGCGTCCCGTCCGGCCTCCGAGCACACCCAGGCAGGACTTTAGTTTTCGCAATGATATGAGACTGCAACAGGACCCTGTAACGCCTCCGCTGATGAGAAAAGCGAGCTATGATCTTGATGCTGACGAGAGGGTGTCCGGATTTGGCGACGAAGGCATCGAGGGAAGTAGAATGGCTGGAGAGGGCGAAGAGCCGTTCGGACCGAGGTTGGGTGGAATAGTAAGAGCAATGTAGTAGGAAGCTAGGCAGCTGAAAATCCTTCTTGATTATTTGTGAACGGATTGGAGCATTGCGAAGGATGTTGGGCTTGTGGGTATCAGACAGACGGGTTCCTTCACTTCGTCTAAAATTGGACTTTATTTGTGCTTAGCGGATATACCCCTTCCATTTCATAGCGTATGCACACGGCGGGAGAGTAGGAGCGTGCAGGCTGGACGCTGCTCCAATATAAGTGATGTGATAGCGCATATGTTTCCCTCTGGATGATAGACATTGATTATTCGGAATACCTCTTTCATGTCAATGTCCAAGAATAGGTCAAGCACAATCGCAGAAATGGAATATGGGTGCCGGGAACTTGACCTTACAAACCCTCCATCGTGCGCCGCCGTTAAGGCTACGGGCGTGGATGGCAAGATGCAAAAAGCAATACAGATTGAGGGGCAAAACAGCAAGGCACACCACGGAACCGGACAGGTAACCCTGCGTGGGTCTTATGAGCAGACAAGTCCTCTCCAAGGTACTCTGCTAAATCGGAACTTTCCACCCACGTTGACAAGACAGATACTGAACGGGGTTTAGAGATACCATTTGGAGATCGGCTACAGCATATAGACGAGAGTGAGTCACGACTAGTATCGCACGCGCTTATACGGTCTTCCATGTCCAACATACTCCTCGTGCCTGCCAACACCGCAGCCCTCCGCGTCGCCCGGCTCACCACAGCATGTGTAGGTGAACCCTGCCGGAAATTCATCGCCTTGGTCTTCGATCCTCCCGTGACAGTCTTCGTCCCAGTCGCACCATACATCGCTGTCCCAGTCTGCCTCCTTGTCTCCTGTGTCGTACTGAGTATTCTCGCCTTGTGTATGTGTGCTTAGACTTACCGGGATGAGTAATACATTCATCGGATCTTCCTTTGGAGTTTACGTTGTAGTCTTCTAGGCAAAGTCGACATACTAAGGCTCTAGGTGTTTTTCGGGTGCGAGTTTTGGCTGTTTCCTCTTCCTCGTCTTCTTCGTCCTCTTCATCCTCGTCGTCTTCTTCGGTATCGCTTTCGTCATCTTCGTCATCATCCTCTTCCTCTTCATTCGCGCTACTCTCTCTATTTGGGTTGTCCTCTTTATTCAAAGAACCCCGGGGTGTGACCAAGAGGCTCCGCGCTGTAGCAGTTGCAGTCGTAGATTCGGAACAAATTGCATACAAAGTTAAGCGCAATTGATCTATGGGTGCGGTCTCAATAGAGTTTCTCAGAACTGTGTCTGCGAGGAGGCGAGAGCCCGTTGGTATCCCAAATGGCGGGCTTGAAGTTGTGAGATCAACGATTGTGAGAGGCATGACCTTATATCACGACAGTCGACTCGTGGATGAAACATAGAATTGCTTTGACGTCGGCCCATCCGCCCTAGAATACCTTACTTGCGGGCCGCTTTTCGGTGCCGGAGCCACTGGTATCTAGCATGCACGACATGGAAGTACTAGTACATACCTTAGCATTCTGAACCATCAGTGGCGCCATCAGGTATTTCTTTCTAATCTCTCTCTCTCTCTTTTCTTCTCTGCTGATCGGGACCACCAGTCGCCAAGGCTCTTACTGGCGATTGAGGGGCTTTGAATGACTCTCGTGTAAGTCCTTGTTTCATTTTGTCTGCTGGGACAAACATAATCTGATATGCAATTTCAGATGCGCCAAAAAGCGGGTGGCTAAAGCACGGGCCGGGCCACTGGTGGTTCAGATAATGCACGTGCCAAGCCCGGGCAGCTGAAGTGCTTAGTGCTTACATCGTTTATGGGATCGCTTACAGTTAAATGCATATCCCCTCGATCTCCTAAGACTTCTCCAAATCACCAAGGTTGCCATGGATGCTCTCTACTCGAATTCGAGCGAAGCTACTGATCATGGATCGCACTTCTCTCACCTCTACCACCCCAACCTCTCCTCGATATACTTGCTCGTCCTCCTTATCGCTTACCCCACCCTCGTTGCTCTCTTCCGTTATCAGCGCCTCCGTCAAACTCTCGGACGGTACCCCTACACTACCCGTCGCTCCTTCAGCTCCATGACCAACGAGCATGCCTTTTATATACAGCAAATCCTCGGCGAAGTAGAATTCCCCTTCACATACGAAAAAGCATTACAATTCGCTCTCTTTCGAACCTATGGCATACCGTCGGTGTCCAAGCTACTCATACAGACGAGCGAATTCAGTGAGAAAGCGACCGCGACGAAGAGATACGTGGACACGACGGTGTTGGTCGGTGAATTCGCAGGATATCATCCCCAAAGCGAGCGAAGCATCGAGGCTGTGGGGCGCATGAATTATATCCACCATCAGTATCGGAAGAGCGGAAAGATACTGGATGATGACATGTTGTATACCCTTTCGCTCTTCGCAGGAGAGCCGGTGAGGTGGATAGACAAGTATGAGTGGCGGCAATTGGAGGATTTCGAGAAGTGCGCTATGGGTACCTTTTGGAAAAGTATGGGAGACGCGATGGGTATTGGATACGAGAATTTGAAGAGTGGGGGTAAAGATGGAGAGGGGTGGAGGGATGGTTTGGAGTGGTTGGAGGAGGTTATGGAGTGGGGCCTGGAGTACGAAAAGAAGTGTATGGTGCCGGATGAGAGCAATAGGAAGACGGCCGAGCAGACCGTGGCTATCCTGCTGTGGGGCGTGCCGAAGGCGATGAAGCTGTATGGGAGGATGGCCGTTAGTGCGCTCATGGATGATAGGCTGAGGGCGGCTATGATGTTCGTATACCGTGTCAAAGTACATTCTTCGGAAGCAATTGCAATGCTGATGGCATACTATCCAGATTCGAGAGACCGCCCCAAATCTACTTCACCCTCATCTCTGCCGTCTTTACAATCCGCAAACTCCTCCTCCGCTACCTCTTCCTTCCCCGTCCATTCTTCCTCCGCGTCCACGGTCCCACAGACCAGCCATCCGCAGAAGGCCGATACTTTATGAACACCTGGGAGACGGTGCCCTGGTACGTGAAACCTACCATCTGGAACCGCTGGTTCAGTGTTCAGTCGTGGACGTCGTGGATCATGGGACTTCCGGTGCCGGGAGATGGAGGCGAGGACTTTTGGCCGAAGGGGTACAAGATCCATGAGATTGGGCCGAGGGCTATGAGGGGGAAGGGAGAGGGGTATGCGAGAGAGTCGAGAGAGAGGTTGGTGAAGGAGAGGATGAGGGGGTGTCCGTTTGGGAGGGCGAAGGGGGAATGATGGTAGGGGGAAGATGAGGTTCTATATGGTAGGGTAGGTAAGGCTTATCGCCTGTGGCTTGAGCCCTCGGATACACAGGGACTAGGATTCATATCTGCTCAAATCTCCGGCTGCTTCAAGCTGCACCATGACGAAGTACACAGCATTGCCGGCTCTCCGAGCGGCCATTCGCTAGCCGAGAACTTCGCACAGATCTTCGTAGACAAGCCGACTCACCTTGGCTATCCGGAACCCGGATCAAGCGATATGGAAGAGTAATTCATCCAACATGCAGCGCTGAAAATACACGTCGCATACTGCATACATACCTGACATTTCACAGCCGATCTCTGATAGAAGGCAAAGTGCGGACTGCTTGCTTGAATACAACGGAGAAGATGATTGCCATAATGCGTGCAATACGGGAGCTAGGAAGGGTTTCGTAGCTAGCGTGTTACCTCGCTGAGGTACTTATATGATAGGTTCATCGAACCGATATATATAGATGACAAGCCAAAAGAAAGATAGATCGCACGCCCAACATCCGAAACATACTCACCCAACAGCAAAAGTAAATCAAAGTAACCACCGCACCCTCCTCTTCCAACCCTCTCCTCCAAATCCTTCAAAAAAAAGTCACCAACGCCATCCGGGTCGCATTCGTATTATACGTCCAACTAATAATCAATTCGTCCGAGTCCGTCCCCAACCATTGCGGATAGGCATGAGCCGCATAATTGCCAAACGACCCGATGGCGGGGACGGAATCCCACAGCAACTGAGGTATGCTCCAAGGTCCGACGATGTGGCCTCCCATGGAGTATTGGATATAGATTTGATTGGTGAATGTGGTGAGGGAGATGAGAAGCCAGGTGTTATGGCATGAGGAGTAGAATACGTCGCCGCTGGAATACTGGGCGCCGGCTATCGTCTTCACTAGTGTCTCTGCGGATGAGGATGAGGAGACCCAGTTGGTGCCGGTCCAGTATGTGTACTGCGGATGTTAGGGATTTAAGTATCATCGATGGTGTTTGGCGCGTTGGCATATGAAGATCTCACCTGCGAAGTCTGCGTCGCACCGTCCCACGGAACGCGAGCCAACTTGAGACCTCCCGCGCCGTCTCCACCGAGGAGATATAAGTTCCCGTCATTGTGCGACGCAGCGGCGAAGCCGCCGTATTGGACTCCGTTGATAGGATGGAGTTGCGGAACGGCTCGTGTCATTTTTAGGCCGTTGTGAGAGGCTGAGATCGAGACGAGGGTGTTGTAGAGGAAGGAACCGTCGCCGTTCGGTGTGCGTTTGCCGACGGAATAGATGGCGTATGCTTGTGTAGCCATTGGGTTGTTGTTCTCGGTCACGAAGGGGTCTTGCGGGTGTCTGGGTTAGGCAGCTTCTCCGTCGTTGATACTATCTCTGCGGGCTTACTGTTTGGCCATATAAAATTGTTCTGGCAGGTCTCGGTGCCGTGCCATGGCACCACTTCGACGGGAACCTCCGGCTTCTCGGCAGTTCCAAAGTCTTGCAATTTCAAAGGATCCTTTGGGTTTGGCACGAAGGCGTAGGAGTTGGAGCTGAAATTGGCCATGCCTCCTTTCGCGTTGGTTGTTGTGGTGTCCGAGTAGACGATTATATTCTTCCCGTTGAGTACACCACCGCCTCCGCCGTCCCTACCGACATGTGGAAATCCGGTGGCTACCCCAGGGTACGTCGAGACAGAGAATGTAGGAGCTCGAATGGCTCGCTTGGCCACCAGGGCAGAAGAACCGCGCAAAAATAAAAGCAGAGCCAAAGCAACGCTTGAGATGTATGAAGTATACATGTTGAAGATATCCAAAACTTTACAAAGTTTCACAGAAAGATGCGGAAAAGGTCGGACCAAATCTTCTTGAGCAAAAATAGAAATAGAAAGCCAAGATGTGCACAGAACGGTCTACGTACGCAACAAGGAGAGTAGATAGATAACAATGAGGAACATCATGAATTGTGATGAGACTGAGTAGCGAGAGGAGTACTTATCTGACCATGAGCTCTACAAGATCCCGAAGACGCCGACAAGGGCGTCAAAGCCTGCACCGAGGATTATTAGGTTGGTGGAGGCGGAGAATAAGAGGACAGCCTCATGGTGTGAAACGTCAACTTCAACGTCTCAGCTGCCCATCTTTGATCGAGGCAATCACTCCTCGGGTGTTTTTGTTTCAGGTGAGTTACACTGCTGGCATTGATGGTTTCAGTCTTCCGATTAGCAATGTCAAACAGAGGGATATCGAAGGACACTTCGGAGCACGCACCGTGAAGCTTTGAGGTCCTATCCGTATGGCAACACTCAGCCATTCTCCCATTGTGGCTAAATCCTACAGCAGTTTACAAAGCCATTAATTTAACGCTAGTGGCCCGTAAATCATTAAACGTCCCCTACTAAAATTAGGTAGTAAAGCCTTAACGACATATAGTCGCGTTTACAGGCTATATAACTCTTATTTAATATCTAAATAAAGCTATAAATTATCTTATATATCTAATCCTTAGTATTTTAATCCTAGCCTATAATCCTACTATCCTACTATTACTACTACTATACTATTATTATTCCTACTAGGCGACTAGGTCCTAATAATATATAGTAATATACTATCTATATAATAACTTTATAATAATATAATTAACTAGCTTAATTACTACTTATATAGTCTTTTACTACCCTATATCTTATCCTTATAAAGTTTACTACTACTACTACTTTTAATATACTTATTATAACTCCTTAGTATAATAAGTAGCTACTTAAATCTAAGTAGATAGAAGCTTATTATAAGCCTAATTTATAACCTAAATTATAGTTAATAAGTAAGCCTTAACTTTAGGGGAGAGGTACCTAGAAGTATACCTCTAGTAATAAGCTTAAGGATACTATAGCTAAGACTAGGAGTATTATTTTAGGGCCTAATATTATACCTAGTATATTAACTACTAATAGAGGTACTCTAAGAGGTACTTTTAAAGTAAGATTACTATTACTTAGACTTCTTATAAAGCCCTAAGCTTAATTATAAATACCTTATTTATAACTTAATAGGCCTAAATTATTAATAAGGTCTTATAATATATCCCTTCTTCCTAACTTACTCTTATTAAGTCTACCTCTACCTCTTAATATATTATAATTAAGTATACCTCTACCTCCTCCTTCTTCTCTTCTACCTTTAAGTTAAAACTTCTAGCTAACCCTAGAATAGGTATTAAACCTAAAGTAATAAGTTATAAATACTCTAAAATAAATACTATTAATACCCTTTAAGTCGCCCTTTAAATACTTTATACCCTCTATCTAGTTATAATTACTTAGCTATTATTTACTAAAAGATAAGAGGAGAAATAAGGTAGAATCTATATAAGATTATTTATCTAGCTCCTAGTATCCTAATTAGGCTACTTAATAATATAAGCTTAAGAATAAGGCTAGTAATCTTTTTATAAGAGTAAGTAACTTATAAACTCTAGCTCTAAATAATACTACTATTTTTATAATTAATAATATATTAAGTCTTAAACTTAATAGGGGTAAAAACCTTAATTTTAAGTATAATTTAATTAAGATTAAAAATTATATTACTACTACTTATACTACTATTATAACTAGAAAAGCTAGGGCTATATCTCTCTTTTAAGTTACTATTATAAATAATTTTATATATCCCTTATAAGTTACTGTTATAAATAATTCCTTATTACCCTTATAAGCTATAGAAATTAAGGAGCTTAAGCTAGTAAGGTTTAAAATATACCTAAAATTAATCCTTAAAAAAGATACTCTAGAAAATATAACTAGGGAGTAGTCTTATATATAAGACTTAAGTTATAATTAACCTCCTTTTAAAGTATAAAGGTCTAAATAAGAATATCTTATATAAATACTCTTACTTAATTATCTTATTAAAGTTTATTTAGTATTAATTAAGGTAATTATAAGTTATAATAAATTACTTAAGATATATTAATATATAATTAATATCCTAGATCCTTATTAATAGTAAAGTATAAAGTAAGAGATTTAAGACTTTTATAATAAAGGTTTTAATAGCCTTAATATTAATATTATATTTAGATTTTATACTTAACTTATAAATAATATTTCTATAATAACTTTAATAACTTAATAATAACTTATTTACCCTAATAGTTATATTATAACTCCTACTCCTAGTAATCCTATAAAAGCTCTTTTATAAGAGTATAAAATTAAAAATAAGAGCCCTATTTAAAAGCTCTATAAAGAGATATTATTAATATTAAAATATACTAATAAAAGGTATTTAAATAATACTATACCTAAAGTATTCTACTAGATTAATAATAACTTAAATTATATCTTCTTTATAATAAAATAAGTAATACTTTAAGCTAGTACTATATTATAAGATAATACTAGAAGGATTATAAAGTAGACCCCTCTAGTTATATTTATAAGAGATATAAGGGTATATATAAAAAAGTAGATCAAGTTAAAAGAGAAGGAGTAATTAAAGGAGTAATAGATAGGGTTACCTTTCCTATTTAAAAGTTACCCCTAGGTAGCTCCCCTATATAATTAGTATAATATTTTTAAAGGAGTATTTTAATAACCTACTCTTATATTATATCTTCCTTATAATAGAGCTTTTACCCTACTAATTTAGCTCCTACTAACCCTCCTACCTACCCTCCTACCTACCCTATAAAATATATAAACCTTAGAGCTATAAAAGGAGCTTAAGGAGTAAGTATAAGAGCTATCTAGCCTTTAATTATAATTTATAATAATACTAATAAGAGCCTCTTATACTCTAAGACCTTTTATTATACTAGTACCTTTAATAAATATTTAGAGTAGCCCTATTAAGGGTAATCTTACTAAGTTTATTAAGTAGATAAAAAGGAGTAGGCTTATAAATAAGATAGTTAACCTAGATAATATATATAATAAGCTTATAAATAAAGGCCTTACTATAAACTTAATATAAGAGTAGAAGTCTAATAGGGAGTTATAAATTACCCTTAATATTAAGTATAATATTAATATATATCTAGCTAGAGGTATTAGCTAATAGGGTTATAAAAGAGATAGGACTATATTATATAATTAATCTATAACTAGGCTTCCTAATAGGCCCTTACCTTATTATTATAGGTATTTAGTTAGACCTCCTATTACCCCGCCTAGTAAGGTTACTCTACTACCTAGATTAGGATATTAATATAGCTACGTCCTAATAAGTATTAAGTAGGATAAGGGCGTAGATAGTAAGGGGTTTAATAACTATAATAATATATATAATAACTAACTACTTAGTCCTATTAAGTCTAATAGGTTAAACTATTTAAATACTTAACTATTATAATAGTAGTAAGCCTTTATATAGTATTTATAAAGTATATAATACTAGATTAGCTTATAATCTCTACCTTCTATATATTATCCCTTATAAATAATACCTAACTTTTAGAATAGGTTACTAGGGTTTACCTACCCTATCTAGGCCTTAATTATAAGCTTTAAAAAGTATTTATATTATCTATCTTCCTTATATATAATAGTAATATCCTAATATTTCCTAATCTAGCCCTTTAGAATAGTAAATAATATCTTAATAGGGTTTAGATCTAATAAATATAAGGGTAAATAAGCTAACTTAACTCTAGCCTTATCTATTATATTAACTAGCTCTAGGTTCTAATAAATACTTATATTATTAATTATAATTACTAATAATAAATTACTAATAATAATATAATTATAATAAGGGAGAACCTAGGAGTAAATAAAGTTATTAAATATAAGGGCTTTAATAGAGCTTTAATAGATAAGGTATAAGAGGTAACTATTAGTTATAAATATAAGTAGGATACTCTACCTCTTTAATTATTTTAAGCTTTATATCTAATATAATATTTTATTAAGAGGTACCTACTTATAATATCTATTACCTAGGATCTTACCCTTAATATATAAGTATAAAAGGAGCTAATAACCTTATTAATATACTTATATATAATACTCTTATTAAGGAAGATAAGTTAATTAGCTTACTAGCTAGCTAGCTATATAAATTATAAGTTCTTAAGGCCTTAATTATACTACTAAGCTATCTTCCTTATATTCTTCCTTAACTAGCCTAACTATTATAAATACTACTAGATTATTAACTTATTAACTAAGACTTTAAACTTATTATAAAGGAACTAGGCTATCTTATTTAGATAAGCTATTAAGCGCTAATCTAGGTATATAAGGAGCTCCTCTTATAATAGGTTATTAATAAGATAATTACGTCCTAGCTAAGGTATTAGGAATAAGAGGTAAACTATATCCTTATCCTTCTAGGTATATTTTATATAATTTAAGGTACTAATATTAACCTTATATATAATAGTAATCTAATTATTACTATAACTAAGCTTAAACTTATATCTAATATACTCCTTAATAGCTAGTATAATAGGTAGAACTATAATAATAGTAAGGGCGGTAATAGTAGGATTATAAGCTAGGACTAAAATATTAAGGATTAGATATATAGGATAGTCTATAGCTTTATATAACTTATTTAGATATTAAATAAGAGTTATATAGCCTATAAATACGACCATATATCATTAAGGCTTTACCACCTAATTTTAGTAGGGGACGTTCGACGATTTACGGGCCACTAGCGTTAAATCAATGGCTTTGCAAATTACTATAGTGGGCGGCACGGCGGTTAGACTAGCCTTATTGAGTCTGCCTCTCGATGGTACGGATGGCACCTCAACTCAACAAAATCCGCAGTTGATTGGAGCTGGTGTGATAGCGGCTATTGCTCTAGGAGAGTTCATCGGGTCTTGATGGATGACGCGAAATGCATGGATCACTAAGAGGCCAAGTGGCAGAAAGAGACCAAAATTGAACCTCAGCCTCAACGAATTCAGATCGAGCTCGCTACCAGACGGCAAACTACAAATGATCGGACTGCGTTCGAAAAGGCCTTAAGCTCACAGGTCCTTGTCAAGCTTGCAACACCTCCGAAGTGAGTACATAGTCTATTGACTTTGGTCGCTCTTGTGAGTCCTTCCCAATTGAAAGCGAGAGTACTATGAAAACAAGATGATGCTTGTGCTGCCAATGGCTACATACTATTTAGTACACTTTCGATACCAAAGAAATCAAGAAGAAATCCCAAATTGCAGTGTGTTCCTGCAAAGTGCTGTCCCAAGTTCCACAGCTGTCGTCATTATTGGCTATCACGGGATCAGATACTTATTCTGACCCAAGCCTGTCATCGAATCATGTAAGGACCGTAAAATTATCATCATGTTGCCGGGTGTGGACTCTCCAGAATACTTTCAGCAAGGATATGTGACTCGTTCTTTGAGTACTCAAATCTTGGGTTTGGCTGCATGCCATTAGCCCACCTTCAATATCAGGAGGGGAATCACAACTCACAACTGCCTCCATCCTTGCTTGGAAGCTCCCAGGTCCGTCCCCAATCATGGATCCACTGCCGCACCGGCATGGCCTGTCGAGGACCGTCGCCACTGGCCTTGGCGAGAGCGTCCCGGTACTCCTGACTGCCTGGTAGGTATTTCCCAGGATCTGAAGGAGGTTTGAGGCCCCCATCGGAACCTTGAGCTCCAGAGTGTTTGGGCTTGGCCCGGGATTTTGGGTCGCTATGGAGGAAGTTAGTCAACATGAAGCTAGTGCCCTGATGTTCCAACAGCAGGATGGACGAGCGAATGCCTGGACTCCGAAGAGTCTTTCACGATCCATGCTACACATGAAGTGTATGATACGAGGTGATTTGAAACTCAGAGCATGAAGTCCGACAAGGAAAGCGGTCCCAGAAATTTGGAACGAGGACGGAACGAGAAGTGAGGTAGGAAAAGCGGGGTTCATCGGAGATACCTCATTTCGTACGGGCTGGTAGGCAAATGAACGCGAATGCTAATGTGCTTCAGGGGACTAAGTGATATGCTGGGGTAAGCCCTGGTCGTGGGGCGTGGGTATACTCTATAACAACAGAAAAGCCCTGGAACAAAGGCAGGGGTTTTATAGAGGCACAACAGCCTGATCAAGACTTAGATCTGGGGCATGCACCTACAGACTGATCCATCTTTCGGGAGGGCGCGTCGTCCTTGCCAATCTCCGAAGCATGAGAATGCTGCAATGTATGTGCGTTATGCATCATGCCGTGAGGATAGCTGCTATCATGGCAGGAGCAACGAGCAAGACTATAAAGGTACCGCCATGCATGAGCCGCCATGTTCATATTGTCCATGATTAGAAACGCGGCCCAGACTAACATTGCCAGAACCCAGGCGTATTCGGAGAACTTTACCATCAGCAGATGCTCTCACCGATCCTTGACGTTGAGGAACCGGCTCCTAATATGACCGCCTGTATGGTTGTTAGATGCTTTGCCAATGCTGGTGCGCTGAAAGTGTACTAATTGGCTAGCGCTATGGATAAATACGAAAGGCAAGCCGACAAGTCAAAAGAACCGAGGAAAAGAGTGTGAGATGGTCGACCCTCGAAACGCACATCTCGCCAATCTGCGGTAGAAAGTTGTGAAATCGTTGGTCATCTGCAACGGTGGACGAAACACCTCTTCTCACAATTGTTGTGTATCACCTCTGCGATTGGTTGCGGATGGACTGACGAGTCAATCATCAAGGGTCTAAAGAGTGCCTCGTATTCCTCTCTGAAGAGTCTTCGATGAGTTGCCACAACAAGGAATGGGTCCTTCTATCTGTAAGCGTATTAGTACGCCTAACCTTCAACCTATTGGAAAGTTCATCTTCTAAACGCTATGGCAGTGAAGAATGACGATACGAACTGCTACCTAATTTGGAAGGTCGATATGGTCTGAGCACAGAACCTGATAAGCGGCCACATGTCTGTGGGTGGGTAGGTAGTATATCTGTACCAGTCCCCATCCCTTACCCCACGGGGTCGAACTAGGACTACAGTCGAACTAGCAATGCTGTACTGAGTAGCTTCAGCCAGTCGACTATAGCTCAGGATATCGAGACGCCAATCACCGGGCAATTGGCGGCTATTCATCCGCTTGGGCTTGTTGCCGACATCAGAGTGCATACCATTCTGTGGTCCCTGCACAGTTGCGTCGACTGCATCAGATTTGCTCCTAGATAAGCACCATCAGCGCAATCTATCCCATCATACTCCGGAGAAGCACTGCGACCAACCCCGCCCCCATTCAAGCCGTCCTTAAAAAACTACGCTCTCTATGGATCGCCTGGTAGCGTCCCCCTCCTATCAGTGCTCAGTTTCCTTCCATCTTCTTGATATAGAAACATAAGCTGCAAGAGGAGATGGGAAGTTGAGGAGTTCTCGAGTGAAGCATGGAGTGTTGCAGAGTGTTGCATGAGAACGACCAAGGTTATCCCGCCTGCCTTGCCTTGTCAACCACCAATTTTGGCATTCACTTGTCTACACTATCGGATCGTCATTGAAGACGCAGACATACACTAAAATAGCCAAGTGGGCCGTCTCTAAACATCAAGCACCATCAAAGGAACTATGTTGGTTGAGTCTGCGAGAATGTAATGTCCTTGCTTAGCGCTGTTCACGGTTTACAGTTATTGTCCGGCCATGTTCAGTTCTTTCATACCTTTTGAACGTTCATGCAGAAAAAACGGGTTTGCATCATGTGCCCGAAATATATCAAGATGTCATCTTTCCAAATCCAGATGTCTATGTTTCATGTGCTGCGGTCTTATATTAGCTGAGTCCTGTGCGACCAATCCACATCCATCGGACCATGGCCCGAAAATTTCAAAGGTAATGTTTGGTCTTTAGAACATATACGAAATCGCCGGCTTGCATCTCAGGTCCGTCTGCGAACCCTTGGCAGTGAAGAAGCACACACCAAGTCATCCTGCTAGGTGCTCGCGTAACCTGAACAACATGAAATGATCTTATCCGTTTATCTCACTCGAGGCAAAATGTAATGTGCTTCTGCAATCTTCGAGAAGTGCACGTATATATTTGAAGGACACTCGCGCTGGCCTAATCGTTTCCGCCACGGGCTACATGGACAAGAAATACATACTGGCTCATGGAGCTCGTACAAGCTTGTCTTGACCCGGAGGATAAGACTCCCAACCTCAGACAAAGCTCAAGCTATACTGCAGACGACAAGCGTCATCATCGAAGTGTGCATCACAACAAGTATAATCAACCACCAATCATACCCCTCCCTTCCAGCCTTCCCTTCCCACCCCCTAAGCCATCGAGGCACTGCCCAAGACTCCTCCCCTACATCATCGTCGTCTAGAAATCCATTCCATCAACTACCTTTCACAGAGACCATAGCCCCAGCCGGTGATAGATAGAGCTGCGCCAGGCTTAGAAAATCCCTTCGCTTGGCACCAACGCTAGAGCCAATGACAAGAAGGGCGTGCTTGACAAACACTTTGCTGGCTTTGGGAGGAATATGCTACGCAGATCGGTTGGAATACACATCGTGACTTTCATCTAACGCACGATTATGACATAACTAAATCTTAAAGCCATGGAACAGGCCGGCACACTGTTCTCGGCGCAGTATTTCTCTACGGCGCAGTTTTACGGCGCACTTTTCTTGCCTGAAAAAGTGCGCCGTATCTAAAAAGTGCGCCCAGCAGCTCAAGCCAACATGATGATAAGTTTTGTTATCTTTTCATGATGAAACCGAAAGCTATGTTACAGCATGATGCTATGTACAGCGAGCCGTGCTTAGTATTTAACCTTGTTCCTTCCCCTTCACTTGCTAAAGAGGTATCATTGCCGCCCATTCTTATTGTCCATTCAACTCCGTGTGCTCTGTACTCCTAAACACCACTCCATGCGAATTTTGAAAGCAACAATCCGCGCCCATTGCTTTAGTCGTGACTGCCGCGCTTCTGACTCTGAAAGTGTATAATACTAAAACATAGGTAGGAGAATGAAATGCATCATGTGTCTTTGTCATCAAGCAGGCTGAGGCGGGGCCAGTGTTGACGGCCCTGGTTTCACTGGAGGAGGCGTGGTTTCTGGGACCTGACTGGGAGGTGTGTGGCTCGCTTCCGGCTGTTTGCTAATGATGGGGTCGTGTGGACTTGTGTCAGGATGCACCTCAACGCCTTCCTGGTCCTCGAGCTGAGCTCTGCCATCTTGTGAGAACCTTGAGCCCTCCCCCGAACGCCTACCAATTGTGCCGATAGGAGACCATCCAGCCACACTACCAGCCACGATTCCGGTAGCCATCATCATAGTAGCTGGACCGAAAGCGGAATTTGACCGTGATCGTGACCTCCGCCCCATGGATCTTCGGGATTCTGGTGTGTGAGGCGGCTGGGTACTAGCAGCATCACTCTGTTCGTTCGTTGGCGTCTGAGGTAGAGAGTTGGTTCGCGATCTTGATCGAGACGAACTGGCTCTTGAATGCGATCGAGGTAGTAATGTCTCAACGGGGTGTTGAAGTTTATATTTGAGGACGTGCAGACGGCCCCCACGGAGCATCTTCATGAACGTCAATTCTGCCCGGATACTTTCCAGTGCTGGATTCCACTCGTATTGCCGTTCCTCGTCCGACACAAACACCTTGGGTGCTGCCTTTCGACGGAACCATGACGGAATGCACCTTCGTATCCAGTCGTCTGAAATGAGCCGTAGAATGATGGCCACTGGTATGGATATAAATCCAAGCACCACCGAGTAGGCCCATTGAGCCTTGTTTAGCCGATGAGCAGAAAATGCAGCGCCCCCAATCTCTACGATTATGATCTGACCCGCAACGATGATGAATTGAATCCCAATGAAAAACCAGTTACGCTGTATACCCTCAAATATGTTGAATTTGTTATCAAGTCGTCTGTTGTTGTATTGGTTGAATATCTGCATCCAAACGAAGGTATTGAACACCAGAGTCTGCAATTGCGCTTGTTCACGGTCGCTTTGATAAGAAAGGAAAGAACTGCCACCGAAATACAGGATAAACGTGACGATGAGCTGGAAAATAGATTGCCCGATGATCATCTTCCACATCGTGATCGTGATCAGGGGTGCGGACTTGGGCTCGGGCTTGCGATCCAGGATACTGGCAGTAGGCGGATCAGTAGCTAAAGCAAGGGCAGCAAACGTATCCATGATCAGATTGACCCAAAGAAGCTGGACCGCAGTCAAGACTGATGTCTGCGTACTGCTGGCCACCGCAGATACAAAGGTGAGTACGACTGCCGTGATGTTGACTGTGACTTGAAACTATCTAAGATCAGCAATATTCAGGGCAAATTGTTGGATTAACTCACCTGGAGGAATTTCTTGACGGAATCATTGACAGCTCTACCCCACATGATTGCTTTGACAATCGAGGCAAAATTGTCATCCATCAAGATAATATCAGAAGCCTCTTTCGCCACCTCGGTCCCTGCAATACCCATGGAGAAGCCGACATCTGCGGTTTTGAGAGCCATGGCGTCGTTGGTACCATCACCAGTCACAGCGACAGTCTCACCCATATCTTTGAGCAAGGCAACCAATTCCCGCTTATCATCAGGGCTAGACCGAGCAAGCACCTGAAGCCTTGGTATGATCGCAATCCTTTCCCTGCGACTCATTTTTTTGAAAGCTGGCCCCTCTATAATGACGCCCCCTTCTGTGTAAATGTTGCATTCCTTGGCAATGGCCTTGGCTGTCAGAAGGTTGTCCCCAGTCACCATGCGTACTTCGACACCGGCGTTCTGACACGCTATGACGGCATCGGCGACGCCGACCCTGAGAGGATCTTGAATTCCAACGATCCCGAGGAAAATCATGTCCTTGAAGACCTTGTCAAAAACTGCGAGCTTGCGGTCATCCTCCTGAGTAGGTACGCCTCGCGGAGGCCATTCCTTGAAGTCTTTGTATAGTAGACCGATTGTTCTTAGCGACCGTGAAGCATACAATGTTATAGACTGCTCCAGTGTATCAAGACTTTCATGCGTCATATTGATCTCGGATATACCTTTGGTAGGGTCGTCCACTATTTGTGAGCACTTCCCAAGCAAGATCTCCGATGCTCCCTTCACTAGCATTCGGTACCGCTTGTCGTTGATCTTCACCACAGCCGCCATACATTTCCTACCAGAATCAAAGGGTACAAATTGAACCACGTTCGCGCTCGCTCTCTCCTCATTGACAGGCCCCATCGCAAGATGTTCGTGAGCAAAACTGAGCAATGCTGTTTCAGTTTTTGAGCCTATGAATGTAGACTGGCCATTTTCATCTTCGCCTTCGAAGGCGGTCGAATTGACGGCGATTGACTGCTTGAGTAGTAATTTGATATCGCCAGCGAGTGACGAGACAAAATCAACGACAGAAACATCGGGAGTATCCGATCCAATCACAGCTGCCTTGCCTTTGGTAGGAGAGTCGGGTGACGATGATGCTGATGTATCAGGGCTTCTTTTACCTCCAAATCTTGCAGTCGTTCCGAGGATACCGGCAACCGTGGACATCTTGTTTTGAGTGAGCGTACCAGTCTTGTCGGAACAGATGGTCGTAGCATTTCCCATTGTCTCGCAAGCTCGTAACAGCCGGACTAGGTTGTCTTCCTTGAGCATTCGCGTAGTTGCGAAGGCGAGCGCTAACGTAACAGCAAGGGGGAGCCCCTCCGGAACGGCGACTACCACGATCGTGACTGCAACTATGAACACTTGCAGAAATCGCTGTCCTTTGACTTTTGCTCCTCCTTGGATATTATGGAGCTCGACCAGGAACCTGATGAAAGTCGCTATGAAGAGTACGAGACCCGCCCCAAGGCCTAACTTGGCAATCCACTCTGCGAGGACGTTGAGCTTTGTCTGCAATGGTGTTGTTTGGGATTCGTCCTGGAAAGACATGATGATTTTGCCATGGCTCGAATTGACGCCTACCGCAGTGACAAGGAAGGTGCCAATACCTTCGGTGACCTTTCCGCCAGAAATAATGAAAGGGTCCATTTTGGCAACGTTGCGGTGAGCACCAATGGCATCATAGACCTCATCAGCGGATGTTTTTCTGAGCAGATCAGATTCACCTGTTGCAGATGATTCGTCGCATTTGAGATTATGTCCAGTGATGAAGATGCCATCCACTGGAATCATGTCGCCTGGTTCTAGATGCATCACGTCCCCAACGAGAATATCGTGCACCGATATCACTCGCGACTTTCCCGACCGGACAACCTTGACATCCCTATCCTCTTTCTTTTTATTCAGCTTGACGAATTGCCGTTCTTTCTGATAATCGTTGACTGCCCCCACAATCACAACGATGACGATCGCTACTATGATAGCCACACCTTCGACCCATTCGACTGATGCCCCGCCATCCGGCTGGGGGGTTACTGACTGATAGATGCCCAAAGCCAAAGAGACAACGGCAGCGACAGACAGAAGTATCAGAACCTTATCGTTATAGGCCATCCAGGCCAGTTGCAAAAAGCTCTTGGCTTTCTTCTCCGGCAGGCGATTATCTTTGAAAATACGTTTGCGGTCTGCGAATGAGTCGCTTGTGAGTTTTCTAAATCCGGTCGTTGTCGCCCTCGTCAAAAGACGATTGGGGGGTTCTCCTTGGTCCTTGTTTCGGCCCATCGCTACCGCTTGCTCGAAAGGTACGGTGCCATCGAGCTGCTTCTCATCAAGAGATAATCCTGCAGTGCAATCCGTCCGTAGCCCTTTCTCAAGGCCTCGTATTCCCCCTAGTGCATAGAATGCACCAAAGCTCTTTGGATTCAGCAGTTTGGTCATTTGGCAAGGTGTAAAAGCAAATTTATTGTCCTCCACCTTGAAGTCCACGGCTGCCTCTTCATTTTCGGCTTTCAACGCATCTCCGTCGTTAATTATATTATCATTACATACTGCCGTGCTGGACCTGTCCTCCACCGTCGAGGCGAAGGAAGACACGGAAGTCTCACCACTGTATGTTGTTGGTGTATGACCGGGCTCGTCCGAATCAACAGAGTTCCCTCTGGAGCGGGTATTTGGCACAGCCAAGAAATTGTGGGGTCGAAGATCGGTCGATTTGGATGTGGGAGAGGAGACATTGTGGGCAGATGTGGGGCGGTTACTGTCGAACGAATGAGTCGCGCGGAGATCTTGATGTGGTGACTCGCTCCGCAGTGGAGCAGGCTTCTCGTCAGCTTCCTCAATATGATCGCCCTACATGAATGCAAACTGCGTCAGTGGGACGGTGGTGTCTTCTTAGTGAGAAGGAAGCACTGACTGGGGAAGTGTTGATAGTAATTGTAGGCGCTCGTTGCCGGCGAGGGGTGAACGGCTGTGGCGGCGGCGTTGTCTGAGCATAGTCCTTGTCGTCCGTCATGGTACGCTCATTAGCTGAAGCTGTGATACTTGTGATCAATGGAACGCAGCGCCGACCATGTATAAGGAAGTAAGGTTGTCGAATGATGCGGAATGGTGCTGGGCGGCTAAAGATAATCCCTTGTGTTGATAGCTAACTGTTCGACAGTACATTCCCTAGTGATTGGTTGGGATTGAGGTCTGGAGAAGGCAAGTACGAAACACAAAGAGAAAGGCACAATCGGGTCTGCCAGAAGCAAGTGCAATTAGCACCCAAGCTACCATATCGAGTCGTGGATAATCGCGTGAGGCCAAGATGAAATAAAGTATACCGGCTTTCTTTGTCAACGCCCCCCGGGTCTCGTCCCACGTATGTCTAGCCCTCTTAGTGGAATCTCTTTCAATCTCCTTCGGAGTGGGTGGAGGCGTCCAATGGAGGGAATTCTCCGTTGGCATTCCTCCGCGGCGAGCGTAATGCCATCAGATACAGAGACAAGACAGTAGCTAGGAGCTCGTTCCTTTGCAGGCGTTGTTGAAGATTCGCAGCAGACGAGGATCAGATATTCTCAGTAGTCCTCCATGTGCACCCTCGTTTGACGACTGGCCCACAGTGTTTGGCCACGAGTACTCTGTAGATCTTCTTTCTTGGCTTTCGGTGACCCTTCGACTTGTTCGTGCAATGTAAGTACGTGCAATTGAGCCTTAGCTTTGCACAGCCCCCCCGAAACCATACCATATGCGGAATGAGCGGAACATGGCGGCAATATGAACCTCTTAATTATCTCGGTTGATCTCCATGATCGCGTGATTTTACGCTTCATATCGATCACTAAACCATTATTCGATTTTTTACCATGATGGTGTAGATATCGGACGTGTAGCTTTGCAGCCTCGTAGGAGTACGTACTGATCACGTTTCTAAATAAGTACGCGGTAGGACTGTCTTGGCGTGCCGGCTTGGCAGCGTATTCTAAAGTAAGGTACCTTACTTACTTTACTTAGTGTGTATGTATCGCTTGTCAACACAGTACGATTCAGGTGGCCTCAACTTAGGCCAACCTCAAGAACCTCGCGGACCTTTACATGTGACGGAGTCATAGGACTGGAATTGAGGCTTTGGCTATCATAGAGCACCATGACTCTTTCTTGATTCGCGCCTATACCCCAAATCCTTCTCATTGCATGAGCTGGGTCCTGGAACTGTGCACTTAGCGCCCACAAATCACACACACATATGTTTCAAGCAAGGAGCACGCTTCCTTAAGGGGCTGTGCCAATCTCCTTACTGACCACGAAGCCCTGATGACATGGTTGAGGGTGGCACATTGGCTGGACGCACCTGGCCCTAGCCGCTCATGGTGAAGGAGCTCGCATCGTCCACAGACTCAAGGTTTCGCCGTTCCTCTTCTTCTTACCCTTGACGTTCTTCGCGCCTCGGTCCTCAGCCTGAATCATGGTCATACTTAGCGATGCGAAAGCATCAACGAGTTCCGGCATTCTGCCAGCAGCCATGAAGCATGCGGCAAGGTCTGAGTTCTCAGCAGCGATGAGTGCTGCCAGATCCATCCCCTTAAGGAGTAGATCGCGGCTGAGCCAGCGTGAGCTGAAGTCCAGAACGGTAATGTACGCAAGGAGAATCTCAGGGAGACAAGCCCGGCGTATCCGCTCCCCATCTTCTGCTTCTGCATCTACGTTGCAGGTCAGCTAAAACCCTGGTTAAAGGGCAGTAAGGATGCTCACCGCTTTGTGGATCTTGCAGCCACGCACGGAGTAGCATCTCGATTGTCGCCTCAACTCTACTGTAGGCCTTTTGGATACTCTCCTTCACCGACCTGACATCGTGGTGTGGATTGGTGAGACTGTCGGAATCAAACGTTAAGGATGTGAGACAGTACATGGATGCTCTCACTTACTTTTTTACCTCATTAGCTATACTTTTCCATTCTTCTAGAGCATCTAAAGCCACGAAAAGGTTTTCGAGATCTCGGAAAGTGGTGGCCTGTCTAAGCGTAATCTCCCGCTCACCGCTGGCACGTCTCAAAGATGAGCTATGTCTCCGTCGCTGACTCAACGTATGCCGCGATCTCGTTTCACGATTCGTACTGTCCACTTCTTGATCGTCTTCAAATTTGCTGATGTCAATTGCTTGGCCCAGGATTTTTCCCGTCTTGCAGAGTGAAATCTCGGAGAATGTGATAGTCTGTGACATAAGCCGTGCTGCTGCTAAGCCATGTGAACCTGTGCTATCATTAGCGCCGGCCATGGTAATTGCTTGCCTGGATTACACTCACGCAGGAAGTGTTTGTATACAGCTGTTCCCACTAACATGGTCTCTCTCCAGTGTCCGTCGAGAAGTAGGAACCATTCGAAGCCGTGAACGAGGTCCTCTTCGTCATCTGTCATACTGCCGCCGATGAAGTCAGCCTGAATTTGGCGAGGTATCAGGACGTCCTTGCTAGCGTCCTCAAGGATCTTGAGATTAGGGAAGTCTTTAGAGCTGCCTGGTGTATCGGTTATGATCATGATCAATTGTGTGCTCAAGACCGCAGGGACGTTGATACCCTCCTGCGCCATCAGGCGTAGGAACGTTTGGCGCTCACCACGATCAAGGATCGATGGCAGCTGGCGACCTAGACAAGCTATTGATCTCTCTGTAGACAGACGTGAAGCATAAAGTGGTAACAGCTGCTGCTTGCCCGCTTTACTAAGGTAATCTACGTAAGCAACAATGATATTCTCCACGGCATAAAGGCGATTTCCCTTCCCGAAGGCGTACCCAAGATCTTGATATATCAAGATGATGTGCGTAATGAGCCGCAGTAGATCATGATCTGCCGTGCTTATAGGTGCAGTGACGCTGCCTTCTAAGATTCTGTTGTCCATAGGGGCCAATATCTTCGATTTGCCCTCTGCGTTGGCGGAAATAGCAAGTCTTACGCCGTGTTTGTAGACGAAGTCATCCAGAGTCCTGGCGATGATGCTACCTTGCAGCATCTTCATGGGCTCTTGTGCTTCTTGCTTTGTTGCATCCAGATGCTTCATCTTCTCGACAATCTGGTTTCCAGACTGCGAACGCTGTCCAGCAAATATAGAAAAGTTGAAAGAATTTTGTTGGTCTGTCAAGGCAGCAGGGACCCGGTCCGCAAAGTGGCTTTTTACATAACGATCGTAAGAGTGCAGTAAGTACGAGTTGTAATGCGCAAAAAGATAGTCATCCCAACTATGGCTGATCTTCTGCACGCTAGGCAAGTAGCCGCTGAGGGCTCCATATACCGCGTTTTCATATTCGTCGATACCACCGTCCTTGGCTGCGAGAGCGCACGTCTTTCGCCAGAGTGCGCGCGATTGCCAGTTCGCAGTTGAAGACGTCTTGAAAAGAGCGTTCCGAGGGTCTCCGTGCATTGCGGTCGATCTCCAATTTTCCACTCGTTCTACACACCATTCTCGCACATAGTCCCAGTCTTTACCTCGTCTCACCATCTCCCAACAAGCCAGCCATATAGCCCGCTCAAAATAGTGGTCCTGCTTCTCAAGACTTCGATTTTGGCGTGTGATGGCATCAGGATCCAATTGAGTGACGAGGGCTGCAGTCTTCTCCGCATTCATTAATGAAGCATCAAGGCCGGGACTGTCCGGTTCCAGGGCTTTCGGCCATGATCTTAGGCGCTTCTGACCTTTTATTGCCTCCTTTGAGTATAGCCAGCTGTGTGCCCAAAGTCCAGAACCCCTGTCCGCGCCTGTTTCCAATTCCTGAACGACCTGCTCAATGTCCTGCCCAGATTGATCTGCACATTTCTTCAGCCATTCCACAACAACGTGCCTTTCCCATGCTTGGTCGTCAGATGCGAGGAAGCTATTCCATACGTCCTTCTCGGACGAATAACGATGCACCTGTATTTTCCTACTGGGCCGATCTAACAACGAGATTTGCCCTTTCCAAAGCTTTTGTGGAACATCTGACTCTGTCACTGGGTATTCTACTTGTAGCATGAGACCCAGCAAATCCCACGTTTGCTCCTCCTGCTCCCAGAACCTTAGGTCCTCGACGGTAGTGATCATGTTTTGCACCTTGCCATTGGCAGTAGCGGTAGGACCCGGCGTCGATCGCCCACTCGACTTTCGAAGCTTTCGCTCCGTCCTCTTGGCCAATTGCCGCCGCCGTTCTGGTGCATGCAAGGTTTCTAGATGCCTGACCGTCTCCGTTGAGATCTTCTTATAGGCGGCCACCACTGGCAGAACATGACTGCAGCCATTCTGAGGCTTCTGCTGTTTCTTCACGCTGAGGCGATCTAAATCCTCTGCAAATCGCTCAACCTGCTTGCCAACGCGGTCTGCGGTAGCTTGGAGAGGGTGGAGTGCTCGATGAACGTCGTTGATGGTGGGGAACATTGGCGACTCGGTAGTGGATCGCTCACTACGACTGTCAGAGTCGTCGTCCATGCTAAAATTGTCACCGTCGACATTGTCGCCAAAAGCCTTAGAATGGTGCATGTCGTTGCAGATCCTGCATTGGTAGCTGGTAGGCTGTCATCACCTACGTCACCAATACTCGGCTATCAGTGTTGAGGATGCCAATTTCGCAACGGTATTCTGAGGCATCATGTACGGGAGACAATTAAGTATGTCTTAGGACTGATTGTGTTGACTTTTCCGTTTCCTCAATAAGAGACGCGCTAAGGGCGTGTAAAGACGCGGCTAATTTTTCCATATGTTCGCTAAGTACAGGATCTCATTAAAATTCTCTTCTACATACAATGTCTATAGAGGCATCCATTAGAGTCTCGGAACAGACCTCCACTCTGGAGTACACATCAGTGTCTGTTCAGGTCCCTCGAGGACTTCTAAGCGTGCTCACGATGACCTAAGATGGATTCCGGCTCTCTCTAAATTCCAGGCCATATTCCTTCATGGATGTGAGGGTTTTGACAACAAAGAGATTTGCTACATTGTCTATACGGAGCAATGATTCCAGGTTCCAGGACCTCATTCGCTCTTCCTGTGCGCTAATTCCAGGTATCAGCTTAGACGCCTCTCGCTCGCTGCTTCATCTTTAGTCTGAGCAGATTTGCCTTGGGGCACGAGACCGTCTGTGCATCGTCGCCCTGCCGCTCATAGAAGAGGTTACAACACCTGTACAATTCGTTAATTTGGCTTTGACATTTGTCCTCGTTGTATGAGTTCTTCTGGATGCAGTCTGCAGATAGCTCAGCCCGAAGGTAGCCAAATACGTCCACGAGGATATGTATCACCTTGTATTGCACACTAGCCAGCTATTAGCTCGCGTTATCTCCAATATCATATCTCGACTCACGGCTTTGGAGTGACACGGTGGTTCTGTCTTCAATGCTTGCTCCATGCTCATGCCCTGAACTTTGTTGGATACGATTGCATTTGGCTAGCTGACCAACTTACCATCTTGTCGAGCTCGTGAAACTAAGAACAAAATATCAAGCCCAACGTAAATCAACTGTGTTGTCTTTGGCTATCCAGAAGTGAAGATTGAAAACGTGACCATAGATATTTCGCGTGAGTGAACTCCAGAAGCCTCTCTTCTGATTGGTGGGGTCAACCTAGACCATCTTCCACTCTCACTGATTCTTTATATTCGCAACACCACAGCACCACCCTCCACTTAGTATTTGGCTCTTGCATAAGCTTCCTGCCATCACCGCCACGTGCAGTGAAATCCTCGATTTCAATACATTGGGCTGTACCGTCTGGTAAGACCACCCCACACCACAAACAAGTGGCCCTCCTCAATCGAGCACAAGGCAGCGCTGACTCCCTTCAGCCTCTGGCAACATTGTAGAACCTCGGATCTCGCGTCTTTTGCCTGACACAGGCAACCCCCACCATCACTCCTGACACCCTCCAACTACAAACACATCAAAACACAATGTCCGACCGTGACCAGTCCCCCAGCGGCGGAGGCAACCCAGACGACCAGCCCAAGTCCGAGCACCTCAACATCAAAGTGACAGACAACAACAACGAAGTCTTCTTCAAGATCAAACGCACGACCGCTCTCTCAAAGCTCATGAACGCCTTCTGCGAGCGTCAGGGAAAGTCCATACAATCGGTCCGCTTCCTATTCGATGGTGCGAGGGTCAACCCCACCGATAGCCCCGACTCGGTAAGCAACCTCACATTGTATCCTCTGATTCAGACCAGATTAGCCATACTAACCTTTCCCCCCTCAACAGCTCGACATGGCCGACGGAGACACGCTCGAGGTACACCAGGAGCAGATTGGTGGAGCTTAGCGATTGTCAAGGGAAGAGACCGCCATATGACCGTTCAGCAAGCGGCCTATAATGCGAAATAGTGAGGGAATTCCGGTATCCAGGCTGGCAACATCATTTCACTGCAGAAGGTTCATGTCACGAGCGATAGGTTATCATGCTCATCTTATCTGCACCGGGCGCATATGGCGCAAGATCGTGTCTTTACGGAGGAGACGGGGACGATTTGGAATGCTCTGAATAGATAAGGGCATATTCTTCAATCTTCAAGGTTCCCATGCTTCTGTGCTATTGGATCACTTCAACACTTATAACATCTACGTCAACGTTGACCATGAGCAGGAATTTCACTAGAGTAAGAAGGAGAAGCTGACTTTGGAGGATTCCTCTCACTGCAGCCTCAAACGCTCATCATTCGTATCTATGGACAAAGCGCTGCACGGCTATACAATATTCGCTTTCCTTATATCCTCAAGTCTTGCAACATAAACAACCACCAACCCCAATGCCTCATGTATGCTTCCCATAAACCATAACGTATGCCCAAACAGCGACCGCCAACGAACAAGACCAACCCGCGGACATATACACGAACACGCTCAACCCCAGCATCACCGACAAATCTGTATATATATAAGCCCTCCCTTCCCATCTTCCCGCACCCCCTCACCCATCCCAAACCACCCTCCTCGCCTCCTCCCTCTCCCTCTCCACCCTCCCCTCCTCCTCCCTCCCCCTCTCCCTCCTCCTCCTCTCCCTCTCCCTAACAGCCCGCTCATACGCCCTCCCCTCCTCCGTCCCCACCGGCGCCTTAACCCCCAACGCCCCCGCAATCATCCGTCCAGCCGCCGCGCTCGACTTCTCCGGCCTCCGCTCCTCGCGCGCAGCGAACGCCGTCGAGCGGGGTGGAGGACTTGTCGGCGCGCCGTGGGTGGGGTAATTATAGGAGGTGGGAAAGTCGGTCCAGTCGGTGCCGGGTTTGCGGGAGTGGGTGGGGGAGGAGGGGGTGGGTGGGGGTGGGTCGGGGGTTTCTTTGTTTGTGGCGTGGGGGGTGGAGGGGCGGGAGGGGGTGTTGGATGTGGATGTGGTGGAGGAGCTGGAGTCTTCTTCTTCTTCTTCTTCTTCTTCCCAGGAGTCGGTTATGGGGGTTTTGGCGGCTTTTGGGTTTGAGGAGGGCGAGATTGAGAGGTTCTTTAGGGATGATTCGAGACCTGGTGGGCTGTTAGAGGACGAGATGGTCGGATTTCTTGGAGGATGTGAAGCATGCCTTTGCTCTTGCGGGATGTTGCTGTCATTGTTGCTACTTTCGAGATTATATATTTACTTAGTTGAGAAGAGGGCGAGGTAAGGCAATAGAAGGCAAGAGGCAGGACAATGCTACACGCAATGTAAACGTAGAGGTTTTTGATCAGTACGTCTTTGAATTGAAACTCAATAGATAGCAGCGGTGTATGAGGGGACTATGAGAAGAACTGGGCTTTCCCCACGTTCTCGGGATGTCTTTTTGAAGCGGCGTGGAAGGAGGGGGGAAGGTCTAGGCGGTCGAAGCCTTCCGGCGTCGTCTGGGGCCCTTCCGGTCCAAACTTACTTCTGGTTCACGCCCTCGTTTTCTACAACCACGGACTTTATTGACTTATTTTCGCTATAAGAATTGTAGAACGCCTAGATGTAAATACTTCTTACAGCGGAATAAATTATAAAATAAGCCTGGCTGAGGATCTGTAGAAGCGACAGTATTAAGGCCTAAGTGTACCCTAGAGCACGCCCGGAGCTAGGCGACGGAGTACGGAGTTTCAAGAGCTCCGGGTTACTAACCCCTTAGGGCTGGAAGTAATGGACCAGAAGGGGGTGAACTCTTCTAGTTCTAGGTACGACTCGGTTCGGTATCTAGAATCCATGGATAGATGATAGAGGTGGCATCGCAACAGAACGTTCTTCACTGTTCACTGTAATTGTTAATTCCTCACGATTTCTGAATGTTGCTTCTGTTTCTGGAGCACGTGGTAGTCGCAGCAATTCCTGCCTGCTCGGGAGGACATTCCGCCTCCAGAGTTTACACTGCCGATCCTTGGAAGCCTCCATATCAGTGACAGGCGAATGGCGCTAACGGAATCGAGTATTGAGTATTGACTCATAAATGACTCATAAACCAGAACTGTTGTAGATATTTTCAGCTTCACCCTATTTTTATTTCTATAGCGAGGGATGAGAATTTAAGGTTTCACAATTGAGCAAAATGGGTCGAACATTGGTGTATCCAAAGAAGGAAAAGAATACAATCCACCGTAAGGATGACCGTGGTAAGTAGTTTGTCATGTATGCCAACTGGATTTTCCATCACATTAGTGGACAAGTAGTTGATCGCAGTACGGTTTATCTAGCCACCTACGACCTCCAAGCCATCCACTCCATCGTCAATACAACCCCAGTCCTCCATGTCTCATTCAACTCCTTAAACTCAGAGGACCCCTTTCCGACCATTCTCCCAATGATCGGTACGATGGCCTCTTACGAACATCCGAGTGCCGATCTCAATGAACCATTGGAGTGCTACCTCCACGGCTATGTCAGTTCAGGCATCATGAAGCAGGCACGTACGAATCCAGAAAAGGGGCTTCCGATCACCATCGCTGCGACGAAATTTGACGGCATTGTACTGAGTTTGACGCCTAATACGCATAGCTATAATTACCGTTCAGCTGTATTGTTCGGCTATGGTAGCTTGGTGGAGGATAAGGAGGAGAAAATCTGGGCCATGCGTGCAGTGACTAACAGTGTCGTACCAGACCGTTGGGAGAATACAAGGAGCCCACCCGACGGTGCCGAGATGGCATCGACGACGATCTTGAAGGTGAAGATTGTCAACGGGAGCGGCAAGATCCGAACGGGTGGACCGGGTGACGAGAGAAAGGACACTGAGCGTGAAGACGTGGTATCTAAGACGTATACTGCCGTGATACCAGCTTGGGAGGTATATGGTGAGCCTGTTCGTGGAGGAGATGGTCGTGTAGAATCTGTGCCGGAGCACGTGCGGACATTCATCAAAGAGACGAATCAGTCGAACGAGGAGTATGCGAAGACGGCTTCTGCTTCAACGTAATTTTCGCCCTTGAGCGGCTTGCTGCGGGAACTTGTTTGGATATGAGTATCCCAATTTCGGATGATTCTGGTTGAACGATCCCACCATAGATGCATAGATGCATGCGATTCCAATCATTCAGCTTTCTGAGCTTGAACGTCCCGACCTTCTAAATGATGCATATGTCATAGGATGCGTGGATGCACCACTCATAAGCACCACAGACAGGGTTCCATAGAGTCATCCGTTTTCTCATCAAATAATCTCTCTCACTCATCGGACAACGCCTTGCCCACAAGATCCTTACACCTCTCACTCATCGGGATCTCCAACGCCAATCTATGTCCCTCTTCACTCATCTTTCCCCACGTCTTCCTCAGAATCCTCACAATCTTATCTTCATCATGTTGTCGTTCAAATTCTGCGAATTGATCGTCCAAAAACACCAAACATGCCACATCCTCTAATATCTGCGTTTCCTCGTCCTGTTTCAGGTCCTCTTTACGTATCATGCTCGCCACTCGATCAGCATCCTCTGCAGCATATCCGACGCTCAAACATATCTGGGATGCCATTTCCGCTTGCCGCTTCTTAAGGAATGTCCGCCAGGCATGGTAGCCCACTTTGGTCATAGGATAAGAGTTGCGTGGAACCTCCCAACGGCGGAAGTGCTGGGCGCGAATCGCTAGACGGAGGGTCTCTGGAGCGGAAGGGCTACGCTTCTCAAGGTAAGAGCTCATTTTTTGGCTGTAATGTAGCTCGTAGGGTTGATCAGAGCCGTTGACGGTCGCTTTGTTGGGGTCTTCCGAGTGGGCATTGTCAATAAGCCTGAGTGCAGCCTCATACTTGGACTCGGCCATGCCTGTCAGCGAGAAATGCAAGAGATTGCAGCGTTCTGTGTTAGACCAGTGGGGGTTTCCTCACGAGTTATCCGTACGGAACAGCGTTGTTCTGGTGAGGACGAGTGACTAATCACGATGTCCATTGTGATTGGCCCTCCCAACATCAGTTTAGTAAAGAAAAATTCTACTATGCCTTTGTCAATGATTGTAGTCCAGATAGATATTGCTTCATCGTTCAATTTATTAAAATATACGGAGCACTCCTCGGCTCTCCACAACGTAAACGTTTGATCAATGAGATCGCTCACATGGATACCACACTGTACAAATCTGCTTCCCACCTGACCTGACTATCTTAATCAGTTGTCATGATGAACATATCATGTACCATATCTCCCTTCCTCCATGCAAATTCCCGCCCGCTAAATGCTTCGCGCTAAAGAACTATCAAAACACCATCACTTTTGCTATGCATTATCTTGCCGATCTTCGCGCCTCTGTCCTTGTTGTCCTTCTGTCTCGACTGTCATACGACGATTCACTACCTAAAAAGATGTAAGCGATTGCCAAGCCATTGGAACATCATCACTACTCACTCTCGCTAGTGTATGATCCATCAGTGTAAGAGTAACTGCTCGCTGAGTATTCACTCTTCTGTTTCTTCTCCGTCCTCTTCCGTTGCAGACCTAGGCAGATTGCCAAGGCAGCCAAAAGCCCGGCAACCCAACCGAGGCCGCCAATGCCACTGCTCTTCTTCTTCGGACGGTCAACTCTCGATGGACCTGTCCCAAACCACCTGCGGCCACCGCCGCCCGCAGCTGTACCACCTCCACTGTGACGGTGACGGCGCTCCTCAATGATGGTCGTTTCCTTCCTCTTTCTATTTCTGATACCAAGGAGACTCAAGAGAGTGTCGAGTAAGCCTTTAAAACAGAAGAACGCACATAGCAAGAAGAGAAGAAGTAGCCCGGCAAGGACACCGATGACGATACCTGCGATGGCGCCAGGGCTTAAACCATTGTTTGTCGTTGTGGAGGTCATGCCCGCAGCACTACTTGCCCCTGTACCAGAAGCTGAGGGTGTCATGAAAGCCACAGTGGTGGTCGCAGAGCCGGTTGTTGTGACTGTTATCTGAGCATTGCTGGTCGGCCGTATGAACGCTGTCGCGGTGGATGTGGCAGCCTGAGTTATGACAGATGCAAAGTATGAGCTGCTCGCGCCAGCACCATTGCTTCCTACACACTGGCCAGCGTATGCACAATATTGGCCCATTGCGCAGCAAATTGTACCGCAGGGGCTCTCATTATTTGCAATAAGGCATGAGGTAGCAGTGACTGCTGGTGCAGGGGCCGGGGTGGCCTGTGCGCCGAAGAAGGAGCTATACGTGGATGTGATGATGGTGAGCTCGCTTGCGGTGTATGTGGTGGTATAGTATTGCCATTGGCCATTGGCGTTTTGCGCATTTACTTGCTGGGACCCCGCTATGCATTGCGCTTGCCCAGCCGAGTTTGTCGAGCATGATTGACCACTTGAGCAACACAAGAGACCGTTCCAGCCACAGACGGTCCCTGCACAGCTTCTCTCAGAGAGGTAATGGTATTGTGATTCGAGTAGCTCCTTGGAAGCTTGAGGTCTAGCGATCGATGTGTGAGTTGTGGATAGGATGGTGAAGAGGAGGGAGAGGAGCGTTGGAGGTTGCGAGAGCATCGTCGAGGAATGTGTGGTGAGACGTGGAATGTGTGGTTAGACGAGGAATGTAGTCGGTTGGCCCTTGAGCTCTTGACTTTTCTATAATATACCAAGAGCTGCCTCCGCTAATTCTGCTGCGGTATGAGCTCGACCGCTGACGATGATACGATGACCGGATAACGAGTGTCTGAAGAGATGTAAGTGAGCGAAACAATTGAGTGTATGGGGGAGAAGTGCAAAACTGCAAGGAAGCGTTTCTATCACTGCCAAATTGGCCCAGCCCCTCCACCACCCAGCCACCGATTATCGCAGGTTTTCCACCACTCAGAGCTGAACAACAATTCCCGTGAGTTTTGACGCGGCTTGACAGGATGATAATTATTCGAACACAATCTGTCACTGTGTTTCGATTAACTTGATCGTGGTTGAGTTTGCTGTCGCACTGCCTGCGCTGTACAAAAATGATCGATTATGTGTTGACTTTTAGCGTCCGTCCCGTGGGTCGCAGGACAACCAGCTATAATCGGTTACAGTCTTGGCATAAAACATCTGAACCGACAGAAAAGCGTTTTATCGCAATACAACCACGCAATAAACCACACAGTAAACCGAGTTCTATGGTATATACCCCGGAATCTTCCAATTCCTTTCGGCTGGACGCTTACTTGGAAAAACCACCACTCTTTTTGGATTTCTTAGGTTGCGACTGCTCTATCATAAGCGAACTCTGCTATCGGATCTTCATCCCACTTTGTCACGTTCCAAATCCAATTTATGTCTGGATATGCGCTTGGGTCTTAGTTGACGTCTTTCGTACTTGCGTACTATGTCGCAAAATAAGGTAAACAAAGGTAATGAATTTCAGACCAATCCAGTCCAATATTTTACATTTCGACATGATCTTTTGATGGACAAACGGCGCCAACCCGGCAAATACAGATCTTCGATCCCACAATCCGTTCGTCTCGGTCCTGCCGTCTACAAAGTTTCTCTTTGAATTCTGTGCACCGCACCCATGGAGCAAACCCAAATGGCCGTAATACCGCACTCATACCAGACGCTGTCGGAACAGCATCATCACATTACCTAGCATTTCATCCGACAACCTGCGCGGCCACTCCGACCGCCATTCCCACACCCATCCCATACAATGCCATCGGACAATTCGTGGGTGCCCCATTCGCACTTCCAACGACAAACCCCCCTGCAGCGGCTCCACCCGTGCTACCAAGCGTCGCGCACTGCGTCAACGCCAGCTTATGACAAGCCTCGACACTCAAGCTCGAGCAGATCGACTCTGCCGAGGCTACCGGCATTGCTCCCGCTTGGGTGACACCTCCACCAGGTCCATTGACGGTGACTGCCATGCCTCCTCCCTCTAGCATACCCGTGCACTTCGCAGACTCCAGTTGGCAACTTGAGAAGGATGATGTGCATTGCGCAGCATTTGCGTACGTTGTTGGTAGGTAAGGGTATGGATAGAAGCTGTTGGCGACCGTACTCCCACCAGCTATGGCATGCGTGATCGCCGCTGCATTTGCTGTGTTTGCTTTACTTCCTATACCTGATCCAGCAGTGGGGGCCGCTCCTGCTCCGTCACCTAGGTTGCCGGTGCACGCAGCATTTTGAGGACAGCAAGCGATATTGCCCGCCCCGTCCAAAGCGCAATTGGTGTTCTTGGGGCAGCATGCTTGGCTGTTCATTGCGGAGCAGTCGTTGGGGCACTTGGAGTCACGACGGAAGAGGTCGAGGTTGATAAGGTCTTTGACGTTGGAGGCGGGGTTGGTGTTGGGAGCGAGGAATGGGGAATAGTGGATGGCAAGGGCGGTAGGGAGGGCAAGGAAGGCGTAGAGAGTGAGGCTGTTGGAGAAGAGCATCGTCGACGGAGTACTTGAGATTGCTGCTAGAATTCGTCGGTGGCGACTCTTGACTGGTCCTCCGATAGTATTGGCTCTCCGTTTGCCCAAATTCTCTACCCTAACTGCGACGTTTGGGGCCCTCAACTTCGGTAATTGAAAGTTGATCAGAATACTGAAAGTTTTCTGGAATGACTCTATTTCTCATTTCTTGATCTCATTTCTTGATATCGTAACTTGACAATGAAGAATAATACACATATGCCGATATGTGGGGCTCAATATTTACATGATTACACTGGCCTGGCAACTGCCGCGCGGGTATATTCCGCATCCTAGATGAGGCGTCTGTTACCCTTGCACGCCTTGTTAGACCGATAATCTGCAGCCATTCCCCTTTCATCCGTCCTTTCAGTTCCTTTTATTAGCGGTCCGCTTACATCGCTTGATTGATCCCTACATTGCGCCGCAAACCCACAAAGTTGTACTCCCTTTATTCTCTATTTTGCGAGGTCAAGCGAGCCTTGGATGAAGTCATTTATTAGAGCAGGGAAGGCATTGCAACTCAACTACCGGTTTCTTCTTCTACGTCCTTCAATCTGCGTTCCAAGTAGAGCTAGTGCCCAATCACGCTTATATCATGTAAAGCAGCTTGAGATATAAGTGATTATACTGCTAACAGGTTGACAGGGCGATGGTAGACAGCGGTTATCAGAGTTCTGGGTGCCAACCGGAGGCATCGCTCCGGCGGAAGGCACTGAAGGTTGTGGGTACCTGAAACACCGTATAGTGATATTACTGACGTGGTTGGTAGAGGAGGCACATGCCTTGCTGATAAGAGCAGGCTTCGTACGTCAGGTAAGCGCAAAATCCAATATCGAATCTGTCTCCGTGGTCCTTGCTAATTTGCACAGGCGCATGCTGGCCTCTTTCAGTTTCTTCCTTTGGGACTACGAGTTCAAGAGAAAGTAGAAAGGCTGCTCGATAAACATATGACCAAGCTCGGTTTGTCACTATAATCCAGCCCAGTCCTAAAGATCTCTGATTGGCGATGGTCAAGGTGCATCGAAACTCTCTTTGTCGACTTTCTCATCCGAAGACTTATGGAGCAAGACCGGTAGGCTCGACAGTAGTGGCTCTGAGGTAGGTAATGTTCACTCGTTGTGGAAGCTTTCTTACCTATAGTCTACAGCTATTTCGGTTGGAGGACCGCAAGGGCGGAAAATATTTATTGTCACCCACCCACGAGGAAGAGATCACCTCGCTAGTTGGCAGTATCGTCAAATCGTACAAAGAACTCCCACTCAGACTTTATCAAATATGTGCGTTGGTCCATGAACGATTGAGCGTTGGAACTCACGAAGTACAGCTCGCAAATATCGAGATGAGCCGCGCCCCCGTCAGGGTCTTCTTCGGACAAGAGAATTCCTGATGAAAGACCTATACACCTTTGACGCTAGCATAGAAGACGCCTTGCAAACGTACGAGGCTGTCCGTCGAGCCTACGTAGCGTTCTTCGATGAATTCAAGATCCCATACTTGACAGCTGAAGCTTCATCAGGCGAGATCGGAGGCGACCTCAGCCATGAATACCACTTCCCAACATCGAAAGGCGAAGATAGAGTAATAAGCTGCACGTCTTGTGATTATGTTGCCAACGAGGAGCTTGCAGAGAGCAGACTAACTCGGCAGGGAGGATTCTCAACAGAAACGGATCCGCGCCTAGCGGAGACTGATAGCGAAGGAGACAGCTTTACCTCCGAGAATCCTGTGGATAGTTCTGTGGTACTGGAGCCGAACGAGGAAGGCGAGATCGATCTCGAGATATCAGCACGGCGATATGGCAACCAATGGATAGGTATTACGGGCGATCGTAACACCATCGTCCAAGCCTTCTTGCCAAAAGAGATTCATCATGCGACAAGCTCACAAGATCGAAAGGCTCAAATAAATCCTTTCGTGATCAAGGATCTAGTCCCGGATCTTGATTTGAGCGTCGAGAGTCCATTAGCCTTGTTCAAAGAGCATCGCCGGCAATTGAGGGAATCCGGCGAAGACGCCTCCGTAGAAGCTCGAGTTTTACGACTTGTCGACATGCGTTATTACTTGTACACGCCCATCAGCTTTCAAGGTGATCTACCTGATGCAACGTCTGTCACGGTAGGTGGCCAAGAGATCCCTGTTGAGGAGATAGCTGCATCAGAAAACGATTCAGTCGATCTTGTCAGGATGGAGACTGGTGACCCTTGCCCCAATTGCGAAGAGGGAACACTCAAGATTGACGTTGCGGTGGAACTCGGTCACACATTTCATCTAGGTACCCGCTACAGCGAGCCATTGAGTGCCATCGTCGTCACGAATAGGGACTCTAAGCAAGAGGACGGTGGTAAAGACCGCGCAGCCACAGCATCCACCCAAGTCCCCATCCAGATGGGCTGCCACGGCATCGGCGTCTCCCGTCTCATCGCCGCCGTAGCAGACTCGCTCGCCGACCACAAAGGTCTGAACTGGCCAACGGTCATGGCTCCCTTCCACACCGTCATCGTGCCCACCAAAGGCCAACAAAATGAAGCGGTCGAAGTGTATGACTTACTCACCACCAATACAAACAACACCAATCGTGATGGCAACATGATCGACACAATCCTCGACGACCGAACGAAAGACTTCGGTTGGAAGCTCAGGGATGCGGATATGATTGGGTATCCGGTGATTGTCGTTGTGGGCCGGGAGTGGAAGAAGGAGAGGAAGGTGGAGGTGCAGTGTCGACGTTTGGGGTTGAAAGAGCAGGTTCCTTCGGAGGGTCTGAGGGCGTTTGTGGAAGGATTGTTGGCGCAGCTGTGATGGTGCGAATGCATAGCTGGATCGGGATGGAAGATTTTTTCAACTATTCTTGCCAATGCATTCAGTATATCACTGCTTATTCGAGTCTCCACATCAGGAAATCACACCGTTCGTTGCGTCCGCAAACCTGGGAACTGATACTTCTAAGCACAAGTTGAAGTGTAGACATCTTCAGGCTTGAGTCCGCAAACTTATTTCATCTACTACCGAGAAGAGCCTTGAGATAACCGGAATCGCGTGATACCTGATCAGAGCAGCGAGCTCCTCAGGCTCAAGCCGCTATAATGCCGCTCCTTTCCCAACCTACAGGACCCCCTTTTGCAACATGCGTACGCGTGCATCCTAACCTTCTGAAATGATAAGCGGAGCAGTTGCGGACAACTTGGAAACGGTGGTTCAGCTCTTTAGGCTAAACGAACTGATGGTGTTGTTTGCTATGCTACGTGCAAGATCTATTGACGATTTGTCCTCTGTCCATCAATCTCATTCTGCGCACTTCCCCAAGATGCCTTCCCACGCTTGGAGATCCACCAACCCGTTCAAGGCTTTCTCCGGCTTCCCCTTGAGATAAGTGCCAGCCATCCATCCCTGAACCTCAACATCGCCAGGTATGTCCCATTTGACATCCTTCCCAGAAAAATTAAGCACGATCAGCCATTTTCCGCTCTTCTTGCCAGTCCTCAGATACGCAAAAACCTCCTCGCTGTCTCGTGGAATAACATGGTAGTCGCCATAGATGAACGCATCGGCATGCTCTTTGCGATTCGCCAGCCCGCGTTGCCAGAACTGCCAGGTACTCAACTCATTTGGACGATCTGCGGAGAGCTGTTTCTCTGCGTTGACGTCTTTGTAATCGTCGTTGACTCTCATCCATGGCTCGACGCCTTCGGCGCTGAAGCCGGCGTTGGGAGAGTTGCTCCATTGCATCGGTGTGCGAGCGTGGTCTCTTGCTTTCTTCTCCAAGACCTTTCGTTCTTCAGCCAAGCGTTGGGGGTCATTGCCATATAGCTCTTTACTCTTTTTCCAGAAGTTGATTGATTCGATGTCCTTGTATTCTTTCATGATATCCCAGGACTTTGGCACGTTCCTCATGCCCAGCTCCTCTCCCTGATATACGAACAAAGTACCGCTCAAGGTGGTTTGCATCAGCGCTAGCAGCTTGGCTCCATGCTCACGGTGATCATCACTATCATCGCAGTAACGTGAGACCGATCTCGGGTTATCATGATTCTCGACAAAGACGCTGTTCCAGCCATCACGCTCAATCATGGCTCGCTGCCATTTGGTGATTGCATGATCCAGGTCTTTGACGCTCCAATCATGCAATGTCATGCGTACCTGGCCAGGCACATTGTCAATATCGACAACGTCGAATATGAAGATCATATTCAACTCGCCACTTCCACTGCGAACGGTACGAAGGATCTCGTCAATGTCGCTGACGCCAGGCATCTCGCCCACCGTGATAGCGCCATGTTTTTCCAATACCTTGTGCTTGATCTCTTGCAGATACTCGTGCATCCGAGGACCATTGACATAGTATTTGCCACCTGGATGGTACTTACGATCTGGACCGAGCACAGGCTCAGCGTCTGGGAATCTTTGGTCTTTGCTTATCAAATTGATCACGTCCATCCGATAGCCACAGGCGCCGCGTTCAAGCCAGAAATTCATCACGTCGCTAAATCAATGTTAGATCGCAGCCCTGTGAAGATTGATCCTAGAGTCAAAGAGAGTCCTCCGTCGGCCAGGTGCCTCGAGACATTATCTTGGGGCCCAACGTTCGTCTTGATCGACAGCAAACAAGCTCGAGAAACACTTACTGGACGGCGGCCCGAACATCCGGATTTTCCCAATTGAGATCAGGCTGCTCAGGAGTAAAGAGCGAGAGGAAGTATTCATCTGTAACGGCGTCGTACGTCCACTGTCCCCACCTTAATCAGTACAATGTCTTTACGGCACGGCACAGATCCCTAAGACAAGCTCGCAGCGCAGAAGAGGGGAATGGTAGCATTTTACTCTTCATACATGTCTAGATGATCGTGTCGGGAATACCACATTAGAGCACCAAACGAGTGAAAGAGCTGTCATACTGCACTGTTGGCTTCACCGAGTATCTGCGACCAATTGTTTGGAGGTAACGGCTTTCCTGCACTATCCCGCCGCGGTTTTTTCCAGATGTACCAGGAACGCTTAGGACTGGTCAGAGAAGAGCGTGAGTCGAGGAACCAATTATGCTAGTGCGATCAGGTAATCTGCTTTCGAGGGAGACACATAACAGGATACCTCGTCCGATGTATGGTTGACAACCAGATCCATCATCAATTTCATGCCTCGCTGCTTCAACGCGGAAACCAGATGATCAACGTCTTCATTGGTACCGTAGATGGGGTCTATGGCTTTGTAATCTGCAATGTCGTAACCCATGTCCTTCTGAGGACTTTTGTATACTGCCAAACTCAACGTGGGACATTGCAGTAGAGGAGAAGGAGCTGACTGGGTGAGACCCATACTATGTCGATACCCAGTTCCTTAAGGTAATCAAGCTTTGATGTGATGCCTTTGACATCTCCCCAGCCGTCCCCATTGGTGTCTAGGAACGACGACGGGTATACCTGCAGTACATGAGAATCGCCTCTACCGCCTAGATCTCCCCACTCTACCTGATAAACAACGGCTTCTTTCCACCAAGATTCCGACATATTAGTGGACCAACGAGAAGATGTCAATGCAACGCAGTATGCTAAGACTCAGAGGTTCATGGCATGCATTATGGAATATGGAGAAGGATGAGGCTCCTTGATCGAGGCATCACTGACTCTCGGGGACTACGACGGCTTCGGTTAGCTCCGTATCATATCTAGTCCGAACCCAAAACAGGCAAGTGTGGTAACAGAAGAATCTGTTGATCTGTACGGAGTATCCATGATCCTATCACAATCGCTGAATACGACCTGATGTTAAGACAGCAGCACCGGCAGAGTGGAAGGTCGATCTCCGCAAGATCTGCGCCACGCTTCAGCGACCAGATGTCATTCTATGTATGTAGAACTTGAAGGCGGCTTCATGCTTGCCTTCTTCTACCTTCTCCTCTCTTACCAATTTTGCGGCCATACTCGGCGCGCGTGATGTTTCCTGATCAGGAGCTCCTGTGCTGAGATATGGCGATTGGGAGGACAAAGGAAGGGTTGGAAGGTGATCGAGCGGCAAATGGCATTGCCCTGCCGAAGTCACAGCAATGCAGCCATCCAGATACCATCAAAGGAATTATTGCACTACCTCGAACAACGCCCTTGTGCCACTTCACCTATCAATCAATTTGATGAGGGGTTCGAAAGTGGCCTGCAGCATAGTCTTATCTTGGCTCCCTATTGGAAGAGCTACACATTGCCTGCGTGTCTTGGTCCGAGAGACTCAGCAATGTGGAAGTTTGCTTACATGATGGCTGTGGCCGCTGATCTAGTAATATCGCCCTGTCGACCCAGGAAATATAGAGCTGTTATCAACGACGCTGCGACCACGCGAGCAGATTTCAAATCTCCTTGCATCGTTGTCGAACCAGGTCCATTCGACTTTGAACCGTTGTACGTGCAGCTAGCCTCAAGATCTGTCTATCATGTGGATCTCTTCACTTCCGCTGAGGATGTCAGGTCCGTAGACATGACACTGTCTTCACCAAGGCTTCATGTCGACATCAGTTCAAGCTCTCTCTTCCATCACATTCGCTCCTGCCACACCAACGGTATCACAGCGCGTGTGCTGTTCCTGCCGGATGACCGGAACAGAACGTGCTGGAATGTTATCATACGTCCTTGGCAAGGGCAGTCAACGGGCCAGTATATCTGTTTCTAGTCTCCTTCCCTGTCCTCCTTCGAACTTTATCCCTACAAATAGCCACCTGGATAATGAACCCTGTATGAACTCTGTCCATATTCACTTCCATTGCCCTGAATAGCACTCGACCGATTTGTTCATTCCAACCTCACATCTCAAGCCGCCACACATCTGCCGTCAGTACCATCCTGCGTACACCCGCACTTCATGGCCATCGAGATCGATTTCGCCGAAAAGGCTGTCATCACGGAGGGCCTAGTCGGCAGCAAGACCACTTCAGAAGATGGACTGAGCCGCGACCTTGCCCAGAGCCTCGAGCCTATCGATCCCGCCGCGGAGAAGAAGCTCGTCCGAAAGTGTGATTTACATGTTCTACCTGCCATCGCTCTGCTCTATTCACTAGCTTTCATCGATCGTATCAACATCGGCAATGTTCGGCTGCAAGGTTTAGAGAAGGACCTCAAGATGAAGGGTCACGATTACAACATTGCACTATTCGTATTTTTCATTCCTTACATCCTCTTTGAGGTACCAAGCAACATTCTAATCCGAAAGTTCGCACCATCCACATGGCTGACCTCTATCATGGTTCTTTGGGGTGAGTGACTTCGAGTACACGGCGTCCAAACATGCATCTGATGGGAACAGGTATCGTCACGATCTGTATGGGCGTCACCAAGAACTACGCCGGTCTTGTAACATGCAGGTTCTTCCTTGGCCTGGCCGAAGCTGGTTTTGTCCCTGGTAAGATAGCATACTGCCCTCACCTTCGAAACCTTTCTGACAGGAGATAGGCTGCTTGTACTTGATATCAATGTACTATCCCCGATACGAGCTGCAATGGAGGTTTAACTTATTCTTCTGCTCTGCCATTCTGGCGGGTGCATGGAGTGGGGTACGTGCTGCAGCCCCATCAGATTTGCATGCATCCCTAACCTTGATGCAGCTCCTTGCATACGCCTTGGCAAAGATGGCAGGTATTGGAGGCTACAATGGCTGGCGTTGGATTTTCATCATCGAAGGCTTAGCGACCGTTGTCATCGCGATCATCTTGAAACCCTTCGTGGCCGACTGGCCCGAGAGCTCCAAATTCCTGAATCCTGAGGAGCGTCAGCTGCTTCTTCGTCGTCTCGAAATCGATGGAGGTGAAGCCAGAATGGATCGCCTGGACAGCAAAGCTAGGCGGCGTGCGTTTGGTGACTGGAAGATATATATAGGGTACGCTACCTTCGTCTCAACGATCTATACAGACCTGCTGACTTCTGCCATAAAGCATTCTGATGTACCTCGGCGTCAACAACACCGGTTACAGCACAGCATTTTTCACTCCTACCATACTCAAACAGCTGGGGTGGACCGCTGTGCGTGCTCAAGTCCTCTCGATACCGATCTACATCGTGGCTGCAGTCGCCTGTCTCATGAGTGCATTCCTGACCGACCACTTCCGCCATCGCTACGCTTTCGCGATGCTCGGTGTTGTTGTATCATCCATCGGGTATATCATTTTACTCGCACAACACTCCGTCCCGGTGGGCGGACGCTACCTCGCCGTCTATCTCGTCATGGCCGGTGGTTACATCACTCAGCCGATTACCCTCGTCTGGCTGAGCAACAACATGGGCGGCCACTACAAGCGTAGCATCAACGCAGCCATGCAAGTTGGCTTTGGTAATCTCGGTGGCATCATCGCAAGCAACATCTACATCTCCAACCAAGCGCCTACATACCCTGTGGGATATGGGGTTTCGTTGGGGCTGTTATGGGTCTGCGGTATTGCTTGCACTGTCCTTGTCATCGGAATGCGCTTTGAGAACAAGAGACGAGACCGAGGCGAAAGAGATGATCGGCTCAGTCGCCCACAGGAAGAAAGAGAGAACCTGGGTGACGACCACCCAAGCTTTAGGTTTATTTACTAGGAGCATGAGGAAGACGAAGGTAAGCTGCCTTGCACATGTTTCAGGTTTTGATATGACGGTGCTGCTGAACACTCTGATTGGCTGGACAAAAGTTCTGATGGATGCGTTGAGGGGTACATGGGTACACTGCAGCACATGTTTTACGATTTACGACGGAGGCAAAACTTGCTATTCAATTCTGTATCAGCGATTCAGCGAACAACATAGAAGATGTATCTAATTAGCAACTTTGCCTCGTCTTTGCCTCGTCTTTGCCTCGTCTCGCCTGCACTTTCGTCTCTTGGCAACCCACGTATGCTCCCATATTCACGAACCGCATTCTCAGGATCAGATACAATCCCCCTTGCGACTTCGTGCATGATGTATGATGCATGACTTGCAGGTTACAGCTGCTGGGGATGGGGAACCCCAGATCCACCAGTACATCCGCAATCTGATCGGCTTTCGAGGGGTGGATGTTTTGCTGAGGATGTTTGCATGCTTCTTGAGGGGTTCTGGATTTGAGGTGCTGGTTGGCACTCGCGAAATACGGCGCACTTTTTAGATACGGCGCAATTTTTGAATACGGCGCACTTTTTAGAATACGGCGCACTTTCATAGCGGCGCACTTTTATATATAGTGTAGTTTTCAATACGGCGCACTTTTTCGGCGCACTTTTCAGGCGTGCTATTTCTCGCCCGCCGTACTCATCTAGGCGCACTTTTTCAATACAGCGTACTTTTTTGGCCTACTTTTATAGCGGCGCACTTTTTGAATACGACGCGTTCATTAAATACGGCGCACTTTTTCGGCGCACTTTTTCGGCGCACTTTTTATAGCGGCGCACTTTCTCAGAAAAAGTGCGCCGGGGAATAAGTGCGCCTGAAAAGTGCGCCTGGTGAGTACTGAGAGCGGATCTTGCATTGGGCGTATGAACGCCATACTGTATATTGTTGATCTAAAGCCCTTGAAGGCTGACTTGCTCAGCCGTTATGCTGAATCTAACAGGTTAGCCATTGCCAGGTGTGACTTACTGTCCAACGATGGCATAGTTGGACTCGAAAGGTTAAGCCAATGCGGAGTGCTAAGGGCGAAGAGCGGATCGGATCACTTACTTGTCATACCGGTCGGAAGGGATACCGCTTGTGTTGTTGTCGGTGCACGAGGGTACGATATGTTGATGAGGATCGAGGATTTGTTGTGCGGTCTAGTGATTTGGTACTCATGATCCTTGGTGGGAAGATGGTCCCAGATACTGATCTCTGCGAGATGTTGAACGGTCATGGAGGCTCATGCTTGGAAGGCATGGTACCACTGTTCTTGTTTCGGTCTAATGGGTCAGTCTTGCTAGTTGGACTGGGGATTGCCTCCGGGTAAGCTTTTTGGTGAATTCCAGCAGTTTATTGACATGCTATCGTAGATTTCGAAGCTCAACATTCGCTGCAGATCGAACCACAATATAATATATCCAGTGTACGACACCCTCGAGATCCTGAAACGATTAATCACCAAGTCTTCCTCGTGGGATCTTTTATGAGCGTCTACTTGAGTACAGCTTATAGTCAACGCTGCGGGAATCACGCTGCCGGCGATGCCAATTCAAATCCAACAACCGTTCTTGCCATTCTCAGGAATCGTTTCGATCCTTCAGTATCCGTAAACTTCAGACAGACGATGCTGCCGGTCGCTGGGGCAGGACCATTACCCTCGTCTCGCGGATCTCAACGCTTTGCGATCCACTGTACCTTGCTATATCGTCATCCGATGTTTGGGAGCGCGACTCCAGTGCGCGACAAGATCGAACCCAACGTCGCTGCCCTCTCACTCATGTTGTCGCCTTTCTACCGGTCAATCCCTCGTTCCTTCCACGAGTGTCTCTCACGAGCAGCCGGAAATGAACGCAGGAGGCAGTCGTCGCCCTATGGCCTCTGACCAGGCCTCTGACCACACTCTATACTATCTACTATCAACAACATCTTTGATTCCCCTTCGACCCATTGCAATTACGGACCGTTATAGCAGTTTCCGGCCATATCGAGCTAGCTGTTACTGAAGCAGAGGTCACGAGTATGGACGATGACCCAGACTTGGAGCCAGACGTGGCTGATGAGGTCGAGAATACGAAGAAGCAAAGGGTTTCTCTGTCGCCAGAGCCAAGTTCAAGCAAGGTCTTGCCAGGTGATTCCGAGGAGGTGATTCTGCAATATTGTGATGCTATTAGTCCTGAGTGAAGGCTGATATCATGGGGGTAACAGTGTGATGTCTGTCGCAACCCCGGCGCGACATGTACGCCAATCATTAAGCACGCAATGAATTGTCAGTCTCGCAGGATCGTTACAATGGCCGTCGTCCTAGGAAAGGTGTATTCAATCAAGATCTGATTGTCAGACCAGAAGCTAACATTACTGTCTAAGATCCGTGAATTTGCAGATTCGACGGACTATCCTCCACCGACTCCAAGGCACGGCTCAATGCCCACCCTTCCGGCAGTAGCTCACACTTCTCCGAGTGGTACTCCGAAACCGCCGGGGATGCCCACTGCGACCATATGGGATAAGAAAACGGCGAAACAGGATCATTCCCCACCGAAGAAGTCTCCCCTTGGCACGAACAAGGCACCAAACCCTTCCAAAGACCCCAGGGCTCCCACGACGCCGGGTCTCTCCGGTCCCAAGCTTGGCACCTTTCACCCTACAGGAAAACCGACCTTTCGAGCTATATATCCAAACAACGATTTCGAAGCAGGTACTGCACAGAAAGACGAGTCATCGGATGTAAACTCAGAGGAAACCAACCAGGAGGATAGGAAAGATTCCCAGGCAACGGACGACAACGAGGCTCTCATCAAAGACATCCAACAGCCTCGAAAAGTAGTCAAGCTCGTCTGCTTGGAGCCAGACTCGAAGGTCGCGCGCGATCAGGCGATGGTAGGGTCCACGCACGCTACCCAGACGATGGCTCTCTTGAATTCATTCCCAGGCAAACAACAGGCGCAAAAGGATGATCAGCTGGCCGAGCCTGTGAGAGCGAGACGGACTACGGAGGAGCTAGAGGCGGCGAGGAATTTAGGTGGATGAAGCTTGGGTTGATGAAGGTGCTCCAGAACGAGCGGTGAGATCTGGGATGACGTTGGCAGTGGTGTGGATGGCTGGTGCCGAGTGCAACCTTGTTCCGGGTCAATGGAGTCTGGGGGCCGGATGCGTTGGGTGTTTGACTCTTATTGTTGCTGTTGGGCGATACTCAGCGGCAGCATATTGAGAATGTATTGGTTTTCGGAAAGAGTGTGGACTCGTATGCATTTAGCTCTCGGGGCTCCCTTGCACCTGTCGTAAGGCACATACATGCACTTATGCTCTTCTCAAGTATATACGTCAGTCCATTGATTTTCTCAGGCGCACTTTTCCGGCGCACTTTTCCAGGCGCACTTTTTGAATACGGCGCAGTTTTTAAGCGCACTTTTTTGATACGGCGCAGTTTTTAGCGGCGCAGTTTTCTTAGCGGCGCACTTTTTCCTAGCGGCGCACTTTTCCTTAGCGGCGCACTTTTTCGGCGCACTTTTTAGATACGGCGCACTTTTCCAGAAAAATTGCGCCGAAAGTGCGCCGAAAAAGTGCGCCGTATTAAAAAAGTGCGCTGGAAAAAGTACGCCGAAAAAGTGCGACGTATCGAAAAAGTGCGCCGGAAAAGTGCGCCGGAAAAGTACGCCTGGAAAGTGGGCCGTATCGAAAAAGTGCGCCGTTTCCAAAAAGTGCGCCTGGAAAGTGCGCCTGGAAAGTGCGCCGAGAAAGTGCGCCGTATCGAAAAAGTGCGCCGTTTCTAAAAAAGTGCGCCTGGAAAAAGTGCGCCAAAAGTGCGCCGGAAAAGTGCTGAGAGCGGATCTTGCATTGGGGACATCGATTGCTACACCCATCTGCTTTTCAGGAGGGCAAACGTAAGAAATTCACCGCCTTAGACTCGGCTACTCTTTTCGTAGTGTCGTGGGCATGAGATGATACTTGATGGAGCTGGTGGACTCTTTTGGGAAATATCTACAAGCTGCTCGGGCGGTATATGAAGCTGTGTAGAATCGCGGCTAGAGTGCGAGAGTGTGGAGGGAGGGAGGGAGGAGATGGTTTTCTTGAGGGTTGAGGTGGATTAGGTCGTGTTTGTAGCAGGTAGGCGGTAGGTAAGCGGTGATGTGGAGGATAAGTTGCTTTATTCCTGTGACGATGAGGTATACGATGATGGGCTATTGAGGCGGAAGCTCTGATGTGTTCTTTGACGATAGCTGGTATTGTAAGAGTAGGCTTCTTAAACATCGGTTGCTGATCGTGCCGATTTTGCCAGTTGTCGTTACGGTTTCGTTTGGCGTCTTGAGTAGGCTTATGAGTGGGAGATTAGTTTACTGTAGTAGAGCTGTGACGAATGCAAGGGTTACCTCTTGAGACTGATTCTGAGACTTTCGGTGAGAAGTCTTTTGAGAAGCCGTGTAGGAGCCTGAGGACCAAATCCATCAAAACGCTCGTCTGTTGTTGCTGACCTTGTTGTCGATGACATAAGACATCCAGATTTTGCGCTTGTTACCCACGGTTTCGCTTAGTACATCAATCACCGGTTCCCTGCTTTCGTGCAGTGATGGAGCGAAGGTCTAAGCTGAAGTCGCCGTCTTGCTTGCCGAAGTAGCTAGATCGGCCTAGTGTCAGCCTCCAGTTCCACTCAGCATGATCAGATAGATGCGCTTACCTCCTCATCATCAAGCCCACCCTCCTGATCTGACCTGTCTTCAGGTCTCCAGCATCTTCCTTCTCTTTGCCTCTATAAGTCGCCTTGAAGTCTCCCCAGGGCGCCCAGATCCGCGTACCCTCTCTTTTCTCCTCTTCACCCTTCTCCTTTCCACCCTTTCCAGCAGCCTCGAATTCAACCTCCCAGTTGACTCCCGCTTTCTCCCTTCCATCTTCTCTCCTCTCATCGAGTGCCTCATCCTTCAAGATCAGCGTATATACCTTCCCATCACTCTTTCCCACAGCCACCTCAACGCCATCGTATGCACTCAAATCCCAGCCGCTCTTTCGCTCATCCTCACCAGCCACAGCGGCGTCCAGAGGGCTGAATTGCGATGCAAACCCAGCGCCTCCTAGCGTTGAGGTGTCGAGGTGGCCGTGAAAACGGGCACCATTATCTGGAAGTGCGCTTAGGTAAGATCGTGAAGCGCCGCCGCGGACTCGGTCGTCGGTGGTGGTCCAGGGGGGTGGGAGCCAGGGTTCAGAAGCGCCGAAGAGGACGAGTGTTGTGTTCATAGTTGGAATATTGTGGGAATGCGTAGCTTCTGCATGCTAGAGGTTCAGTATAATAGCCCGGTTGGCTTGTGACATATAACCGTTATTGTGGCAGAGTAGCATTCTCGTCGTACACTAATACTCTACCCTAGAAAAAGTGCGCCTGAAAAGTGCGCCGTATCTGAAAAGTGCGCCTGGAAAAGGTGCGCCGGAGAGAAAAGTGCGCTGAGAAAGTGCGCCGTACAGTTATTTGCAAAGCGGTTGACCCGACGCTAGTGGGCCGCAAATCATCGAAGCTCCCCCACTAAAATTAGGTGGCAAGGCCTTAACGATATACGGACCATATTATAGCCTAAAAATATCATTAATAGACGTCTAAATAAAGCTCTAAATTATCCTATGTCCCTAATATTTAGTATTCTTGCTATTACCCTCGCTATTACCCTCGCTATTACCCTTACTATCGCCCTCGCTGTCGCCCTCGCTATCGCCCTTACTATTACCCTTACTATCGCCGCTACTATCGCCCTTACTATCGCTATACCTCTACCTAGTATACCAGCTATTAGGGAGTATATTAGGTACGAACTAGAGCTTAGCTATAATAATAATTAGATTACTACTACGTATAAGGTTAGTATAAGTATAATTAAGCGTATAAGGCGAATATAGAAGGAGTAGGATTTAGTCTATATACCTTTTTATATACCTTAGCCTAGACGAGACCGTATTATTAATAACTTATTATAAGAGGAGCTTCTTATCTACCTAGACTAATATCTAATAGTATACCTAAATAAAATAGCCTAATTCTTATATAATAAGTTTAAGGTTACTATTAATAAGTTAATAATCTAGTAGTATTTATAGCGGCTAGGCTAGTTAAGGAAGAATATAAGGAAGATAGCTTAGTAATATAACTAAGACTTTAGAAACTTATAATTTATATATCTAGCTAGCTAGTAAGCTAACTAGCTTATCTTCTTTAATAAAAGTACTATATATAAGCGTACTAGTAAGAGACTTTATTAGCCTCCTTTTAATTATATTCTAATAGTAGTATCTAGGTAATAGGCGTTATAGATAGGTACCGCTTACTAAAATACTATATTAGATATAAAGCTTAAAACGGTTAAAGAGGTAGAGTATATTACCTATATTTATAATTAATAGCTACCTCTTATACCTTATATATTAGGGCTTAATTAGGGCTATTATATTTAACGACTTTATCTATTATTAGGTCCTCCCTTACTATAGTTATATTACTAACGGCGATTCGCTATTAGTAATTATAGTTAATAACGCGAGTATTTATTAGAATTAAGAGCTTATTAATATATTAGATAAGGCTGGGGTTAAATTAGCTTATTTACCCCTATATTTACTAGATCTAAACCTAATTAAGATATTATTTACTATCCTTAAGGCGTAGATAAGGAAGTATTAGGATATAGCTACTATATATAAAGAGGATAATAGATATAAGTACTTTTTATAAGTAGTAATAGAGGTATAAAGGGGATAGGCTAATCCTAGTAATTTATTTTAAAAGTTAGGTATTATATATAAGGGATAGTATATAGAAAGTAGAGATTATAGGCTAATTTAATATTAGTTACTCCGTAGAACCTATATATTACCTCGCTATTACTATATCGGTTTACTACTTAAATATAATAGTCTATTAGACTCCCTTAAAGACGGTTAATTCTTATAGAGGTTATTATAATTATTAAACCCCTTAACCCCTACGCCTTCCTCCCGCTTAATAGAAGCTAAGATTATACCCTCTTTAAGTACTATTATAAGTCGTAGGAGGCTAAAGTTAGGCGGAATATTAGAAGGTTTAATTAAATATCTAGGATAGTAAGGCGAAGGCCTTATAAGAAGCCTTAATATATATAGGGTATTTCTACCTCTTTTATAACCCTATTAACTAATACCTCTAGCTAGATATATACTAATATTATACTTAATATTAAGGGAGGCCTATAGCTCTTTATTAGTCTTCTACTCTTATATTAAGTTAGTAGTAAGACCCTAATCTATAAGCTTTTTATATATATTATCTAGATTATCTATTTTATATATAGGCCTCCTCTTCTTTATCTATTTAATAAACTCTAAAAGATTACCTTTAACGGGGCTACTCTAAAAGTATACTAATAGTCCTAGGGTAGTAGAAGGTCTTAGTATTATAGAAGGTCTTAGTGTAGTAGAAGGTCTTAGTATATAAAAGGCTCTTATTAGGGTTATTAATAAATAGGTTTAGAGGTTTAATAGCTCCTTTACTCGCTCCTCTAGCTCCTTCTATAGCTTAGACGTTTATATATCTTATAGGGTAGGGCGAATAGTAGGTAGGAGCTAGATTAGTAGGGCGAAAGCTCTACTATAGAGAGGAAGATATAAGGAGGGAGTAGGTAGCTAGAAGACTCCTCTATAAAGGTTATACTAATTATATAGTAGAGTAGCCTAAGGGTAACTTCTAAATAGGAGGGGTATTCTAATTTACTACTCCTTTAATTACTCTTTCTCTTTTAGTCTTAATTTTTTCTTCGTAAATACCCTTATTTTAGCTATAAGAGTTATAAGAGGGGCATTCTTTATAATCCTCCCTATACTATCTTATAGTATAGTACTAGCCTAGGTTAGAGCTCCTTAAGTTATAAAGAAGATATACTTAGCGTTACTATTAATATAATAAAATACCTTAGGACTATTATAGTTCTAATAGCGTTTATTAGTATATTTTTATAGCGCTAGGATCTCCTTATATAGCTTCTTCGCCGGAGTCTAGTTTCTAATATTACGTTCTTATAGTAGAGCTTCTATTAGATTACTTAGAGTAGGAGTAATAATCTAGCTACTAGGGCGAATAAGCTATTAATAAGTTATAATAGATCTATCTATAATCTAAGTAGTATATCTATATATAATATTAACTTTAAGGCTAGAAAAACTATCTTATTAAAAGTTATAAATCTCTCGCTCTATATTAGTCTATTTAGGTTTATTAATAATATTAATAGTATACCTACGTATCTTAGGTAATTTACTATAAAATAGGGTAGCTTTAATTAATATTAAATAAGCTCTTATTAAATAAGTAAGAGTAAGCGTCTAAATAGAAGCTTCCTATTTATATTTCTATATTCTAAATAGTAGCTAACTATAAGATAGATCTTATAAGAATAACTTCTTACTAGTTATATTATCTAGTATCTCCTTCTTAAGGATAGCTTTTAGATATATCTTGAAGCTTATTAGCTTAGAGTCCCCCTTATCTATAATCTATAAGGGAGTAACGGATATAGGCTTTTTAGCGGTAGTAGAAGCCTTAATAGTAGTAATATAATTCTTAATATTTATTAGATCCTAACTAATATTAGGTTTATCTACCCTCTTATAAGAACTAGCCGTATCCCTTACTCTTATAAAAAGATTACTAGTCTAACTATTAAACTTATAACGACTATAATTATACGCTAGGCGCTAAGAGCTTAAGATATACTCCTATATTAACTCTACGCTACTCTTACCCTTCTCCTCTAGTTAACGGCGAAGCTAGTAAGGTAGACTAAGAGCCGCGGAAGATATAAATAATAAGGGTAATAAAAATTTAAGACTATCCCTTACCTATTACTCTAGACTTATCGCCTATTTATAAGTTAGCTAGAAACCTAACTAGCTAGAAAAAAGAGGGAGAGGAGGTAGTAGTATACTTAAATAGAATATATTAGGAGGGGGAGGGAGTATAAAATTATACTAGGAGCTATACTAAGAGCTTAGTAGAGGTTTTAGGCTATTAAGCTATAATTATAGTATTTATAAGCGACCTTAAGGCTCTATACTAAGTTTTAGTCTTAGTATTTTAACTATAGGGGTTACTCTACTAATAGATAGTATTTTTAGTCTATAAGTAGGCCCTAGAGTATTAGCCTTAGGCTAAGGTATAATATCTTTTAGCTTATTACTAGAAGTATACTTCTAAGTAGTCCTTTCTATCTTAAGAGCTAATAACTAGATAGAAGTCTAACTAGGCTATACTTTAGGCTTAATAGGGGGTTTTTAATTAGACCTAGGGGGCGCTTTATTAGTATATTTAGGAGGAATTATAGTCTTTATAACTATAAAAGAAGTAGGTATTTAGGCGAGATATATACGGTAAGTATAAGTATATAAATACGCCGGATTATACTACTACTACGAGGCTACTATATAAGTAGTATATACTATAGTATATTATAGAGCCGTTACCACGTAGCTAGTATAGTAGTAGTAGCGGCGATAATAGTAAGCGGATAGGCTAGAAGGAAAACTCTATAAATTAGGTATATAGGATAGTTTAGAGCTTTATTTAAACGTCTATTAATGATATTTCTAGGCTATAATATAGTCTGTATATCGTTGAGGCCTTACTACCTAATTTTAGTGGGGGAGCTTCGATGATTTACGGCCTACTAGCGTCGGGTCAACCGCTTTATAAACAACTATATCTAAAAAGTGCGCCAGAGAAAAAAGTACGCCTGAAAAGTGCGCCGTATTTAAAAAGTGCGCCAGAGAAAAAAGTGCGCCGGAAAACTGCGCCGTATTAAAAAAGTGCGGCCGGAGAGAAAAAGTACGTTAAGAAAGTACGCCGTATCTAAAAAGTGCGCCTGAAAAGTGCACCGTATTTAAAAAGTGCGCCGGAGAGAAAAGTGCGCTGAGAAAGTGCGCCGTATCGAAAAACTGCGCCGAAAAAGTGCGCCAGAAAAGTGCGATCATGAGGGAATCGTGTCAGCTTTACGGACGTGACTTCAATGATAAAAAGTATGCGGAGCCGCAGATGTACTCCGCAGCCAGCTTTTGGATGAAAGCTGCAACGAGTATAGTCCATCTTCATCTTGCACTTTTGAGAAACGAAGCATGGTGTGAATGGAGTCCTGGCATACGGGTCGGGCGAGGAAAGTGTGGTTATTTGAGGATTAGTTGTGGAAGTAACAGGAGATGTGGACGTTAGAACTTCTGGACCAAGAGATATGAGTAGACGTCATGTACGAAATTCCATGTTTACCTACTCACTTCCACCAAGATTAGTGGAACATGACGATGTAAGACATGAATGTTATTCCATTAACGCAAATTAGATTCAAAGGTGCAGGATATCACACAGGCCACTCACCAGGCATCTGTGACGGCCTAAAAGTACCTTGAATACGTTCCAACTTGGTAGCTTTCTTTCTCATGCATCTCTCCGCACGCTGTCCAGCAAGCTTGAGCTTTCCCTCCCACTTCGAGTAGGAACTGTCATCTTCATATGGAGCTCTAGCATACGACCACTCTGGAAAGTCAAAGGGCCAGTATTCCTCCCACGGGTCCCCAAACCATGGCCTTTCGCGGATCAAAATGTCCATGTGTCGCAGCTCATGCCGTAGTAGGTATGCTGGTAGATCTGGATCAATCCACCAGTCCCAGGAAACACTGGGGTTGGGGCCGAGCTGGAAGAGAAGCTTGTGCGGGGTATCATACCCTGCTAGGGCTATCGATGGGTATGACAGTTGCTGTTGACCGAGATGCATATATCTCTCCGTCTCCAAGTATGCTAGGACGTCGTATCCTTCATCTGACAACATCTGTAGCCAGCCATTGGCGACGTCACTGGCTTCGAAAGGTGTCTGTGACCAAGCGAAGAGTTCATCAAGCGGTGTAGCTGGCTCAGAGATGGTACAGGGGTAATGAGAAGTGAACATAGCCATGAGTCGTTCGGCACTTCTTCCTCTAGGCACCTGAGCGTGGACATCAACGCCTCCGGTGCGAAGCAATTTCCGAATGAAATCTTCCCATTGCGTTAGTCCGGCTCCGTAGGCACGGAGCGCTGCAGCAAGGGCAGGGAAAGTCGCTGGATCGTCTGCTGCTTGGAGGATCTCATAGCGCGCCATATCGAGGGTAAGCATTAATTCTGCGCCTTCTGGTGGCCCTATGTACCCTGCAAAGAAGGTAGATACGTCAGATGCAGTCACGTCATCTTGCGATTCAGCTAGGATCCTCAGGGTATTCACGACGTCCTCTGTGGCGCTGATCATCTCCGTGATGCCATTGCCTAGAAGTCCCACGCGGTGTAGCGCTTTCTGCCCTACAGAAGATGTTCAAGTCAGCGCTACGACTGTGTAAGGCCTAAATCCTAGTCCAAGAGCGGATAAATTGCTTTCGGACGTAATTGGGAATATCAATTGGAGCAAACTATGAAGAATGAATGGCTCGTAGAATAAGGTTTGTGCTCAACGTTGTGAGAGATAGGGAACCCCATCTGAAAGGATAGTTTGTGTTCCAACACCAGCCAATTGGCAAAGTTCGCTGCAAGTACGTACCAAATGTAGCAGTCTTGTCCGGGTCAACCCCGAGTTGAAGCAGCAGTGAACATAGCTCGGTTTGAAACGTTGAAGCAGCGTAATGCACAAGAGTCATCCCATACTCGTCCATGACATATGGCGATACCGTCCGATTGCTGAGTGCTATCTGGACACCCTGCAGATTACCTTCCCGACACATCATGAAGATGGGCGAATTAGCTTTCATGGTAGGATAGATATTCAGAGTCCTTGAGACCCGGCCAAGACTGAAGGTATACCGAATTTCAAACGCTTTTCTTACGAAAGATGGGGAGAAAGTAATGGCTGTTTCCTCTGCGATGGCTTTCTTCCTGAGGATGCGACTATTTGGGGTTCGACTGAGGAATTTCGACGTCGTCTTGAACCTCACATTACCAAACAACCCTTGGTATCTCACTGACCCTGTCTCTTTCGAAACGACGTTAGCGTCTCGCTTCTGAAACCTGGCACGTGGGCTCCAGTCATCGTTGCTGGAGAACTTTATAGGGTCAGATGAACGAGCAACCAGCGAGCGCTGCCCAATCGTCATTTTGACGGGAGCTACACATTCGGATGTAGTCTGTATGTGACGAAGCCTGCTCAAGTTCAGTGCCATTTCCGTGGCATTAATACGGAATGGATTACTGGAGCTGCGCGGAATTAAGAGAGATCGATAGATGCAAAGTCATCATATCCTCATGGAGCTGACTTCGAAGCTCCGTGATTTCTTCCTTTTTTAGAACAGACTTGAAAGCAGCATAGACCCTCTTGACTCGGCGCTGGCTATCGACAGAACCCTTCAGGCGGTTCACAAGGCTCTCTAGCTTTTTGATACGCTTCTCGCAATTCTGCAGCGCGCTCGCGACGGATATGATCGCGCCAGGAAGGCTCGGAGTCAAAGCCTGCTGGTCGATGAGACTCCGCACATGCTCTAACATCGCATAAAGCTGGTCCAAGACTTCGATCAGTCTGATAAGTTCGTCCGGGGCATTGTGAACACTGCGCAGAAAGGCATTTGCCTGGCGAACAACTGCCGCCAGTTGGACGCCTAAGGATACCACAGCAAAGACAGCTGAGGCTCCGTCCATCTTTATGCTTTACTTCAGATAATCAATATCAAGGTCCAACCTCCCTGTCAAGCGTCCTGGTCTGATTGTTTCTGCAGAGCTGGCACGCGTGACAGAAGATTGTCTTCAAGGGCCAAGCACATTGTCAGGGCAATACGACTCTCACAAATCCGTAGCAAGAGCGCAGACACGCACGAGGTGAAAGGTTACATAATATCGCACTACCGCAAGTCTGCGGTTGATAAGTTAGATATTGATTCCCGTGAGATGGTAACGGTCTAGGCGCGCTCGCTCGGCCGGCGCGCCCGGCCGTCGGGGTCAGCCGTCGATTAGTCTGAAGCTAGTAGTTTAGAGTATAGAGCCGTATAGTATAGAACCTTATAAAATCTAGCCTTTCCTAAATAAGAAAGATATATAAAAGCCTCTAGCCCCGCGTATATCTTAAAAATTTTATTATTTCCCTTAAACTTTCTTTTATAATACTTCCTATTTAAAGGTAAATAACCCTTATACTACCTTTAATTTCTTTAAACCTATTATCCTATCTAAGTTTAAGGCGCTATTTAGGGTATTATAAGTAATATTTAAGGAAGCTTAAAATAATTTAAAATAATTAAGCGTCTCCCTATATTCTATATTTTATATTTAAATATTTTAAGATCTCTCTTCTCTCTATTATAAAAAGCATATTTTTTTTATAGTATTATAATTATAAATATACTTTAATATATTTAAATATATAGGATATAATAGTAAAAGATATTAATATAATTTTTTTAAAATATTAACCTTCTTTATTTAATTAATTTAAATATATCTATTATATAATTTTATATATTATATCTTTAATAATATTAAATATTATAAGTAATATTTATAACTATACTTATATAAGTAAGAGAAAGAAAAAGGTTAAGTCTAAATAAATTTAAAAGATTTAAATATTCCCCTTAAAGTAAAAAGCTAATATTTAATATTTTTAAAGTCTATTAAACCTATTAACTTTATAGAAAATACTTAAAATCCTATTTATAAAATATTAAATAACCGCGCTAGTAAGTTTAAGAATTTTAAAACTAGATCTAGCTTAACTTATATAAGGATTTTAAAGTATAATAGTAATAATAAAGTATAAGATTAGAATATATAATATTTAATTATTTAATATATTTAAAAGTTTAAGAATATTAAATTTACTTAAAATAGTATTAAATTCTAGAGTATATATATTAAATCTTATAAGTATATTATATATTACTAGTCCTATTTAATCTAAAGATTTTAAACTCTTCTTTAATATTCTTAATTATTTTAATTATTTTAAAGGCTATACTTAACCCTCCCGTTATTATAATAAAAGGTAAAATAGATATCCTACCTTATAAATACCCTTTTAAAGTTTATATTTTCTAAACTTATATCTAGTTATCCTTTATTAATTTAATTTTTTTTAAAGGTTATATATATTAAACTTTAGCTATTAAACTTTAATATCCTTAGATATATATAAGATTTTTAAACCTATCCTATCTTTAAGATTTTTAAACTAATACTTTAGACCTAGCTTAAAAAGGGTAGTATAAGATTATATATATAACTAATATAGCCGGCGACAAGATCTACCTATACGTGGTACCGGCTACGAACCTTCTAGTATCTCGGTACTAGGAGAGCTAAGAGATCTTACGGTGTTTTAGAAGCACCGTCTAGGGTTACCTAGTTGTTACGGAATCGACACGCAGGTAGAGTATAGTAATAACGAGAATAGGAACGCCAACGCGATAGAAAAATAGAGAAGATAGAAGGAGAACTCTTAGAAGATTACGGTAAAAGATATAACGCGATAGAATATATAGATATAGATAAAAAATATATACTATATAAATACCCTTCTACCTCTCCCTAGTATAGCCTCCGCTTCCCTACGCGTATTATAAACGCGACATACTAGTAATACCAGTAATACTAGTATAAGACGATAGAAATACTACCGATATAAAACCTCTATAATATTACAGGATATATATGGTACTTCTATACCTATACCCGCTACAGGGTCTCTTACGAGGCTACGTCTTTATACTCCAGCCGATTCCGCTCCGCGCGGTCTAGGTAGCCTGAGTCTACCTACCTTAGGGTAGTTATAGTATACACAGATAATAATAGTATAATAAAAAGATAGTAATACTATAGAGCCAGCCCTTCCTTCCTCTTAATAATCGAGCGCAAGCTAGATAGTACACCGGGTATATACTACCGCCATTACTGCCGTACGGCGGCGAGGATACTCCAGTCCCCTTCCTAGGTAGTCCTTACGGTACGGCTATAGGTAGTAGGCACCTAACCCGAAATAGGACGTAGGTATTAGACTCCTCACCTAATAGCCTGTAAGCGCGATAGGGCCGCCGGTCTAGTTAGCTAACGGTGCCTATTATCTTCTACACGTATATACCTTAACAGCAGCGGCTAATATAACCGCGGCAAATATACCGGGTATCCGCTACCTTACTACTATACGGCGGGGAGATGCTTAGCCGTACCTAGGTAGTCCCTATAGTATAGTAGTAGGTAGTAGAGGCCTAACCCGTATAGAGATACGTGGATATTAGCCTTCCCACCTAATGGTCTATAAGCACGCTAGGGCCGCTGGCCTCCTCACCTAGTAGTGCCTGGCACCGATAGACTAGTAGGTAAGTACTAGTTCTATCACCTCCCTTTACGTATATACCCTCCCCGTTATAGACGTTATAACTAGGACTATAAGGAATTATCCGTTATAAGGATTTATCCGTTACGCTAAACGGATTAGATTAAGAATAGCCGGTAGAGATAGAAAAGAGAAAGGGGCTAGGCCCTAGATAAGGAAAAGGAGTTTTACCTGTAGACGAAACTTTAGTGTAATAGGTAGTAAACCCGACCCCTCTACTACCTCCCTAGTAGTAGGCCTGCTAGGGGGGGGAGGGAAGGAGCTATAAATAGTTAAGAGAACCGTAATTATCAGGTAGAGTTTTTATCCCTATAGTAGGGTTTCTCCCCGAATAATATATACGTAATACGTACCCCTAAATAGCCTACCCTTATTAGCTTTTTAACTAGTATAGGAGTATAATTAATTAATTAATTAATATAACTAATATATAATTTATATTTTTTAAAGATAATAATTAACGGCTAATTTAAATATTTTAAAGTTATAATTATAAAAGCCGCTTTTAGTAGTATTATTAATTTTAATATAATATAATATAAAAAGGTTAAGGTTTAAAGATATTAAGTTAATATTAATAGATAGAGGTCCTTAATACTTAAGATATCTTTTTAATAAAATATTTTATAAATAAATTTTTTTTTTTAAAGCTTTAATATTCTTAAAGGTATAACTCTAAGTTTAAAATTTTAGAAGGTAATATAAGTAGAATTTATAAAAGAGAATAAAGAGGAGGTAGCTTAGAATTTTAAAAAAATTAAGGTTATAAGTAGGTAGTTAGGGGCCTTTAATAATAGGGTTTTTTAACCTAAATAGTAATAAAACTAGTTCCTTAGTATAAATTATTTAAATATAATTTAATAATATCCTCTAAACCTTTCTAAAGATTTTAAAATTATTAAGAAAATTTAAAAAATTTAAATCTACTACTTATCTAGGAAATTGAAAATATTAAGTTTATATTAAGGCCCTAACCTTAATCTAATTAGCCTCTACTTTTTAGTAAATATTATAAAATATTAGGTTTTTTATTCTTATCCTCTTTTTCTATAAAGAAGTACTTTAATAGCGGTAATAACGGGCGAACAAGCGTACGCGTAAAGACTACAGGTAACGTACTAGGCGTTATATACGAACTTATAGGAAGGAGACGAGAGGGGGGAAGGGGACGGAGGAGGTAGTAGAAGTGGTAGTAGGAGGGAAGCAAGAGGGGAGGCTCTTAGGGTCGCGACGACAGGACCCCTAACACTACTAAAGTCCCCGGAAATTAGGGAGAAAGAGTAAGGGAGACAAGGCTAGGAAGGTCAAGATGTTATAGAGTCTATTATAAAAGCAAGGGATATAATCTAGGTAATCTAGAGTCTCCGGTTCGGGGAGATAATAGAGGCGATATGGGGCGTCACCTAGGTCGCCCTTTATACTATAATAGGAGGCTTTAAGGCTGCGGAGGCACGTATTACTAAGCTAGAAACGCGTCTAGAAAGAACGGGGAGGGATAGAAACGCGTCGGTAGGGTGTAGCAGGGGGTTATAGGCCCAGGTAGCTGGAGCTAGCATAGGGACTAGGTCCTGGCAAAGCCCGGGCCCGAGGATGGGACCGGGCCTAGGGGGGGCGCGAGGTAGCCAGCCACTTAAGTAATTAGACATTCGGAGGATAAGGGAAGTAGTAGTACGATTCGGAGATAAAGAAGGCTATAGGAAAGCGAGTTAGATAAAAAAGGAGGAGCTAATTAAAAGCTTTATAAACCCGGTAAATATAGTTATAAAGAATATCGTTAGTACCTATACTAGAGGCACGACAGACGTGGTACTACAGACGGCGACGGTCGAAGGGCGTAAGGCCCTCGAGAGAATATAGGAGTAGGTAAGCGTAGCCTACCCCTCAGCGAAGGTAGTAAGGAAGACCTTCTACGTGGCGGCTAAAGGGGCGTGTATAAACCTCCTCGATGAAAAGGAAAAGGAGAAGGGGCTAGCGAGGATTAGGGAGGATAATGTTATTACCCACCTAAATACTAACTTTACTAGTTTTAAGTAGGTAAAACACGCGGCGAGACTAAGGTAGGATAGGAGTAAAAAGACCTGCTTAACCCTAATTATCGGGGTAGCGACACCGGAGGCGGTGAACCGCCTAGTTCGAGGAGGGATAGCTCTTAGTAGTAGTCTCTTAGTTTATAAGAGATAGGAGCAAGGAGTAGAGATAAGATAATACTTTAACTGCTATAGATACGGACACTTTACGCGAGAGTATTAAAGGGAGAAGAGGTGCGGCTATTATGCAGGTAGCTATAACTTAGCGGACCACGTTACGGGCGAAGGAGTAATGATATACGCTGCTTATAGAGGAGGCCATAAGGCCTGGAGTAAGGACTACCCAGTTAGGTGAAGGGAGTACTAGAGAGTGGTATAGAGACGCCGGACTAGGCCGGCGTTCTATAACACGTAGGGCTTACGGGGAACTAATACCCGCAGCGAAGAGGAGACAGACGCAGATAGTTTCAGGGTAGTCTAAGGTACATCAAGGAAGAGGAAGTCACCGATACAGGCGGAAAGGGAACTACTAGACCCAGCCCCTCCCTGACAAAGAGGGCGGCCAACCACGATAGTCTAAATAGCCCGAAAGGAGGTAGGATAACAGGTCCTCCCGCTACCCTAAGGGGCACCTGGGGTCGAGGTTACCCTTGGGGGCGCTCAGGCTATAGACGATTAAATGGTAGTAGACTCTAGCCCTATACCGACTATATAGTAGGACAACCGCTTAAGATCCTGTAGTATAACGTACGAAAAGAAAAGGACGGCGTGTAAACGCTACTCCTAGAAGATGCTAAAGTCTAGTAAATGGATGTCTTAGTAATATAGGAGCTATAGACTAACCCGAGGACTAAGTCGACGTACGACCTATCTTATAATAGGTTCCACCTAGTTTATAGAGCTAAGGAGAATACTCGGGTATACTTCTATATTAATAAAAGAGTTAATATAGAGAGCTAGGAGGTAGACTTCTCAGGCGGCGACTGCTACTCGCTGAAAGTCAGCCTTAGGAAAGGGTAACAGGGAATATAAGCGGATAATATCTAGATATATAACATTTATAGCCCCTCTCCGACGACGTATAAGTTAAAGGATAGCCTAATAATAATCCCGCTAATAGCGGAGGCCCTAAAGAGGCTAGGGGAATATATCCTCCTCAGGGACTTTAATCTCTACTATCCCCGATAGAATAATAAAGGGAGAAGTACACACTACGCTATAGTAGATATATTACTAGGCGAAACGAGCAAATATAGCATGGAAGTCGCCCTACTAGAGGGTATAGTAATATGGCGGGGGAGAGGTCTAAAGTTAGTAATCGACCTAGTCTTTACTACCGAGGGTGCTACTAACGCACTCCGAAACTGCGGCCTAAGGGCAGACCTCTAGTATAGATCTGACTACCTCCCGGTGTACACGGAATTCGAATGGAGCTGGGAGAGCTAAACCCTAGTCTAGAGGAGGGCGTAGAAGATATTTAAAGACAAGGAGGTCGCTATAAACGTAAGGAACGGGGCCTAGTAGCTTAGACTCTCTCTAGGGCTTCCCTAGATTAGATCCGCCGGCGAGGCGGACGAGTACCTAGGGTAGATACTAGATAGGTTCCAGGCTATCGTGTAGGAATATATTCCGTGGGCGAAGCCGTCTAGCAAGGCAAGGTCCTTTTAGAACTCAGCCTATAGAGATACAACGCAAAGGGCTAAATGGGAACTAAAGGCCTACTACCGGTGCCGTAATACGGAGACGAAGGAGACTCTAAGAGAAGCGGAAAGGGCGAAGGTAGCCACGATCCGAAGAGAGAAAACCCTCTACTTCCGGCGGGCTATATACCAGGCCTCAGAAGACCCTCGCGGGGTATAGGCACTGGCCCGGTAGGGGAAGAACAAGAGTATGTCGCCAAGAGCCCTGCTTAAGTTCCCCTCCCTAAGCAGACAAGACGGGACGCTGGCGGCTACCTTCGAGGAGAAGGTAGAGCGCCTTTAGGAAACCTATTTCCCAGTTCCTTTAGGGGCAGATTTAGAAGATATTACCGAGGTAGAATACCTAAGCCTAATACCAGGGGAAGGGGATCTAACGGAGGCGGAAGTCTATAGCTCTATAAAGAGACCGTCGCAGGATAAGGCTCCCGGGATAAATAGGATTCTAAATAGGTTCCTACGCGCCGTATATAGTAAACTAGAGGAGGAGATCCGCTATCTCTTCTAGGGGTGCTTCGAGATTAGATACTACCCCCGGAAATTCAAGGAGGCTAATATAGTAATCTTAAAGAAACCGTAGAAGGAGAACTACGCCGACCCTAAGTCTTATAAGCCGATCGCCCTCTTAGATACCTTAGGAAAGATATTCGAGACGGTAATAGCGGCTAGGCTTAGAGATTACGCGGAGGCTAATAACCTCCTTCCGGAAGAATAGATAGGTATAAGGCAAGGGAGATTAGTAGAAACCGCGCTAGAAACGATTACTAACGCAGTCTACACGGTATAAGGAATAGGGAAGAGGAACGTAGCGAGCCTCCTCTCCCTAGATATCGCCGGAGCCTTCGATCACGTCTCCTATTCCAGGCTACTCCACACGATAAAGATAAAGAGAGTCCCTAAGAAGATAGTACGCTAGACGGTAAGCTTCCTTACGGAGAGGGCGACTTCGATTACCCTCGGTAGGAGGACGAGTTAGATGGAGTTAGTAGAGACAGGGATCCCCTAAGGTTCACCTATCTCTCCGATATTATTCCTGTTTTTTAATACTCCCCTAATCGAGGAGTATAAAAAGCTAAAGCTACTAATTTAAGTCGGCGGATTTATAGATAACGTCTATCTACTAGCCTATAGTAGGAGTACTAAACGGAACTACGAGGTTCTAGATAAAGCCTACGAGGTATACCTGCGGTAGGCGAAGACTTATAAAGCCTTATTTATACCGAAGAAGTACGAGCTCGTTTATATAACCCGTAGAACGAAGGGTATAAAGATAGATGTAATAGTTAAACTCGAGGGAATTAAAGTTAAACTAAAGACGTTAATTAGGGTCCTAGGACTTATACTTAATAGTAAGCTAAATTAGAACGTACACCTAAGGAAGGTATAAGCTAAGATAGATAACTAGATTCAGGCGCTCTACTACGTCGCCGGCTCTATATAGGGCGCGATTCTACCGGTTAGTAGGCTTATATACGCGGTAGTAGTAAGGCCTATAATAACATTCACGGCGCCAATATAGTACAGCCTAAAGAATACCCCCGGGGTAGTAGGGAAGCACGTAAAGACCCTGACGACGATCTAGAATAAAGGACTGCGTAAAGTACTAGGGGCGTATAAGGCCACCCTAATTCCGGTCCTCGAAGTAGAGGCGGGAATCCCGTCGGTAAGAGACTTCCTTAACAAGGCCCTACTACGGAGTAAGATCCTCCGAGGGATATATAAGATAGTTCTAAGAGGGAACGCGAAGATTAAGTCTTAGTTATAACTAAAAAGGGGTAGGAGGCTGCGCCCTCCGCTACCCCCGTCAGCTAAGAAGGAGTCTTGGGCGAAGCGGTCGCTAAACGGGGTACTCGATAACCTAACGCTATAGAAAAGGATACTAACCTAGTAGGAAGGCCGGTAGTAGGGCCGGTGGCGCTACTACCAGCGGGGATTAGAGGGCCGAAACACGAGCCCAGCATAGAAGGGTGACCTAGTAGGGGGGAGATGGGACCTCTATAAGGGCCTAAAGAAGCCGGAGAGCTCTGTAGCGGTCTAGTTACGCACGGATAAGATTAGGTTTAACTACTTCTTATTTATCAGGAAGGTTCCTAGGATCCTAAGTCCTAGCTACCTGTGCGGTACGGCGAGGTAGACCGGTAAATACGTCCTGCTATTCTATCCTAACTATTATACTAGTAGGAGTTAGATATTACTAGAGGCTGGGTCGGAAGACTATAGTACTATTCTCTTATTACTAATAGGGATAAGGGCGGCGGCGAGGTAGTTAACTAGGTCAGGCGCCCTCTACTAGTTTATGCTAGTAAAAGAGATATTAGCGAGAACCGATAGAGAGGACGGGCTCCGCCCTAACTAAAGAGAAGAGAATATAGTTAACGAAACCTTAGTGTTATAGACGGTAGACCCGACCCCTCGATATACCGCCCCGATAGCAGGCCTATTAGGGGGGGGAGGGAAGGAGCCGAATAATAGTATAGCCTGCGGATAGTAGGTGGAGTTTTTATCCCTTAGCTAGGTTTCTCCCCGAACGACAGGTACGCTAGGCGTACCCCCTAAAAAGTCTACCCTTATTAGCTTTAGCTAGTATAGGAGTATAATTAATTAATTAATTAATTAATTAATCCTCTTTTTCTTTCTTTTAATAATATTAAACTTCTTAATCTATAATAGGGATAAATAAGTAGGGATCTTCCTTCTCTTTAATTAATATAAAATCTATTAATTATATTATTAGGTATCCTCCTTTAAAAGGATTAAAATTAAAGGGAAAGAAAGTAGTCTTAAAGATATTAAAGTTAGAGTAACTAAGGTAATAATTATATATTATATAATTAAATCTAGATTAATCTTTAATAATTCTAAATAACTCCTCCTATCTATTAAATTCCTCTTTAAAAGATTTAAGAGATTATAATAAATAATCTTTACCTTTATAACCCTCTATCCCTTATACTTATACTCTTTTATATTTAGATATCTCAAGTATTTAATTAATAGGCTTAAGAATTTCGCCTTTATAAAATATAAGCCTAAAACTTCCCTTAATACTATTTATTAAAGAGGCCCTAGCCTTAAATTTAAAAAATTTAAAGCTATTAAATTAAAAGCTCCTAAGTATAAAAAAATTACAGTTATAGGCTTTAAATATAACAGGGAAGGAATATAAAAAACCTAAAAATAAAGGTTAAAATTTAAAAAGTTTAAAAGGAGGAGATATAATAATAGAGGATTCTATTAAGAAATTAAACTTAAAAGATTTAAATTTACCTAAAAATAAAGGTTAAGCTTTAGAAAGTTTAAAGGGAGGAGATATAATAATAGAGAATCCTATTAAAAAATTAAACTTAAAGGATTTAAGTTTACCTTAAAATAAAGGTTAAGCTTTAAAAAGTTTAAAGAATAGGGTTATAATAGTATAATTAAGTAGTAAACCTTTAATAAAATTAAAGAAGTATACTATAATAGATAAATCTATAAAAGCTAAAAAACTCGCGAAAGCTAAAGAGGCTTTAAAAGCTTAGGAAGCTTTAAGAAAGTTAAAGGAGGTATTAAAGAAAGTAGCCTTAAACTCTAGTATATCTAAGTTAGGTTTAAAAAAGTAGAAGAAAAATTAATTAAGACTATTAAAGGAAGAGTAGAAAAGGTAATATTAAGAAAGATAGGATAGAAAGCTAGTAAATTTTAATTATTTTAAAATAGTATACTTCTTCTAATTTATTAAAAGGTAAAAGATGAATATAGTTAACTTAAATAGAATTTACTAATTATTAAGTAATAGAGGTAAGTCTTTTTAAAATAATTAAAGTTTAAATCTTAAAATTCTCGTACTTACCTTTCTTATTAAAGTATTATTTTATAGTTATAGTTAGTATAAATATATTACCTATTATAAAGGTTAAAGGGTAAGTCTCTTCTTCTTTAAAAATATCGAGGTTATACTAAACTCTTAAGTCTAAAAAATCTAAACTTTAACTAAATAGAATTAAAGGTATAGAATTACTTCCTTATAACTACTATTTCCTTATAAATTCTTATATCTTCGATTTTTTTAATTTAATTAATTAAAAGAAAATTAGGATACTATCTTTAAAACATAGCTTTATTAAGATAACTTCTTTAACTAGTATAATCTTATAAAAATATTAAAGGGAGATAAAAAGGTTATTTAAAGAATCTAAATAAGTTATTTAAAGATTTTATTAATTAAGAAGGATTTAAATTAAATACTTTAGAACTTATACTTATCTATTTATTTACAAGTATTTTTTAAAGATTATAATAATTCTATACTAATTTAATTATTATAAAGGCGTTTTAGTAGCTAAATTAATAGGTATTTACTATATATTAGTTAGTATAACTAATCTAAGCTTATATAAGGGTCTTTTAGAAAAGGTTTTATCTTTAAATATCTTAAAGTTTCTCTATTAATATATTATCTAATTATAGTATTTAAATCTATTTAATCTTTTATTTAAAATCCTTAAAAAGTAAGTCTTTAATTCCTTAAATTTTAAACTTAAAAGATAATTTAACTTTATTAAAGAACTATATCTAGGATATTAATACTAAAAAGCCTTTATATATTTTAAACTTAAATAATAATTTAGTATTTCTAAATAGTATACCCTAGATAGGAGTCTAATTTTCCTTATAAAACTATTTAAAATTCTTGAGGTTTATTAATATTAAATTTAGCTATATTAATAGTTCCGCCCGTAAATATAATATTTCTATATAATTAGTTATTCGGGTTTTATAAAGTCTTCCTAGGGTATAATAGGATTATTAGTCTAGCTATATAGATATTAAATAATATAAAGAGCTAAATAGGTTAAACTCTAACTACTCTAACTATATAATTTTTAAAGATTCTAGCGTTTATAACTTACTAGATATTAAGTTCTACCCCTTTAAAAAGAATAAGTTCCGTAAACTATTATATCTTCCCTAATATTAAGAAGGTTATTTTAAAATTAAGTAAGAAAATATTACGCGATCTACTTTAAAATTAATAAAGAGATCTTTTTATAATAATTTAACTTATTAAAGGTATTTCTATTATAATATTATATCTATTAAATCTTTAAAAAAGTCGGCTACTTAAAAATCCTAAAACCTTTATTTATTTAAGATATAAGGTAGGAATATTAAGCTATAGATAGTAATAGTTATAATATAAGATAAATAGTTTAATATTTAATAGAAGTTAATCTTTACTTTTATTAAAGTTTAATTAATATAAAGCCTTAAAAATTTTAAACTTACCTCTATATTAATATATCTTTCTTACTTATAATATAATTTAAATATAACTATCCTTATTATTCTAAAACTTAATATAATAATATTCTAATAATAAGACTTTATTAAATCTAAGTAAATATTAGAATATAATAGTATAAATAAGAGTTATTATAAGCCTTTCCTATATACTACCCTAAACTTAAAAGTTTAGATCTATTAATAGTAGTAATAATTTTAAACCTTTAAAGCTAAGGATACTAGAATTAAATTAAAAAAGCTATTTAAATTTTTTAATAGTAATAGCCCTTATACTAATATATATTTCTCTTACTTATACCTATAAAATAGTTAATTCTACGAAATTTATAAGACTTTAAAATATTATACTTTTACTTAATAGACCGCCTTTATATATCTTAAAATAAAAGGAGATAGGGATAGATTTCCTTACTATACTTTATATAAATCTTTTAAATATTATTATAAGCCTCTTCTAAAATTATTATTATAAATCTATAAAAGAGATAAGCGTATCTTTTAAATATAACTAAATATCTTTAGAATTTAAAAGTCTTTAATATATTTAGAGATTTTAAGCTACCTTTAGGGTTTAATATAATTATAAGAGGAGATAATCTAATAGCTAATTATATAAAGTAGATTCTCTCCTAGTTTATTAATCTTAGCTTTAAAGATCTTAAGCTCTAGATCTTTAATTATAAACTTTTAAAATATCTAAAATTAACTATAATATCCTTAAAGAGTCTTTAGGCTAATTAAAGCTTTAATAGTCTTTTAAATCTATTAAAAGGAATTTTAAAGGAGTATTTTAGCTCTTAGGTCCTTCTTTAATTATATTAAGCTATAAGTTAATCTTACCTCCTATATTTTCTAGATAGAGGGTCTTAATATACTTAGTAATATTATCTTCTTTAGAAAATCTACTACCTTTAATAATTAGATCTTTTTAAGAGACCTAGTCTTCTAACGCTTTTAATTAATCTATTTAAGGAAAAGAACTTTAATTAGTTTAAATATCTAAAAAGTAATATAATATTTATATTATATTATAAAGTACGGGAATAATTAATTAGAGTATACTAAGGTTTACTTTATAAACCTAAAATAGAGAGGCTTAAAAATATTAAACTATCTAGAATCTTAAGGCTTTAAATTTTTAAACCTATCTTATAATACCTTCTAATAAGGCTAAGAAGAAAATCTAAAAGGAGAGTCTTTAAAATTATTAAAGATCCTAGCCTTCCTAAGCTTAAGGAGATCTTAATAATAAGGCCCTAGACTTTTAAATACTAAAGTAGATTAAAAGACTTTGAGAATATTAAGATATCTATATTATAATTAGCTAAAGAACTTATTAAAAAGTTATAAAGTAGGTAGTTTTATAAGTTTTAAACTCTTAATTCTTTTACTTAAGAAATTCAAAAATAGTCTTTAAAGCTAATACTATAATAGTAGAAATTAAATATTAAAAGTATAGCTATTATATCTAAATAATTTCTAGAATAATCTATTAAATTTAATATTAAGATGTTTAGAACTCTACCTTAATAAATCTAAAAGAGACTCTTCTTAAAATAAAGGCTTATAATAAAATTCTTTAAGCTTAGAAACTTTAAGTCTATAAGATAATTAAAGCTTTATTACTACTTAAATTATTATAGAATATTATAATCCTCTATACTAGTATCTAAATAATTAATAGACTAAATTATAAATATTAAGTATTCCCCCTATTAATTATCCTTAATCTATTTAAACTTTAAAGCCTTCTAATAAATTCTTCTCTTTAAAGATATTATATATATCTCTTAAATTTATTAAACTTAATATCCCTACTTTATCCTCCCTTATATCTATCTTAAAGGATATTCCTTAATTTCTTTAAGAATAGATAGACCTAAACTTAAGTCTTATAATTAAAATTTAAAGAATTTAAGTTCTATATAACTTCTTTACTTAAGTATATTAAAATTAGCCTTAATTATAGAATTTAATAAAAAAGCTATTTTTAAATATAAAGGTAGATAGGTAATTTCTTATTAAAGATAATTTAACTAATACTATAATTTAAATAGTATATTAGTACTAATAGAAGTTTAATAATATTAAGGGGATATAGGAGTTTATAAGAGAAAATAAATCTTTAAAAAAGTAGAAGATATAGATAATACTTTTAAATACTACTTAAAAATTTTAAAAAGAAGAGAATTAGGCTCTTATTAATATAGTTAGAAAGGAGTTATCTATAAAGGAATATACTTCGCTTTTTATATACTATAAGGGGAAAGATTATAATTAATTATTAGATATTTATTAGAAGGTAAAGTATATTTAATAATTATAAAAGATCCTATTAGTATAGGATAGTAATAATAATAGTAAATAGAGAATTACTTAAAATATTATAAAAATTAAAACTTTATATCTTCCTCTAATAAATTAAGGATCTCTTAATAGATATTTAAGAATTTTAAGCTATATTTAAAAATTTCGCGGTACCTTTAGTGTATAAAGCTATAATTTAGGACTATTATTTAAATTTTATTAGGGGCGGGTTTTTATACTTCTCTACTATAATTTATATATAAATTAAAGGTCTTTTAAGATAAGTAAGTAATAATCTTATATATAGAGATAATATTCTATAAAATTTAAAAATTTCTAAGTTTCTAAAATTTACTTTTATTTAAATTGTCTAATATTTTTAATCTATTTATAGTATTTATTATTAATCTTAATTTTTTTTAATAAACTCCTATTATAATAGACGCCGCCCGTATATATATACCTAAACTAAGAGTTTAAAACTATAAATTGTTTAAACTTTAGTTTAAAATTCTTAAGTTCCGGCCTTAGTGGGGCGCTTTAATAGAATACTAAGGCTAAGGCCGCTACGCCCCCAGAAGGCCCGATCGGGCTTAGCCCGAGTCACCGTCCAAGCGCGCCGGGACCGTTACCCAGCCCCGATGAAGGCCACATTCATACACCGCTGTGGCGCAGCATGAATACAACGTGCCTTCTGTGAGGCTCCCCTAGCCTCGGCCGACCCGGGCTTACCTCGGGTCCACCACACCAAGGCTGACCCTATTGGACCCCTTATTCTAGGGACCCTCCCTTCCCTAAAAAACAAACCCCGTCCCCACAACCCCCACCCCCTCCATCAAAACATCAAAATCAACATCCACCCCCCCCTCCCCACAACAAAGTCCCATAAACTGCAACACCCCAATCACCGCCAACGCAAGCGCATACCACGTCATCTCAACCCCGGTATGGAACACCAGGTTCACATCACCTCGACGGGCGCGATAGACCAATTGTGAAACGCCGGTGTGGATTGGAGCCGTGTCGTGCGTGGCTGCGTCGTCGAAGGCGAGGCGTCAGGCGTCTTCGGCGGAGGCGCGGAGGAGGGGGGGGCCGTAGTTGTAGAATTTTATGGTTGCTTCGCCGACTTGGAGGGTGAGGGGGTGGGTTGGGATGGTGCTGTTTTGCTGTAAGTTATTTCCTGTTGATTTTGTTTGAAGCTTTGTAGGATTGGAGGATCATACGTCAAGTGTCTTGATGACGCTGTCGAGTTTGACGGTGGTGTGAGGTTTGAAGTATTGGTGGTAATTGTCGATGAGAATAATGTCCCAGGGTATGGTACTGCAAGAGCATGGCGACAGAGGTAAAGTACCGCAACAAAATGTAAAAACTCTGTTATCTTTAAGATCATCGCACCTGAAGATTCACAGAATAGCCAAAGGCGTTGTAGTAACAGTCATTGTCGTCTTTCGCATCTGCGTCAATGCGCGTATCAACTTTCTAAGCCAGCCATAATGCGAGGACGGGAGTAAGTGTTTGATCTACAGCTTGGCAGTGAAGTGTAAAAGCTACCCAGCCAGCTACATGTCGACGGATGCGTGTTCGTTCTTTTCCAATGAATCCTATTTCGACCAGCATTTGGACAGGAGAAAACTATCCCGAGGGTGGTTTCTCAAATAGCACATCTTTCCAACAGATTTCCCATGTGCGAAAGAGCCGGAAGTCCCTCATTGTCGTTCCTTTGGAAAAAGGAATGCCAGCATTGAGGTAAATGAGTCATCATTTTGGGTGCCTAGAGTGTCTCCTTTATTACCAGTATATCGTTATCCGTTTCGTCCTGATCTCCTATTCCCGTACCAACATCATCACCGACTCTGACATAGTCTTCACCAGCGTAAACCCACCAATCTCGAAGCTTCCGCTATGCCTATCAGCTATTGGTGCATCATACCGTGCGCCTCCATCTTCACTCCCCTGTTCCTCATACTCCTCTCGAGAAGTATTGACTACCAGAACGCCCTCACACAGGGGTACTTGGCCATCCGTGCCGCCGTTATACCGCTCATATTGAATTCCAAGTCTCCGCTGTCGCCAAACTACCTGGGACCTACGTGCTGAGTCCGCTCTCAGCTGTTCGTTGGTCTTGTAGGGTTCCTTGAGGATATGGTATAGGCCGCATACACTGAGCCTGGACAAGATCTCTGCGCTCGGGACCTCCGATTGTGGCGTGCTCTGGATTCTCGGAATGATTGTGTGCACGCTCTGAAAGTCGGTGGATTTTGAAGGCGCTGCCCGGCTGGATATAGGCCTCGAGGCGATACTTCGGCTAAGCACAGATTTGGTGGTAGCCAGTCGACGTAAGCTACGGCAGTTCGAGCAGCGCAGGGCCATGTTTGGAGTGGTCTTCGATACAACCTGATCAAGATCTGTCTCTAGTATATTCGAAGAATTTCGATAATGAGGTTGAGTAGTATTTGGTGAAGGAGGTAAGAGTTCAACAGTCCGCACTTATATACATCTCGGATTTTCATTGTGAGTCATAAAAATGGAGATATAATGCCTAATCGGATTGAACGAGAAGAATTCTTGCGGTGGAGCAACGGGTTTTGCCTTGGCAATACGAAGATAATGGCCATTTTCCTTACATCCGACCAAGCTTTACCCCAATCTTTCATGACTCACCTAGATGTCTTTACATATACATATACATATCCTTATCAATACCCCGACCTTAGGATTTCAATAACTTTCTCTGCCAAGGAAGGAAAGCATGGGGTGAGATGAAGTAACAGTGGATGGTGCATTGAGGGAGCACCGAGGGAACAATCGAAAATATGTCAAGCAGGCGTCACAAATGCCTCCCTCAATATCGGCCTTTGTTGGCCTGGACTTTTCTCCGATCGAACATGAACATAACGTTTCTGCTACTGCCTCTAGGGTCATGTTCCCCCAGCTGCGACGCTCGATAGCCTAGCAGTATCGGCTTCTTCTACACCTCTCATACCAGCGAGTTCGACAAGTAGGATCATTCGACAGAGGAGGGCCGAGGCCAGGTACCTTGCGATAACCGCAACGGCATCCAGGGTCCCGATGAATAAGGTCGATGAAAACACCAGAGTCCCAGAAATCCAATGAGCATATGCGAGCAACACTGCAGCCCAATTAAGGCAAACAGCTATTCTTCCCTCGGGCATACCAACATTGTATTCAAGCTTGGCATGATTTGCTGATTGCTGTGTTTCATTCCAAAACCAGCTCACTAAGAAGCTGGGGAGATTCCCCTCCGGTATAGCCTTCCGGCTTGAGCGACAGTAGATCTAGAACATATGTGTATCAGTAAGGGTTCGTCTCTCGGTACCATTATATTACAGATAGCGATGAAATCGTATCTGGGATGCTTTGATATGGATTGGATCTGTCCGTTGACTGACTTTGGAACTCCTTAAAGAAAGAGCAGCGCAGAGATGAGAAATCAAAGACATAAAATTCCATCCGAGCTGTAAATAGGGCCACAAACACTTCCAGCTTAGTATAGTCGAGGTGCCCAATTGCACCGAGTTGAGCAGACAATTGGTAGCGGCCAAGGACAGTAGGACATATTGTACGGTAGTGATGAAAGCACCCCTGAATGGAGTTTGCTTCTGGAATACAATATCTCCAACATTCGTTCTTAGGCTCTCCCTTGGGTTGTTAAATTCGAATGGTCGAGTAGCGAAAACAGCCGGCGCACCTAATGCGAACAAGACTGCGAGGACAGGCCGGCGGGAAGAAACAAGGGATATTTCTCCAATGGTAGGGCCAACGTAGGTGAGAATGGTTGGCATGAGCCCAAGTACAATCGTTGCTGATTGCATGTCGGCTTTGTCAAACTCGTCTGTATTCTCCAAGAGACATGTTACCATACTTTTACAAATATTAATTTCCCCTTCTACTTTCAAATATCTCGCATACTCGGGAAATTCGCCGGCGGTATAGTTGGGGTAACACTTCGGACCTGCGATGTGGAGTAGTGTCTCGGAATAAAAGCTATACCAGTGGCTGAACTGTGCAGTTTAGGAACGAGATACGCCAAAACAAAGAATCAAGCCAACTACATATTACCTCAGCTCAGCGTACACGTATTAGCGGGATTGAGATCTTACCGAATACGGAGAAAGCATTGGTAGGCATCTTGACGAGAATAGAGGCTTCAGGGATATATTGAAAACTTAGGCGTAGTCTGAGCGATCGGTACAGGTTGGGTGTATCACCCAAACGCTGCTGGAACTCGAGATCCTCACTAGGATTAGAATGCCCGTGGACATTCAATTGTAGTATCTCAGATAGTTGCCTCGGCGTCATGGAGAATGATACTTAAAGAACTAGAAATTGAGACCTTTGCAGCCTTGTAGCCTTGCGATCGGGCAATCTGGCAGCCTTACAGTTGATCGGGCGCATGCAATGCACGACAAATCCCCAATCGTGTATGTCGCCAAGCTTTCCTACTCCTTGGGGCAAAAGCTTGCTCATTGGTTTAGTGGCCTGTCATGCAGTCTGGCATGCACTAACATGCTCTTAGGCCCAATGATTATGCGAATGTGTTTCGGTCACTATCCGAAGAGCTGGAAGATTCATGCAGATAATCGGACGAGATCGGCGCAGGTGGCAGGATTCCAAGGATCGAACGCCGGCTATATGGAGACAAAACATTGCTGACATAGAGTTACGCCGAGTATTTCTTTGTCCATGATCGACTAAAGTCAAAAAGTTGATGGTGGGTAGAATGTAGCGATGTGATGGCTTTGAAGATGGAGTCTAGCGTACACGGCCATATGGTCGAAGCCGCAGCTGCCGCTCGTATATTGCACGTTCGCCGGCGTAGCCACATATCAAGCCTCGTCATCTATTATTCCAAGCTTGAATCCACCTACACAACCTTTCTGAAATAACCCCGCCGGATCATACCTCCTACTCACCCCCTGCAAGAACCGCCAGTTCTCCTCCCCATACCCTGCAAAAGGCTGCTGCCAGTCCGCGCAATAGTTTAGGTATCGATAAGGATGACCCGTTCCATTAGCCATTGCAAAAGCGTCAATCTGTTCAACGGTGCGGCGGGTGATCGTCTTAACGACATCATCATCTTGGGGTTCATCCCAGTTGACCGTGAAGCTTACGATAACGAGAGACTCATGAGTGCAGTCGTGCAGTCCTAGCGGATTGGCATCGCCCTTGCTGATCCAGTCCGATAATAGTGGTTGAAGGACGACCGTCCAGAGCAAACCTTTCACGTTGACACGGCGAATTGAGGCAATAGCATCGCAGTAGGCGGTGTGCGCAGCAGAGATGGTGGTGCGGTCATTTAGAATAGTCGTAGTGGCAAAGAGCTGCCGCCTACCCGGGGGGTTCAGCGCATTCATCTCGTCGGTCGCGCTGGTAAGGCTGCGGACCTTGCACGTACTCCAAAGGCGCCAAAGTGATGAGAACGATGACCTTCTCCAATAGGTGGGCCATCTTTGTTCGTCCTCGGGAAGCTTGGTGTAGACGATATTCACAGATATGGCCTGCATGCGGAGCTTCGGAATATACGAGAAGCAGACGAGAGGTCCGGCGGCGTGGTTATCGTATGTGGTTCTCGCATCTGCTTTGCTGACGAATTCGTGAAAAGCCGCGAGTACTTTGGCGGCTTGGAAGGCGGGCATATAGAGGAAGCCACTCCAAATTTTCGTGGAATGGAAGCTTCGGGCTGTAAAACGTGTGACGATGCCAAAGTTGTTGGCACCACCTTTGAGGGCACGCCAGAGATCAGGATTGCTTGATGCAGAGGCTGTAGTGACGTTGCCGGAGGCGAGGACGACTTCGTAGCTGAGGATATTAGAACAGACTAGGCCGAAACGCGGGGAAAAGAAGGAAAGACCGCCTATTTGTGCATTTGTGTCAGCTATAACATGATAGAGCAATGGAGAAATCATGTGGCCTCAGAGGTCTGGCTCATTACTCAAGTGAGAGAGATTGGCGAGAGTAGCGGTGGAAAGCAGAAGCTTACCACCTAAAGTCAAACCGCCCACCCCAACGGCAGAGTTCCTGCCTCCAACAACAGCAAGACCTTTCTCGTCCAGAACTTTAGAAACGTCCATCCACTTAGCACCCGTTCCTATGATCACGCTCGATCCATCCGTAGAGGGTGTCACCTCGCAAAGGAGACAGAGATCAATTACAACACCTCCTTTGATACTCGCAGCACCAGCAATCGGAGAATGACCACCGCTACGAACAGCGAAGAGTCCTTGTGTTTTTTCCTGGCCGATCTGCTTTCTTTGTATGTCATATTCGCTCCTGATGACACTCACGGCTATACAGAGCTGCTGAACGTCGCGGGGTCGGACGACGCATGCTGGAATCACTTCGCACTCCTGTTGGGCCCAGTAAGAATTCATCGACTGCTCGAAGGCAGCGACGTCGTGTGGGAGGATGACACTGTCGGGCAGTGTCAATGCAAGACGTTTGCTGAGTACGGAAGGCTCTGCTGAGCTGGTTGGTAGTTCTGCCTGGTGAGACTTCTTGGCAGCTTGTAGATTTTGAGAAGCCCGTTGACGGAACATAATAATGATGGAGGAGATCAGGAGGAATATCATTGCGATTGAAACGGCGAGCAGCCGAGAGTCCATGTTGAGTATTTGCACTGAAACACGCAAAAATGTAGGGCAACTAGAGCTGAAGGCATTTATCACTCATAATAACCAAGACTGCACTATATAGAGAAGTAGGACAGCTTAGGAGGTGTGATGAAATACAACCGTTATGTGCAAGTAAGCAGAGACATGGCGCGTTGGGAATCGGAGCCTTCACACACGTAGGTGGAGCCAGTACGAGCTATGTTGGATAGCGAGTGATATAAGACTCGCTTTCAGGTGAAGGAGCCCTCGGATTAAGAGCCGAACATTCATATCTGATGTAGCAGATCGTTAGTTGCGTTGTCTTAATCGAGGTGACGGGTAAGCTGACGATTAGCCTCGATCCTTGAGCACGCTATACCTTAATGGGTTACTCAGTCCCTTAGACCAATCCGCCTTGCACATGTTCTATGGAAGACAAGGTATCACATGTTAAGGTAAACCATGTAGAAATCCACGGTCAGAGATCTCTGATATATGGTCAACGTTGAAGCGGCGATAGTTGTAACGTCAGTCGATTGCTTTGCAAGAAGGCAGTATCTATATCTACCTTAGTCACCGCCAACATAGCCAGACTTTATTTGAGTCGAGCTACGTAGGAGCGCAGGCATAAGCCGGATCTCTCGCCGATTATAGACCGTGATGTTGTTCGGGTTCGTTTGGTCCTGATTTATATTGGGCCAGTGTGAACGGCTCTCGGCTATCAGACCAACAATCTGAGCGTCCAAAGCTGCCGTTCCCAAGTTCATTGCCTTCTTGGTCCACATATTCAAGGCATCACTCGTTGCGGGAAAAATTCAGAGGAATTTTCTCTTCAGCACACTAACCATAACGCGAAATGCCTCACTTCCGGAACCCTTATAATGCCTCTCGGACCATCGGCCACTGTCCGAAAGACGCCTGGTAACGGTGTTCCAAGACAGTGGAGATCGTATCGCCTTCCGCTTGGGCAGACGTTCTGTGAAGGAGTGGCGAGGAATCTGATGGAGCTTTCGGATCTTCCATGAAGTACGCAAGGGCGATAAGTGGATCCCAGCGATGGGAAGGTAAGAGAGGACGATAGTCGTTGAAAGGAGGAAGCACATGACGGGCACTGTCTGGTTAGAAAACTAGGGTACAGCCATCCTACACAGTGCTGACGATGACGCCCAGAAGGTCGCCCTCCAGGCCAATGAGCATAGTATTAATTGTTTGCCCTCGGCTGTGACATCGTACAATAAGGGTTTCCCTACTTTATCCAACCTGCTTCATTCCAGGTGCTCGGATTGACAGCTTATCAGTTCCAATGTTTAGATTTTGTTGTGTTTTAGGCACGCCAATTGAGAATATTTAACTTCTATGCAGGCTTGAAAACTGCGTGGTCCGGGCCAAGACAGATGGAACTCTGACACAATTTGTGCCTGTTAAGCCAGTGGCTGAGAATGTCGTTGTGTCCGCCCATCCGAGGTCAGTTAATGATTCGAAAAACAATCGGTAGACCACCAGTAATTGAAGGCTAGATAGAGATCATAGCAGAGATACTTAGGCTCAAGCCTACGTATCCAAAGCCATTCAGTCAGAAGAATGTCGAACAACGTCATTTCCATACTGCCTTTCCCTAGGCTCATGATGCAGCCGGGGCACAATTTGGGCGTTAGGAGACGCGGTACTCAGTGTTCCTAAGGAGTCTTTGTCAATGGAGCCCAGTTGTCGGAGGTTATCAGTTGCAAATACATCGAACACTCTTGGAGCCGGCGTGTGTGAATGGCCCAAGATAGCTGGCTGAAAACCAAGAGGATGGTAGGCTGGAATACTTGACAAAATCAAGTGTAGGATTCGGTGTACTGGTCTAGTCCTAGGGTTGGTTTCGGGTTAATATGGGTCCCTATTGACTACTCCTCGGGCCAACAGCAAGTTGAGAAGTCAGCCTGCTACGGTTCATCAATGGTTAATGTCAGCGAAACCACCAATTGACCGATCCCAAAACGCCGCCATCGACACCTTTGATGCTGTGCCACCATCCTTTGGGAATGAAAAGACCATCACCATCCCACATATGAGCTTCAAAACCCTCGTTTGCTTCGTCATTTACGTTATCCCACACTTCGAATTCTAGCATTTTCTTTTCTTTCCCCTTCATCATCTCCTCTCCCCGGAAAGAAGCTGACCCTGCTTTTCCCAATGCACTCTGCACGCGTGCAAACACCCTGTCGCCTGCATCAGGTGGCAGCACCCTCACTATTTTATGACCTGCAAGTTGCACGAACAAATTTGGATTAGGGTCTCGGTGTAATGGGGTGTATGTGGGCGGAATACCCAGCCAGATATTGGTATCGTAGATGTCGCCGGTGCCTGCTTCGGTGACAATCTCAGGAGTCGGGAGATCCTCAGTCAGAGCTGCTGGTAGATTGGCGAAAGAAGCTTGCGCAAGGTAAAGCCGCTCAGTCGTCTTCATAGTGGTGTATCTTGTCCAATCAAGAAAAATCTGGAATGGAGCTTCCGCTCGTTGAAAAGAATCTTGAACTTCTTCCGCCGAGATGGTTGGCCTTAGACGAGTGAATTCCAGTGGGACTATGGCACTTCCGTAGCCACTGAGGTAGTTGAGGTTGAAGGACGTTTCAACGCTATCATCTCGGGGTCGCATAAACCATTTTTGTATCGCCGGAAGCCCAAAGAACTGCCCTCTCGGTAGTAAAGTTGGCTGTGCAGGAGCGAAGGCTTCGCGACGGAAGGTAGCTAATTCTCCACTCGGTAGCTCTCGAAGGGGTTTCCATCTTGAGGCGATAGGCCATGCACGACTGCAAGAGGTATAGGGTTTAGAGAATAGTGATCCAAGCCGAACGCGCGAATGGATCATATGAGTCACCCAGCGACTTTGGATTTGCGATCAGAGAAGTAAATCGCCTACTAGACTAACCCTCTCGCTCAAATCAGGATTCATGTAATGCGACACATCCTGCTCGCCAGATAATCTAGGAATTACTCACTCGAGCTGTCAGATGTCGTTCAAAAGAGGGTTGTAGACGCAGAACAAGCGAGTCAGACGCCTTTGCCGCCCACCTGCTGAGGCACTAGCTTCTAAGTACTTGCCCGTACTTATCAAAGTCAACTATCTCCGAGCATTGCAGACAGGACGCAATATGTTGCTTTATATCATGAGAACCGTCAACTGATTAGGGAAAACCAAATTATCATTGACATCTTATGGTCGTTCTGGTAATGTTCTCTGTGTATACTCTTCGTAGTAGTCTCGGGGCCCGACTTCCATCCACTTCATATCTTTGAGTCTTCCTCGCGCCACCGTAAGATTGACATCTTCAAACAACGGTGTGGTTACCTTGCAATGTTTACAGATCTTCGCCCTTACCCAATTCATGACGCAAATTGACAAAAGCAACGACTTTCTATTGTCGAGAACGCGCTCCGGCCTCGTCAATTCCCTATTCAATTTGTAGGGAAGCCGCGATATTTCTGCCTCTCTATTCTTTGCCTATGCATCTTTACCCTCTCTTTTTTACAATTATGAACGATTGAGCTTTTCCCTTAGCGGCCATTGAAAACACTTTTTGTCATGAGTCTGTATCATTATCCAGCATACCCAAAGAACTTCAACACCAAAACAGCAGCTACAATGTTGCGCAAGGATTCCTTCATCTCCGTAGCCTCGACCCTGCCCCATTTGACTTTATCTTATCCTGCATCATTGATCTGGTGGCATGCCAATGGTCCTTATCAAGACACCATGGATATGTATATTATTAATGACAGCCGAGAGCCAATAGGTGATGTCCTTAAAGGTGGGCACGACACCTCAACTCCTCTTGCATTCAATGCACCACTTGCTAACGATTTATTCTCTCCAGCCAACATCTGGGGGGCGGTCAATGTCCATGATTCATCTACGTGGCCCGAGAAACAAAAGGTCTTTATCATGTGTGAGGAGCCGGCTGCGGAGCCTATGACTGAGGTCCTCAATCAAACAGTGTGTGACTCGGCACCACAGGGTTTCGAGTTAGACACTTATGGGTGGGTAGGCTCCTTTTTCATTAAAGAGGTATATGACTGATGTTCTCACTAGATTCAGCGAATTAGGCGTACACTTCGTCCGTACAAACTAAAACGGATGACTTTGATCATGAAAGCTGACATTAGGGCTTAGGAGAACCACTATATCGTCTTCTGTCCCGGATTCTACCGCTCGCCGACGTTCATTCAGGCTCTAGCTCTATCAAGCCAAGGAGTCCCTCACATCGAACCGGAGAATATACTTACCTGGACAGGGTATATTAGATTTTCTGCTCTACCCTCTGATGCTTTGGATGAGGGAATCGAGACTAGAATCCCTTGGGCATCTTCTGATAGTCGTGCAGAAGCAACATAATCTTCGGTACGATGATTAATCTATAGCTGACCGTGAAAGCACATCCCAGGGGCGACTCGGTAAGTCTTATGAGTGATCTTCACCTCAATTCCCCCTACGCGACTCTGTATGAAAACCTGTAGACAATAGTCGACTCTTCAACTTCCTTGTCCTTGGAATCAATGTACATGCTGTGAATAAGTTCAAGGAAGTCACCCGTTATGTGGAACCAACGACGTAAGATGTTTAAGACTCATATTATCACTTGAACGCTACGCAGATCTCCGTGCAGGATTCGAATTTGCCTGTTTAGAGCGTGAGTGCCACGGAGTCGCAAAGGGTCTTGTACTAACCACGCTTCGGAGGTTGACTTTGAGTCGGTGCTAGACTAATAGGGACTGTGGCGCCTAAGATTTCGGGTCTATTCCGTCCCGGTCTAAGTACCACGGGTGCGGTTTCCCGGGCAGGGAGTCCCGCCCAAGTCCCTGAGGGATTAGTGCCACTCCAGTTAGCGCGTCCTGAAGACTTGGGGTGTAAATGCCGAGGTCAATCTTTCCTGGTGACCCCTCAGCTTGAAGTGCATGGACTACTGCGTACTTGCATAATCCATGCATCCTTCCGTCCCTGCTGGCGATAACAACGTGGGGAGCTGGTCCCTCCCGTGTTAGGGTCTTTCAGTCCCGTTCTCTTGTGGAGTATTTCCTTTTGTGCCTTATCCTGGGTGATCCTCATGGCTCTACAGCGTCTAGTCAATCTCCTGTCGACTTGCTGCACGACAATTTGCTAGAAAAGGGCACATTGCAATTGACATGGCAGATCAATCTAATTCCATCCATGTAGTCAACGGCTACGAGAAGGATGCTTACACTTTCTATCCCGTTCTCATCGTTGGAGCTGGAGAATCGGCGATTGCATTGGGGTGTAGATTGAAAGAGGAACTAGGCTTTGATCAATTCCGAATCTTTGATAGACAAGCTGGGCTTGGAGGAACATGGTGGATCAACAGATATCCGGGCGTGGCATGCGATGTGTACGTACCAGTCCTACAGGCCACGATGAGCAGAAACTGACCTCCGAGATTAGGCCTGCCGTCTTCTACAGCTTCTCGTTCTCGCCAAATCACAGTTGGTCGTCTTACCATCCTCCAGGTCCCGAGATCGTTCGGTATCTGCAAGATGTGTGCGAAAAGTACCGAATTGTGGACAAGATTCAACTAAACACTGACGTCTCGGAGCTGCGGTGGCTGGAGGATGAAGAGGTTTGGGAGGTGAAGCTACTACATATGGTGCCGGGTACTGGAGACCTGTCTACAAAAGAGCGGAGGAGAATGATGGCTGAGAAGGGTCCGGAGAGCGTGTATCTGAAGGAGGAGATTGTACGAGCAAGGATTGTGTGCAGTGCCGCTGGAGGACTTGTTGAGCCAAACATGTTTCCAGAGGACATTCCTGGGATTGATCAATTCGAAGGTGACGTTTTCCACTCAGCTCGATGGAATTACAATGTCGACCTTCGCGACAAGGATGTCATTGTCATGGGGACTGGGTGTAGCGCAGCTCAATTTGTCCCTCGCTTGACCAAAGAACCATACAATGTCAAATCCGTCACCCAAGTGATGCGCTCTCCGCCATGGGTTGTACCGCGCCCGGGACCTATGTTGGGCCTCATGAGTGACGAGCAGTGGCACAAGTGGACTCCAAGGCTTTTTCCTTGGGGGTTGGGTCGTGTATATAGGACTTTGCTCTTCTGTCTCGCGGAAATGGAATTCTTCCTCATTTTCACTGGGAAGGGGTTTGCGGAAAGCTTTAAGAAGAAGGAGGAAGCTGCTTTAGTGGAGCATATGAAGCATGCCGTGCCGGAAAAGTACCACGAGATTCTCATGCCGAATTATGGCGTCGGCTGTAAGCGACGCATTCACGATGCTTTCTGGCTAGACAGTCTCAACGATCCGAAGATCAATCTGACAACGCAACCACTGACCAGTTTGCAGCCAAGAGGAGTCACGCTTGGTCCCGGCCGGACGTATCCAGATCCTCAGGTTGTGAGCAGCAAAGCGCCAACTGATGAGGTCCACCTCCCAGCAGACGCCATCATCCTCGCCAACGGCTTTGAATTATCAACATGGCTTTCGCCCCTCAAGATCATTGGTAAGGGAGGTGCTGTGATGCAGGAAGTTTGGGACCAACGAGGCGGCCCTCAAGCTTACATGGGCAATGCCATGGATGGCTTCCCAAATCTGTTCATTATCTTTGGCCCCAACACAGCAACCGGCCATTCATCTGTCATCCTGGCCTCGGAGAATATGGTAGAGTACACTCTGAAATTCATCAAGCAGATCTTGAAAGGGAACGTCAAGACATTTGAGGTGAAGAAAGAAAAGGAGATTGCGTGGACTAAGAAAATACAAGCAGCGCTAAAGACCACGGTCTGGCATACTGGAGGCTGTCACAACTGGTACAAGACTGCGAATGGGTGGAATGCTGTTGCTTATCCGTAAGCATCCAGTTATAAAGCATTTCACTCACATTCCCATTCTTTTTCCATCCTGTATCAAGATGGCCGGTCAAATGCTAATGCAATTACAACAGATATTCACAAATTGACTATTCTATCCGCTGCATGTTCCCCAAATGGAGCGATTGGCATATCCAATACACGAGGAAAGGACTCTTGAAACATCGCATCTCCCAGATACTGAAGGCTTTGACTGTGCTGATTACCATCGTTGCAGCTTACTATATAAGGAAAGATGTTAGGGGTGGGTTGCACGCTCTGAGTACAATCTTGCGGCAGAACATCAAGGCTAGGCTACTCAGTCTTCTGAGCCTGATGCAGAGAGGCATAAGTAGCTTGCCTGAATAGCCGAGGGACGAGGGCTGTGTACTGAAATTAGCATGAAGACATCGGCAACGGCATATTATTTGACGTTCAAAAGCATAGCGTAGTGATCTGCAGCTGCTGTTGAATACATTCCATGTTGGTTTCCTTGAATGACTGCTACCACACACCCACGTCTCCCAATTTTCCACGATGTCTTATACCACCGACGTGGCTCTCTTCACCATCTCTTTCCCACCAAGATAAAGATGGAGCAGTCGAGTGCTCGGAAAAGCGACATGCTCCGCCGAATAGGCAGCACCAAAGCGCGGGAGACAGTTGAACCGGATATATTATATCCATTGAGGCTTTGTGATTGAGGAACTCGAATCATGCACACCAAAATTACACATCGAGCATGTATCAAAACTTGAACACGCAATGCTAGGACGTGAAGCTGAGAATGATGTCCCGGTCTCATCTAAGGCAGCGCTGCTATTTCCCAATACTATTGGTAGCAATAGCTCTTGCAATATCGTTGTCCATCTGCCTTATTGCGAAATCCGAGATTTGCACATGTTGAAACACTAGACAAGTCCGATATATACACTTAGCCCCAAGACGCTAATTTCGCTAGATACTAGCGTAAATATCTCTTCGGAATCACGCCGCGCGAGGCACGACGGAACAGAAACGATGAACCAAGTTCCAAATCCCCAAGCAGATGCCAATGGCCCGTACTTCAATGTGGGCAACAATTTCAGCAACGTACCGGAGCATCGGCCGCAGGGGAATAAGAGGAAGAGTGAGGATAAAGACAACACACCTGATGGCAACCAGGGACGAGCAAAGAGGAACCGATACATAAGGTCAGTACTCTCTGGAGCAGTATTGTCTCAGGCGCGAATACAATGCCGTGTGTTCGAGTTCGAGACTGACTTCAAGATGCCACTCAGTATTGCGTGCAACGAATGCAAGCGGCGCAAAATTAGGTGCAATGGCAATACACCATGCGAGCGGTGCCATAAGCTATCGCTCGATTGCGTATTCGCAACGAACGGAAGTGGGCCAGACTTTAAGGACTCGGAGTGAGTATACACGACTGCTCAGGAATTGAGACTCGTGCTCATACAATGCAGAGAGTTTCGCGCAATGAGCAATCATATCCACTCCTTGCAAGATCAGGTCAACTATATCCACGCAGGACTTGATGCGTTACGCAACGGGCAACCCTTTCCTATCCCCAATCCAGGCCAGGAGCAATATGCCGTATACCCAGCACTTGCACAACCAGACCCTTATCGAAACAGTCTCCCACCTACGCAACCTCAAGGGAACCAACCTCGCTTCCAAGGTCCTACGAGCTCTGCTTTCAGTTTCGATGTTGCCCGCTCAAGCTTGCAGACTATGGGGATCACTGCACCTGAAACTTTAGAAGGGGTGTTCAATGATGAGGAACCCGCAACGGGTCAACCTCGTGCACCAACGGCACCTATGACTACCCACCCTAACAAAGACCCTCTTTTGAAGATGAAAAAGGATGAAGCGATAAGACTTTGTCGTGTCTACGAAGAGGAGATGGGATTGATGTATCCAATGCTCGATATGGAGAAGACAATCGTCCAAGTGAACATGCTATTCAATTTCACCGAGGCAGCGGTTAAGTCAGGTCTCATAAACCTTCACAAGTCGGGTCCGGATCGACTTGGCAAGAACAGTTCAAACGATGTAAACATTTTGAAGATGGTGCTGGCTACTGCGTTGATATTGGAGGGAGAGGGACAGAGTGATCTGGGCAGAGAGCTGTATGAAAGTTGTCGAGAAGCCGTTGAAGGCAGGCTTTCAGGCCCCGTTGAAATCAAGGGGTTGATCCTCTTAGTTCTCGTAGTATGTATTGCGCTGCTGGTCAACCTGGTGTTACTAAATTTGATGATAGGCCGAATACAACTTTCAACAAGATGAGGAGCACCAAGCGTATCGTATACTGGGTCTAGCTTCACGTCAGTGTCTCGAGGTTGGCTTACATCGTCGGGAGACCCTGCTACAGGTGGCCCCTGACAATGAAGAACGCTCATGGGCTATCAAGCTTTTCTGGTCAATATACGTACTCGATCGACGCTGGGGCTTTGGCACAGGGATGCCCTTCACTCTACAAGACGACGACATTGACCCATCACTGCCGGAGCCGGTGAGTAAACATGCATCCGCTTCCTGACATGCAGTCGCTAACCGTTTAGGATGACTCTTCGCCATATTTGAAAGCGATGATATCATACAGTCGCATTTCATCCAAAGTTTGGGGATCCACTAACACGTTTGAGGTCCCAGGTAGCGAGATCAAGAAAGACAACATCGGATACCTAGATTATCAGGTTCTACAGTGGCATAATTCCATCCCAGATGGCCTAAGATTTCACCCTGACAATCTCAAAGATGCGAAGACTCCTAGTCGTGGCCAGCGTCGTCTCCAAGTGATCCTCTACATGCGGACGAACCAGATGCGGGTCATGATCTATCGACCTATTCTGATGTCAGCCACAAACATTATGGAGAACAGACAATATGCGCAAATCGCGGTTGACGTTGCCAAAGACACGATCAAAGTGCTGAGTCGCCTGAATGAGACGTCCGATATCTATCGTACACAGCAGGTGTGCTTTAATTACTTCCTTACCTCAGCGCTTGCCGTGCTATTCCTTGCTGTGGCACATGCGCCGGTAGAGTTTAGTCGGCAAGTCAGGGATGAATTTTATATGGCTCTCGATCTCATCAAGGGGTTCAGCACCAAGTCATACACCTCCAAACGCTTGTGGAAAGCCATCAAAGGAATCAAGGAGATTGGACCAAAGCTTGGTGTTGTCTCTCGACCGGCATTGACTGATCCCAACGACCCCCACTCGTCCGCAGCAGTTGCCATGGCGGGTCTGGCTGGCCATCAAGTCGACGAGCTGGCAGCGTTTCCTCAACTTCACGATTCCAGCACCGCTGGAAGTAGTCCCATGAACGGACAGCAGATCACGCAGGAATTGACCAATCTTTTCGAAAAGGCTGGAGGCTATGGCAACAACTTGTTCGCGCAGACGAGTGGTCAGAGCATGGATGGCGCGAACGGTTATGTGGTCGATCAGGGCGAGACGAGTTCAGCACCTGCAGGGTTCAGCAGCGTGTATGGCAGTGACAGCGAATTTTCGAAGATGATGGGCAGACTTGTCTGAATTTGGGCGAACGTCGAATGAATCTTGCACGAACATTGGACAGATTAGGAAGTTGTTGGCAATCTAGTGTTTACTCGCAATCAAGCTTTTCTCCAAGTTTATGTCGCAGCATCGGAATATCATCTTTAGTATGGACTGTTCAGGCTCCTGGCAATTGGGTCTACCGATCTAGGTCTTCCTGCATAAGCGAGCGGCTGCTGGAAGGCGGCCGCTACTTTTAGCAACGCCTTGCCCCACTAATCGGTATCAAACACAGCCCAAGTCAAATCAATGCTATATCGATTCCGCCTCCATAATCCCGAGTAGTCTTTCTTACCGTGTTCGGGGCACTCGTATATCCTTCACTGGCAAGCTTTTCTTGTCCAGTAATACTTGAGATCTCAGAAATCCTGGTAAGACTCGTGCGCTTAGCAATTATTCGTCCAAAGGCTGACCTCGTGGCTTGAAACTTGGCAGATGAGGCAGTCGCGAATACCACAACGAGGCCAACGCACTCTACGAATTTGCTTGCTATGCGGCAATGATGTGTCATAAAAGCAAGATTATACGTACAAGATTTCATCCTCCAATTCAGTCACGTTTTCGGCTTTTCACTACGCCCACAACCTCGAAGCTTTCAGACCCTATGAGCCACGGCTACCTTGCACAATAACCGCAATTACAATCGAAAAGAAAGCCTATTACTTATCGCCGGTCTTGAAGAAAGCTATAGCTACAGGAAAGGCGACGTCCACGTCATTATTCCAGGCTAAAAGGCCCAACCATCACGGTGTCTGCCAACGGGGACTCGTCACTGGTCCCCCAGCTCCAGGATCTCAATATCGCCTCCCAAGGCGCATCGGAATCTGCCCTCTCGGTCACCCGTACGACTTCCTCCGTCATGTCCACCGACTCCGGCACGCCCGAGTCCTGGGTCTCCTCCTTCTGCTCCCTACTTGGCCACGAGTATTTCGCCGAAATCTCGGAAGATTTCCTCGAAGACGATTTCAACCTCACGGGCCTACAGCCTCAAGTGATGATGTACAAGGAAGCGCTGGAGATGATATTGGATGTGGAGCCAGAAGAGGATGAGGAGGACGAAGACGAGGAGGAAGAGGAAGAAGATGAAGAAGAGGATGATGACAACGACATCAATATGCGAGACGAGAACGGCGACAGGATACCATACAGAAGGACAGCAGATCGAAAGGCCAATGACCTCTCGGTAATAGAAAACAGCGCAGAACTCCTCTATGGCCTCATTCACCAACGCTACATCACCTCCCGACCCGGCATTCAGCAGATGGCAGAGAAGTACGAGGCACAACATTTCGGTTCCTGCCCCCGTGTCTTCTGCAACCAAGCCCGCGTGCTCCCCGTAGGCTGCAACGACCAACCGGGCCAAGACACCGTCAAACTATTCTGCCCGTCCTGTCTAGACGTCTACGCCCCACCAAACAGCCGCTTCCAATCCGTCGACGGCGCCTTCTTCGGCACTACCTTTGGCTGCCTCTTCTTCATGACATTCCCCGATTACGACATCTCCGCCAAAGGCGACCCTCTCAACCTCTCCTCCACCCATTCCGCCTACGCATCCCCATCGCCCTCAGCAACAGCCTTGGCATCAACCGCCGACCTCTCCACAGCAAAACACTCCCGCTCCTCCTCCCTAACATCCACACCCAACAACGCACTCGCGCCCGTCTCCTCCCTCTCACCCCAAGATCCCAGCGAGCCACCACTACCGCCTCAACCCACACACGTCAACGGTGTCGCAACATCCAACCTCGCTCCCGGCTTGGGCGCGGGCAAACTCCACGAACCGCGCATCTACGGCTTCCGCGTCAGCGAGCGGTCGAAAACGGGGCCGCGGATGAAATGGCTGCGCATGCGACCGGCGGATATGAACGAGCTGGACGAGTCGAGGCGGTGGCATGAGTTGTATGGTGGGAACGAGGATGATGTTCAGATTGGGGGTGGGGGGGAGAACGGAGGCGCGCAGGTGGAGGTGCCGACGACGGGGAGGAGGAAGAAGGCGGTTAGGTCGAGGAAACGGGGGGTGGGTGTGGGGGTGGGGAATGGGGAGGGGATGAATGGAGGTGGAGGAGGAGGAGGCGAGGTGGTTTAGTCAGTCCATTGCTATTCATATCTGGTGTCTCTTCTCTATATAAGAGAGACGAAGAAGGTAGCATGGGCATAGAAAACGACGGCACCCTTTTTGCGTTGTGGGCGTTGGCACATTATTGGTAGGGGCTTTTCACCAGCGTACATAGCTGGGATCGATACATTACACTACATGGAGGTCATGAATGAGATAGATACAGCTCATGGTGCATAAGGACGCTCTACATGGTCACTGACAACGAACCTTGACGATAATGACGTTGCAGGGCTACCTATTCAAGAGGGTTTGGATCTTTCGATACTCTCTATGTTTCGCAGCTTGTAATTTACAATTCTTTTGCCCTCCCCCCTAGTGGCATTGCGTCCGTAAATTTGGCGCCTTTACCATAGCGCCAGAGTCCATGGAAACGCCCCGCTGCTTTTCGTGCAGCGCAAAGAAGAAGAGGAACCGAGAGCGCCAGTAAGGGGTATATCTAGTCCGTCGTTATACATGAGACAAGTAGGGAATAGAAGTTGTGATGTCAGCATTGGGGGTGGTGAGTGTGCGGAAATGCTGATGTGAGAAGCGGCGTGGTTGATGAAGTCGTTCAGGCCGTGTCGCTTTCGGTGTGGTGAGGTGGGTTGAACGCTGCTGGTACTCTGATCAGACTGTAGATCGTGCTTTCGTGGGCGGCGGAGAGCCTTTAGACAGGTAGAGGGCGGGTGGGGAGGTCGATAGGTTTGGGGGGTTGAAGGCGTGGAAAGGTGTCATGGTCCGTATGCGGCGCTCACGCCCACCATGCCGGAGCTGAAACTGCCATTACGGTCGCCGAATCCTATGGGACTAGTCCCATAGTCCTTCCATCAAATGTTAGTATCTATTGGAGACTGGGGAGAGGTTTCACGGTCGATGAATATACCTTCTTGCGCTTCTTGTTGGAGGAACTCCTCCTGCTGAACTGCGTGTCTCCTGATGAGTAGCCTCCGATATCCACATCATCATCGATGTATCCCTCTCCATAGCCTTCGAAGCTGTGTTCGTCGTACCGGCGTTTTCGTCCCGTTCTCTTTGGGCGGATGGCTTCGGCTTCGGCGGTCGTACCGTTGAGTCTGCCGTTGATCTTGGTGTTTGTGGTGGCTTGGGGGAGTTTCGAGGCTTTCACCTCGACCAATTTCACCTTCTCCATTCCCAACTGGTCTTCCCATTCGCTATTGTTAGGTACCGGGCCCGGCTGCATCTGCATCGCCTTTTCTAACTTTGCCAGAATGCTATTGGAGAGCCCGTTGTGGACGTTGGCGGCCCCAACTTTTTGATTCTGCCACTCCTCCTCCGGCCACGATATGAGCTCTTTGAAACCCATGCCCTTGCCTTCTTCGTGCTTGACTGCTCGATTCCTGCCGGAGAGCCCCAACGTCTTCAGCTGCCCTTCGTACGATTTCCTCATCTTGTTGATCTTCTCGCCTGTGACAGGGTCTGACCTTGCGACAGAGGCTGCCAGCGGCTGAAGACCATATAGCGAGATGAGGTTCGAAGTGAGAGGTGGGTTTTGAGGTGGTGGTATGGTTGCTACCACCGGCTCTTGTGTCAACCCATGCTCTGCAAGAGAGGGGTTGGGTGGAGAGTCAGAGTGGGGTCTTACGCATCAGCTTTGGTGATTCTTGAGCTCCATCATCTGCTCCTTGCCTCGGACGCTCAAGGATTGCATCGAGTTCCGCTGCTGTAGTGGTTTCCGTCGCTGTTACTGGCGCATCGACTTCTGCTGTTAGTCCTGTGGTTTTGCCTTTGTCCGGGGCATTCTGCACGCAGTCTAAGGTCGTATCCATGATGTCTTTGTCCGACCCTGAATGTGCGAAGTGTTGTCCGTCTGTGTCGGCGTCCATGGCGTCGCTGTAGATGAGAGCAGTGACCCCATGGTACGAAGTGTTTGGAGAGTGAGCGACTGTTGAGGTTTGCGTTGTGTTCATGGGATTGGCCGGTCTAGTGCTGAAGTTGATGAGAGAAGGGAACAAAGGCTGGAGGAAGCGAGCGGGAGTGATGTTAGTGTAGCGCCAAGACAGACTAGATCGTCGTAGGGCTAGTTTTAGCGTTCTCTGGCGTTGGGAGATCCTGAAAGGGTGAAGGGGTGGGATTGCGCTCGCAACCACACACGGAGCCTTCCTGGTCTTTCAGGTACGCGGCTACTTTACATACTTGGCCGTATAAGAGGTGGTAGATTCTGCTCTGCGCAGCAGAGCATGACATATTTGAGATGGAAAGGATATTCACAGATTATTGCAAAGCAGATCCAATGTCAGATATTCAGCTTTCATGTGCGGAGTATGCGACATCGACTGCTGTGGTGAGCATTTCCCCACAAAGCCTACTCTCTGGGAGAGCACGCGAAGGCTGCAATTGCCAAATGAAATCAACGAGCTCCTCCAGAAAAGATGCAACATTGCAGGGCGTGCGAGCAGTCTAATACTGATACCACTACCGGATCTCCTCGTGTGGCCTTTCCTTGCTCTGATTGGCTGCCTACGGCGAGCACACGATCACTTTCTCTCTCCAAGCACGGGCTCGCACAACTGGTCTACTCCCCTCCATCATGCCGCCATGCTTGATAAAGTAGAGGGGTGGGAATCAATACACTCCCTTCTCTCTACCTTCAACCCACAAACTCCGACAACCTCCTGTTGTCGTCTTTCTGTCATCAACTGCTCATCCTTCATTGACATCAGGTTGCCAGACATATCAGACCCAACTCCCAGATACCGCACGTGACAAGGTCCAAACCCCCACGGTAATTGGCCATGCCTCGTACATGTCTTCCCCCCACGCCTGCCGCCTCTACAGAGATACAGGGCAAGGACGGTTCTCCCCTCTCTGCACCAGAAAAGTCATTCAATCTAGGCCCACCTGCCATTGCTCCCAAGCAGACCGATGGAGTGTCACCTGCGGCTAAGCAGCCTCAATCGTCCCCAAACACCAAGTTTACTCTACCTCCACCTCCCACCAGATCTCGAACGATCATTCAGATGAAGCCAAAGTCGCAACAGATTGAAGGCTTGGGAAAGGCAGCCCTTACACCGATAAGTCCAAAAGGGTCGACGAAGAAGGCAACGTCCGGTTCAGTCATAGCCAGCGGTGTGGGGAAGAAGCAGCCCAGCTCTACAAGCGTGGCGGGCAAGAAAATTGCTCGGAAGACAGCTCACAGCGTGATTGAGCGAAGACGGAGGTCGAAGATGAATGAGGAATTTGCAACGTTGAAGAGCATGATTCCTGCCTGTACGGATCAGGAAATGCACAAGCTGGCCATCTTACAGGTACGTTACGGTTTCGAGACATTGAAAAATTGTATTGACAAGTGATCAGGCGAGCATTGACTATCTCCGCTACCTAGAGCAATGCATCACGGAATTGAAAGCTGCAAATAATTCACTGTCGACACCGCTCATACAGCCTCAAGCTCCACTACGCCGCTTGGATACCAACATGTTAGACGATGATGATGCCAATGAAGACGAAGATGACGATGGAGATGTCGCAATGGGGATTACGACAGTTAGTAGTGCAATTCCGGTTTCCTGCAGAACAGTCCAGAGTCAGGCAACATCTTACAGAAGTCCACAATCAATTACCCCATCTCCTGCTTTGGATGCACAATCCCAATACCAGACTTCGTCGTATACGTCCTCGGTCTCAACGCTGCCATCTCCTGCATTTGGGCCGCAAAGGCATAAACATTATGGATCTCAGTCTAAATTCTCCCTTTCTGCATCAACTTCTCCGACCATCATGCCAAGCCCAGAGCAAGATCAGGAGGCTACAGCAGCATTGTTGATGCTGAACAAGGACCGCAGATATCCCAAAGGGGTGCGTGGAATGAGCGTCAAGGATCTCCTGTCTTCCTGAATTTTCGATGGGATTTACTAAGGGGTAAGGCAATGACAGGTGCTAATGCTGCTGAGGACTGGAGCGTGCGATTGTCAAAAGTATGGTCTTGGTCCTAATTTCCGCTGTGGTCATGTGCATAAGGACGTTAGAAGATTCTCGTATTAGGCAGGTCTGAACAGAAAGTCCATCGTGGATTTACAGTATATGAGGATTACAGATATACCCAGATATCTCTGTAAGTTTGGAGATCCGCCCTGTACTAGTGGAAGTATAGTATTCTTAACTTCGCCTTGTCAATCGGTGTCAACACGCCTACCACGCGTTAATCAGTCCTCCCAAGCTTACTACTTGGGCTTACTACTTGTGCCGACAAACGACTTGATTCAACGCACTCACTTCAAACGTGCTGCGTGCTGTCCGCGCCTAGATTTGCCAGCACACTTCCCTCACCTTGTCATTACATATTTTACCTTTCATCTCAACACTTTAATGAACGTGACTCGCAAATGACAGCCATGGCAAAGCAAGATGCCTCACGATGGGATCAGCCCGCTCAGACGCAGGTCCCAGATATCCAAGCACCTGGGCCGCCCACGTCACAGCAACTGTCTAGCTACAGTCCCCCTCCTGTGGCAATTCCGACAGCGCCTAAGGCCATGATGTACGCTGCGTTCAAATCTGCAGTACCAACCCCAGCCCGCACAAGGGTCATGAATGAATGCAAGGGCAGGGACATCTTGGATCCTTCAAGCACACATGTTTCGTCTCTAATAGTTGCTCCTCTGGACCAGCATCGAGTAGGGTCTCAACACACGCAAGATCAACTGCCCCAGTTTTACGAAGAGGCTTCAGTCGATCAGGATACTGGACAACAATTGCTCCACTCTGTCGAGTTGTGCGACAATTTTGGCTGTGATGGCTACCATCACCACGACGACTGCCCGCTCGAGAGACGCTGTTGGGGCTGCCGTTCACCAAATCACTTCTGGAGCGAGTGTCCAATGACTTGCAGAGTTTGCGAAAGTGCTCGGCATATTCCCAAGCATTGCAGCGATTTCATTGCGGTAGACGATTATGGCATGGCATATCCACGTAGGCCCTCGAGCTGCAACGCGATTACCTCTCAACGCCACGAACCTGCGGAAAAGGTTTTTACGTGCGATAATTATGGCTGTCGTGACATGCACAGCCACTTCGACTGCCCACTGCCGTTCATCTGCTGGGGTTGCCGGTCTACTGACCACTTCTGGGCGAATTGCCACGAGCACTGTTACAAGTGTGGTGCGAAGCGGCATACAGCCGAGTACTGTCACGAATTTGAGCTGTGGAGAGACGGTCTATCTAGGCCGAAACGACCTCCCCAAGATGTCATTGCCTACGCTATGAAAAGGCAGCGCGAGCAGGAGATCGACCGTGAACAGGGCATCGAGCAGCCGAGTTCAATATCAAGCATGCAGCAAATCGCTTCGTCCACGGCGAAAACCAACTCATCACCAACGATTACCATGAGTGATCGGGAGGATTCTTTTCCTTCATGCCAGACACAAGACCAGTATGATCCCAAACAACCCGCTATGATCGACCCATATCGGGTACAAGCACGCGAACCTTTTGGTACAAATCACCCTCCAGAGGTACCGAGGATAAAGCGCGAAACAACCACTCCAACCCCTAGCCCGGACGGTCCCCATGCTTCACGCCGTCTTATCACAGATACTAGGTTTAGAGATAGGGAGTACTGCACATTTTGGCTACGAATGGGCCGTTGCAATTACGAGCACACTCCACTAGGATGCAAGTACAAGCACGAAGTGCCAGATGAGAGAACGCTGCAAGCAATGGGAATCCAATTCGTCCCCAACTGGCTTAGGGGAAAGGAGAGGCCGGCGCCGAAGTCCTGGGTATACAAAGCGCCTTTTCCTGTCAATACGCCTTCCCAAGGAGATCAGCAGTTTCTTCCCAAGCAAAGGTCTGAGTGTGTCCGACCGACAAGCGGGCATGGTTCGCGAGCGTTACCCACACCGTCTACGACAGCATCTAGGCCGCCTGTAGAACCATCTCGAATGTACGTTCGGACCGCGTCCTTGACGCCTGCTTCTCAATTGGACGATCGACGAACCACAAGCCCGGGGGTCCAGCCGTTTATGTCAGAGACAATGAAGGCTTTCGAGGAAGAGGAGTACATCAAGCAGAAGCGTCACGAAGCAGTGATGAAGCGCAGAGCCGATGAGCAGATGCTAGAATATGAACATGAAATGAGGTTGGCTAAGTTAAGAAGGATGTAGATTTCCGCGCAACTGCCGCATGCTCTAGTCTGGATGAGCTGAGGATATAAGCAAGGCATGGGTGAACACTGCTCATGTCGTGTATATAAATATCGTTCCAGCTAGACCGTGAGCATCTATCACAAAGGTTGGCTGTATACTGCAGATTGGGTGATGGATAGAAGCAAGCAAAAGTTTCGTACTCATACCCTGGAATGCGCCCTTAAATACCTAAATCGTAGGGGCATACCCAGCACCAAGTCTCAGCGTTGGAGCCCCGCTCTGATGTACTTTTAGGTACAGCGCTAAGGGCCCCACCCCTAAAATCCCAGCCTGTAATAGGGCTCAATCCCGCACCTAAATAGCTTTTCCGCACCCCACTATCCCTCCACTCCCCGCGTCCACTATCCTTTTCCCTCCTCTCCCCGCGTCCACAATCCATCTGCGTCCATCTCACCTCACCTCACCAGCAACCCCCCTTCGATGTCGTCCCAACCCACCCAACAACCGCAAACAAGTACGCTCACTCCTCCTCCCATCCCCTTTCCCTTCCCATCCCCCCCCCTCCCTCCCTTCCCCCCCTCCCCCCCCCGCTTCCCCCATTCCCTCCCATTTCTCCAACCCTCCCCACTAACACCCCCCCCCTTCAAAAGTCGACCTCTCAACCCTCCCCACCCCCCAACTCACCAGCGTAAAAAACCAACTCACCCAAGAACTGCAACACCTCATCACCAGCTACGCGCAGCTCAAGCAGGCGCAGGCGAAGTTTGCAGACTGCGGCGTCAGTGTGAGGGAGGGGGTGGTGGGGAGGGGTGAAGGTATGTTTTTTGTTTTTTGTTTTTATTATCGGGGTTTGGGGTAGGGTGGGGGGCGAGGGATGGGGAGGGGAGGAAGAAGTGGAGGAAGAGGCCAAAACCTACGCCACAAACACCCCAAAAGAACCAGCACTAACAACCCCCCCTTCCCAAAAAACACAGGCACCCCAATCCTCGTCCCCCTAACACCCTCCCTCTACGTCCCCGGGAACCTCGCCGCCACGGACACGGTACTGGTGGATGTGGGGACGGGGTTTTATGTTGAAAAGGTAACGTTTGTCTATCTCCTATCCTACCCTCTCATTATATCATACAAATGCAAGGGCTGAGCTGAGCTGAGCTGAATGGTTGGTGGGATTACAGACACCCCCCGCAGCGCAAGACTTCTACAAGCGGAAAGTAGAGGAGCTGGGCAAGAACCTGGGGGATCTGGAAAAGATCGTGCAGGGGAAGCAGGGGAATTTGGGGGTCGTGGAGGATGGTGAGTCCTGTTCTTTCTTTTCTTTCGGAAGCGGATGGATGGATGGATAGGTGATGAGATGAGTCGAACATTGGGGAAGTTTGTGGGGTTGGGCTGACGGGTGCGTGCTACGTATGTGGGTAGTGTTACGGCAGAAGGTGATTGCTGAAAGCAATAAGGGTGGTGATGAGGGGGGTACGTGAGTGGGGAGTTGGGGGCTTGGTTGGGATTCAAGTGTTGTGTTGTGTTCTATCTATGCTATGCTAGCTTACGTGCTGGGATATGAGATGCAAGAGCTTCCATGCTATGGTCTGGGATGCCGGATACCGAGGTCTGACGTCTCGAGTATCGGGCTTGGACCAGGTTGGTTGAGAGATTCCACTTGGGCGGTTTCATGAGATGCTGGGTGATGGGGTCCGAGAGCTGTGTGCCCGTTGCGATCTAAAGCTGGTTGAGAGATTCCACCTGTACCGGTTCATAAGATGCTGGGTGATGAGGTCCGAAACCTGTGAGCCCGTTGTGAATAAAAGCTGGTTGATGAGCTTCTTCTGTGTTGGTGTATAAGATACTGGATCATGAGATCAGAAAGCTTATGCACTCCGTCCGGACGAAGTCGAGGAAAGGGAATTTCCCGTGCTGATGAAATGCTGGGGTATGAGTTTGGAAAGCTAGTCGATGAGCTGGCGAAAGCTGAAAGATCCGGGATTGGATTCGTCCTACCGCGAGATGAATGGATGGCTGTCGTCTGCTAAACAATATAACATGTAGATCTTGATTTGTGGACGTTGTATCGAGCCGCTAAAGCAACTCGGGAAAATATCCACATGCCCTAAGGAGCAGCCAGTCCAGTTTCATTCTCAATCGAGAAATTATTAGTGCAATCCATAAGGACAAGCCATTGGATCATGGATACTGGAATAACCCCCCAATCTGCTTGAATCCCGTTTTGAGATCTCTGAATGCCAGAATCAGGCAGGTTGAACCGTTTCCATATGGATTCTGAAGTAATTGAGCCATTCAATCGGTAGAGAGTAACAGCCAGATGTCTTTTGTAGAGACCTGGCTCTTGAGCCTTTGTTGTAAACGTCGTGGACAACAAAGACTCATTTAAGCGAGACTTAGCCTCCTGTTGATTTTGATTTGTCTAAAAGCGAAGATGATAATATTATCGTGGGTCAACTAGCTGATATCAGCTTGAGAAAGGAAAGAACGATCGAGGAGAACGTTCGGCTGGTGGCTCCGTTGCTAAGAAAATTGCGCCTTGGTGAGCGATAAGCGGGCGCGGTCTGACGTGTATTATTATATCAAATGGTGGGTCCGTTGCTTCCATCTTTCTGTCCTCGCTGAGATCATTGGTCGTTGATAGCGGAACGGTTGCACGATCAGCTTTGAGGATGAGGTAGCCCTCCCATAATACCGTTAAGGAATTCGTTGACATCGCCAACAATTTTGAGGAATTCCAGTATCCCTTGATCGACCACTTGAGGATCCGAAACACCTGACTGAGCTGGAAAGAATGTTTGAAGCCTCGGGTCCCAGTCAGCAGACTGTCCAATACCTAAGCTTCCATTCGCCATAAGCTCAGCATCCCATTCTGTGTTCCACAACGTAGCTCCCCAATTCGTCTGCGTGGTTTTCTTCTCCTCCCCTTGTCTTCCGTACGTGTCGTATCTGGAAATTTCAAGGATGTAATCCATGTTCTTGACCAGCCGAAATCTAAGCGAAGTCTTCTGTTGGAATGCTGTGACCAATATGCATCCTGGATTTCTGTCCCAATCAAACACCTTATCGCCGCTGAGCTCGATGGTCGTATTGGGTCCCTTTTTCAACTTGATACTCTCCATAAATTCTACCATCTTGGGACTGATGCGCGCAGGTTCAATGTGGTTCTCTGTGGAAGCCCGAAGCTTCCACGACGATCCTCTTTTTACCTTTGTTAGCACGGTACCTCATGTAAAGAGGCAAAATATTAGACATACCCGTCAAGCCTAATCATAAACAATTCGAGCGGTGTGATGTTGTCCCGACGACCTAGCTTCGACCATAATGCATGGGTCTTCTCGTAAAGGTCTCTGGCTGCAACATTTTCCTGCAGTTCCACCTCAAGCTTCAATGGTCCTTTGTCGTTTTCTTGACATTCGAAGTACGCTGTGAAAGATGGATTCACTTCAGCCAGCGTCATGACTTGATTGTCAATTGGCTGGAGTAGCTCGTTTGCGTTGTAAATTCCGCCGAGGATCGTGTCTGCATCCTTCTTGGTGCACAAGCTGTTTGTAGCACTTAGTACAGATCTTAGTCCGCATAGAGCTGGAGCGTTTACTCCCTGATCATCCTCCCTTTAGTTTGTGGCTGTGCCAGGTCTTTCATGAAATCTTCGAAAGGAAATGAAGTGGCAGTGCCATGCTTTCGCCACACGGTCAACCCGAACGTGCCAAAATGGACGCGCATTCGCACTTGCCCACGATAAAATCTAAGGTTTGGGATCGTCCGTCGGAGTGCGTCCGCAATATCAAGATTGTTCTGGGCGACACGTCTAGCGCTCAGCTTCAGCCACTGTCCACGTGTCTCTAGTTCCATTGCCATGCCCGTCAGCATGGGAACCTGAGGTGCGTCGACGGCTGAACCCGTAGCTTGACTTGGAGTAATCTTGACATCCATCCGGTGAGCAGAGAATTCTGGGGGTTTGACCAGGTATCTCGTAATGGGCCGGTATGTACGGGCAATATATTCCTTCATGATGCCCTCAAACCGGGGGAGCGCCTTCTCCACTGACGCAACATTGTCTGTCAGAACTCTGAAAATCGAATGGGGATCATCGAATATGATGTGACACTTGTAAGCCATTCGTACAGGATCCAGGGCTTCCAAGCCATCCCCCAATATATCCTGAGGTCTTATTTCCTCTACTGGCCACAGAAAAGCACCCTTGCAGTCGAAGAGCTGGTCCTTTGCTGGCACCTGCTGAAATTTCTGGAGTTCTGCTTTCTTCTTGATCGCATCTTGCTGTCTCCTATAGGGATCGCCCCTCGTGGAATGGTTTTGGGCGAATTGCTCCCTTGGCCGAGGCTTTGAGGGTCCAGATGCTATTGATCTCATCGGCCTCGATGGACGAAGCCATTCTTGAAGCTCTCGGATTGTTCTCTCTATGGCTTCGCTCTTACCCCATAACAATAGCGTATGGTCTTTGTTGTGCTGTGGGGGTCGGATAAATGATCCAAGGCGGACCCCCAGCTCCTCCAAGTAATCATACATCTTCGCTTTATCGGGCTCAATCTCGTTGCAGTCTTTGTGAAGAACGAATTCACCCGTGGGGTTGTCTTTCTTTCGAAAACAAGCCTTGGCGAAGTTATCCTTATTAAAGTTAAGGTTAACCCAACGGGGTACTTGGGGCTTTTGTGGACTTTTCACATTCGCGGGCTCGGTGTTCTTGGTAAGACGCTTGTATGAGACTCGCTGAAATCCATCGTTGCTTACGTCATTCTTCGTTGCACCATTGGATATGTCGCCATGGTCTTGATTGATCTTGGAAACGTTTGGAGGGTTGGGTGAACCATCGGTCGCATTACCATTGCTCTGCGGGCCACCAGAGACATATGGTGCAGTAGGATACCCTTGCTCCGAATCATTGTTCTCAGCGTCTTCATCACTGCTATCATCACACATATTGGATAATCGGACACGCTCCGCAAAGGCCGCATCCCATTTCATCCTGCCTTTGTGCTCATAGGGGATTTTCTCCTTGTTGGACGTGCGACCGGTTGACCTAGAAGAAGCCATTGCGATCTTAAGCGCTTAGCGAGCTTTCGATAGAGCTTGTGTGTCGTATGCAGCTGACTTCTTGGTGTGTTGATGCAACGATGGAAGATGTGCCCATGAGCTGTTGCCACCATGGAGACTGAAGTAGAGGTTGCCGGACGTGGGTATCAAGGCACTGTGATCAAAGTCGTGTATCGTAGCTAGGTAGAAGTGGAACTATGGATGTCTAGTCTTAGGAGGTCGCAAATGGTAGGTATTGTTGGTGGAAGACGTCATTGCATCGTAAAGTGAATTGCATGTGTGAATGGCCCAAGACTCAGTGTTCAAGGTTGGTGTCATCCATCGGTCCGGATTGCAAACATTGTAATGTAGAAGGTAATTATTGTGATACTGCTGTTCTTGCAAGAGTGTGATGTTGTGTTGTTTGTTTACCAGTCGGGTAAATGCTTTGCCGTCAACTAGAGCAAACTTGGAGGAAGGCACGATCAAGAGTCCAAGAACGAATGCCGCAGAATATAGCAGCTTAAGTGTCACTAAGTGATACAGCAAAGCCTCCGCAGTCTCTGGATTTCCAGTGAATTTAAAAGTTCTGGAGTAGATTGGCCGTGCTGAGATTCACCAGGTGGACAAGCAAGTTGTTGGCATTCCAAGCCTCCTGATACTAGGTCGATTCGCTATGTGTAGACTGTCAGCGAAAAATGTCTTTCTGATAGGCAGCAGTATTTATGATATAAGAGGGTAATGGTTTGGAAATATGCTAGCAGAGTCAGACCCTCCAACCGTACCACATTCAGGCGATTACGGCCTCCACCCCAGGAATAGACTATACCACGAATAGATCCCTACTCATCGAGCGCGACGTGTGGTGCCTATCAATCACGCGCGATGCGATCTGCAAGGCTCCCCCAATCGAGAGACTCAACACATGCTGTTGCCCCGAGTGATAAGAGCTGTCATTGCTTCTGCCCCCTCCTAAGAACCCTCTTGAATGCATTCGTAGTCGGTACAATCGCTACCCTTGCAAACCAAGGTGTAGCCCACACACTAAACACCAATCGCAATGGCAGTAGCGCCTTCGTGACCGCATAAGCAGTAGCAAATCTAACACAATATCAGCACTATAAAAGACGATAACACCAAAAACCTAGCAGCTTCCTGGATAAACGTACTCAACAACAACTCTCGTTCCCCCCTCCCCCCTGCCCCACCATCTCGCTCTCCACCCTCTTTTCTCCTCCTTCCCCAACCAACCTTTCCTCCGAAACCAATTTCCAAACTTCTCTACACCATCAGCCACCCATCTACCCTCTCCCACGAAAGGAGGCATCCACTTGGTATAATGGAAAATCCCCACCAGTCCGAAGAGCGGAAGCACGGCCGTCAATTCATGGAGCACTATAAATGCGGTGATGTGTGTCAAAGGCGCTTGAAGAAGCGGAGTGGTGTAGCGTTGCAAGCGAGTTGGAAGGCGAGAGGTGATACGCCCGATGCGTGAGCGGGCTTGCTGAGAAGCGCCTGGGGCGAGGTCGTCTGGTTTTGTGGATAGTGACCTCGGTTTCACTACACCAACAGTAGGAGTAGGACGGATCAAAGCGGCACGAATGGCCGCTGGCCATGACGCTCGCTTCATCATCTTTGAAGGTAAGTCATGGTGAAGTCATGATTCGACAAACTGGAGGAAAGACGAGTCACGTGATTGGTCGAGACATCGGAGGAATGATCTGCCGAGATGGAGAATTAGAACTCAAGGTCGGACTTTTACCATCCCCTTTGGAACCGTGATATCTATAAGTGTCTTCGCTTCGGCTAAAGCCATGAATATATGGTCTGATTTGGGCCTAGTTGTGTGAGCTATACTGGATTTCCACCCGAGAATAAAGGATCTTCATAACGTGAAGCTGCATGAGTAGCAATTCCAGGCAGTAAGTTGACTGTCGTTCAACCTCAATGGGCTTCGCAGCCCCCACTGCGTAGTACAAGAGTCAGCTATCAACAAGATGTTGTGCAACAATAGTGACTTTGATTCATCGTTTTAGTGCTACCAAATCGAGCGCTCATTCCTCCGTGCGTTATTAGCTACCGGATCCTATATATAGCTTACCGCTCTGCCGTTCAAAACCCCATTCTATGCCAATGAAAACAAATTGCTTGTGACGAGTGACACAAGAAAGAGGCTAACCCTATTATGCCTAAGGTAACCTCCACGACATCTAGCGACGGACGCTAGCTGACGTAGCCTACACTAGCTCTAGCACTCCCGAGGGTCCCACGTGTCGGCGCGTCTTTCTAGAAACGTGGGCAAGGAGCGTTTTAGGAGGTCTCTTGGTGCTTCGATTCAATCAAGTCGCGGTTTTCAGCCCACCACCGCATATAATGCCTCACAAAGTGCCTCCTTCCTCAACACCTAGCAGCACCAAAGCCGAGCGCGCCCGGCAATATCTTCGAGAAGGAGGCGTAGCAAGAGAAGACTCAGACGATGAATTAGGACTCGAAGACCACCCCTGGGAATGGATCTACTCCGACTCACCAGCCCAGAACCCCCAAAATGGCCCAGCAATATTGGGAGCCCGCATGGGCGACTTTCAATGCATGGTCGGCGATTGTGTTCTGCTAAAAGCCGAAGGCAATGGGGAAGCGTGGATAGGCTTGATCTGCAATTTCGAAGAGGATGAAGAGGAGGATGAGAAAGTGGCGAATTTCATGTGGTTTTCTACCGAGAGGGAGATACGGAATAAGCAGAAGAAACGAACGGATGCCCTTCCGAACGAGCTCTACATAACCCCGTCTTGGGACATCAATCCGTTGAGTTCGATCAATGGCAGGGCTAAGATAGTCTCTGCGGAAACGTTTCAGTCCCTGTACCATTCTGGGCGAGTCCCCCGTTCATCGAAAGATTATGGTAAGATTTTCATTTGTCGAAGGGGTTGCAATACTCGCACAGCTACCTACACCGACACATTCAATTGGGACGAAATCTATCGATCCGCAAACGACATCGACCCTCTGATCGAGCGTATAAAAAGCCAAACGAAAGCCACCAGGAAGCGGAAGCGAGGCGACCATACCGATGATGTGCTTGGAGATGCAGAGATCGAATTCGACCCCCTCGCCGAACCATCCTCGCCCAAGACCCCCAGTAAGAAGCAAAAGTTCTCCCATGCCTCCACGCCGACTTCGAAAGTAAAGCGCACGCCCCAAAAGTTCCTCACCCCAACTCACAAGCGTATCGTGATCAAGAAGCCCTTAACCTTCACCCCCCTTCATACCCGAGTCCTGTCCCCAACGCATACAACGTCCCCATTCCAGCTCGCTCGCTCCAATCTGCACGTGTCGTCCGTCCCTCTCACTCTTCCCTGCCGCACCTCCGAGTTCACCACAGTCCATACCCATCTCGAAGCCGCCATCACTTCCGGCACAGGCGCTTGCATATACATATCCGGGGTGCCGGGTACTGGGAAAACCGCCACAGTCCGGGAGGTAGTCAGCCAATTGAACGCAAGCGTACAAGCCGAAGAACTCGACGACTTCATCTTTGTCGAAATCAACGGCATGAAAGTCACCGATCCCCATCAGTCATACTCACTACTATGGGAAGCCCTCAAAGGTGACCGAGTTTCTCCCTCTCACGCCTTGGGACTGCTAGAGCGCGAATTCGACCATCCAAGTCCGAGGCGAGTACCGTGCGTAGTCCTAATGGACGAATTGGACCAACTAGTCACCAAGAACCAATCCGTCATGTACAATTTCTTCAACTGGCCCGGCCTCCGTCACAGTCGTCTCATCGTCCTCGCCGTAGCCAACACCATGGACCTACCTGAGCGAACGCTGAGCAACAAAATTAGCAGCAGACTCGGCCTGACCCGCATCCTCTTCCCAGGCTACACGCACGAACAACTCCAAGAGATAATCCGCTCCCGCCTCTCGCTCGTCCCGGAAAATATCGTCGATCCAGACGCCATTCAGTTCGCCAGCCGAAAAGTAGCAGCTGTGAGCGGTGATGCACGACGCGCTCTCGACATCTGTAGACGAGCCGTTGAACTTGCCGAGGCCGAAAGCCTCGCAGCCGAGAACCCACTGCTGGCTACGCCAAGCAAAACCGCTCGCAGAAAGGAGAAGGCCGCTCTTGAGAATGGAGACGTTACGAAAGCGAAATCGACGGTCGGTAAAGTGACGATAGCGACGATAAAGCATGCGATCAACGAAGCTACCTCCAGTCCTTTACAACAGTATCTGAAATCTTTGCCGCTGGCTGCGAAAGTTTTCCTGGCCGCGCTGCTAGCTCGCACCAGGCGCAGTGGAGTCAACGAATGCATACTCAGCGATGTCATTGAAGACGCTAAAAGGCTAGCGTTGATGACAGCTGATAATCCGCAGATCCATGATTATCTATTGACGACCCCTACTGCAAGCATGGGGGCGGAAGGGAGCTCTAGCGTAGTGAATAAGAAGGTTGGTAAAGCGACAGCAGCACCCAGGGTATTAGCTATGGGCCTTGCTGCAGCCGAATTGGCAGAAGCAGGTGTGATAGGTCTTGAGGGTGGTAGGAGGGGAGAGCGGGTTGGCAAGGTCAGATTGGGGGTTGGCGATGAGGAAATCAAGCTGGCGCTTCGATATGACAAGGAGGTAGGAGGACTTGGATTTGGATCCTGAATGAGTGGTAATGATCGGATTGGATATTGTCTGTTCATTAGCGGAGTGTTATGATACCCCCAAACGTTAAACAAGCCCGGATATCTCAGCGGGCTGTACCATGAATTCTGTAAAGTTGTACTCTCGATGCTGGAGCTAGAATTTTTGCCGTCCAAGTGTAGGTTTCCAATCCAACGGATGCGTCTCCGGCGTCGCTTCGTCATTCTGCTTCCAGATTTTGATTGTCTTGTCCGCTTCTCCACAGATCAACCTGAGTCCCGTCTTATCGAACGTGCTCGCAAAGATCCCACTCTCCGCATCCAACGACCCTGGCTGCGCAGTGGTATCCAGGCTCTGATACCGATGTCCCGTCTTCCAATCCCAAAAGGAAATCGAACCATTGTCACCGCCGGAGAAGAGCACATTATCTTCATTCACGCTAAGGGTGTTGATGATGGCATTCTGGCCTTCGAAATTTTGCATGAAGGCGCCTTCAGGACATTTCCATTGCTTTATGGTGTTTGTGCTGCCGCTGGCGAATGTCCACTCGATGGGATGCTGCGCAAGAGCCCGCACGCCTTTCTTGTGATGTGTCAGCACGCCCATCGTTTTGCCGGCTGTCAGATCCCAGAGGCGAACGGTAGCGTCAAGTGACGAGGTGATTATTTGCGGCTCAGCGCCGGCTTGGCAAGTGAGATCCGAGACTGTTCGTCTGTGTCCACTAAGAACGTGGATGTTGCTTCGTGTACGCATATCCCATACTCGCGCCACACCATCGCGGCCTCCGGTGACGAGGACGTCGAGAGTGGGGTGGAGAGCGAGGGTGTAGACGCCGCTGAGATGGCCATGATAGTGCCGTATCACTTTGTTAGTCTCTAAATCCCAGCATTTGACCATCTTGTCTTCGCCGCAGGAGAAGAGATAGGGGTGTCGAGGCGAGACAGCAAGGCCTCGGACTGTAGAGATATGTCCCGTCAAGGTCAATCGTAGAGATCCAGTCGCAAGATCCCAGATCTTGATCGTTCGATCGCCGGCTCCGCTGGCAAACCATTGATTGTTAGGCTCCACTGCCAAAGCTCGTACCCAACCTAAATGACCAGATATAACCCGCATGAGCTCCCACGGAGCGTGCCAGTCAGGCTTCGGTTGCTGTATATTTTCCCTCCTCACTAAGCTTGACGACGGTAGGTTTCGCTGTGGTGTAGCTCCATTGGCATTCGGCGCAGATCCAGCTCCAACCGCACGTAATGCCAAAGCTGTCGAGCTTCCTCCGTTGGTCGCTATCTTGGCAGGGATACCCTCAATCATCTTTGCTGTTGCGGAATCCGACCCTTCTTGCTTCTGCTTTTTCCGTCGTCCCGCCGCAGCAGTAGTCTTTTGTTTTGCGGCGAGCGCAGGAGGAAGTTCGCGGACGTCATCATACTCGCTCCGTATCCGTGAGGAGAGACCAGCTCGTTCAGCGAGGTAGATCGGATTTTCGGCAGGCTTGTCGCTGTAGAACGGTACTGGTGATGTGTAGTCGGATCCGAAGAGATCCCTAGTTCTTTTAGCTGAAGATGTGGCAAGTGCGTCGACTGCTGGTGATGTCGCTGCCATTACTCTAAAGTGCGCCTGTACGAAGAGGGAAACGGGGAAGAGCAATGATCCAGGCTCGTGTGAAGATAGTTCTACAGCTAGCGTAGAGTATTCTAATTATATGGTAAATCTACACACTAGACTGCTCTCGTCAACTCATCACCAATATTCTCCATCTTAGATCTCACCTCATATTGACTTTCCGGATACAAAACGCTCACTGCCACTCAGATCTTGTTATGGATCCCGAACAGCAATCCAAATTCGCCATACACGCCGCAGCGCGAGAGGGTAGAAGTAGGCTGTGTCACTTCACTTGATCTGAAGCTCACAAGTACTGATCTTTAATCAGCCGCAGCCGTAGAGTCTCTGATCAACGTAAGTCGAGCACAGAAACAAACCTGTAGACTAGCCCTCATCGGGTTCATAGGCCAATAGCAAAATCGCAACAAAACGAGACGATGACGAGCGACTTCCAATACACTGGGCGGTTTCCTACAACCATCTACCCATAATTGAGCTTTTGATTTCGCGCAACGATTTCGATCCCGATGTTCAAGTCTGTCTTCCTTTACCAAAATAATTCACTATTCCTGAGTATATTTAGGATTCAGCGGGCTGGACACCACTAATGATCGCTTCGAGTCTCCGGGAAGGGGACGAAGTGGTGGATCTATTGCTAGGCAAGGATGCCGATGCGACTATGAAGAGTGAGCTCTCTACGACCAGGCCGTCATTGAGAGGTGCCTTTATACTAAGTATTACTCTCATATCAAGACTTTAGCGGCCAGGTATGTATCCCGATTTACCAACCCAACATATATACCCCCAAGTATTCTACAGGTAACTCAATCTACAGACCGCACTCCACTTCACCGCCTCCAAAAACAACATCGACACCGCCCGCAAACTACTATCCCACCGCGCCTCCGCTCGCGTCAAAGACAAGCGTGGACAACTACCCCTTCATCGAGCAGCCGCTATCGGCTCGGTGCCTATGATGAATTTGTTGCTCGAGAACAAGAGCCCGGTGAACGCTACCGATATATCGGGATTAACGGCGCTGCATCACGGTAAGTGTAATTTGTATGGGCGTTTTATGCACAATGGACAGAAGAGGCTGACCTTGTCTCAGCGATTTCGGAAGGCCATGGTGATACGGCGCTCGTATTGCTGAGGGCGGGTGCAGAGACGGATGAGAGGGATATAGATGGTAATTTAGCCATCAATTTAGCTCCGGATAAGAAGGTATGGAGAGCGTTCCGAATATCGAGGCCTATCATTGACTTGACCTTTTCCTAGATACGAGACTTTATCCTAAGTAGTGCCGAGCGCGAGGGAATAGAGATTGCAATTGCGTGAACCATGTTCTCATTCAACTTTTGCACCAAAACCATTTGACCTTCTGCCAGAGATTTTCGCTAAAATGCTAGGAATACCTTCCTTCCAAAATACCAACGAAGCCTGTACGCCACGACTACTAGAGCTACCTTACAATCGCAGAAACATTACCGCATAGTACTATCCACCAACTCCCGATACATAGTCTTCAGATCCTGGACATCAGCCTTCAGCTCCTCCACCTTCTCACTCTTCTCCCCCAGCATCTCAAGCGTGGTGAGATACCTCTCCTCTACGCCTTTCAGACTGCCTTCCAGCTCCTTCACCCTCAGTTCCCATCCCCTTTTCTCTTCGACTTCCCGCATCAAGCTCACAACCTGCTCTCTCGATTCATCTCTTTGGCTAGACAACCGATTGAGATCGTCCTTGTGAGCAGCCTTTTCTGATTCCAAGCGCCGAACGGCGGCGGACATACGCTCTACTAGCTGGACGGATGGACCGGCAGCAGCGGTAGAGACGGAGATCAGGTCGTTGATCGTACGGTCTGGAGTTGCTGGGGTGTTGACGCCAGCAAAGAAGTCGTCATCCTTGTCTACGACGGATGGTGACTCTGGGATACCGTTATTAAAAGAAGCCTGTGGAAGGGTACTCATCGAATCTTGACGAGACAAGTGTCGGTGATGAGCATGGAATTCCAAATTCTGCGTCGTATGAAGTGGCTGCGTCGACGACTTCCGGCTGACGGGTCGCTCAAGTGGTGATGTGCCAGTCCCGATGATCGCCAGACCTTGCCCCCGTCGAAGAAACGGACTATTCTTGTCTCCATTTGAGTAGTTTCGGCTGCGGTTATGTGTCACGGGTGATTCATTGCGGAAGTGTTGGTAAAGGTCTGGGGTAGAACGTGCTGTTTCTTCACGAATGCGAGCCTTCTCGTCTTCGAGCCTCTGTGCCAGACGAGTTTCCAAGCCTTCTCTCTCAGCTTTGAGGTCGTTCCTAGTGGACGTCACCTCAGCTTCGGATTTGGCAAGTCTTTCCTGAAGCGTTGCGACTTGGGCGGAACGAGATGACAGCTCATGGTCTACATCGTGTGTCCTGGATTTAACTCTTTCGAACTCTTCCTCCATCCGTCGGGATTTCATGTTCTACTACGGATTAGCTACTAAACTTGCTGGGCATTTGTGTAGGAGAGAACCTACGATCTCCCGAGCTTTTCTCCGTATCTCCGTCTCTCTTTTGGCGATTTCATCCCTTTCTTTTTCCAATGCAGTGACACGAGCCAACAAAGATCCCTCAATCCCTTGCCAATTGTCACTGGCCACAGCATATTGATTCTGAAGTGTCTCAATTTGCCGCAGAAGTTTGGCTTGCAGATCACCACCTTGCCCAGCTGAGGCTTCCTCGGCTCGAGCGCGGTAGGCCTCCAACCTAGTCTCTAGGATGCTTTGCTCTCCTTGCCGTTCTATCTCCGCGACCCGGGCTCGCTCCTTCTCCCGTTCCGCTTTCTCTCTGAGCTCCCTCAGCTGATTTAGATGCTGCTTTTCAGCAAAGTCTTTCTCCATCTTAGTACTCGACAGCTCTTCTGCAAGATCTGATGCACGTCTCCGCTCCGATTCCAAAGCTTCGGCATTAGCTTTGACTTCGGCTTCTTTTGCCGCAGAAGTTGCTTGCGAAAGCTGTATTTGAAGATCTTGAATGAGCGCATCCTTGGCATCACGCTCAGCCCTGGCCGTCTCCAAATCCTTGTCCATCCTTGATAATGACTTGATCCTCTCGGATGCCCGCTTCTCGGCGGTTTCTGCCCGCTTGGCTCTCTCTTGAGCTTCTCGGGTAGCCCTTTCGTATTTCTCCATCGTCCGCTTACAATCAGCTATGGACTTGTCATCGTCGATCCCTTTAGCACGTAGTCTTTTTATGATGCCCATGTGCTTCAGCTCCGTTTGTGATAGCTTCTGGCCTTCATCGATCAGTAACGCGATTTTCTCATCCTTTGCTGCAAGCTTGTGCTCGACACTATTTGGCTTGGCTTCCGCTGAAGCACTTCTGGCTATCTCGGCAGCGTCTCTGGTCAGATACTGTAGTTTGGATTGCATTGCGTCTATTTGTTCAAGATAGGTGTGCGTCTCCTCCTGACGCCGCAGCTCTGCGGCTTCGTGATCTAATCGCATCTGCGCTATCAGGTTCTCATATTCTTCTAGTATTTTTGAGCCTGCATCGACTGCTACGCCATTCGTTGTGGGCAAATCTTCCGCACTAGGCGTAGTTGCGCGGGTCAGCTCTAGAGATTGTCGAGTTGAGACTGACCCTCTGGAGTCTGTCGAACGACGCGCTGGGCAATGCTCCTCCTTGGATTCGTACACTGCAATGGCAGGCGGTTGTGCTGCAGCTTCCTTGTCAGGTGACGTGGCGCCTGAGACGGCATCCTTTGCATCTTTCTCAGCACTAGTACCATTGACGAAGAACGGCACCGCTGGAGCTGGTTCCTCTACGCCCGTGGCGTCCTGTCCACCCGTTGTCTCCCTCTGTACGTCTAAGCTATTTCGAGAACTTGTGGTAACTACTGCAGGGCTAGCGGTGCCAGAAGGTACATTAGATGTACCGGTCGAGATATCCCCCTTCTTAGTAAGATTCTTGTTCGCCATAGCCTTTGCTAATTTCTCATTGAGTCGATCCTGCGTTCGATTGGCTGAAGCTGTTCGCGCCAGACCTGCCCGCCCAGCTGGAGGAACGGCCATTGCCTCCTTCTTCCCCGGCTGATCCTGCTTTGATCCGTCTCTTGCATCTGACGCCTTCTTTGCCGTCTCTTCGTCTGCCAAAAGGGTGTCCAGCCTTGACTCCAGCCCCGATAGGAGGGAGCCCCATTTCGAAGACATCAGGAGTAGCTAAGAAGATCCTCCAATGAGCTCTTCTTCATAAACATACTGTATCAGAGCCCTGGTTATGGTGAATCCAGAGGCGTCCGATCTCCGAGCCTCTTGACCACGACGAGGCTAGGGCGACTGGCAAGGTGGCAAGGCGTGTCAAGGCGTTAACAGCATCTTAAAGGCACCTGATGACGGTGAAGCGTACATATGGCGTCGGCGATACACAATTACAAAGAACAATTCGGCGATTACGTGGAGGTCGGGCTCTTTCTGTTTCAGGATTGTTTGAAATGTTGAACGTTTGCTCAGCACCGTCAGCTCCCTTGACCGGCGAAAACGGATGCCAAGGCCGAGGAATTTAGGGTGTGCATGACTGCGAATGGAGTGATGCAGGTAATTAGAGGTTAGAGGATCAAGTTAACAGTGGTTGGAGTACCAAGCAATAGTCCACAACTCGGGAAATATCCCACAGCTTTGGCACGAGGTTTCATTCGTGCGGCCTCAGTGCCAAGCCTTCACAGGAGTCTTGCACACGCTAAATCCTGAGCTCAATTCGGACATCCTTGAAATTCCTACATCCTCAGGTGTCTAAATTGGGGCACCCATCATCTACCGCAGCCATCCGACATGGCCATCGCTGTAAGTGCCCATCATCGCAAACAACGCCAGAGCCCTAACGCGTTACCCCAGGCAATCGGCCAACTATGCTCAACAGCAAGCATGACCCACAACCTCGCCCAATGCCAAACCCTCGTCCGGAAAGCCGTCGCCGCAGGCGCAAAGGTTCGTTCACCGCTCACCCACCCCCCCTCCGTCATCACAAACCCACTCACCCTCTCAGCCCCCCTAGGTCCTCTTCCTCCCGGAAGCCAGCGACTACATCGCCTCCTCCCCCTCCGAAACCCTCTCCCTAGTCCTTCCCACATCTCAAAGTCCCTTCGTAAAAGGCCTGCAGCAAGCAGCTTCGACCGCCCATCTCGCAATCAACGTCGGTATCCATGAGCCCGCACCAGGAGGAAAGAAGGTCAAAAATACCTTGATATGGATTGATGAAGCGGGGGAGATAAGGCAGCGGTATCAGAAACTGCATCTGTTCGATGTCGAGATCGAGCACGGACCGGTGCTGAAGGAGAGTGACAGCGTTGAAGCTGGAAAAAGCATTCTGCATCCCTTCCCGACATCGGTGGGCAATGTGGGCCTGATGATCTGTTTCGATCTCCGCTTCCCGGCCTTGCCTGCCCGGTTGAGGGATTTAGGGGCGCAGGTTCTGACATATCCGTCTGCGTTTACGGTGGCGACGGGGAAGGTGCATTGGGAGGTGCTGTTGAGGGCGAGGGCGATTGAGGCGCAGGCGTATGTTGTGGCGGCGGCGCAGGTGGGGAGGCATAATGGGAAGAGGGTCAGTTATGGGCATGGGATGATTGTGGATCCGTGGGGGAAGATCGTGGTTGAGTTGGGTGGGGTGGAGGAATGGGATGCTGCTGGTGGGGGTGGTGGGGAGCCTGTTATTGGGGTTGGCGAGGTGGATCTGGAGGGGTTGGAGAAGGTGAGGAGGGAGATGCCGTTGCGTCCGAGGAGGGATGTGGTGGATGTAGTGGAACGGTAGGGTGAAGCTGTCTTGTGGAGGTTATGAATGATGAATTGGAGGATAATGCAGGTTTCGCTATCTAGATTCTGGACGTGGAAATTTATTGCAAATCACAAAGACATGCGAAGCGACGAAGAGGCGATGTTGAAACAAGCAAGCGGGACCATCAAAACAGGACAACACTTGCGACGCAGTACAAACCTTCAAACCAAAAAAACTCGTGCATCTCATTCACCATCCAAACATAAATCATCCCCCCTCCCCTCCCATCCATCCCATCACGTAAACATCCACGACCTCGACGGCGACCTCTTCCTCCCCGGCGACTTCTTCCGCACCAACAACAGATTATCCCGCTCCTTCTTCAACTCCAGCGTCGTATCCGTCAACTGCTTCCGCTCGCGATGCTTGCGCGTGTGTTCGAACAGGATGGTCTGGTCATGTTCGGGGATCCAGCGCTTGATGATGATGTAGTTGGAGTCGCGCTGTGGGGGGGGTGTGTGTGTTAGTTTTTTCATTTTTTTTGGATGGGGTAAGGTAAGGGAAAGGTATTAGAGAAGATGACTCACCTCGTCCCATTCCCATGGTAGCTCGTACTCGTCTAGCGTGTCGGGACTTAGATGTTTGCGATGCACCTTGATGTACGTCGGTCTCGAGAGGTCCATTATCTTTTTCTGCTTGCCGTGGCCGCCGTGCTCCTTGTCCTTTTCTCCCTTTAGGATCTTCGCGATATCTTCCTCCTCATAGCCGAATTTTGCAAGATCCTTCTTCACCCTCTTCTGGTAATCCTCGTCGGCCTCTTTCTTTTCCTTCTCCTTTTTGGCCTTCTCCTCTAGCATTTTGATGTTATATTCCTCGACCGCTTTCTTCTTCAGCTCATCCTCCTCCTTCTTCTTTTTCGCCTTTTTCGCTTCCTTGAGGATCATTTCTTCTTCGAATCGTTGGCGTGCTTCCTCCTCCTTCTCTTTCCTTTCCAACTCCTCCAGCTTTTTCATCCTCCTTTCATACTCTGGATCATGGGCCGGGCTCGGATCACGGCTTGGACTCCTGCGACGCCTGCTGCGTTGCCTGCTGTGTCTCCTGTGACGGCCTGGACTGTGGGCAGGTTCGTCGAAGCTATCGTCGGAATAGTCATCGTAGTGGTAGTCGTGGCCGTGAGAGCTGTGTCGGTGATGGCGGTGCGGGCTAGGCTGAGGAGAATGCGCATCGAATTCGTTGTTGATGACGATCTGTGCTGGACGACGGGGGTCGGATACCGAGGCGGAGCGGTGCACGCGTCCTACACCAGCGGGACCCGCAGGTGCGAGGAGGCCGTGGTCTTGATAGTATAAGGGCTGCTGACGGTACTCCGAACTCAGCCTCCCTCGATCACGGCCTGGACGATTGTAATGACCATTGAGAATGACTGGGTCAACCACGCCATAAGGCCATTCCATAGTGGTTGCTGGCGCTGGGGTGGTTATGTCGAATTGTCAAAGACGCTGAGATGACTGTACTGGCGATGTGTTGCAAAGGACCGAATGGAATAGAGGTTTGAATGAATTATATAAGCATCTCGGAGGAGCGGTCAGCAATTCTTTGATGCCGGCTACCTCAGCATTCTTTATGTTGTTCACTGCATTGCAGCGGATATGAAGTGGGGTCCAGCCCCACTGTGCGTTGGGGGCTGCATCCAAACTGGGGGCTATCCCGATCTTTGCCACACGCCAGCTGCCCTACCATGCAACCTAGAGCTCGACTAATGCAGGTTGACCTTAAGGGCCTTTGTAGGGCAGGCTCGCGTGAAGGTCCAAATCAAAGCCCGGGCTGGGGGCCATTCGGTTAAAAGGCCGCCAAGGTATAAGTACTGCGTCCCCTGCTCCTCCGGCTTCATTAGGGCAAACCTTGGGCAAACAGAGTTGCAGCAGGCATTCACTTCACTACCGTCTCCAAGCATTTGCATGGCTGCCTAGCTGTACCAAGGCGATGTGGCACGATTGTTGCTTCGCCGTCGTCCATGCAGGACCGCGTCACGTTCTGCAGCCATTGCGCGACATTTACAAATGGGTAGAATAGCAGCGCCCCATAGGATTTCGTGAAGATTTAATCTCTTCTAGCGCGGTCATCTTTCTCAGCTCTTTCGGGATGAAAGCGATCCAATCACCGGTGGCTCTTAGCGATACAGAGTTGGTATCATGTCAAGTACCAACATCTTGACAGTGCTTACGTTGGACTCCATGATTGAAACAACTTGAAGAAGCTCATCGTGGCCGACTATCCATACATCGCAAGCAGGCCTCACAACCACGTACCACCGTTGTCCGCCTAATTCTCACTCACTTCTCACTTCAAGATCACTCTCATTGATTGCTTCCAATATGTTTGAAGACTGTATGTGCAGCGGGATCATGTTGCTTGCACGCCTGCAACCTCGCAATGAATCACGCATGGAAAACTCACCAGACTCTATGTACACGGCTTCTTTCACTCATTTCGAATATCCGTCCTGTAATCTCGGTCTATTCCCTATAGCAAGTGGATGGTAATACCCAACAACTAATATGCTGATCGTACAACATAAAATCGAGGTGATCCTGAATTGATCTCCTAATTGTCGGCACTCTGAACTTATCTCATTATTAAAAAAGAGCAACCACGTCAAAATCACCGTCTAAGGGCGAGGATTCTTCCGGAATGCAGGACAGCCGCATGGACTCATCTAGTGAAATCGATGTTCGCATAAAGCGTTCCAGCACCTTTGGTACCGATTCTGAAAATCATGCGGCTGAGCAGGGAGGCCTGCCCGAAGATGAACTGGGACAAGATGAGCACGAGCAAACGGAATCCAGTAGTAAAGTGCTTTCAGCCAAAGCAGCTCTCAAAGCGTTCAGTGAGGAGGAGCTTGTGGAATTAGAGATCCTGCGTGATCAAGAGATTGATGCAATGTTTGATCAAGGCTTACTCCCACAAAAAGACCGATGGAATGAGGGGCACCGAAACGGCTTCTGCTTCAACTACCCCGAGATGACGTTAGAGATCACCACAGGTGACGGATATCCTGTGGAACCTTTAACCCATTTGATCACGAATATTAGTCTTCCTCGGGTCGTCGTCGATCAATTGAGAGTTGTACTGCGGGAAAGTCTTACGACTGATAGCCAGGAAAACACGCTGGGGAGATGGCAGGAGCGAGAATCGAACGATTGTGGCTGCTTTGAGTTCGAGATGGCCGCTCTACATATCGTTGCCAAGTCTGATGCACATCTGAAGCGTTTCAGATCAGACCCAACCTATTGGAGGGTTCAGACAACCACTCTTCGTACAACGGATCATACTATGTCTTTCGAGAGAAGGGTTATCATGGATGAGATGTATGGTATTCCTAATGTTCTCCCGAACCCCGACGATCCGGCAGACACTTATGACCCATTTGATCCGGACTACTTGAGGAAAGTGACCGATTTAACAGACGAACATATGCTGGACATGGCAGATGTCAAACATCATAATGAGATCAAGGATAGTATGTGGGGCGTTGACCCAGCAAGCATCCAAGGACATGAGCTAGCGAACACTATCTTGGGTAAGACGCCTGAAGAGGTATGTGCCGTGATTCCAGATTTCTTTCGGATCCTGCATATCGAAAGCGTCGTCCGAAGTGATCGAGAGGCCAGGTTTCGCGCACGCCAATCTCGGATTCGGAAAGACTTGGAAAAGCTGCCATTGAACATCTTGAGGGGGAGTTTGAAGCGAGAAACTCGGATGGAGCTGGGCAAGCGAACCAACGAACAAGATACACTGGTGAAAAACCTCGTCACACCAGATCTGACTTTCCACTGCACCAGAGAGGATCTGATTCCCTCGATAGTTCGGCAGGGTTTCCTGATGCCAGACTTGGACAAAGACATTCGCTGCGGAGCTACGTATGGTCTGCTTAGCGCCCAGCTCTACCACGATGGTCCCAATTGCTGACAGATTTCGAAATAGGCCAAGGCATCTATAGCTCGCCCGATCCCCTCTTTTCACTAATGTATACCGGCTTTCGTTTCGAGCCAACCAAATTCAATGAATTCGCCGGGCTCAAACTGATCGCTTGTGCTACAATTACAGGTATAGCCAGGTACATGACTCGTGAAGACAACTGGCGGCAGCACAACAAACCATTTCCTGGGTCTCATTGCCATGTCGCTAACAGCCTTCTAGAGTACGTTGTCTTTGACGAAGCCCAGATAATCCCATGCTATGTCGTACATCTGGATCTGGGTCGTGACGCGGCCCGGTACATTGCTAATCTCTCCAAGGATCCTGTTCGTTACATCAGTCATTATCGCGAGCAGCAGCGCAAGCAGAACCATGCCAAGAAAATACTCCGTCAGGTGAACCTTGCTCCAGGGGATCTACAGCGACAGAAGCAGGCTTTGTTGTCAAAGGCGCAGAAGTACTTTCCTTACGGTTACGGCGCCGCTAGCGGATCGAAGTTTGTGGTCGAAGAAGTCGGAGAGGTATCGGAGGACGAGGAAGAGTATGGCGCGTACCAAAAAGACCGGCTGGATGATGACGGGCGGTCCGCGAATGATATTTGGACCATGGACGATCATACGACGTTCGCATTGGATAGCGATAGGGACTTTAGTGATGAAGACACAGATTCCGCTGAGGATGGGAAGGATGCTGCTGGAGAGGATGGGGGAGAGGAGAAGGGCGAATGGGAGTATACGATGGGTCCTGAGGGGAGGACGCAGTTCGATGAGTTCTACGAGGCTAGAAAGGCAAAGGTCAAGAAGCGCGGACGTCCATCCGGAGGATCTTCTTGATTTGTTCCCCCGTGAGATTAGTTACCGATTATCCTGGTGCCGCATCGGTTCCATCGCTAACGTAATCTAATCCATTAGATATGTTGATCTAGCAGCTATGTAGTACTCCGAACACGAAACCCCGACTATTCAAAACCATAAGCTATCACATCTCCCCAAAAATATATACACCTATACATACCCTCAAGCTAATCTACCGTTTCTTCCAACAACTAACCTACCAACACCCGAGCGACGTAGCATATATCGAAATGAGCCATCACTCTCAACCAACCCCCCCATGACTAGACTCCCCAGTCCCAACCTCTCCAATCCCCATCCTATGACCAATCCCAACCGCAAGAAAAGCTGCATCTCACACCAATACATAGGTATCTATCCGCTCTTGAGATATGATACACCACGGCTGTAGATATAACCCTGTCTTATAGCTGCTCTAAGTGGATAGATGTATGAGTGTGAGTGAGGGGATGGTTGGATGATTTTTAGTGGTGCGTCGTTTGGGATGGGGGCTAGGTGGGGTGGGAGGGAGAGGGCAAATGAAAGGGAAGGGAATGGATAATTTGGACATGGTATCTAATGACAACAGCGGGTTAAGATGAGATGGACATGACGACGAAGGGGACTGATCTAAGGTATTTTATGAATGTTTGTGGGAATATGGTATACAACGTGTGTAAAGGCTTGGTTCTTTTGTTTGGAACTTGACTGGAGAGGCGGTTTGGAGGTGGAGGTGGAGATTGATTTTGTTTTTTTGTTGGATGTGGTATAAATTAGTAGATAGGATATTGGTTGATATGGTATGGAAGGTATGAGGGTATGAGGGTGTAAGGGTATGGAGGTATGGAGGTATGAAGGGTATTGTGTTTTCTGTTTTATGTGGATGGCTGAGGGTTGATGGTTGAGGGTTGATGTGTTTGCTGGGAATATGATGGTGTTGGGTGGTTGATTGGTTGAATTATGATGATATTCCTAGACTGATGAGGCGCAGTAGATAAGCCGTTCGTGCTGTATTATTGCTTAGGGGCTGGGATATGGGAAATTTAAAAACGGGTGGATGTCTTTTTGTGTGTGAAAGCGATACTTTTTTTCGTGCTTATTGGTTTGTTGTTTCCCTTCAGCTGCTCTGTAGCTGAGTGGATCTCGGCTGCTCTACAGTCATAAAGTGAGTTCCACCCCAATGCACTGAAGCAATTTTGAGTCGTTACAGTTCCTTGCCATAGTCCCCTCCGAGGGGTATACGTTTTTAGGAATAGATTAGCATGGTTAATGATGACTGTCATGCCTTGCATACACAAAATATAGGCGCCGGGATTTACGTCGAAGCAAGGTGAGGTGACGGAGTGGGCAATAGCCAAGGGTCATATGAGGCGGATTCTGAAGGCAGCGATGTAAGTCTTATCGTGGTCGGAAAATCTCGAACGTAGGAAGGCGGTTCCGGTATCTGTCTGCAATCCTGCGAAACCACTATTTGCATTGATCAGTACTGTACTGCACTCTGTTCCGTACGAAAAAGAGGGCTCACAGGCAATGTAGAGCTGTAGACTTGTCGGGTTCCTGACGGTGTCCAAGACCGTCCGAGAACCCAAACGTACACAGTCATTCCAATCCAGCTTTTCAGGTGGATCGGAGTAGCGGTCTAGTGCGTTTTCGCCAAGATAGAATCGGAGCAGGTGGTATATCAACGTATACGATTGATATTTTCTGTAGAAAAGATCGGGGTCTCCTTCGAACTCGTTGTTCTGGACGGTGGGGCAATGCGCCTTGCTAATGTCCTTCTCCAGCACGAAGAACGAGGGGCAGAGAAACAGATATGCCGTTCCGTCTGCGTAGAAAGCCGGAATGGGAGTCCCTCCTGGAGCTCTTCCCAAACACCTATCCCATGGGTCGTAACCCAAATCCAGCCCTTTATACATTTGCGCTGAATTTGGGGATACACAAGATAGACGAGGGCCTTTCGGTATGTCAGTCACAGGTCTGAGACCTGCTTTGACTTTACCATAATAGATTCCCCCAAGGATCGCCTCCACAGTACTCTTGGCGAGATTGCTTTTGAACATTGTCTTGAACCCATGCTTGCTGTCTGTCCCAAGTATGGCGTCAACGAGGGGTTTCAGCAAAAGACTTCTTGATTCGCGAAACAGGTCATTGATGTTACCATGGTCGTAACCACAATTCTCGGTGATGATATTCAAGCCTTGGACAGTTGTCGCATTGGTTGATGAAGTCCTTGAAAGGAGAGCCGTATTAGGGGGGGATAGATTTAGATCTATATCTGATGTTATCAGTACGAATCAAACGTCTTTTGTGGAAGATCAGGTCTATACCTGGACTTGAAGGCAGGGAAAGTGCAGTACAGCTTGCTGCTAAGACGACAAAGGCGGCAACATTGATCATTCTGAGGAGGGATAGAAAGAAAGCGCGGCAGACTCGAGGGCAGAGCAGCTATCGTTAGTCAATCATGCTCTTCAGCACGTTGCATAATCTATACCGGGAAAGCCAAAAAAAAAAGGAATAATGATCGTCGGAATGCAGAGAATCGCAGATTCAGGTAAAAAGCAGCGCGCATTTGGCCTACCTATCGCATGTTCATCGCGAGGATGCCGTCAAATCGTGCTGAAGCGCCTCAAGCGCATCGCACTATGTCATTCTTTGAGTTGTAAAGATTTGCCGTCTTCCAGTCTGACAGGCCACTGATCAGATCTCTGATGGCTCTGTACTCGTCTCTAAGCTGGGTTCCGCAACGGTCAGGTATGCATAGTTCTGATGTCTGAATTGACACGGAGCCTTCAATGCCGCCCAATGGTAACATTGTACGATGGCATCTCTCCTCAGAAGGAGGTCTCGACCCAATATTCGTCAGAAGATACTTGTCCAGTCTAGGTTGGTCGCAGATATCTCAATATGTGCCCTGCATAAAGTACTCCCAGGGCCTTAAAGGACCTAAGCCATTGGGGCTTGGAGCTAGCCAGGCGCTTAGCTAGTAGGTAAGCACGTAAGTTACCTTAGGGACTAGGGTCCCTAGAGCGGGTAGCCTAAGCTCACCACTAATCTCTATTGGTGCGGGGAGGGCACCGGGGTAGTCCAGACTGAAGCTACGCACTATGTATGTTGTAAACCCAATCTCAACGCCGTTACCCCCATTACCCCCGTGCTCTACCAAGACCCCAAAGTTCAATCCATTCCACCGTCGGCATTCCTCTTAGCACCAATGGCACAACCAGGCATGTCATGTATCAACGTCTCCTGCTCTTCCACCGTCTTCAACGTCTCTCAACTTCCCTCTATTTACTTCGTCTGAAATCGATCATCACTTCGAAAAGCTCTACCCTGCATAGGACGACTGTCATCAAAATAGAGTCATACAAGGCCTGCATTGTTACGAGATCATGGCCTCTACAGGTTTATATTGGCCAGGTGCTGCTCAAGCGCGCTCAATGGACAGACCCGAGAAATGTGACGAGACACCAATGGCGCGTGGTTTCGGCGATGAAGAGATGCCTTACTCACCGGGCGACGACGATTCGCTAAAGCCCAGGATCGACAGCACGCATCGCAGATTGAAGCCGAGGCATATACAATTGATTGGCATCGGAGGGTTCGTGAAGACTAATTTGCCGATACTGAGGATACTTGGGGCTGAATCCTATGGTGTGATATAGGACTATCGGCACTGCACTCTTTGTGCAGATTGGTGAGTATGCTGCTACATCTTCAGGCCCTCACAACGCTGACAGTCTTTCTGGGAAACAGGCCATGACCTCATCGAGGGAGGCTCTGCATCATTGTTCATGGCTTTTACCATATGGTAGGTACTTTTTATGATGCTGTTGGACGGGGAAGTTCTTCCACATCTAGTCATGGTATCAGAGAGAGCGTTACAACGACCGTGGCTTATGATGTTTGAATTAGGTGCTCGTTCATACTTGCCGTCACAGTCTGTAGGGTTGTCCTTTTCTTTGTGCTTGTTCTGTCTCGATCTCTGCTTCGTTCACACGAACTCAACTTCATGGAGAATCGTCGACGAGCACCACATTTTCGCTCCCATGGTTGTACTTTTTCTCCTGGGACAATTAGGAGGCTTGAACTTTGAATGATCCGAGTCATCAACATCGATCAAGGAGCTGTCAATCCCTCTATTTTTACTAATGTAACCTATCTAGGCATGGCAGAAATGGTGACCTACCTCCCATATCGTCTCCCTTCATCCGTTTCGCCGGCCGCTACGTCGACGAAGCATTTGGTCTCGCCGCCGGCTATAATTTCTTCGTCTTCGAAGCCATGCTGGTACCATTCGAGATCGTGGCATGCAATGTCATAATTCATTAGTGGAGTGACGCGGTACCAGTAGGTGGAGTCATTGCGATCATCATGGTACTATATGGGTAAGACATGCACATCGCAAGAACTGTTACCAGATCACCAAAGCCATCATTAACATATCTCACAGCTTTATCAACATATTTGCTGTCAGATGGTATGGCGAGTCCGAGTTCTGGCTTGCCCTTGGCAAAGTCGTTCTCATCGTTGGCCTCATAGCCTATACCTTCATCACCATGCTTGGTGGCAATCCAAAGCACGACCGCTTCGGCTTCCGCTACTGGCGTGATCCAGGCTCCTTCGCTCCGCTGTACAAAGCCAGAGCTCTCGGCCGCTGGCTCGGTTTTCTCCAGTGTCTAATTCAAGCCAGTTTCACGATTGCTGGACCAGACTATGTGTCGATGGCAGCCGGTGAGGCCGAGAATCCTAGAGTGGTTATGCCGAACGCCTACAACAAGGTCTTCGGACGACTGACCACCTTTTTCGTGCTCGGCAGTCTAGCGGTCGGCATCAATGTTCCCTACAATGATCCAGAACTGGCAAGCGCTTTCTCGAACAATAAGCCCGGAGCAGCAGCTAGCCCGTACGTGGTCGCCATGAACCGGCTTGGCATTACGGTACTGCCGGACATCGTAAACGCCTTAGTATTAACGGCGGCTTTCAGTGCCGGAAATAGCTATGTTTACTGTGCCAGCCGAAGTTTGTTCGGCTTAGCTTTAGAGGGAAAGGCACCGAGGGTCTTTACGAGATGCAACAGAAACGGTGTGCCCGTGCCCAAGAATGTATACTCCTATGCATTCCCTCAAGCTATTCTACCGTCTCTTCTAACAACTAAATCTACCCACACCCGAGCGACGTAGCATATATCGAAACGAGCCATCACTTTCAAACCAACTCTAAACATATTCTTTCCCATAATTAACCTCCCCAATGCCAACCGCATCGCAAGAAAAGCTACATCTCACATCAATATTCCACGTCAACCAGATAACGCCACTTTAGGTGGTTCTCCAGGCTTGTACGTCATGTTGTCATCCCTGTTGGGACGGACGAAGTCGAGAGCGAGGAGTCAATAAAGGGAGTTCCTCCCACTTCGTAACACCGACCTGTGGACGTTGCGCAGGAAGTCTCGGCTCGAATCCATTTCCTGCCATCTGTTGACCAAGAGCTCATACACCTTGTCGCTAGTGCGTGTCTGGTGCACGTCGATTATCTTGGCAAGCCTGAAATATCCCTATACCACGTTGTCTGATCCGTCATCCAGCCTAAACTCTTGTTGTAGGCGCTTCCATTCATCATCGTCCAAAGTTGGCTTCCATTTCGCCTCAGTATCCGCGATCAGTAGAAATATATTGAGGTGGGCAAAGCAATGCTGCGGTATCAATCCTCGAAAGGAGGTCTGGCCCCAGTATCCGTCGGAAGATACTTATCCTGTCCAGGTTAACAAGATGCTTCCACATGTGCCCTGTAGACCTACTTTGATAATGCAACTCCGGGTCCTGTGTTACCAGACGATGGGTCTCACTTGATCCAACGGGCGAGGGAATTCCCTTGGCTGATTTTACTATGAAGCATATGTTATGGTTACATCTTCAGCTTCATACGGATCACCTAGCCACACCTGAAGAAACTCGTAATGCTAGTACTACCTCAGCCCGGCGAGGACCGCGTCTATCTCTAGCTACATCTAGGCTTCGTCTAACTCAAAAGCTTCCAGACGGCAGACTAGGCATACATTCGAGATGTCACTACTCAGCCACTTCTTCAGGCATGGCAGGCACGACCCTGCCCCGCATCTGGAGCAATGAACTAATTTCTGATCGCTTTCTGTACAGAGAGGTCACCACTGCAGCTCCGGCACTGTTGCCACTCCTGAGGGAGCAGCCGCGGCCGGTTGGTCTGCAGCCAAGTCAGCTTAATGTAATGGCAGCGGAATGTTAGCAACTATGATACTTACGATTGAGTGTCGTAACCGTATGTCGTAAGTGAGGAGGTAGTGATCGTTGTATTGGAATTGTAGGTGATGGGGCTGCGGCCAAGTCAGCTTGATGTATTAGCAGCGGAATGTTAGCAACTATGATACTTACGATTAAGTGTCGTAACCGTATGTCGTAAGTGAGGAGGTAGTGATCGTTGTATTGGAATTGTAGGTGATGGGGCTGCGGCCAAGTCAGCTTGATGTAATGGCAGCGGAATGTTAGCAACTATGATACTTACGATGAAGTGTCGTAACTGTATGTCGTAAGTGAGGAGGTAGTGATCGTTGTATTGGAATTGTAGGTGACGGGGCTGGGGCCACCCCGGAGGGGGCAGCGGAAGGAGCTATCAACCCCGAGGGGACAGCGGAAGGAACTGCCACCCCCAATGGGGCAGCGGAAGGAGCTATCACCCCCGAGGGGACAGCGGAAGGAACTGCCACCCCCAATGGGGCAGCGGAAGGAGCTATCACCCCCGAGGGGACAGCGGAAGGAACTGCCACCCCCAATGGGGCAGCGGAAGGAGCTATCACCCCCGAGGGGACAGCGGAAGGAACTGCCACCCCCAATGGGGCAGCGGAAGGTGCTATCACGCCCGAGGAGGCAGTGGCTGCAAAGAGTGTGAGTTAGCTTTGATATGGATTTATTGACTACTAGAAGAGACCTTACCTGTTGCTTCCAGCAAACGCGTTCCATCTCTCGCCCAGTGATTGGGCCATCGGTGGTGGAGTGCGTTTCTCAGGTCTGAACTCCACGGTTCATTGTATCCCCTCCTGTAGTGGATCTGCTCTGCCCGCGACTGAACCATAGCTCTCTGACGCTGCCGGCTGCTTGCTGTATGATGGTTTGGCATCGTCAATGAAATTGGGGTGTTGCTGGATTGTCGGTGGGAACTTGGAAGCGATCACGGTTGGGACAAATAAGACTTGGTAAAAACTTGGCATTTACGAATTCACTTTAGGAATACATCACATCCGGGCACGCGGTGAGCAAAATAATTCGGACACCTTGGCAGGGATCTCAGCTAGAAGTGTCCGAATTATTTTGCTACCCGCGTGCCGGGGCACATCACCCATTTGCGCGAATCTTTTCAAGAGCCCCGTCCCAAAAATTTGCCGTATAAAACCGCAACGGAGCTGAGCTTAAACCTCGGGTCCCTCGCCAACCACGATTCCTTGGGATGGCTCTTGAATGATCCGGCTACTTCGACTTGCTCTTCTCCTTACGTCCCAGAGAAAGACAGACGACTAGGTAAATCACATCCAAAAGCGTGAAGGTTACAAAAAGAAAAGTCGAAAAAGGCTGTCCCACCCTTGCATGCGCCTCAGGATAGTGCCAGTACCTCCACTCGAACGCGAATACCGCCACGGTGGTCGCTGTTGCCCTCCAAAACCTGTGTTGCACAGTATCAGACGGGGAGGCTTGCTGAACGACAGGGAAAGGCAATAAACCACCTACCAGATGCCCAACGAATGCCCATCTGTGTGCCCCCTCTTGAGCAAATGCGCAATGGAGAGCGTGCTGATGACAAGCTCATCCCCATAAGCGAGGTAAAACGCAGCATCGTCCTTACCCATGGTCTCGATAATGGTCCAGAACATGACCATACACGCGAGGATACCCGTGGCCATGATCCAACGAAGATTCTTAGCCACCAGCGGGGAGGCCTTCCATATTCTATGTTCGGGCCGAACTTGATGACCGAGTACACGATACCCATATCGATGACGAGCCACGGGACGAAGCAGACCACCTGAGCGACCGAGCTGGGGATCACGACGCCGAAGATGAGTTCGAATGCGATGTTGGCGCATCTACCACACGCGGAGGGAGTCAATCAATCGAAGGGCAGACGCCGCGAAGCTGCGTGGCAATGGGAAGGTCTAAGAGGTGACACTCACACGTTCGCGATCGGCATGCCATAGAATAGGACTTATCGCGGAATGCTTGGCGCACGTACAAGACGTATGCGACTGTCCATCCGAACATGCAGTACAGAAGCGTCCAATCCTGTACGATCAGGTAGGACGCAGGTGGCTGGAGCACCCTGTCAGTAGGGCTTAGAGGCAGATGAAATTGCATCTTTTCATGAAGATGCAGAGAATATAATCTTGAATGGGAAAAGAGAAGGTTCGAATTCGAAAAACCTGCGGAAGGTTGGGGGCGTGTGAAACTACAACCTGCTGGGGCAGCCAATTTTTATGCTGGACAAGTAAGCCCACATCTGCCAAGATCCCCCATCCTCTTTAGAAGGCCATTCTCTCTCCGGCGAGCATTGTATGTAATCACCTGTTTCTTGCCGAGACTTGGGCCCTAATCCGTGGGTCTCGTTATTATAATCGATCCCGGCATGCGTTGTGAGGCGCATGGGAGCCACCATATGCCCAACTTTTCAAATCTGCGTCTTTACACACCATGCATTGTTTATCCTGTAAGTCGTGCATCGAGATGACGGAACGAAATCTTCGGGGTCGTGTGCTGTTAGCTATGCTAAATGAACGATTTCACGCATGTTTACTCGGGGAGAGCCACTTAAGTACCACACTATTAACTCGGTTCTCCAACCCTCTCCACTCGGGGAAAAATCAACTCGGGCTTTTCCCTTTTATTGGGGTGAGGTAACTTGACTGCCCCCTTTCCTGACTCAGCGGGTAAGCTGCAGGTGATCAAACCTCTCCTACCTAGCCAGTAGCTATCTGATCCCGAAGTCCACGAGCAAAAACACCTGCAGATGACTGCATGTCGAAGGACAGGCTGAACACTATAGAAACCGGCTATTGCATCCAAAGACTAATTAAGGAGTATATCGCAGTACTGATTCTATTAGAAGTGAGCTATCGTAAAAGGGAATTAATTCCCTAATCAAGGTATACAAAAGAGAGTATAACTGGCGTTGCCGGTTGTGCTGTGCTAGGCCGACCGGACCTGTGATGCCCAGAATAAAGGCGCAATTATTACTCTCTGGATAAACTATTCGAAACCATTAGTGATTAAAAAGAAGCCAATTAGTGTTGCCCGTATCTAGTGATATACCTCACGGTGTAAACCTTCAAGACATAACAGGTGAAACGGCACCCAGACCTAGGATAAATAGTTGGCAATCGGATCGGTTCACCAAAAGTAGTTCACAGTGATGTTGATGTTCGTGAATCTCAACCCCCATACGCGTATGCTTGATAGAGACCATGGCATGGGAGCGCACTGAGCAATGATGAGTTCAGGTAAGCCCAAGGACACCGTCGTCCAGACTGGACTCCTGCGAGCCACCAACGAGATACATAGACAAGAATATCATGCTAAATGCGATTGTACCTGACCAACAGCCGAGTCAAATACGCGCTTGGCCGTCTTGTCGTGCACCAGACCGATCCACATAAACGACATCAACAGATCCCGCATCTCACTCCAAGAATCAACCTTACATGTGCGCATTGTCTCGCGCAACAAAGGATTAAACCAGGCATCGTCGGAGCCATCGAACACCGAGACAGCACCAGTCATCAAAAGCCATAGGACCAGCTGCGGAGAGAGGTGTGAGGATGTCGCAGTCAGCGTGGCAAAGGAGCCCCTGAAAACAGAGGCGAGGAGGGAATAAGACACTCCTAGATGTTGCCACTGGAGGAAAACACTGCACGAGAAGCAGAGAAGGCCGAGGCAAATCGTCTCGTCGCTGGAGGAAACCTCGAAGTGCATGTCGAGAAGGCGATACATGACAGAGGCCATGGTGTCGAGAAAGGTTCCTACGGTTATGCGCTGTTTCGAATCGGCGGCGAAGTTGACGACTGAGCAGAAGTCCGACAGAACCATCCAAGCTGGGGCCAGCTCGGCGTCCATTTCAATGCCATGAGCGAAAGTGGCCGAGTCTGCGCGCCGAGAGCCTTTTGTGGCAGGATCAGGCTTCCTCGTCTCGAGGAACAAAGTCAAGGCAGGGTACGGCAAGGGGGGCTCAGATGATGAAGCGCTGTTGAAGAATATAGGCTTTGCGCCACTGTGCACTGCTATACCTAGATCACATCTGCTCATTCTTCAGCCTGTATCAGCCATGTTAGAAGCGACGAAGTTCCTACCTAAGTATCTCGACCAGAAGCTTTTCATTGTCTTTAAATGTACTCAGGCCTCCTCTGAGGTTGGCGATCTTGCGTATGCCCTCCATGTGATTCGTGGCAGACCTCAAGTCGCCCGTCCAGAACGCTTGGCCGGTAAAACACAGGACGACGGACACGGTATTGTTAGAAAGCCGGGCATGGTCATTGCCATATAAGAGCCTCTCGCGAAGCAGGCTTAGCGCTTTGTGATGGTGATGTAATGTGCGCTGACTTGGACGGGAAGATCTCCGAGGCAGGATCACATCGAAATAATACAGTGATGTGAAGATATTGGCGTGGAGATAGACGGGATCGACTGCTAAAGGCGCAATCCAGTTTTCGGCCCTCTTCTCAAAGAACATGCAAGTCTCCAAGGGGAAGAGGAGCTGCTTGGCGATGGAAGAGACTGGGTGCCGGGTATCAGTTATCAGTTGAGTGGTCTCGACTACTGTAAGATGAATGACATGGAACTACTACGTACTAGTAGGTACTCACACTGCAGAACAACGTCGACCGTAGCGGGCTGCACAGAGTCGGCAAAACATACTGCCGAAGCAACCGAGCCGAACTGGCGGGGAATCGTTGCCGGTGATCGGGGGGTGGGGTGGGTAGAAGATGATGAAGTCCGTGGTAGAGAAGACTCGGAAACAGGGGTGGGGTGGGTAGTAGAAGAAGATGAAGGCCGTGATAGAGAAGACCCATCACGGCCTCTAGTTCTATCGGGACTCGATGTGTCCGAGCAGCTGGATGACGATGATAAGACGTCTTGTCTGCCCCTTCGAGAGGGCCGTATCTTGCCCAGGTTCTTACCCTTCATAACATGGCTGCGGATGAGCTTACGATCCTCTGGATTAAACTTTTCCACACCGGTCTTCACCATGAAATGCAGTTCTGCCACGCGTTAGGTCCTTGGCTCGGGAATGAGAGTCCGCTCACCTGGTGGCTTGTTGGGGTAAGGCATGTATGTTGCCTTGTGATGCAATGCAGAGCTTCAAAAGGTTCAAATTCCGGAATAGGTATACAATGTCTGTGGAGACAGAGGGTGGGAGGGCCGTCGATTCTGGTCCACGTCTGATATCCTACTCCACCGCCTCCATGTCTCCACTCATATTGTTTGCCATTTTGGGCTTAGCGTTTGGCGGGCGGAGCACGGATGCAACGGCTATTCACTGTAGCTGGGGTAAAGTATCATTTGTTAATAGGATCTTCAAAGACAGGGAAGTTGATTGGTCAGCAAAGCAAAGACATGACTGTGGCTTCATGACTAACAATTAAACCCCCGGATACCGTAGTACTAGTAAATCTAGGACCCACCGATATTGTTTTCCGTTTATGGAATAGCCCATCTCCACGTCACGTACTTTCCGTTTTGGGCGGTTGTCTTCACTTCCTTCCTAGGCACACAATTCCAGTTTCTGCGCAGTTCATACCGAGAGGGAAGACTGACCTCAAAGCATATAACAATCAAGGGCCCACCCAATGTCTCACTTTCTACCTTTCACCTTTCACAGTTCACCTTTCGAACACATACCCCCACCCATTAACGTATCGATATCATCACCATGGTCGGCTCTAAGGATCTGGAGCCCTCGGATACTCCCTTCTTCCCCAATACGTTTTTTAGCAATCAGTTCATGGCTAGGGCGCAATGGCCTCCTCGAACCACCGACTTATCAGGCAAGACGGCCATCGTGACGGGAAGCAATGTCGGCCTGGGCTACGAGGCGGCGATGCAGCTCCTGGGCTTGAAACTATCACATTTGATCGTCGCGGTGCGTTCGCTCGAAAAGGGCGAGGCCGCTGCTGCTACAATGCGCAACCGATATCCCACTGCTCAGATTGAGGTGTGGCCATTGGACATGTGCTTGTACGAGTCAGTCCAGGCCTTTGCCAAGCAAGTCGCTACCAAGCTCAAGCGCATCGATATCGTTATCCTCAACGCTGGCCGCGCTCGGTTCACTTATGGCAAATGCGACAGTACGGGCCATGAAGAGAGCTTCCAGGTCAACTATCTTTCAACCATCTTGCTAACGGTCCTCCTCCTTCCGATTCTCAAAGCCAGAGGTCCACCAGGCCAGCCTGCCCATCTGACTATTTCGAGCGCCGCGCTGACCCTCGACACCAAGTTCGTCCAGAAGGACAAGAATCCTCTCTTCCCCGCACTGGATGACCCCGCCAACTTCGACCGCAGCGACAATTACAGAGTGACAAAGCTGTTAGGTCAGATGCTCCTCTGGAACCTCGTTGATTATGTGTCCGCCAACGACGTGATTATCAACCTCGCCGATCCTGCCTTTGTACGTGGCACCAATCTTGCCCGAGACCTCGCAGACGCCAAGGTAATAAATGCTCTGATCACCGTCTTTGGGCTCATCGCTGGACGGAGCCCGAAGGTCGGCGCTTCGTGCTACGTTGACGCTGTGGTGAACAAGGGCAAGGAGTCCCATGGCTGTTTCCTCATGAGTTGGAAGGTTCATCCGTAAGTCTACACCTCTTTATCCTCCTTTCATCCCAGGCCCTTTTCTGATGAGCTCCCCACAGATTCCCCTCCTACTTGTACACCCCGCAGGGTAAGGTAGTGATTCAGCGGGTCTGGGATGAGACGCTGGCCGAGTTTGATTTTGCCGGTGTTCGCAGTATTATAGAGTCTATGAAAGCCTAAGGGAGCATAGAATGGGGATACCACACTTTTCTTCTTCTTTTGTGGTTTTTACCAGGGAGGCAGAGTCGAGCTTGCGGTTGGGAGGATGGCTCATCTACGGTGTGTACAATAATGTTATGAACGCCGCCTCGGGCACGGGCCAGAAACATAAATGCAGACTGTACCTTCACTTGTCCAGGATGGGAACACGCATGGGCTTTTGGTGAGCGGATATCATGTGTGACAAAATGATAGGCTGAGGCGATCTCACCTCAGCAGTGCCGACAAGAGTCCTACCCGGGGGGTATCCTGTTGAAATGGCAAAAGTTGCCAGATGCTTGAATCAAGCTATTATGGTATTTGTAGTAGATTTCAACATATCCATCAGCTCTGTGAAAGTAGTCTTCGAATGCTCTCCCAACACTGTCCCAATATTTGCATGGCAGGATCAAGACAGCTTAAAGAAGTAAGGTAGAGATAAAGCGCAGCGGTTTGAGATAGACAAGGCTTCAAGCAAAGAATGGTCAAGGGTTTTAAATACTCTCTTAATACCTTATTCTAAGATAGGTTAATAAGAGGTTTTACTCTCGAGTCGGTTTTTATAATATAGTAGGTAGCTATACTATAGCTGAACCCCACTAATTCCTAGCGACCCTTACCTAGAATTTAGACATTTGTCCCCTACTTTAAGGGCGCTTGGGGGGGGGGGGGGGGGTGGGGGGTGAACCAAATCATGTATGCAGTATCTAGGCAGTATTTTACAAAACAGGTATTTTTACTACTAGATCCTCTGGGGGTACATACATATAGTATCCCAGTACAGATAGCTGTATTATACGATCTACCAAGACCTTTTTCTTACCAAAAATCTCGTGGGCAGGAAATCTCGCGTGGAGGAATTGGTACTTAAGTAGGCCGTATTTAAAACAGCGCTAATAATGCTACGCGATATGACTCCGTCTTCTTGAACAGCATGAATCGATGAGACCAGATCTTCTGCCTGGAACGGGGCTTCAGATCTGTCGTACGTATTCATCGTCGAGATGATGATGGATGCGTTTCCGACCGAGGATCGCAATCATTTGGAACAAAGTAGATTTCTCACACGCTCATAATTGAGGTAATCTCGTCACCCGCATAGATTGCATATCTCACATGTGTATTTGAGGTCGTGGTTCAACACAGAATTGAAGGTACTGGTAGCGGGGGATCCTTGCAAGCATCATTAGCAAAGTTATCCCGGTCACGCTCTGGAATCGTAGATGTTTGAAGGGCATGTGCCAGAGCAAAGGGCTTTCGAGGAACGGTCAAAGCTGTCTATGGCGTATCGACAATAGGTCACTTGGGTTACAGACGATCATCTGGCATCGTAGTCATATGGGAGATTATAAGTGAGGCTCAGGGTGCCCCAAGACGCACTAATGCTCCAGGAGGCCTGGCAAACCCTGGAGAGATAGTTGTCCGGAGATTATCGAGCGCTTGGTAGAGCGGTAGGTGTGGTGGCTCGCCACCATGCGGAGATCGAATGCTACTCGCATGCACATCGTGGGATGCTGGGTATAGGTCACCAATGCAGCTAACGCAATCACAGCTGAGCTACGAGGGTTCGGAGCAGCAGATTGCGACGTAGGATCGTGGCATCGACATAGATTACTGATGTATAGGGCCACTAAAGCGGCGCTCCCTTGGCAGATGATTATCTTGATGTTGTGTGTGGAGTGAACGTGTATGCTTTGAAGGCGAGTGGGACCCTGCGCAGGCTCGCTAGGGTCAAGGCTCATGACGCAGAGTCCTAGCCTTGTGAAAATGTGTTCACAGCTCTAGACTAGGTACGTCAGTCTGCCATGTAGACAATTGCCGTGTAAAAGTAGAGAGCTGCTGCACGAGGGCTGAAGAGAGCTCAGCTGTAATTGAAGACTAGAATAGTCGTTGAGGAAGTCTCCCAGCGAGGAAGGTAGCACGTGGCTTGGTTGCATCGGAGAATCATGACAGCTGGGCTTAGATATGATTGACCAGTAGGATTGGGAGCTGCGTGCGCCCTTGCAGCTGAGAACCAACGACCTGGGAACTCCGAAGACAACAAATTGAAGTCGAACATTCAGGACTCTAACCAGATGCAGTGCCTGCGCCGGGTTGTACTGCAGGTGGCTGCAACAGGAAGTTCTATCATGCGCAGATTGGTACCATATTTTCGTCAAAGAGGGGATCGAGTGCCTTCGAGGTATGAGGTTACAGACAGTCAGTTGGATGGACGAAAGAGCTCCTGCTTTAAGTAGAAAGCTTGGACCATGCGACCCACTTGTATCAACGAATCACGAGTCATAGCTTGTCAGCCTCGTATGGTGATAATCTCCGTGGTGGTAATTTGAGAGGGAGAGATAGCCTGTCGAGGCCTACTTTAATCTTCACTACTTCAAAGAGAAGATGATGGGAACGTCTAACGGTGCTGGCGCTAAATCTTGAAGATATACTTCGATTGGGGGCCCTTCTCGCGGGATCGAAGGGGAATCCGGTCCGGAGCATTGTCAAATTCGTCGCGGGTTATTCCCTCGCCAATGAATGCTCCTACATGAGTTACCAGATGTCGCGACAGCCCCGCAAGGTTTGATAGAGCTGCAGCTTTTCATGCAGGTTCTGCGCAACATGATGGGCTCACATACAGATGTATTTGGATATGCGACCAGTAGGTCGGGTAGCTTGTGCTATAGGCTCGCTTCGAGGTATGCTCTCCTTGGATACGATGGTACTACACCCCGATGAGCACACGGCCAAGATTCATAGGATCGCTGACCAATCAGCGTGTAGATATGGAGAAATCGCACTCCTCCATTTGCTTGCCAGTCACATAGAGGATGCTAGAGTTCCGACAACATGCGAGGCGTATCGAGGCGTATTTGTGTGCTTCGACAACTGGGGTGTCGATCTGCATAATCATGATCGGCCTCAGGCCGAATGTTTGCTCGTATGGGGAAGATCGAGTGCACAAGAACTCGCTCCAACCTGAATTTGCATCCTCCTCCACCCGGGGTAGATTGTCAACTAAGCGCGGCCAGGATTTCTGTAACGACGCGTGCAATGTTCTTCTGCCGCTGCAAAAGTGAGCAAAGTTTCCCCGGCCACGAGTTCAAGTACAGGGAGGACGACATAGGCCCTGCTCCTTTGCGTGTTTCATCTGTTGATACAAAGACGAGGATGTGGCTCCTTTTGCAAATCTACCGCAGGTTCTTTCCGTCCCTCTCCTCGGTCGATTTGCACCACCTCAGACTTAGTCCTCCCTTGTCTACCTTGACCACGGATCCTCACCACCAGTATCTAGATCATGGCGTGAGTCCCCAGTCGCTCTTAGTCTCATAGTATGTCCCTGTCGCTTACAATGTGTCATTGGCAGCGGATCGAACCGCGAAACGGACGATGGATGCTCAATCAGCAGCTCCAGCAAGCAAGGAAACGAGGCAGATGGTAACACCCCGGCTGTCGACCGCTACGTTGGCGAAAAAGATGCATGGCAAAAGTTTATAGCCACTGGAGAGAAGTCCGATAGGATTGAATCGGTTGATCGGGAGTCCAAGAAGTGGGAAGACAGACTGGAGAAGATCCCTCCCAAGAAGTCCTAGAGCCATGATAGGTAGTAATGAAGATGATCTAGCATGTTGATGAAGCTAAGTCTCTGTTGACAGGAATCGTCATGTTGTTGGTCAATAGCGTACTCCCAGCCGACGAGGCTCTGCCCGTGCAGATACGGACTTCTATATATATATAGTGATTGTTCCGTCATGAGAACGTCTTTGGGGTATGTCATCGTCCACGTATCCACTTTCTTGCGGATAGCTAATGGTCTTCAGGAGACGCCTCGGATGCTGTATCGTCGACCCTGACGATTAGTCACCGCATACTCCACTACTTCATTGTTAGGCCAGTACAGATTGCCTCCTCCGAGCTTAGGATTGCCTTATACCTCTGCAACAGCGCAGCCAACAAGCTTAACACCGTCTGCTGGCAGATGTGAAGCACTGGAACGCTTGAGCAATACGTCAAAAGGCGAGGGAACCTCGGGTTCAAATCTGTCGAGGGCTGTGCTATGAGTTGAACTCAAGTCTTTGGTTTCTCGGCGTTTGCGAAGGTATCATTGTAGCCGGGGTGCTCTGTAATTGAAGAGTGCGCAGTAAGGCACGTGTGACTATGCAGTCCGACGTCGTTCGCCTGTGATAAACTATGTCCCAAATGACCTGAACTAATTGGCTATTCACGGAAAGCTTGGTCTCCGTATCATGAGCTTCACAGCGTCATATTAGGGAACTCGTTGCGAGGTGACACGTGCTAATCGTCACTACCTTCTCTACGGTCATGATAGGCTAAGACTGTGACTTTGTGCTGCAGCGCGGAGCATGGACTTCCTTCTGCCACCCTTAAAGTTCGTTCGCACTGCCGAGAATGCCGTTCGAAGGGACGCATGCATATCGAACACAGCACATTTGCAAAGCCCACTTCCCAGAACCTCTAGTCATCGATGTTCTCGAAGCGCACAGCTTTTCATGCGAGGATGCTCTGGCCGTAAGTTCACTGTCTGGGCGCAGCCAACAAAAGATTTCGTCAAGAACTGCTGTCCAAGCTTTTGACTAGCGACGTGGCCTGATCGTGCAGGAATTCGTCAACGTCGCCAAGCCGCAGCACAACCTGTGCCGACGGCACAAAGGTGTTTGATGGCTATTTCAGATATCTCTGACAACATTGAAGGCTAGGTAATTTACGCAAAGTGATCCGCCAACAGATAATCCGACGCTTTTCTCATCGACCGTTGATGGTGAATTTGCTAACATGAATTGATTTGAATGATAAGATCCTTCATGCATGCGGCCACACGGTGGTGTTTGACTAGGAATAGTCGAGGCTGGGGTGATGCTTATTCTGATACCGCGAGGTGAGCGACCGACATTGTACGGCTGCTATTCACCAGGGAATTTGCTGATTTGAAAATAGCATCAGGTATTGATTCGACCAAATGAAGAACTAGGAGCGATTCGGTTAAAGTGGAAGGAACCTGGGCAATCTGTGTTCCCAGGTAGCCTAAGTCGGGCCCTCGGGAATCAGGTGATAGGTTTTGAGATGCACGATTGTGCCACAGACATCCACTTTTCCGATTCCCCGTAGCCGCCATGGTAAATCGCAAACTTTTCAGAAGATTGGGTTGCACAGGGCAGTGATTTCAACGATTTGGGCGAAGGCAATTAGCTCCGACAACAAACTAACTTTAGCAACAAAGTTTCGTCCAGCACGAAACGAAAATTGTAGCAGTTTGCAAATGTCGGCGAAATGGCTTCAGCCTAGTTAAAGACGTTACTAATTTGTGAGATATAAATACCTTACTTAGTGTGCCTGACCGTCCATATGCGACCCATGACGGTCAGATTCTCCGACCTCACCACGCCTTTGCCTCCCTGATTTTGAGTGCTCAACGATCGATGTCTGGACGAGGCTGATTCCCTTGTCTTCGTACCAATATTTGGTTCCGAGGCTGCTGCCTGACCTCTTACAGAATCTTCAAGGCATTTTAGCAACAGCTTCCGATCACACAATGCAAAGCCAGGAGCGTCGAGAGGCCATGACTCGGCAAGGTGGCTGATGCCTTCACGACCACCCTTGCTCCAAATTCTTAGTGACATCTAGAAAAGGCGTATGCCGATCTTATCGACCTAACCTGGTCTGCGGGACTTCTTCCGAATGAATTTTTCGCCGTTTAAGATCCTTATATGCACGCTGCCACGTGGCAGATCATGTTTAATGTTGAAATGAGCCACCCCGATGCTGTAGGGCACGATCAATCGGAACAGCTCAAATTGGCACGCAGGCCGTGAACATTGCATTGACATGGTTGTATCGACTGTAAGTCGCATTCAATTATTGGTGAAACATTCCGGATTGTCGATGAAATGAGCCTTGCGAGGGAAGAGCTACTTCGATACTGCAGCCTTTCCATGCCATCATCATTGATTGCAGGCATATTCTAATTGCCCACCACCACCATAAAGTCCGAATGAGGCGAATGCCGAGATGAGGGGCCACCGGTACAGTAGTATAAAGGAGAGAGTCGCTGCTCCTTGTATCCTTTCTCCGGGCATCAAGACTTCCTTTCTCTCTCTCCTACTCACTGCTCCAATTCCTTGTTACACATTCGTCATATATTGATCGTGTCATAGCACACACGTTTGCCAGATACTCTGAGGAGACCGCATTCGCTCTTGGATACAATGCCGTGAGCCTGCCCTCGTATTCGATACCTCGCATCTAGGGAAACTTTGCTTACAGATATTGTGTACTAGGGCCAGATCTCCCGAAGACAATCAATCCCAGAGGGAACGCGAGAGCGGTCGATACCAAAGCGGTCAGTATCATGGTGGCCAATACCAGGGTGGCAGTTACTGGAGCGATGATCGAAGTTCCGGATACGGCGGATACCCCAGTGGTGGTTATGCTGGTGTTAGACACCAACACGGCCAGAACCAGACATCATCCGGTCCAGGCACTCCTCCTCCGTCACCTGGAACCCTGGCAGCTATCCGCAGTTCAGACCAGCGCAACACCGCAGCATTGGCACAGCAGCAAGCTGGCTTGAGCCAGATTCAAGCCCGAGTAGGACAATACCTTGGCTACGTCACATCCAACCTGGAACCACAAGATCGCGGAACTGCCCCAAGCAGCTCATACAGATACCCGACGACAATAAGCGAATCTTTCGATCAACAAGAGCGCAGGCAGGAGCGTCAGACATCAAGCAGCACTTCAAGAAATAATGCTGGCGGCGCGGATTCACAAGAACGCACGCATGAACGCGGTGCCGTTGGTAGATCTTCCCGGAACGCGCACGCCAGCTCCGGCACCCGAGAGCACAGGGGAAACCCCAACAGTCATGGTAGATATGAGTAAAGGCCAGTTATCTTTAGCCTAGTTGTAGGGATCCACACCTGCATCCTGGCATTTGGGGGCCTTGCTGATGAGATGTTGGGCAACGGGAACCGTCAAGCTAACGACTTTGGTTTATATCGTGGTTTATTTATGGATTTGATTGGTTTCCACATGGCGTGCCTGTAGATCGTCTGTCACTGAGCCTTTGTGTTGGATCAGGCGTTTTCCCCCATTTTGATTTTCCACTTCCTTTCTCTAGGAGCATTCCCCCACATATGGGATTTTACATCAGCCGAGCTCGAAAGCGGCTAGCGGCAAGGATCTTGTTTTCCGAAGATCAAGCAAACGTTCCCAAGCATGATACTTTTCATGGAGCAGGCCAATCTTGTGGTCTATTTTAAAATAGCTCCGTATTCAAAGACACCTGTCGTTACCCTGTAATGCTATCGTTTCCATATGCCTATTAAGCTTTGTCCCGGCAAGCAGTTTTTCCTGCTGAGAAATGTTGTAATTGACAGGATTGTCCCATGGCTCTGTAAGGATGCTTGGTAAATGATGACGACTTTGTGCCCCAGAAGCGGTCGTTTCTGCTCAGCCACCTAACTTGGTAGCGCCTTGCAGAAATCTCACATAGCGCTGTCATTTACTAGGCTTGACTTTTGACTTCAAGATCCATCGGGACTACTGTCGTGTGCAGCCGTCCTTGAAACTTGGGTTCGGTCCTATTCAATGCCGTGCGAAAAGCTTTGGGGAACCATTGATTCAATTCTGCTTCATCTTCTTGATTCATGATGCTGATCAAGGCTTTCGCTGAATCGAAGCATAGCACCATGCCCAGGCCCTGAAAGGATGCAGAAATGTATAGATTGTCCTGACCCGGCACTTGCCCAACAATAGGAAAGCCGTCGGAAGAGTATCCCATGATGCCTGTCCATGCATTACGCACTCGACCCTCAGGGCTGTCCTCACCCCAATTAGATCCGAAACGGATCTTTGCACTATTTTCCAAATAGTCAAGTATGGTTGGGTCTATCGTTGTGTCATCTGTAGTACCAAACTCGCGGAAACCTTTGTCTTTCGTCATGGTGGAACCACCGCCAATCATGATGTCCCCAGCGAACCTCGTGCCTTGTGGACGCGAGATCATATAGTCATAACCATCATCGTAGATGAATGAATATGTAGTTTTAAGACCATGTTTTGGCAGTCCCAACCCCGGTCTCAGTGCCGTCATGTGTCCTCTGAGTGGTATTATGATACCCTGAAGCGCAGGGCACAAATTTGCTGTGTAACCGTTCGTCGCCAGCAGTACCTGATTTGCTGTGACGTCTCCTCGTGATGTTTGAACGATCCAACCTTGCTGTCCATCCTCACGCTTGATGAGCTTCCTAGCAGCAGTCTCTGTTTGCAAGTTCATGCCCAGCTTGATGGCCAGCTCTAACAGCCCAATCACGAATTTATAAGGCCATAGGCTTCCAGCTTCGTAGGATACAGCGCCGTAAGATCCTTCAACCAAAAACTTCTTCTTGGTGTCTTCGGCGTCCCAAAAGTCATATCGTGCAGCAGGATCCTTCTGCCCAAGTACGCGCTTGATTTCTCGAACGGCTTTCTTTGCCTTTTTCATTTGGCCTCGGTCATAGAAAACGTCCACGGTATCTCCTTGCCAGCTATCACACTCGATCTTATGCGCTCTCGCAAATGCATGAACAGCTCTCATACAATTGGTTTTGAACCTGACTATTTTGGCGGCCTCCTCTTCACCAAGAGTTCTCATGTTGTCTAGAAACTCACGGTAGCCTGCGTGTTTCGTATGCCCTCCATTCCTGCCTGTTGCACCTGAACAAACCGTCCGCGCTTCGAGCAGAAGGACCGAGGGTTTGATAGGTTGGCTGAGAACATTGTAGGCGAGGCTGGCGCCCGTGATTCCAGAGCCAATGATGAGGACATCTATACATTTAGGCACCTCCGGCGTGGTTCGATGATAGGCTAGACGTGAGGGCGTTCTTTGCCAGTAGGAGATCGTGGGGTTTGGCGGAGGTAGCCCGGGAGGAATCGAGGCTCTCTCTTCCATCGTTGTGATTTTCTAGAGATTGTTAAATAGACAGTACGTTGCAAATTGACCGCCTGCGCCATTGCCGCAATGTACGGATGTTGCTGCATTATAGAGAGTTTGAAGCTGGTGGGCTCACTTAGCTACCCCTCTCGACCGCAAGGCTAAAAGAAGGCCGACCTCGCCTGCAACCACATGCAGAATGCCGATAAGGATGGCATTTCGCGAGTGATTGGAAGACGGTGGTGAAACCTTCCTATAGTGGACTAGCTTGTTCCTAGACCCCGAGCTACACAATTTTGCCTTCGATTTTCCACACATTCTCTTTCTTCATTTGAACGATTGCGGACCATCTACTCTCACTTCACTCACCCCATCCACGCACCTCATCCTGCATGATGTGGGTCTCTACGAGTCAAGGCTGTGTTTGGGTTTGTCAATGAATGGAACACAAACCCTAAACCTTCAGAGCGAAGCGTCTGAGCTAAAGCATCTGTATACAACAGGTACCTTTCCTTTGCCATCTCCAACTCCAGCTCCCCGTGTTCGTACATTGCTACGCCTGTATTTGCCCTCTCGACTTCACCAGTTGCGCCCTTCGGCCCATGGCTATCTAGGAAGAGGCCCGTCGCTGAGCGTTTATTCCTCCGCGCCTTCCTTGTCTTTCTTGCCCTTCTTCTTGGTACTACTCATCGCTTGGCCCTCCTTCTTTTGGTGGACGATCAGCCGAGTCCATGACTCTTCCTTGTCCCATTCGAAGCCTGCAAGGACAGGTAGTTCTAGCTCGTCATCCGCCTAAGCAACGCCGTGTGTTAGCTTGGCGTCTCGACCATTGAACCGAGCCGTGAGCGAGTATGGGAAGGGATAACATATCATGCAGCCTGAGCACTGTGATGGGGTATCGACTGCTCCTATACTGCAAAATGTCTCATCTTCTGCCGCAAACGATATCGGCAGTGAAAAAAACTTTCATCACACTGAGCACCAAGAAATACTGTCATACCTTCTTCTTGAACTGTTTATGGATAGCATCCAGTGCATCCTTGATGGTTACACCCTTCATGTTCCGTGCAGTGACCTCAAGCCCAAGTGGGAAGTGCAGGTCGATCTTCTTGACTGGAGGCTCTGTGAGCATCTTCTTGAGCACAGCCGGCTCATCCAGTGTCGCTGGTGACTTATTGAGTCGCCTTGGGAGTGGGTCAGCATGGCTTATTGCTCGTGATACTACAGCACAATGATTGCTTGAAATAATGGTCAGGCCGTCGACAGCAGGTTCTGTTCTGCTTACCAGTTCAGCTTCTGTGTTTCCGGTGCTATCCGCAGCTCCTTCCCTTCCTTTTCTATACAATTGTCAGCTTACGTTTGCTACGTCATATGGCACCAAGCATTTTCTATTGTCAAAATCAGCTCGCTCTCACGAACGTACCTAAGTCATTGATGTTGTACACTCCAGCTGCGCTCGAGCTTGCTCTCCGATGTCCTTTCACCATTCCTTTGTCATCCGGAGGAGATGACGACAGACCAGAGATGGCCGAGTCGACCTTGGTGAGGGGTTCTACTGTATCGGCAGACATGATGGCTGTCAGTCGAGGGATGCGAGCTCGACAATGAAAGCTCTGGGTTTCGATTGATGGAAGCTTGGAAGGTTTAGGTCTGTATAACTTGACCAATTTGAGATGAATTGATTCAGGAACGAGAGCTGTGGTGAGTCTGAGGTAGGAGTTGTACAGCTGTGCGGGGTTCTCATGTGATCCAGAAAGACGGCGCTAGTGACCCCACATTTGACTTTCTGGAGAGGCACGCGATATTCAACGGCTGTACCAATCAATCACCAGCATCAAACGCTTGAGGCTCAAACCTCAAGAACTGGTCCTGTTGTCTCATGGCCTTGCAACAGAGTGCTTGTAGTGTGACTTTGATCGAGTCGATCTTTGGGAAGCAAGGATGAACAACTCGGGGGGAAAATACGGTTGTCATCTCTCCATGGACAACCTTGCTCACTACCATCAATCACGGAACAGTCTCCTATCATTCCTACGCTAATGATGGTTTCCCTTGCAAAAGAGCTAGCTTTCATATCATGTCTACACTCATATCATTCACCGCGCCTCGATACACAAAGCCCTCGAGCTTCTACGCTGTCACTCTTTCCTTACCAAATCCCAACCCTCCTCAACATCACCCCACCATCACCATCACCACCACAACCCTATCCCCGGCCCCAACCCCAGCCCCCTACCCCTACCCATGCACATCCCTCCCATTCCTCAACCCCGTCACCCCACTGCAATTCCGACAGTCCTTGCAATCGGTACAATTCGTGCAATCCCTACAGTCCTTGCAATCCGTACAATCCTTGCAATCACGACAATCGTAGCAGTTCACGCAGTTGATGCAGTTTCGGTTGTTGTCGCCACTGGTGTTGGAGCAGTCGCGGTTGTTTCCGCTGGTGCTGGTTGGGTCTGCGTTGGCGTTGGAGGTGTTAGAGGTGGTAGTGGTGGTGGTGAGTGTGTTTATGGGATCAGTATAGGGAGGTGGTTGGTCGGTTTCGGTCATCGTTGGGGAAGGTGTGAACTTGTTGGGCGGGAATCTTTTGTGGGAGTGGCACTGGTTGTATATTTCTGTTGCTCGCAACGTGGACTGATTTGATGATTTTTTTGCAGAGAAGAGGAACGATGAACGCTCTGGGATTAAGCTTGATTGCTAGTCAACATGAACGTTTCGACCGTATACGTGAAAATCAGGAGGAGTGGGGCTCCTCATTCAACAAGATCCCTTATCAGACCCCACCAAGTGTATTGGCGCCGCAGCTGGGTTTGAAATCGCCGATCGTCGATGCTGCTGCAACAAGCTGATTCAATGATATCTTTGCGGATCATAAGCTGTTCGATGTCTAGGTAGCTAGAATGACGTTGAGTACGTTGAGATGCCAGGACTTGACGTTAAACTCGACTACCTTGGAGAAGGTGGTACCACAACCCTAAGATTAGACATGGAACAGAGGCTTCTCTGATAGAACAATCATCCTTTGAAAACATGCTCGTTATGTGAAGAATCTGCGTGGCTACCGCTCAATCACTCTCTTAGTCGTCCGTAGATATCAAGAGCTTGATACCAATGGCCAGGGTCGGACGAAACTTGATATGGGAACTGGCCAACACGTGTTCAGCTTGAGCCCTTTGCGTTTGAAAGGTACTCAGTGCTGGAAAGCCTTGATCATGAGGCGATATTTGGTAACAATGAAGAGACCGCCTCACACGCTGTGATTGTAACATGTCGAGCTCCTGCGCGATAAATATTCGCAATAAGGTCCCTTCAGAATTTCCCGCCCGACTTCATGATCTTATCGATATGCTCCCGGCTGTTCTTGTGCGTCGTCTCCAGATAGTGTAATTTCTTATTAAGATTCGAAATATCCGACTTCAGCTCCGCCGTCTCAGAAGAAAGGCGTTTCTGCACTTCGTCCATTGGACTGAACACGAACCTACATCGCAATCATCAAATACGCTTCTTCTACCCGCATGAATGAAGGGCTTACATCTTCCCCACACCCCGATAGACCTTTGTATCCTTGTCCAACCCCTTGACTTCAGAGGACGTAAGCTCTAGCATCCGGACATCTCGCTGTTTCCCTGCTACCGTCGTCTTGACGATGTTTATATCACGCTGAGCGGTGATGGCTTGTGATTCTATCTCTTGCGCGAGCTAGATGGTTAATTAGAAATAGTATGCAACTGATAGAGGCAATACTTGAACTGACCCGTTGCAGAGCTTCGTTTGGGATCGACATGATAGGCCTTATCTAGAAATCTCACACAAACACTCAATCTGGGTCAGGATGACATTGTACTTAAGCACATGGGCAAGAGTTCAAGTGTTTGAGCGTAAAGTCAGATGGTTCCTAAGAACTCAAGGATCCTCGGATAGGGCTTGGCAGAACGTTAGCATACATTTGGTTATCGATAAGACTAGGCTCTATACCTATCTAGGCATAGACTCTCAGCGTCACCCCCATAACAGACACGGTATTCAAGATATCAAGCGGGCACGCGAATATCAATGGTATCACGCCCCAATTCAACGGTATATACGCCAACAACGTTTTCATCTACCAAGTCAGAAGCCAGGAAAGCCGAACCAGTCTATTCTATTCCTAAATAGTACTACATATTCTAAGTAGGCAGCCGAACAGCAACCCGGATCGAAGCCCTCTACACAACCTCCCCACTCAACGCACACCCATCACCTCACCCCGCCAAACCCATGACCACCACCTCCACCCCCCCACCCTTCCCCTACCCCAAAATCCACACCTTCCCCCCCTTCTACACCCTCCAACCAAACCTCACAACCCGCACCTCCCAACTCCGCAAATGGTCCCGCCTCATCCAACGCCACGCCCGCCACCACCACCTCTACAAACTCTCCCTCGCCACCGCCCTCGAAAGCCCCCTCTTCAAAAACACGTCTCTGCGCAAACGTCTCTCAGCGCACGACGCGCGCGAGATCGTGGAGTGGATGACGAGCGAAGAGGGGGGGCGGAGGGCGGAATGGGTTGGTGGGTCCGAGGGGAAGGGGGGCGGTACGTTTTGGGTGTTTTGGAAGAGGCCGGAGGAGTGGGCGGATGTGGTTGCGGAGTGGGTGGAGGCGACGGGGCAGAAGAACACGGTGCTGACGTTGTATGAGCTCGTGAGTGGGGAGATGAGTGTTGGGCAGGATTTTCATGGGATGGATGCGGAGTTGTTGCGGAGGAGTTTGAATGTGCTGGTGAAGAGGGGCAAGGCGCAGGTGTTTGGGAGTGAGGATCAGCAGGGTGTCAAGTTCTTCTGATACTGGGATTGGATGTGCAGAGATTCGTTGCGTAATTCGACTCTGGAGAGAGGGAAGAAGATGGTGCTGATGTCGTTATTTTCGAACCCTAGCTACAATGGTCTCATCAATATGGAAGCTAACCCACCTGCGGAACGCCTCGCTCGATGCAGGATTACACGCCAAAAAACTCAAGGCGGTGGAGTTCCAATGTCCTTCTCGGTCAAAGCGTAAAAGTCTTGCCAATGATGCTGCTGTGACAGGGCCGTATTGAGCAACCAGTCATTTCTGACAACACGAGGGTTCTTGCCCGCCGCTTCCACCATCTGCTTGAATTTTGGCCACAACTTCGCCTCCTCATGAGTCTGGCCACTGATAAGGTACGCGAAATCGGGTCGACTAGATTCGGATTCTTCGGTGTCTTCGTCCACACCAGTACGAAGACTGGTAGCCGCACGAGCACGGTACATCAGACATTTCCCGCCATTCACTTCAATGATGGATTTGTATGTCTCAAACCCCCCGCGGACGGCTTCAGTGACATAGATGGAATAGCCTCGTAAAAGACGGCCTTTGTTTTCCTTTGCCCTTAGCAAGGCATCGGAGAGTTTGTATCCACTCTTTGTTTCAGATTCTTCATCTTCTAAGAGGTAGTCTTCCGGGTCGAGGGGACCTCCATTCGCAAGACAGTCGTCGATAAATTGGTCGGAGATGACGACAGGACCGTGTGCAAGAGCACAAACAAATTTTTGCGTACGTACGATCCTTGGAGAAGCAAGATGCGTGCAGCTTGTGAAGTCCTGGGTTATCAGAATACCCATCTCTCGAAGCCGTGTCTATATCTTGTCAGATATTATCGGTAGATCAGATCAAGCATGGACTCACTCGCTCTTCGCCCTCTTTCTTTGCGGCGCCTACCCATCTCTTGATCCCGGTAAGAGCCAGACGCATAGTTACAGGAGCTAGAACTTTTGAGTTTTTGGCTCTCTTGGCTCCCCTAGCCTCATCCACCCCTGTGTCGGTATCGTCGTCTACAGAGATAGTACGCTTCCTGTTGTCTTCCGAAGCTTTGTCTTCACTTGATTTCCGGTCTTTCCCATGAATTACCCCACCTACTCGTTTCGTCTCCTTTTCGAAGAGCGCAATATCGGGAGCAAGCTCGTGCAACTTCGCAACTGCCTTGTCTTTGGCACTACGACTGCCCGTGGTGGATGGGGTCTCATTCTCTTTACCCTGACCTACGAATCGAGATGGTGCAGGCGTTCGGAAAGCGCCATCAGTATGCCCTCTGTTCTCTTTTGAGGCCTTGGGAGTGGCATCATTAGGCTGGGAAGTATTATTCGGAATCTCTGAACCCCTTGCAGAAACCGAAGTGCGAGCACTACCGGCTTTCTTCGACTTAGAAGGTGCAACGTTCTGGTCTCGAGTGGACATTGGTTTTGAGATAGTCTCACCCTCGGCCGTCTCATCGACGTCCGAGCCTTGGGGGAAGAACACACGCTCGACTGATTGTTTGTCGATCGGTGTCTGACCGACTACCTCGCCTAAGTTGGTACGTGATGGGAAATGGGAATAGCGCGGATTGGAGACGGTTTGGATCGACCATTTGGCGTAGCTTTCTTCAAGCCATAGATGGTTGATGGTGTGAATATTCCATTCTTTTGCGGCGTCACACTTTTCGCTGACCATATGGGCTGTGATTAAATGAGTATTGTCTTCCTTCATGGTTTTAGTGAACTCTCCACCAGCGGCTTTGGCAAGGTTCTCCAAGTATACACGGGCTTCACCATTGTAATTCGAAAGACTTATACGAAAGCGATTGAAGCCAGGAAGTCCGTGACGGGCTATGGGATAATGCAGCAAACGGCGGAGCGGCGAGGTCCAATCATTGTGCGTGATGAGGTGATAGAGCCACGCCAGATTCCCTACATCCTTTCCCGCTCTCGAAGCAATGCGGTAATTGAGGTTCTCGCGGTAGTGGCAAATGAAGATATCCGCCCTATGCACTGCACCCGTCACACTACCTCCTCCACTAATGATCAAATCTTCAATAGTCTCCAGAAGCCGACTACCAAGTTCTAGATCGTTGGAAAGCATGATCTTTTTGCTCCGAAAGACTGTAAGCTCGCGACGGCTGGCGCTGGGTGAACTAGAGGGGGTAGGAAGGCGATCTGGTTTGGGCGAGGATGCACCGAACAGGTCTGATCTGCTTGCCTCAGGGATACGGTCTGCTGGTCGTTTTCGAAGGATTTCAGGATCGGGTAGGCAATACGGGCCCTCATCAATTCGCTTGCCCAACTTCAAACAGTCGTCAAACCTGGTCATATGTTAGTCGATTGTCTGATATCTTATCAAATATTCTCCTTACCAGTGAGGCAGCAGAATCTTGCATTTGAGGTTTTTGCTCAGCGCTGTTTGACACTTGTCCGAGTCCATGGTCAGAGCCACGATGTGAGTAACCATCTTCGATACGGAAGTAGAATATAGCCCGCCCATAGCAAGAACGCCCCCAATGATAGCATCAGAATCGCCGCTGGGTAGGTCGGCACAGCAGACGATGAGACCAGAGAAGAATAGCCTTGGATCGGGGCTGTATTGCCTGGGGTTGGCCAGCCGACCCTTCGCGATCGAGGCGCTCACCCAGTCAGGCTTGACCACAGACTTGAGCGAATCGCCTGCAGCATCGTAGCCCGGGAAGTCGATGGTCGTGGAAATGACATGAGTAACATCCTCCAAAGGTATCTTTTCTCCCGAAGACACCCGCGGTACTTCCTGCGCGCCATTCTGTTTGAGGACTTTCGCGAGCTTTGAGTAGAAAGTCAGTATTGAATTCATTGGGGACACGTCGAAAGCTTACGGCTTCTGCTTGGTCCAATCCAATGGCGTCGGTGAGCACAATGTAGTATTGAACTTGTGCAAAGAGTGCTTTGCTCTCAGAGGCAGCGTCGATATCCATAGCTGCCATATCAGCGCTTATAGCCTGGATCTCTTCCTGATAACCACTGCTTTGCGCGACGGGTCTTGGTTTTAAATGTTGCTTGGAACTCGGGTTCCGCGAACGCGCTTATTGTCTAGCCGGTAAATGCCTAATCACGTGACCGAAGTCGACCAAGGAGCAAGGATACTTTAAGGTACCTGAAACCTTATCCCGAGTAGATAGTACATAAGCATGCTAATAAACCCATAGACTTATAAATACGCAGTTAACGTCATTATTCCTAAAAGACTACATAATAGAACTAGAAGAGAGAAGTAGCTCCAGTCGAAGATCTTCACCTTCCTCGATCCCCCTCAACAGCAAATCACGGGAATTGAAGGCCGTCCGCAGCATCTTTCACAAGCTCTAGAAACCCACTCCCAATAATTTTTTAAATCTCGGACGAGGTCGCACTTAATAACACGACGCCGGCATCATCAGTCTACTCCGATCGTTTACCATCAATCGACCCGAGTCCCCTCAACCAGTCCGACCCGCAGCCTATCATTCCCTCCTCATAGCACGAGATAGTACCAAGTTCGCAATCAAAGAGCTACGTTTCTTATCCGAAAGCTTTGCGGAATATTACTCGTTACTCGCAGAAAGTCCGCGGCAGGCGTTTCAAATCACCAACACTCCCACAGAATTTCGTAAAGGCGGCCGGTTGAGAGCAGCAGGAGCACCTGCTCTGTTCTCAACAGGATCACGATGAATGCATGCTGACGTAGGCTTTCTCTTTCCAGGCCAGCTGGCGTAGTACTATTGCAGCCGCTGGATCACTCCGGATTTAAGTAATGACGAAACCATGCTTCGGTCATCTCTGTGAGCGTTTTGTGCGTTGCTCCAGCCTTAGCCTATGTAACGTTTCCATTGTGTTTTATAATGACATCGAAAGCTATGCATATTCCTTTATACTAAACCCTTACCTATCCTTCAAGACTAAAATTCCGGTTTCCCTACCGCTCTGTTTAAGATCGCGATTTTTCATACTAAGCTGTCTTCTAGTCTGAAAGTCGCCCGTCGTGGTGGATGAGTATTAACAGTGAATGAGCAGTCCCTCGGCAATGACCAGAACAGTCATACTCTGCATTGACGTTGTGGGAATACTCCGATGTGGGCTCGACAGAGAGTTGACATTGTTAGTTTTGGCGAAACCTATATGCCTCAACTTGGCGTCGAGCTAGATTTTTTGGCTATATTTCTGTCTTGCCCAGTGCAAACAATGTCCGTGAGTATGACAGTCGATAATCCCGCATTACTGCCAGGTGGGCGATCATCGCGCGATGCGGATGATTGTTCACTGTACGGCTCCATGAGGTTTCTGGAAAGATGATATGCAGATCATGATTGGCTCTGAACAACGATTCTTTTTCGAAGAAATAGCAGCGTTAAGAAAGTCTTCATTAAAGCCAGACATGTAACGAGTATCTTGACATTCGTTAGATCGATATTGTGATATCTTCTGGTTGTTTCGAGTCCAAGTCCTGCCCTGCAACGCTTGTTGATCATCCTCTCCATGCATGAACACTCGAATAGACTTGTAATATTCCATTTCGTGCTGTACACTACTCCCAGCTTCTTGACGTCTTTCAATCCGCGACTGAGCAATCCTCCCCTGCAGCCTTATCCGCCTAGAAGACCACAGCTAAGAGCGTTGCAATACACATGACAAATCCGGTGCTAAATAAATATTTGAAGGTCGGTTTGCTCGTTGCACCGCCATTAGATTGAGGACTCTTGGAGTTCGAAGCGCCAAGTAGGCTTGGTAGTTTGTCTTCCCCCTCGACGAGGACCAACGCCATGCCGCTCTAAAGAAGACGTGGCGCTATTAGCAAATGGTGGATCAAACTAGGAGTGGAGGTGGTGTTGACGAAGAAGAAGAGATGCCTACCACGACATGCCATTGGACGTGGCAGTGAAGTAGCCATGCGCCAGGATTATCCGTAATATACCTGTTGCTGGGTCAGCTTCACTTCAAACGAAGGCTTGCTACCGATCTAAAAGACGTCCACAAGACTGACCGAATAGCGAGCCAACCGGACATTGGCAGGTCTGTTGTATCTCTATACGCAGGGTTCTTGAGATTGATCATAGATGAAGGGGCGACATCCACCGAAGTATATGGGAATTGCCCGCTCCCCGAGCCTAGAACCCAGAACTTATGGCCGTGGAGATGCATAGGGTGGCCCATCTGGGGAACGTTAGCACTCAAGGCCCTAGAAGCGCGGCGAGTTGCTATGAGAGGGACCTACCGTATCCATAGAATCGTCTGCGACTGCCATGATAATGTCAATCGTTGAATTGGCAGGTAGATGGAGTGTTGTATTAGCGTTCCATCCATCGGACGAATTCCCATGGAGAACCGGCGTCGCAGCCTCAATATATGGGTCGCGGTTCATGACCCAAGTCACAATACCCGTCTGGCTAATGTTGAAAGCTTTGGTTGTATCTGCCTTTCCTGGTGGTGGCGAGTTGCTTTGAAATGGATGCAGAAGAGCAGTGTCCAAGGTCGATGCATTCAATATTGCCGACCCATTCTTAAGCATATACACCGAAGCCGAGTCGTCCCGTGCTTGGATCGTACGTTTAGACATTGTGGAATTCATCTAGAATGTCAGCGCCAATTCGGGACAATGTTTGACAAAACTTATACCTTGTAAGATATAACAGCTTGACCTTCTACGACTTGCTGCATGTCACCCGTTGGATATGAGGCGAATCGAAGGTAGTAGTCGCCAGGCGACTGGTTCAACTTGATCATGACGGAATAGCGTTGGCCAATAGATAGGTAAAGGACCTTGGTGTATCAGTTCAGGCCTGATCACGACTGTTGAACGATTTGCATATAACTGACCTTGACCTCTTGTAGGGTAACATACAGACCGTCGGCAGCATAGATATACATAGAGTGTGCATCGAGAGATACAGCCAACTTGCTGACTCCTCCTGAGTTGACAAGCTTGAGGGCAAGCCATCCTTGCGTGTGATTTGCAGAAACTATTAACAAGGAAGACGTTGTGTTCGCACATGTCTCTGGAGGAAGTGAGCTGACATTGAAGCCTGGTTTGAACATCATTGGAGGCATGCAGCCCCGTGCATTCAGTGACCCCATTCCTTGTGTGCTGGACATTGATCCCATGCTCGACATCGGGGCCATGCTCGACATCGGGGCCATACTCGACATCGGGGCCATGCTCGACATCGGGGCCATACTCGACATCGGGGCCATGCTCGACATCGGGGCCATGCTCGACATCGGGGCCATACTCGACATCATGGCTGAGGTCGAGGTCATCTGCAGTGGAGTCTCCGTCGTCGACATTCCCATCATTGTATCGGCGGACATGCTTGATCCACCCATGTCCATTCTTTTATTCACTCCCATCATGCTCATTGAAGAGCTGTCAGTGGACATCTGAGAGGATCCGCTGCCTGCGGAAGACGAAGAATCAAGTCCTAGACCCGTTCCCGCTTTAAGGATGTAGTCAGGAAGACATTCAACTCGTCCAAATCCATTTGCCAGAAGACTATCGACGCAATTCGGGAACGCGCCTGTTTCGAAGTAACGCGAGTAGATCGTGTCCGAAAGATCATGAGTCCAATCGTTCAGAAGAACAGGAGGGGCGTTGAATTCAGCTTCGAGGAGCTTCGCAAGATCATCACTGTTCTCTGCAAGTTTCTCGAAAGGCCGAGGACGCGTTGGTGATGGGTGTATCATTAATGGACCTCGAATTGCATCGTCGTAGTAGGCTCGAAAGTGGGAATGATACCAGTAGAAGCCATATTCGTTTCCAACAGAGAATTTATAGGTGAAATTACCCCCAGGAGCGATGGGATACTAGTCTATGTCAGATAGCATGCATTTGACTTAGCATGCATATAATAGCTAACCTGTGTTACCCCCGGAACTCCATCCATCTCGGGTGTTCCACGTTGAAGAAGGCCTAGTAGCAAGTGGTCAGTGTTAACGTCTTGACGGATTAAGCAATGTTTTGGGAAGGGATGTCTCTATGAAGACCAAATATCGGATTGCTTACCGTGCCAGTGGATCGTGGTCTCCACCGACAAGTCATTCTGCACGAATACCTCAAGATCGTCTCCTTCGTAGATTTCTATCGAAGGGCCAGGCTGTTGACCGTTGATGAGGTACACTTGCCGGGAAAAGCCGTCTACAATTCCTTAGCATTCGTTCTTCCTGAGCGCCAAAGAGATCGATGCTTGAAATTGTAATAGAGTGCGCATTTACCGGGAGCTTTCGTGCCATTATGGAGCGTAAAATTGTAAGTACGTAGAGCTGCTTCAGAGAGTCTGCTCATGGCCAGCAAGAGTGTAACGAAGAAGTAGAAAGATGATGCCATGGCCGATGTTGCGTTTAGTTATGGTTAGATAGGGTGTGAAGATGAGATGAGACATGGTCGCAGTTATGATTATGTATCCTAAGGTATATACCTCCATGCGAGTTATTTTTGCGTGTTTTAGGAGTGCAACAGCCAAGCATTGGCACAGGGAGTCTAACAGTCATAATGTCGCCACCCGAGATAATTGGCTGATCTGGAAGGCTGTAGTACTAGTCTCTCTATTTGCTAGCAGATTGCTCAGCAATCTCGGATGATTGTCAGTATCGTTGTCCCCTTATCTACGTCGGTGTACTTTGTTTATATGGAAACTTTTGAATTTGTAGGCCAAGCATTTTTGGTTGAAATGCATACTACTACGCTAAGCCGACGCCGTTCCAATTACCTTATTTTGGCATGTCGGAAATGAGGGGTGATCTACTCCGTTTCTGGACATGGACGCTAAAGGAAAAATACACAAGCTCCACCATTGGACCTGCGCCAATAGGCATCGAACCCATTCTCTTATGAACGTTCAACCGCGAACACCTCGTACATGAAATCAGGAAAGTAAAACATTGATTGGCCACACCCAGAGTCATGATGGTCCTGGAGGACAGAGACTAGAACATTCTACCGATTTGTACCAAAACTTTATCAAAGCGGTTCCGGCGCTTACACGATCGAGTGAGTGGCCTTTCCCTCTGTTTTGCAAATGATGGACAACTGCGTCAACAGCACACTAATTGCCACACTGGCAGATCAGTCCTCTTTCGAACGCTCATCTTTGGCCTTGAACCCAACGAGTGGCAATCTGCTCTTTAGCAGCAGACTGCTGCAGACAACGCTCACACTGCTCAAAGCCATAGCTAGACTGGCCCAGACAGGATCCAGTCTTACGTGAGCGCCCCGGCTTTTCACTGGATACAGCACACCAGCAGCAATTGGTAACGCAATGAGGTTGTAAATAAGAGCCCATAAAAAGTTGAACTTGACCCTCCGGAAGATCGTTTTACTGAGGTCGATGAGGGTAAGCAAGGAGGCTAGGTTTGAGGAGACGAGAACAAACTCGGCGGAAGATATGGCGACATCCGATCCAGATCCGACTGCAATGCCAACGTCTGCCATAGTCAAGGCAGGAGAATCATTGATTCCGTCACCCACCATCGCGACAATTGCTCTCTGAGATGCATTCCGCGTCTTACCACTGAGGAACCAACCGGACTGCTGATTTCTAGCGAGAGATTTCTGTAGGTATTGGATTTTTTCTGCTTTTCCGTCCGGCAGTACTCCGGCAATGACATTTTCTGCCGGAATACCAACCATTTGAGCAATACTGCGGGCTGTGATTGGGTTGTCGCCAGAGAGCATCCAGACTTGTATGCCTCGGGTTTGGATCGCGCTGACTATAGCAGCTGCATCAGGTCGAAGTGGATCTGAGGCCGCGAACATTACCGCAAGTCTCCAAGCCCCATGATCTGAAGAGTCTGTTTCTGCTGTGGTCGAATCATCAGAGTTTGTGCAGACAGCAAGCAGGGCTATTGAATTGCCTCGCGTTTTCCAGACATCTAGTTTCTTAATGACGTGTTCCGAAATGGGAACACAGTGATCAGCCATGAAAGCCTCGTTGCCAACGAGTATTTGCTCGAGATGTCCATCACGAGTCTTCGATGCAACAGATCCTTTGATCCCTTTCCCGGGAAACTCCTCGACATGGCTGACATCAAGCCAATAGGGTTCTCTAGAATTGCAAAAAGAGACTATTGCTTTGGCCACAGGATGGCTACTACTAGCTTCCAAGATCTTCGCGAGGCTGAGCAGTCGTTGCTCGTCATCTTGGGCCAAGAATGCATGATCTGTGATAGCTGGCTCGCCGCCCTCAGTCAATGTGCCTGTTTTGTCAAACACGATACAGTCCATGCTGCTGGCTTCTTGAAAGGCCTCCCCCCCACCTTTGGCAAGGATGCCATGTTTAGCGGCCAACCCACCACCTACGAAAAGAGCCGTTGGTGCTGCAAGACCGATGCCACAGGGGCAGGCTATGACGAATACAGCGATGGCGAACTGTAGTGACCAAAGCGGCCAGCCCCCTGTAGAAATGTTCAGGTAGTCCTTTGGCAGCGATTCAGAAAGCCCAAGCAACAGCCAAATTATCCATGTTGATACGGCGAATAGGACCACGAGAGGCACGAAATGGCTCGTGATCACATCTGCCACGCGTTCAATAGGCGCGCGTCTTGTCTGTCCTTCACGTACGACCTTTACAATCTGGTCCAACATCGAGCTTCCGGAAACACTAGATATTCGAACCGATACTGGTTTGCCCTTGTTGATGGTGCCAGAGAATACCTCATCACCGATTGACTTCGGCACAAGTCTTGACTCGCCGGTCAGGCTTGCCTCATCGAAAGTGGAATCTCCGCTAGTGATCACTCCATCAGATGGTGGCGAACCACCATACAAGACCTTCACCTCATCACCGATATCCAGGAGATCAACATGGACGAGGTTGGACGAAGCACCAGAAGATCCGTTGCCATTTTCGACCACACTATCCGTGCTTGGGTGTATGAGTATTGCTTCGCTTGGCCTCAACTTCCCCAGCAGAGTGACTGCGTCGCCCGTTTTAGCTTTACTATATGCTTCGAGGAATCTACCAAATAGTAGGAACATGGTCAAGAATACCACAGAATCAAAGTAGGAAGAATTGGTTGCTATAGACATATTTTTGGGAGACTGGGAGGCGCTTATCGCTAATTCGGCGACGGAAGAGAAGTACGCAATAGTAGTTCCCAAGGACATCAGCATGTTCATACTGCCAAATCGATAGAATCGCCGGGCTATCGAAGTGGTACTGCCTGGTCTCCATAAGGCTCGTAATTCCTTTATGGCGGGCCGGTGAAAAGCGTCTGCCGCAAAGAAATAGACAGGAGTGGCTGTCAAAAACATGGCCCATTCGGCTCGACTTACTCGACCAGCCCATATTGGTTTTGAGATGTATTGACGGCTTGAGTTCGTTGATGAGACGAGGTTCATAAGGATAATCCCAATGATGAACGTCGGGATGGCCGCAGTAACGGATAGAGCGAGACGGAAAAGAACATGGCGTCGCTCCCGAATTTGCATTTGGCGAGCACGTTCTTCCAACGTCGGAGGATGGTTAACTGACGGCCTGAAAGCCTTGTCGACCGCTGAGATGGAAGCGATGATGTGGCGAATGGTGAAGCTAGGGGCACTGGGCAGATACTCAATTTTCATTATCGGGTCATCCGTGGTCAATACCTTCTCGAATTTCACTTTCTCGCCATACTCCTGGTCCAGCGCACCCACAATACGAGAAGAGCAGTGGCTGCAGTACATTCCGTCAACCCGAATGGAGATTTTTCTTTGGGCATCCTCGACAATAAGCTGCCCCACGTTAACTACACTATCCAAGGTAGCGGAATACCCTGCATCTTCAATTGTTTCTCGGATCTGTGCGAGGTTGTCTTTACCGTCGAAGACTACCATGGCACTGTTGGAGATGAGGTTGACATCAGCGCTGGTGATCCAGCCATGCTGTTGCAGCGCCGTCGTGATGTTTCCAACGCAAGAGCTGCAGGTCATCCCACCGATTGCGTAAGACGCCTTCCAGGCGTTGCTGAACTCTGGTGAATGGCTTTTTCCTCCGGGGGTGATTTCCTCCACCTGTTCCACGGTCGCAGAATAGCCAGCATCATCGATGGTCGTAATAATGTCGTCCAAATGTTCTTTCCCCTCAAACTTCACTGAAGCACTGTTTGTGAGAAGGGCAATATCGGCTGAGTGCACCCAAGGTTTCTCATTGAGAGCACTGGTAATGTTGCCCACACAAGAGCTGCAGGTCATACCCTCAATTAGGAACGAAGCTTGGAAGACGCCCCGGTTGGAACTAGAGTCGATGACCACGAATGGATTGCTTGAAGAGTCGTCTTCGACATCGGTAGGCTTGCTCGTTGCGTTTTTCAGCTCAATCTCTTTATGTTCCTTCAAGCCTAGCTTCTCGTCCGTGTGCAGGCTACCCAACGTGAGTACGTCGGCATCTTTCTCCTTTATCGCCTCAGCTTGGCATTCTTCACACTTTTCGATGTGTCGCATCCTCGCTCTGCTATCACCCTCTTCAGGTCTTCGCCCGATTCGTCTCCAATTATCTACGGCTAATTGAAATCGTCGCGTCCAGACAGCGCCAAATCTCTCTTCCAATGCGAGGTGGTCTATATTCTTATCCGGTAAAGAATCCTGAAAGATGTCATAGACTTCAAAGCCGGCGTCCTCGAGTGCCTTGGAGATGTCTGCTGCTGAGAGAGCAACATTGTGAGTGACGGTGATAGAGCGAGAGACGATCGAGGGGGATATGGCGAGCGGTTTGGGATGAAGTGACTTGAGCGCAGTTTGTATTGCGGTAACACATGACGGGCAATGGAGGTTTGGTATCAAGAATGTGGTGAAAAGCTGATGGAGATTCTCCTTTGGTATAGCCATGATCGGTGAAGCTGCTGGTCGAAGTGTGGTGGGTGTCAAGGAAGATGCTGTATAAAAATAATTTCTAGGGAAGGCACCATATCCCAAGTCCTCGTCCCACTTTACCTTATCAGGTAGGGCAAAATCTAGCGCGCTAAAAGGGGCACAAAGAGCTCACATTACGTCATAAGAGTGCGGGATGTAAGCTAATGGCTGAGCTACTGCTACTCGGCATTTCTAAGGCTTGAGTGATTTGTGCGTCCCCAGGCACTTTATTCTACGGCATTCCACATCACCGAATCTTGGAAATAAGTCTAAATCACGCGAAAATCGCTCGAGCTGCAGAACTAGAGTACTGTATGGAGTACGTACTGCCCATGCCCCCGAGGGCCTCAAGCATACAGACAAGCCCTTACCGGCATCCTTCTGAGAATACATCTTGGAAGCAATCAAATTTGATTTCTCTTCAAGATGAGATTCGCGCTATACAGTACTGTACGTCTGCCCCTACATAGTTTGGAATGCAGTTTTGAGCATTCCGAAAGAAACGTCTGTCGCAAAGCCTGACCAAAGCTATTTGAGCAAGTAGGTCATTCATTATCGTACCAACCTCTACGCAGCATACACATCTCACTCCCAGAGTAATGGCGGTCTCATGGTCTCCACGCTCTATTCCATGTCAACCTTAGGCATGGCTACTGACTAGATGCAGATCCTTCTGAACGTCCTCCTCTTTTACGCTTCACTCGTTGTTTGCGGGCTGCAGTATCTTCTGTATGGCCCTCTCGGATTCCTCGAGAGTGAAGAGCTTTACGGAAGATTCATCATTACCACTATCGAGACGATCCTGGCGGCAGCCATCCTGAGATTGGAGATTGATGGGTGCTTTATGCTGATGTTCGTAGGGATCTTAGCAGGGAAGGTATGGATCTGGATGGGGGAAGGGAGGCTAAAAACCTATGAACAGCAGCCTTTTCTCACTTCGAAGGTCTGCTGTGCGCGCTTTTCGATCGCGTTACTCTTATCAGTGTCGTTCGATGTCTTTATGGTCATGTATGCTGTGAGAGCCATCCGGCTGACGACCGGGCCAAGCATGATGCTTCTGACTGCACTTGAGTTTGGTGTCATGACGATATCATCAGTATCGACTGCAATCCACTTTGCATTTTCGGTCGCCGCGACCTTTATCATTGAGCGTCGATCTCAGGAGGTAGGGACCTTGACCTGGAATGAGAAGTACCGATGGATGAAATGGCTGACTTTGACAACTGGTAAGCTGATGCCGAACTTTTGCTATGCATCACGACACAATGAGGCTCCAGAAGGCACTGACGTTCACGGCAATCACTCTCATCACTTCAACCTCTGCCCCAAATGGGCGCAAAGTAAAATGCTAATCTGTTTTCTTGGTTTTAGACATTTTCAAAATGCTTGGATATCTCCTCTACCTGTACATCCACCTTTCCATCTCCGGCGTGCCCATTCAGATCATCAGCGATACCTTCCTCACTGGTCGTTCTTTTACGAAGCGTGTCCGCGACCTTCTCCATTACCAACGGGCTATTGAGTATATCAACGATCGATATTCGGACTCGACAGCTGAAGAAGTTGCCAAAGAGCATTTCTGCGCTATCTGTCGAGAGGAAATGTGCGCTTGGCAGCAGCATGACGCGTCACGAGAGGGACCCGTTCAGGTTGAAGAAAGATTGAGCTCGAAAAGGCGTGCGATCAAACTCACACGCGAAAGTTTTCGGCCGAAAATATTATCGTGTGGACATACATTGCATCTCGGATGCTTAAAAGGCTGGTTTGAAAGACAAAGAACCTGTCCCATTTGCCGACGACCTGTTCATAAAAGAGCTCCTCGATTAATAACATAATTGGTGCTTGAGTGCCGCTAACGCTCTCAAGGATGTTGCGTTTCATGCGCCTGTAGTGACCGACGCTACCTCCCCATATTACGAGAAAAACTAGTGCCGAACCCTTCCCTTTTCGACTGTTTCCTTGACGCTTTTCACAGCCTTTCTCACGAGCATACTCGAAGGATGGATACACGCCCGCATACACACCGCCGCTTTGCTTTCCCTCACAATTCTCTCCGCCATCTTTATAGGGTATCTTCGCCTTTTTCGCGTAAAGGATCGGTCTCGACGTCATATACCGGTAGGGACGGAAGTGTTAATGGCTGTAATGTATCTTGTAACATTCTCTCCGGCTTATACATTACTCAAGCGATTCACATGCCCTGAATTTGCAGGATTCCAGTCCACATTCTTAACGCCCTCTACCTAGCACCGCTGACTTTATAGACTTACCTAAACGATGGTCGACTAAAGAATCCCAGCGAAGATGGCGACTTATCACAATCACACTGCTTGCGCCACAGCACAGCACAGCACAGACAGCAACGAAAGGGTGGCACGTGGGCACAGCGAGGCGACTACAGTGCTTTGAGTATCTTACCACCCAAGCGGTGCTCCACTGAGCCATAAAGATCGGGATGAGAGTGTGTAGTATAGAGGCTACTTCTCGCCCGGGCTGATTAGATAGATAAATTAGATACGTTACGTCTGTCAAGTAGTCTCGAATTTCATGTCTAGATATAAGGAATATACCTAACTCATAAGTAAGCCGTTAGCTGTAAGACTACGTCCTTGAGGCAGTTCTGCATAGCCCTCAGTCAGCTCGTGACAATAGCAGGGTTTGGCCGTGAATTGAAAAACTTTTCTAATTTATGCAGGAGTTGAAAATGTTCCCCTCCGCCACCTCCATCTGAGACTCCAAATCTGGCACCTTTTCCCGGGGAGCTGAAACTGGAGCCTCATAGAGTCGAAAGTTGTTAGCATCCAATCCTGTGTCTATATATATATACCCGGACTCTTTAAATTAAGAGACTAAATGTACTAGAGCGATAGCTAGTACTTACTTTAAAGATTCTACTTATTTTATTTCATAAAAAGTCTAAAAAACTACCCTCTTACTAATATAATCTTACTACATATAATAGAATATCCAGACATTCGAACCCTGAGCTTATCGTAGCTTATCAGTTGGTTAATAAGTCCCCCAGTTACCCCTCACCCCTCTAGGACTAGCGCGAACATTAGAACTCTGACAACTCTTCGGATTTAACCCACGTATACACTGACGCTCCATCATATTTTCTACATAATCGATGTTACTTAGCTTGAGAGCTACCTAGTACTTCAAGCCCTATAATATAATACTCGAAAGTATTTATCAAATTACGTTGTTGTAGAGATAATATCGTGTTATAGCATGGACGAGCCGTAGAACCTGACGAATATTAATGGAACGGTTGATTGTCTAGCTATGGACACGTTGGCTATTTGTAGTCCATTGCCAAGCATATAGGGCTGATACTGATTTCCAATACTCCCCTTCAGTGGAAAGACCTTATATGCTCCCCTGAGGCCCTTAGGGCGTGTATACAGCTCCTTAGCTTGGTGTAGCTCCTTTGGTATAGCTACCCTGTTGACGGCGTAGCTCCCCTGAAACCATGCTTCTTGTCCTGCTTTAAAGCCTTATTAAACCCGTAAACCTCCGTTTAATGTAGGGAAATCGGGAAGAGTGTAGTGTGGACGATGTTGATGTGAGGTGTCGTTACTCCTATTTCCTTCTCTTTATTCGAGTGTCGTGGCCCTTGTTTCCTTCCTCTAATATGTAGGATACCCTATAAAGAGGGCTCCGGTGCGCTTCCGCTTATTCCTATTATTCCCATTGTTCCTAGCTAACAAGGCACCTAGGACTTTCCCGTTCTGGCTATTAGCTCTGCGGCGTCGTGGTTGATATACTCGAAGGAGGGAGGTGGCTATCGAAGACGCGTGATTGCCGTATCGATGTTAATAAATAGTCCTAGGGATGATGCTTCTAGGTACTATTCCCGTTGATGATATGCCCTAGGGATGATACTTCTAGGGCTGTAACGTATGTGCGACTTAGGCGGATGTTAGTACGACGTAAGGATGATACTCCTTACGAAGGAACCGTTCCTAGGTACGATAGCGCTTAGCCGGGCTCATAACCTAATGAATATTAATGGAACGGTTGATTGTCTAGCTATGGACACGTTAGCTATTTGTAGTCCATTGCCAAGCATATAGGGCTGATACTGATTTCCAACAGAACCTAGGTGAAACCTTGATTATCCAGCCGAGATGGTTGGAATATTTCCGTCATTTGTACTACAGAACTGTTATCGCGTTCCACCCCCGAAGCTGCTGCGTACATTCAGTTCTGGAAAGAATTCTGCTATGTCTCCTCTCCATTTCAATGTTGTAGAACATGTCCTTCCGTGCCAGTACATACGGGAGTACCCCGGTGCAACGTTGGATAATCAGGAAGACACACTGCATCTGCACATAAAGCAATACAAGCCAAAGGATCAGTCTCACAATCAGCCGGGAGCTGTCACCATCATTGGCGGCCACGCCAATGGCTTTCCCAAGGTGGGTCTAATCGCAAAATAGTTGGCCGGTACTTAGCTTTGACATAGATAGGAATTATATGAACCCTTTTGGGACGATTTGTACCAAGCACTAGAAGCGCGAGGACAAGCGATTAGAAGTATCTGGATCGCGGACATTGCTACTCAAGGTGCCAGTGGCATACTCAATGAAAATAAGCTGGGCAATGACCGTCAGTAAACCAAGAAGCGATAGAGATGAAATCCCAACTGCTGATGCTGGATGCCTCAACGTAGCATCATGGAACGACCACCCGCGAGATCTTCTCCATATGATCAATCACTTCCGCAAAGAGATGCCGAGACCTCTAGTAGGCATCGGCCACAGTCTGGGCGGTTGCCATCTGTAAGCCCACCCCCTTCCTTCTCACCCCCATCACTAAAACCCAAAAGCTGCCAACTATCATACATCCACCCCCGACTCCTCACCTCCCTCGTTCTCATAGATCCAGTCATCCAAGCCTCCTCAACAGCGCCCAACGGCTTCAAACCCAACCTCGCCTACGCACGCCCATCGACCTTCCGCCGCGACCGCTGGCCATCACGCGCCGAAGCCGCCGAATCGTTCCGAAAATCAAAGTTCTATCAAACATGGGATCCGCGCGTCCTAGACCTCTGGCTCGAACACGGCCTGCGAAACCTCCCCACAGCAATCTATCCCACTGCTCCCCAAAGCCAGGACCCAGAAACTACTACCAACGCACACAACGGTCCCGTAACGCTAACCACAACCAAACACCAAGAAGTATTCATGTTCCTCCGCCCCAACTTCGCCGGCAAAGACGAGCACGGAAACCTCGTCATCAACCGTCGAACCCATCCAGATCTCGACCCGAACACCACAGGAACGTACCCCTTCTACACCTCAGCACCCTCAGCCGTCTTCCACAACCTGCCCCATCTGCGCCCAAGCACCCTCTTCCTCTTCGGCGGTAAATCCGAGATGTCACCCCCCGATCTGCGACGGCAGAAGGTTGCGACCACAGGTACCGGCGTCAATGGTAGCGGTGGTTTCGGAGAGGGTAGGGTCAAGGAAGTGGTGCTTGATGGTGTTGGGCATTTGGTTCCTATGATTGCGCCGGGGAAGAGTGCGGTTGCCGCGGCGGGGTTTTTGGCAGGTGAGTTGGGGCGGTGGAGGGGGGAGGAAGAGGAGTGGAGGGGAAGGTGGGAGGGGAGGGGGAGGAGGGAGAGGACGATGGTTGATGGGGAATGGGTGAGGAATCTGGGAGGAGATCCGAGGGCTAAGGCAGCGGAGAAACTGTGAGTAGGTTTTGTTTCGTCCGCTTTGTTTCGTCCCTGGTGGATTGGGAATATTTGTATAGCCGTGACGCTGCGACGTTGGGTCATCTGTGCCATGTTTCAGACTCGGAAGATCTCTAGAGGTCAGGGGCGCGGTAGGCATGACCATGGTTGAGCAAATGCGCGAGAAGCGTGATACGCTAACAGGAACTCCACCACTTATGCAACGTTTCGTGAGAAAACGCGAAGGGTTTATGTAAAGGAACTCATGGTATTCTATATCTAACGGGGCGACGAGAGGGGTCGTCATATTTCCTTCTTCTTCGCAGAATCTTGTTGCAAACCTCCATTCACGTGATTCCTTTTCACAACTTCGGGTAGCGAAAAGAGGCTCGGCCAACGCAGGTCATACTCCTCCTGCCTGCCATTCAGACAGTGCCTCAACCATATTCCCCATGTGATATAGAAGTACGCCCCCGTACCGGTCATCAGATGCCTGAAAGCTTGAGTCAGCATGCGAAATTCTCTTGCATTCTTTATGAGAACCATTCAATCTTACCACCACCCATGACCCTCGAGCAAGATTCCCCACGGTAGCCCAATCTCCCTCCGCCACTCCCTCAAGGTTGAGCAATAAACATTATCCAATCCCCATATCGCGAACCCCCCAAGAAACGTAGACAGTCCACAGGCAATCATAGTCCACATCGTTCTCAATATCCTGCTATCCCTCCTATCCTTCCACCTGCTGATCTCCTGCTGATCCTTATCCATACTCCTGCCCTCATGCTGCAATCTATACTCGTTCTCACTCTCTCTCGAGCTAGGCCTGAGCGTGAGTTCCATCACCCACATCGCGCGCACGAGGACGACGACTGTGAGTATGGCGTACGCGTTTTGATGGAAGGCTGGGTCTTGCAGGTAGTGGTAGTAGAGCGTTATGAATATTGCGAGGGAGACGAGGAAGAGAGCGAGGAGGAGGCTGAAGAGGCGGGAGCGAGAGTAGGAGAATGTGGCATAGGCCATTAGGCAGGTTGTGTAGATCATGGAAAGTTCGTCGACGAGTTGCATTGGGTCTGCGAGGGGACGGGGAAGCGTGTCAGTGGGGCTCTCGAAGAAGGGCGTTTTGCGACGTACATTTGAGGGTGGCATGGAACATGAAGCTCCCACTGCCGACGAGCGAGTAGCCCACGAAGCTGATGAGGAATATCTGATCATGACCCTGCTTTCTGCACGATTGGATGCCAACGTAGGCCAGATAGATGAATAACAAGTTCGTCAGGGTGTTCACTATCTCGGCCGCGTATGGAGTCGCATAGTAATCCTGCGGAAGCTCCGGTTAGTGGGGGGCTTTTGGACGGAAGTAGCGAGCAGCGAACTTCTTCACACCAATTGATGGTGGAGGTCACCGGATCCCAGTAGCCACCAATATCTGACGCAGCATAGGGAATCGAAGGCAGCCAGGGAATCATACTGACAACCGTGGAGTAAATGTGTCAAGTACGCAATACCTGGTGTAAAGTAACAAAGGAAACTGCTAGCTGCCTGCCAAGACACGCCAATTAAAGCCCTGCAGCTACGGAGCACGGAGCGGTCCCGGCCGCTGTCAAATTTAACATCTACTTACCCTACAAAAAACTCCAAGCTATGAGAGACACCACTGCATCGATTGCTTTGTGGGGACGTCGAATAGAGGAGAGCATTCCTTACGCGGCACGTATTCGCACACTCTTGCACATGTTGATAAAAGAAGCCGCCAACCCGCGACTTGCAAAAATCCAAGGAGCACACGATATCTGAGCACTAACAATGGATTGAACGGCGACACGCCCAATATCATAGGATGATGGTCATGGTTTTCGAAAGCCAACGCTCCTACATCTTTACATCACTTAAGGTTTCTGCTAGAGAAGAAGCTGATACCGTTTCCAGTCCGACTTCAACCATTGTGAGGCGCACAATCTGTTGCTAGTTCGAGCCAAGATCAATGGTGACAATTCTTCCCTCTAGACAACTCGCATATCGGGGATCTTGTTATAATTTGACTTGGGGATTCGTGCAATGAACCGATCGACATTTTCTCGTCGGGACGCATCGTCGTCTTCGACGCCCTGTTTTCGGGCAGATTGCTCCGATCGTCTCCTTGTTGAGTTGCCTGGTGCCACACCTGATCAACATGTTTATCGTACAACTGTCAATCTGATTTGTTCTTTATCATGCTACGTAGTCTTTGATATCGTGCAATTTGTCTGCTGATGGCGACCAATGTTTTCACTCTTTCTTCAAAAGACAGACTTCCCTTTCCCTTCTATAATCGTTTTTCAACCTCATCCACCAGACTTCCACCCGGCTTGGAATGCCACATCGTGTACTATTTGATAACATCCTTGCACAAATTTGTGGACTAGGAAATCTAGACAAAACAGACAGAGAGCGGAAGATGCGTCAAGCGAATAGGCTCTACAACCGTCCTCAACACATGGTTACGCAGGATCATGCGCGTCAATTCTTTAATCACAACAGAGCTGCGGCCGGCATACCTCCATCTCCATACGCCCATCACCACCCGTTTATTGGCGATGGGCTAGATCCCAATCTGCACACACGTCGCCGTCGGGCCGAAGAACTTGGGCTGTATAATCCTGGCAGGGACCCAAGGGTTCCAGGTCAACGTCCACTGGGACCAGATGTGGATGACTGGAGCAGCGAACAGATCGCCACCTACCATCATTTCCATGCGGAGAACATAGAGCGCTTCAAAAGACTCCAGGAACGCCGTCCGGGTGTTCGACTATCACCGCATAGCCGTAAGAACTGGGTTAGGCAATATCACGAGTACATCCAACATCTCTTTGACCAGGAGGAGGCGCGCATGTCACTTCAAGGGCGCGGGCATGGCGGTCGCAGAATGGGCCCAAGAGGAATGTACCAGCGTGGGATGGGTTACGGCGAGGATGATGACGACGAAGACGATGATGATGACTAGACCCGTCAACTTGCACATGTACGTAGTCGTCAGCCACATAAGCTGTGGTCTATGGGGTGATATTAGACTTGAAAGGGGCAGGGAAACGATTTCTTTCATCAGACGTCTTCGATACTCAGCCAATTTCTTATCATATGAGTGTACTTCTCACCTGAGTATAGTGTTCATGTCGGTCTATCTCGTGTGAAATAATCTCATAGCGGCCTTCTTCTGTCGGGCTCAATCCATCATTACTGAGATCGGCCGTGAGGACTATCGATGAGTAGAACCATAGTCGGTACAGTATCGAAGGCTGCGCTATGAAACCTCAAGTAACAGACACGAATGACTGCAATCAAATGAAGCTTTTGGAGACATGAGCCATCATCATCCGTCCATCGCGCGTCATTATCTAGCTATCACTATCAGCTCTCACCCTACCCAATCCATGTACGCTCCCCCATTGTGTATCTAATTTCTCACTGTAATCCACCAACAAACCCCTGAATTTGTGTCCCATTTGATCCTCACCAAGGACCCCGCCAGTATCACAACTCCAAACAAGCGAAATAAAATTTCCGTAAACAAGCCTTCTCCCGCCTGTTCCCATTCAGTCGGAAAATACTTCGTCTCTTGAAGTCCCATCGATGATGAATAATTATTGGGGTAGCTCATGGATGGCAGTAATAAGATGAGGAAGTTTTATTCGCACGACAAAGGTACTTAATCCGACTTGATATAAAATTTTCGTAAGTATATGGTGAACAGGCAATATGATCCCTTCTGGATAGCGCCCTTTCATCAGCCGGTTACAACAGCTTCGCGGAATTGGAGTGAGGAAGGATTGGTGATCTTTCGAATTACGTTGAGACGAAAGACATGGTGTCACTATCAACATGGGCCCAAACGGGACTAGGATATTGTGTGGATCCCTCGGGAAGACCCGCTCTTCCCACTTAGGCTAGGTCATATACTTCTGCAACTCTCTGATTGTGCGAGCTCAGTTTTGTAACGACTTCTACACTTCGCTTTCACAATTGCTTGAGTTCACTACTAGATATTGCATCTACGAGCAAAGATGACAGCCTCAGCGAAGCGTCAAAAGCGCGAGGCATACCGTAAGACCCATAGAGAGGAGGGCGGCAACACCGAGCTCCCGCAGAAGAGATTCTACAGACAACGAGCCCATGCCAATCCCTTCTCCGACCATCAACTGATATAGTAAGTGATCGTATCTTCCTCTCAAGCAGATCTACTTCACTGATTGTAGCTTTTGACTGACAGCTGACCAGAGATGTTGCTAGCCCTGCCTCCCCGTCCCTCATGGACTGGTCCCCATTTTATCCTGCCTTCGTTGGCCCACTCACTAAGAGCGAGCTGGCAGAAGGACAGCCAAAGCCGTTACGGAAGCGAGTCACTGTGGCGGATATAGGTTGTGGGTTTGGAGGATTACTGGTAACATTGGCGCCTATGCTGCCAGACGATCTGATATTGGGACTGGAGATACGGACGCAAGTCACCGAGTACGTGCAAGATCGCATCTCGGCGTTACGATCGCAACACGCTCCTTCAATCGGCGGCAGGAAGACAAGTTTTCCCAACATGACTGTGGAGAAGGATGCCTACACACGACTTCCGTTGCTGGCTGACCCTCCACCAGCAGGGAAGAAAGCATATATCATATACGCTAAAGATGGTGAGGACGACTGTACGATCCAGAATACGGAACCAGCCATTCAAGAAATCACTGGCCAAGCACAAATCCCCTCATACCAAAGCACCCAGAGTACTACGATATGGACAGCGAACCTAACACCCACCCAAGCCGCCGAGATCCAAAACCTACAAGGAATCCACCACCTCTCAGAAAACACCCTCTCCCCATCCCCCAAACAACAAGAAGCACCACTCCACCACACCCCCACAACCCACACCACAACCCCCACCACCCCACCAACCCCCTACCAAAACATCTCCGTCCTCCGCGCCAACACCATGAAATTCCTCCCCAACCTCTTCCACAAGTCCCAACTCTCCACCCTCTTCCTCTGCTTCCCAGACCCCCACTTCAAAGCCCGCAAACACAAACAGCGCATCGTCAGCGCTACGCTGTGCGCCGAATACGCCTACGTGCTAAGACCGGGCGGGTACGTGTATACGATTACGGATGTGGAGGAGCTGGGGGGGTGGATGAGAGAGAGGTTTGGGGGGTTTGGAGGGGGGAAGGTTTGGGAGGGGGTGGAGGTGCCGGAGGAGGGGGAGGAGGGGGAGTGGATTGGGGTTTGGGGGGGTGGGGGTGAGAGGGGGATGGTGGGACGGATGGTGAGGGCGATTAGGGAGGAGACGGAGGAGGGGAAGAAGGTTGGGAGGAATGGGGGGAGGAAGTTTGTGGGGGTTTGGCGGAGGAGGGAGGATCCGGCGTGGCCGGGCGAGGAATAATATCAGGACTTATATGATCAGATCCTCGTGGTCCAGCTTCTATAGCGTACGATGTTTCAGTAATACCAATATCGCATTGATGACGGATACTAGATCTATAGACCACCCATAGAATCTGTCACTCGTGTGTCCCGGAACTAGAGAAAACCTGACGCCCAGATGATAGCCGAACGCGAGGCGTGCAGCCCTCCTATATGCCCAATTGGAGGGTTTTGACAAAGTTGGATATGTTCTAACGCCTATCAAGAACGCCGATTTGAAGGCCTCCAACAAACTCCATGGCTTCGGAGGTGGAAAATGAAACCGAGATGTGAGGCGATGTGCGGGTTTCCTTACGCCATGCTTTTGTCGGGTCAGCTACTTTGGTTGCCGCATCATGATTGCGGAGTAGCTATGGAGATGTCAGTGATTTCGCCAGGCACTGATCTTGGGTTTGACAAGACTTACCAGAAAATGCTGATAAGCGCCAGTAATATGCCCAGAGCCGCCTTGTCGGTGATGATTCTCCCTCCCGTGAACGCCCCAATAACCACAATGAGACAAGTCTTCAGATGTCCGACCACGGTGCTCTCGACAGCTCCGGCGCCACCTATTATGAAGAACTGTGATAGATTGATCAATGCGGCGAGGACGCCACTGAGTAGGATCATCATCCATTTGTTCATGGGTGCTTGGTCCAAGGCGGGAAATTTGTCCGTCCATGGTACGACGTAGAGGAGGATCACACCGCCAAGGGGAGCCTGGTTGAAGAGCAGCTGGAAGCCATTCAGTTCGTACTTGCGCTGGTAGGTGCCGACCCAGACGGTGTAGATGCCACTAATGAAAACGCTGCCCAGTGCGACCAGGATGCTGAGACCGCCCACAGCCTTGATCGGCGCACCGTCCACTGGCGCAGGTTTCTGATCGTAATATGAGATTAGTGCTACGCCGAAGCACATCGGGATCAGAGAGTAGGCGGCGAGTCTCGGGATGGATTTCTTGTAGAAGAAGAAATTGATGATTGCGACGGTAGGCGTTAGGAGGACTCGGGTGATTTGGTAGAAGGTGATGGTTGATATTTGTAGGGAGAGGTTCATGCCGACGACGTTCATGGCCATGGCGACGGCGAGGGGGAGCATGCTGGTGACAGCGACGCGTTTGGGATCGAACATGGCGAAGGTTGGCCGCGAGAGGACATATAGTGTCGCACCTGTGACGAAGAAGTGGAAGGCGGCGAAGGCGGCTTGACATTGTCCAAAGGACTTGTCGCTGAAGACAGCTTTATTGCAGAAGACCTAAGGAATCAGACGGCATTGTCAGCATAGATCCAGAGTGATGAGCTGGTGAATAGGAGGCTGAGTTGGAGCCTTGCGACCGGCCCTTGAGGAGTTGCCAACTCACGATCAGGACAGTAGCGACGGTATTGATGAACATCCACCACAATAACTTTATCCTTGCGAGAGGATCTTCTGTGACATGGTCTTTGATCTCGACAGTTGGCAGTTGGCCCTCGACACCCTCTTTCTCAAGATCTGCACTTCTCGATTTCTCGTTCTCCTCGGCATCAGACATGTTGAAGAGTGTCCTTTCGGAGGTACCAGAGTCGCTCCTTGGTCGAAGTGGTTCTAGAAGTGAAGAATGGTTGCTGCTGTTCTCTTCGCTCATAAGTCTAATCTTCTCAGCTTCGGCGTCCAAAGCATCCATACTCTCGAGGGCCAGCAGTCCCTAGGCGAAGGGTCGTGGTGGCTGGGGTAGCGTGCATCAGCCGAGGAGTTATGATGGATACGAAGTGGAGTTCACCCACAACAATAAGGAATACGATCAAAAGAAAGGGCAAGGAAAAGATGGGTCTGATGGGGGTTCTTCTCTCGGTTGGCTCAGGTACTTCTGGGGCTTACTTTTGGCGTCAGCTCGGTCGCTCCGTTGGGAGTCCTCCACTATTAATCTGCGGCCACTAGAGTACAGTCCAAACCCCTTGGGGGAAAGTATAGGGAAAAGTCGATCCTTAGCTGGCCCAAGTGTTCCTGAAACGCAAAGTCGAATAGTGTCTTCATACTCTGTCAAGGTACCTTACGGAGTTGTACCACTGCACATATTCATGGCGTGAGACGAGTAATGACCAGAAATGCCCGCAGTCTCCTGCCTGGAGATTCCGAGCCACATATATAAGGCTGATCCTAGCGGCGACTTTCGCGCTAAGGTTATCAAGTCTTGGCGGCCGTGAACAAGTCAATTGCAGACGTCAAGGTTCCGAAAAAGCACATTCATCACATACACCATCATGCGGCGGCGACGCTCACTACTCCCTTCAGGATTATGGCCTTGCGTGACCGGGATGTTCTACTAGCTGCATTGGTAGTCTTTGTTGCATGGGGTTTCCTTATCAGCTGGGCTCCTATCCTGCGCTTTCTTGGATACGCCTTCACTACCGGTGCTTCCATCACCCTTCTAGCTATAACAGCACTGGTGCTGTTGAGCTCGAAGAACAAGCAAGATGACAGTCAATGGGCGAAACCAAAATCGAGGACTGCCGCCTTCGTTACATCGGAAGCATGGAAGGAGGAGACTGATTGGCTGTCAAGTAAATCCATCTACAGAAGAACACCATTATACCCCGAGTCGTTCATGATTTCGGACGGTCTCGATGGTTTGCTCGACTGGATTCTTCGCGACTATGTCACCTCCTGGTACAGCAAAATTTCGCGGAGGCCAAACTTCGTCAATGAAATCGAACGTGCTATTAGGACGGCATTGGTCGATATCAGAGACAGACTTCTGGCAGTGGACGTTGTTGAAGTGGCGGTCGCACGAGTGGTGCCATTGGTTACAGCCCATATGAAAGAATTCTACGAAGCAGAGAGGGCGGTTCGTGGCAAGAACCTCAACCACAATGTCACAGATTCTGAGGAGCTGAATATCGCTATCGCCGGAAAGTATCGTGAAGGGAAATTACACCCAGCCGCCTCGCTGGCACACTCCGATTTGAAATTAGTACAGCAGGATTACCTTCGTAGGATCATGGCCAGGGTCTTGCCCGAGGTCTTGCCCGAGACAATGATACAAAGTCGAGCGGTGTCTGTACTTATTGAGGAGATTGTGTCATGTGCCATACTAGTGCCTCTGATGCAAATGCTTTCGGATCCAGACACATGGAACCAACTCATGGAAGCTTACGGTCGTACTATGCTTCAAGATCGCAAGTCTGTCCGCAAATTGCGCGCTGCACTCGACCAGCATGCGTCGCCAGCGCCCAAAGTACCAAAGGCTACAACCTTCCCAAGGATCGCTTCTGGTGATGACGAGAGAAAGTTCGAGCGATTCGTCAGGTCTATCCGGCAATGCAACAACCTTTCTGAGGCTCGGAGGTTTCGGATCGAGGTGGCTAGCCAACTGCAGCGGGAGTCGATGACGGAGAGGCAGGACCAAACATATCTCCGTCGCTTGGAGTCGGGCAAGCACATGCTTGATCAAAGGGTGGGTAAGCTGTCCGCGGTCGGTCATACATCTGGCGCTCATAATGGTCAAGGAAAGTTGGGGAATGGGCAGGGGACTTCGTGTCTACTGAATGCCTCAATCACTCAAGTGCTGCACGACGCCACTGGCCTTTCCTACTTCATGGAGTACATGGACCGTCAAAGACTCATGACTTCTGTCCAGTTTTGGATAGTCGTAGATGGTTTTCGTAATCCTCTGGAGGAAGACACGCAGGCAGAGGATCCATTCTCGAGTGTCCGCCCCCAGTGGGCGGAGTCCGACAGAGCCGATATTGCGCAGATCAACGAATCATACCTGTCAAAGGCGGAATTGAATGTCCCGGAGGATTCAAGGAATGCTGTTCGGGCCTTCTTGAAGGCAGGGTCTGGAGCAACAATGCAGCAATACCTCAGAGCTCGTACTGTCGTTCTAAAAGCACAGTCAGCTGTTCTGTACGAGATGGAGGATGTTCATTTCCCAAACTTCAAGAAGTCCGATCTCTACTACAAGTACCTTACGTCTGATAATGCATCAGCCAGATTGCCTTCGAAGCCATCTGTGAGAGCGTTGAAGCAGCCCTCTGTAGCATCGATTGCTGAATCACCAAGCAAGCAGCCCCCTCTATCTCGTGTGGCTTCTCGCTTCAATGCCAGCAATTCAGAGCTCCGAAGAAGTGCAGCTTCGAGCAGCGATCTTAATGGTACCACAAAGGTCATTGAGGATCCACGACCCCAGGCTCGGCGCTCGCTTGACATCGATATTTCTGCACCGTTATTTGACGACGATATCGACGATGAGCGAATGGCTCGATCAACTCAAAGTCTAGAGAATGAGTCCGTGAATGGCGATCAAGGTGCTGGTAGTCAGGAGCAGATTGTGGAAGCCATGGAAGCAGCTCTATCCAATATCATGACGAATGACCCGAAAGAGGAAGATATAAGGGACTCCATTTTGGAAAGCCCAGAGTCAGATTTGCAGGCGGTAAAGTTGATGGATTCACCACGAAGTTCCAGCGAGTTCAGAAGGACCGAGACCCTTTCCAGTGAAAAGAATAGAGAGAAACCTAATCTGGCCTCTCTAGGACTTATAACTACCTCGTCCCGGATCGGTGTCTTCTCTGACAACGATTTATTCGGAGACGAAGAGAAATTTCTCGAGGATGAGCAAAATGATCCTGAGGTCTCTGGAGATGAGAAGCCAATGGAGGAGGAAATCCATCAAGCAGCACCTGGTGATCTTGGCTTAGCAGAAGCAATCTCTGCTCTGACAGCCGACATTGAGAGGCTGGCTGCTCAAGACTCGGTCGTTGATACCCTCAACCGGAAGGCTGAGCTTACGAATAACATTGCCGAACTGCGGATACTGGGCAAATCGAAATCAAGCCTACAACGGGAGATTAGACGGAAGGAACTTCAACGACAACAGTATATCGTACAAGAAAGCGACAACAGTCTCTACGGGCGGGCGAACATCAAGATCAAATCAGTCATGGTCGGCAAGGAAGACGACGGGCAGGAGTTCGCACTCTACGTCATTGAAGTGCAGCGCAAGGCTGGCGAAAACCTATCTGCAGCATCATGGGCAGTTGCTCGCCGCTACAGCGAATTTCACGATCTCAACCAGCGCCTTCGGAATATCTATCCCGCAGTGCGCAACCTTGACTTCCCAAGACGTCGTTTGGTGATGAAGCTGCAACAGGAATTCCTTCATAAACGCCGTGTTTCACTCGAGAATTACCTACGAGAGCTCCTACACCTCCCTGCTGTCTGTCGCAGCCGAGACCTTCGCTCCTTCCTCTCGCAATCCGCTATCACGTCTGCCAGAGACTCGACTCGGGAAGGCGAGCGACGTGATATCGTTTCTCGCATCTATAATTCCGTGACGGACGGCATGGATGAATTTCTTGGCAATGTGCCCGTACTTGACCAGCTCTCGATCGCCGGGCAGAATCTTATTTCTGCCGCTACCTCCCAATTCAACACCATGCCATCCACCGGTAGCGGTATTTCGTTACCCATCGCGCCAGAAGACCCCATACAAACAGCGGAAGCCCGTGCCGAGCTTCTCGCCTTCGAGTCAAACGCCACGATCAACAGCCGTGATGATCAGCTTGAGCCTTTTGTCAAACCCATCTGCGATATCTTCCTCGAAACATTCGATCTCCAACGCGGCAACAACTGGTTACGTGGCCGCGCTGTAGTCGTAGTCCTACATCAGCTGCTGGGTGGAACGGTGGAACGCAAAGTGCGTGAGATGGCACGGTCACTCGTCGCGGAGTCGTCCATGCTCAAATACATCGGCTTGCTCAAAGATACCATGTGGCCAAATGGAGAGATGCGCAAGGAAGCTATAATTCGGACGGATTCGCAGAAAGCGCACGCTAGAGTCGAAGCGAGCGTCATGCTCGCGACGCTGATACCGGATCTAGCAGGCAATGTAGTAGGCAAGGCGAATGCGCAAGCCGCCAGCAGGAGGATCTTTGCGACGGTGAATAATAAAAGATTGAACGCTCACCTTGCCTTTACACTACTAGACGAGGTCATTAATGTTCTGTTTGCAAAGACGGGAGCAAGAGGACTATGACCAGGGATGGAGTACATGGGGCATTGTGGCCTTCAAGTACAGAGGGAATGCATACTACTAGCATCGTGAGTGCAGGGGCTCATTGATGTCTAATGTAATAGAGTGATATGTATAATGCTTTACGGGACACTGGGATTAGTTCTTCTCGAGCCCCATCGCCCAGACCAGTACTACCTGTATTGTACACTTGTACTGCAGCTAGTATCGCTGAACGGCCCCCATGACCTTAAAGGGGCTGACCAGGGTTTTGATTCGCTAGTCTGAACGGCGGATTCGCGACAGGTGGGAGCTAATTCCAGCCTCAAAGTACGAAAAGTATATGATATACACCGTACCCTCGACATCGCGCAACGACTGTGACTTTGCTGTATCTACATTGCCAACAACACACAGTCTGGTCTGTACCTTGTTTCCCATCCAAGTATATTTCGTTCACATCTCAATCTTGCGAAGTATAAGAACCGATCAACCCGTTCCTTCTGAAGCTCCCGTATTGAAGTCATTCGACATCTCGGAAAGGCTCTAGCTGTTGCTTGCTGCATGCGCAGCTTAGCTTTCTGATTATAGTTCTGTAATTTCGTGGGCTAAGAGCTTTGTCAGTGATACGCTATCAGAGGCGCGCCAGGCTGAGAATAATCGATCGACGGCGAAGCCATTGCCCCGCACAAGTAACCCGGCCGGCACTTCAAATGAGCTTGATCGAGTCATTCCTCAACATTTCGTAGGAATTCTTTGGGAAAAGGTCATCGAGCAAACATGTCCATAGTCCTTGAGCTCGGCCCCGGAGAGACTTTCCTATTCGATACGCCTGGCGGAACTACTACGTATGCAGGACTTATGGCAAGACAGACTTACATAGCTGACACTTCAGTCAAGCAATGACCTACCAGAAGGATTGAAGGACCTTGAAGCTGGTGTCGGTCCTGGCCGATTCTTTCAGACGATATACAGCCTCAATTTCGGCTGTAACAATGCCTACATTCTCGCTGCTCGGACCGTGAACGGTGCCCTCATCCGTGAGTACAGTACCACTTGTACAGCTGTCAATTAATGTGTTCACCTGGTTTAGGTAGAAACAACCTCCCGCCACAACTCGAGGCTTGGCTGATCGATCCTGTCACTCACACCTGTAAGCGAGACATCGCTACCCTCGCCGTCGAACTTGGACCAAACGGTAGTTTCTACGCCCGCGACAAAGACAGCTATCGGTGGCATAATCTTCCAGATGCTTTGGAAGAGGCAATCCAGCAGCGTTTGTGTCCGGCCGGATGGACCGCGAGACCAGACTTCGTCGTTCTTGGAGCGGACGGAGCTTTCATCTATTCCAATGACTGTGGAGGGGCTAGTCATGCACTGGGCAATTATCCCAAATTGCAAGACTTGGTCCTGGGACTGCAGAGGACCAACGTTGGGGGTCTGACTGGGTTCGGACTTGTTCAGGTATGAAAGCCAATCCATTTGGTGTTCGTACTAAGATCCGCGCAAGTGGGTCTCAATGTCGATCCATCAGCCTGGCCGTTTCGTCACTCTCTATAATACAGGCCATCACATCGCCGAGCTCTCCCCAGATGCGTCTCAAGCTCTCAACAGCATGACGGGCACCTTCCCCGTCCGGAACATTGCACCGCAACAAGCCCAGCAAAGGACAGTATCCTCACCCACGATGCAGCAACCCTCACCCCCTGTAATGCTACCAGCCTCCTCCCCACCACCGATGAAACACGCTCCGATGCCAACTCGTAAACCTCTCTCTCCTCCACTATCGCAACCCCCGACCCTTCCGCGCCCACAACCGAACCATCTCGTCTCCTCGCCAATTCCCCAAGTGCACCAACCGCGACCAATGGCCGTCCACCAGACGTCGGCACCAGTCCCTCACGTCCAACCACCTGCCGCTAGGCCAGTATCGATGCAAGTATCCGCAGCTCAAGCATCCCGCCCCAGCGCAAAAAGCAGGCTGTCGTCCGCCAATTGGAAGTCTGCTGGACAATTCGCATCCACTCTCTTGAAAAAAACCCAAGAGGGACACGGCGAGACTAATTCCACCAGCAGTAACAATTACGCGAATAACACTAGCAGTAACAGCTACGCGAATACAACCAGCAATACGAACGTGAATAATAACACTTATGTTGCGGGTGGGTACCCGGCGACGGCTCCGAGCACGACGTATATCGTTCCTGTGGACACTGGGACCGCCGCGCCTGTGTACAGCGGGGACGGCGGGACAGTGCCTGTATATACGGCTGATAGTGGGACGGTGCCTGTGTACGGTGGGGACTGTGGGACGCTACCTGTGTATACGGCTGATGGTGGTACGGTGCCTGCGTACACAGTCCCTGGGGTGGATAGTGGTATTTATGAAGCTGCGGGCGATACCAGTGTGTATAATACCGCAGTCGATGTCGGTTCTTCAACTTCAGCCGACGACAGTGGCGTGGCTGATGCGGTGGCGGCGGCGAGTAATGTTGCTAGTGCTGGGAGTGATGGTGGCAGCGGCTTTTGGACTGGGTTGGGGTCTGTGTTTTTGTCTGGTGATAATTAGTGGTGGTGAGGATCCTGGGTATTGGATGCTAGTTGAGGGGAGGGGGGATGCAGGGTAGGTTGTGATTTATCTGATTGATCTATTGATTGATATGAAAAGGGGAATGATGGAGGTATGTTCCGTTATCTCTTTTGATGTACCTAATGCCCTTTCCATATTCCCCCAAATAGTAAGTCCGCCATCTGACTGCTGCGATCTTTGATTGCAGCCTTTACCCCCATCAAATGCTTCTTTCCATGTGGAATGGACTGCCTCAGACACATCGTCCTCGTAGGCGTGCATTTGTCACGTGAGCGGGCGTATAGCTCAACTGTTCACGGACGAAGATATATCATTTCAGAAGTAACCTTTTTTAATCTGATAAGCTCAATAATTTGTACTCTCTAACATTTAAAATAGTAGTTTTTAGGAATAGCGAATTAATCTTTTCGATTAGTATCTTAGGAATCTAGAAGTAGGAAATTGACAGCCGTACGGATAGATTACCGTAATACGAGCTAAAATAGCTCGCATAGAATATAGATTACGTCTCCGACTAGCAACATCACTTGAGTCCTAAATGGTAGCATGACGAAGACGGACTCCGATAATACTATGCTAAGATAAAGGAGATATGCTAGAGAGTAAAATATTATCAGGCCTCGAATTAAGCGTGGCAAGTACCTTATTCGAAGGTACAGGGGACATTGATTTGTTATTCTTGTTGTCTAGGATGTATCAAAGTACATGCGAAAAGCGAGATTTCCGAGTTGGAGTAGCAGCAATCAACTGACCTCGGAAACGTCAACTTGCGCCCATTCGCCATCTTCCACAACAGACGTTGGGGTTTTGATCGTCATGCCACAATTCATTCCATTCTCAGACATACCAACACCGGAGTCAAGTTCCAATCTAAACCTCTCCCTACTCACCACTTCATGCTGAGAGAGTTCAAGGTCTTGGGAACGTTCCTGCGACACTTCGCCACCGATGACGCCGAACAGAGCTGATCCTGTCATCCTGTCGCTATCGGTTCTTTCGTGTCTACGTACATTTCGGTGTCAGCAGCGCCTGACCAAGACAATCGAAAAGTACCATGGGATAGTGCTGCGGAGCAACATCAGTCTGTGCTGTCTCGCTAATTCCTCGATTGTGGCTTGGGAGCAAAGAAAGGCCGCACAGAAGGGACTGGCCATTTGAATAACGATGCAATGATGACCTATCTTCAAGCAAAGACTGAACCGGAACAGGATGGATCTCCTGGAAGAGGGATCCCAAACCAGTCTGGGTAAGCCGTTGAGAATCCGGAAAGTGGCACATCACCACCATAAAGTGTTTTGCAAGCGAAGCGGGAAAGCTCAGAGATGTGACGTACCCACCAACCCACAGCTCTTGGTTATCAAGCCATGGCATTTCATTCTCGGCACATCCTTTCAGATCTCCCGGGCTGAACTCGGCTATGGGTACCGCAGGGATGCCTCGCTTTTCTATAATCGCGGTGTGAGATACCTCGGTCTCATTGTCGTCGATCTTATACAAGGTCAGGGGCCAAGCGTTGCCCGGGACATTGATTTTCGCATATGTCGCATCTGCCATGCGGTCAATTTTGGCTGCAGTGCATGTGGTGACGCTGCACTTGCCTTTAAGGTCCGCCTGCATGACCCATTCGAAGAGCTTCGCTTGTGGATCGTAGTGCATGACCTTCTTTGGTGTCGAGTTGGCAGCGGCCGTAAGATCTGCAGAGCATGGCGCCGGCATCTGAACATATGTGTAGTCAGCATCCCATAACGAATTTGAAAGGAGGCGCCAGTTGAAGGCGAGGACATATTCACCATATCCTCCAGCAGGGTAGGACCAAGACCTTCATTGCTCCCTATCTGGTCTTGCCCATCCATTTCCTCGACGGGACCGATCCACAGGGTTTGGCTTACTGCGGCTAGCCCGTACAACGAGGACAGTGAGGTTCCTCTATACCGAAGGGTAAAACATGCTATACGTCTCCAACCAGCGGCCGCAACGTCTTGAGGTATCTCTTCTGTATGGGGTACCACGGTGTACCGGTCTTCAGGCTTGGCCCAGTCTGATGTGTATAGATCGAGGGGCCAATTGTATGCCGGAGCAAACGTTTGCACGTACTTCTTGGCTGTTGGCATTTCAGTAAAGGCTCCTTTGTAGGGCCGAGGGTTCCGCTTACCGTTAAAGGACTCGGCCGGTACCAAACTCAGCATCTTACGCTTGAGGTCGTAGACCATCAACAACTGGGATATCGCAGGGACCTCACCAATCTCGAATGTCTCTGGACAATCGACCAAATCTTCCTGCGTGGGTTCGAGAGCAGGCTCCGCCGGTTCCTCGAATGGCTTGGCTTGGTGGTCTTGAATCCACACCTCATTGCTGCTGTCAGACAACAAGTAGAACTCCTTGGCTGAGCATCCTAGCTCATTCAGGTCTAATTGAGCTATGTGTTTCGCACCGAATGGCGGGATATCAAACCCGGTAGCAATGATGTATGGTTTCTCGGCCTGCGGGCTGCTCAATATGTAGAGTTGACGTGGCCATTCCCCTCGTGGCGTTAAGATCTTGACAAAATTGGAATCTGTTACGGCGTAAGCGATGTTCCGATACGATACAGCCATATTTCTTACCGTCCAGTCCTTCCCTTGGAATACTCTTGAAAAGCTTTATTCCGGCGTCATACACCAGGACCTTCGAGGGCTGCAGCTCGGTCGTTTCTGTTACAACACCTGCTACATCGCTACCGTCACTCTCTTTGGTTGGACCAATCCATAGCTTCTGGTCACTCTCAATTAGCGCCTTTCGTTCCTCCAGTGAGCAGTCCTCTATTTTTTCCAAGTTTAGAGTGGATACGAATTCAGCACGGTCAAGACCTTGCCGCTCGCAGTAAACTGCAAAGTACCGATCCATTCCCTCCGGAGTTTTTCGCTTCCAGAGATCAAATTCCCTCTGCCTATTTGGAATCTCTGTCTTGGAATATTTAACAGCTGCTGGATATTAGCCTTCAAGGATATAGCCCATATGGAATTCTCAAATACCTGCCCTGGAGGTCCTTCTCGGGAAGCCATCTGACGAGGCTGTCATTGGGGTCGAATACCAAGACCTTATTAGAAGTTGCGACGCTAAGTCTTGCCCACTCTTCCCAGAAGACGTCGCCAAATGGCCATCCAACATCAGGTATTGGGTTGGCAATGTACAACACTTGCCGAGTGCTATCCCCAGTCTTACCCTCGGGCAACAAGTCCCATCTCACTTTCAATCCCCACCATACGTCGTCTTTAATGTCTACCATCGATTCTTCTGGCAGATATGTGTAAACTCTCCGATCTTGAATCTGTTCAGATGCTATGTTGATGCTGCCTTCAGAGCGTGGGATCCAGATATGAGGCAAATTGTTCGTCCCTACAAAGGTAAACAAACATGATCAGTTCAAACCGATACGATGGTGGAAGAGACCTACAACTTGCGTACTTGGCGAAGGCCTCGCAAATGTAATGTATATCGCCACTGAAAGGCATGAACAAAGGGGCAAGGTCCTCACCACAGTCACACTCGATGCTGTCGTGCGCATTCATTGGGGTGGCCATGTCGTCAATGACTCCACGCAGGAAAGCGATCTGATCTTGAGAGAATGAGCAAAAGGATTTTGCAGCAGTAGTCCTTTTGTATGCACTACCGGAATAATTTTGCATATTGCCAATTATCATTCGATTCGCCTACCACACGGAAGGAGAAAACAGGAAAAGCTGTCTCAAAATGGTTCTATTTATGATAAGGTAGTCACGCTCTGGAACGATATCCGGTGCATGGGAACTCGGTAGCGCTGCGACTACTCTATCAATAGGCTGTGGAAAATCGTCAATACATTTAATCTATTGGACGAGAATGATGCGAGCTAAACATGGTAAGATGTTCTTGACCGAGGGGCGGTAGAGACAAAGACAGTTTTTCTCGGGATGTAACAGCATAGGAGGTCCACCAACCATACTGCATTCCCACGGTATTATCCGGGTGTCAACGATAAGCCCCTGGGTCTGTGCAACCACCATCATCAGCCCGTGTGGTCGTATGAGCCTCGGAAAGAGAATTCTCATGTATCAGCAGCCTAAACCCAACAAAGTGGACGTGCAATTCTATGCATGCTCGCCGGGTTACCTTTGCGGTTGGGAGAAATTGGAATTCCATGTGAGACCAGTCATGGTTCCGATTACTACACTTATCGAATTAGCCAAATCAACGGCTCCAGGGGTCCATTGATCGCCAGGCGTTTCCCATTGTTCCTTATGGAAAGGCCGTAAGGTTGCTCAAAGTAGACATCAATCGTACCGATTCAGCGTTCCGCAACCAAGTTTTATGGTCAACAGCCGCTCAACATCAGCTAATGACATTACCCAATCGCAGGTCTGAGCCCCAGTAGCATCGCTACTCACCGTCTTCCACGAAGCTACAACGGATTTATGATTCGCTGATATCTCATACGTACAGTCTCTGGATCTGACGATTCGAAGCTAGTCAATACTAAGCACCGTCCCTGGTAATGCAGAGTACGACTTCCAAGCATGACTGTTGATAAGGCTTGAGTCCTTGCCAAACTTGTGCCATCAGCAGATGTTCTGGTGACAACTCCGTCGACCTGTGCTACTCTACAAAATATCGTACGGCGCCAAAGAACAATCCATCCTGCACCGATAATCCTAACAATAAGCATCAAACGGCAACTGCCCAACCCAAAGCGTGTCTATATCTCCCTTATCTACCGGTGCTCCACAATACCCACATCTTAGCATAGGCCAATAAATCTCCCCGGGAAATTTCAACATCTCGTTGCTAATCGACCGCGCCTGTGGATTGGGTGTGTTCCTGTGCCACAGGGTGAACCGGTCGCGATCTGGCGGAATGGGGAATTGGTGGTAGTTGATATGTCCTCCTATATCTGGCGTGTATTGATTCAAGTATCAGTGATGCACTTGATGCTTTCAAAACAATGCTAAGATGGGAAGGAGCGTACCGCGAAGTCTCGTCTCCGGCACGAGACGGAGCTTGTGCAAGCGCGCGTCGAAGATTATCACCTTCGGGCTGTCGTCGCCGCAGATGTGAGAAGTGAATGGGGCCCTGGGAAGATAGCATTGGGTAGATTGATCTTGCGTGAAAATTCCGGCTAGCTGGCGATGGAGGCCTGCCTTATCTTCATTGCATCCATAAGCTGCAAGTCTAGTGTCGGTCCAAAACGCTGTTTGGTCAAGACTGGGGGATCCAAGCATGGGCTTGATTGGGGATGTGGACTCTGAGGAGATGGGTGCTGTGAACCTGGTGTAGCTCATATCAGGTGCAAGAAGGCTGACTCTACCCGAGGTAGGGGATTGTGACGAGCATTTCATCTTAAGGGATCGCATAGTAGAGCCCGGTGGCCTTCCCCTTCTGGCCCTGGGGCGTGGTTTCGACTGTTTTGAAGGCATCGGGGGTTCGGAGTGACTGCGCAGAGACATAGTTTGAGTGGAAGGGGATTCGAAGGAAAGTGGCTCTCCAAGACTCTTTCATAGACATATTGACCTGGCAGGATGCTCCCAAGGCTGAGGTTCTTCTCTTCGTTGAATATCGTCACTTATGGTGGTCACACTACAAAGGACAAAGGAACAGGCCAAGAGGTTGGCCCCATAGACAATCAGCAGACTAGAACATGTAGGTCACACAGCTTTACGGAACTTATTCGATTGTTTTAGACATACTCGGCATCGGAGTGAGGGAACCGCTGTGTCTGATTTGGAATACACGAGGACGCCATATAAACCCGTTTACTAGCCTCGAACACACCCTTGGTACCACTTTCATGACAGACAGAATTACAAGTGTGGGTGTAGGGATGTTGGCGGTACCCAATACTAGCGTCGAATATGTGGCTATTATCGCAACACACTGGCACCTGTTTCCCCTTTTGACACCTCGGTGCATTTGTCAAGGTTTCTTGGTCCTCAACGGACGGGGACTCGGAAGGCTTCAGCGCTAGTTGTGTCAGTACCATGGTACGGGGTATTGAGCATTACTGTCAAGGCTGGGCAACATGTCGTTCATTCGTTGCTTTTCTTTGTCAACCTTTTCACAATCTTGGAGATTGGAGTCACAGCCTGCGTCGAATGATGTGATATGACATGGCATCTTCGTATTCTGTCCTCCCTATACGAGGAGCCGTTATGCCGTCGGAGGACCTGCCTGGCAGTCATCTACGTTGATAATTCGCGGAGGTCTTGTGACTCTATAGGATTGAACACAGATCGTTGACTTCTGAGCGGCAGGCTGTGTATCCCTGTCCTGGCAGATTTCTCTTGCTCGCAGTATTGCATGAGCAGGATCAATCATGGGGTATCTACATAGTTGTCGTGGTCATCCTGATGAGTCTCTCCCACTGCCTCCCATCGGAATAGGATGTACTGCGTCGTTGACGTGCATCTTCAGAAACGGCTTTATGTCAAGAAATCTTGCTTAGCACAGCTAGCAGAGGTTTGCGTCCGGTCAGGTGAAAGGCCCTGCAGTCTCAAAGTAGAGCATCAGACGGTGACTATTTGCCAGACTTGCACGCTTTCACAGTCCTGTTCACTCTCATAGATCAATCAAGACACCTCAACCAACATCTCAATCGTCCAACGATCCTCTCCCTGTCCTCAACAGCATCCCAATATCAAGCCTGCGACATACCCAAAACTCCAAAAGGATAGCCATAACCCAACACCGAGCATGTGCCTTCGATTCATCCACCGATACAACTGCGGTCATCTGAAGACAGATGAAGCCGACTGTGCGGCCGGCAAGAGCAAAAGCTGCAGCAGAGTCAGATCGAGGGTCCTGGTACACAGGGAGGAGTGTTCGTTGTGCTGCACCCTGTTTGGTTGGATTCGGGCTCGTCTCTGAGGCGCTTTCGACGTTACTGGTATGTATATCCGCAGTCTAAGAGAAATCCCAATGTGGAACAAGAAAGACCTTGCTCTCGGCACAAGACCAATCTTCCAAAAGCAAGAATCTCCCAAGACTCCATGGCAACATTCCACGAAACCGGTTTAGCTGACTTCAAGGAACTGCAGGGAAGGAGCATAATTAAATCCATCCCTCGCCTGTGATCTGTTCCTCGGAGCCGAGTTGAAGCCAAGTTACGAATTGTATATTCGGCTTGTTCTTTCCTGGCCGGACGGTGTTATTTCCTGATCGGTTCCTGACGACAAAATTGAGTCATTCTATCACATACCTGCTAAGACTGGATTGTGGTAGCTTTCGAATTCCGATAAAGACCACAAACAGACGGACGTACGTACTACTGAGTGTCCGCGAAGTACACTAGTTCCAATCGAAATAGAAGACGTCAAATAGCCTCTTTATCAGCATGCTCGGACATATGTTCGAAGCAATGCCTTACCCTGTTCACTGTTCTAATGTGACGGCATCCCGTGCCCCAAATACGAATGTCTCAGATGTGTGTACCTGTGACAAGGCAACACTGAAGCACATCTCCATCGGAGATCGAAGAAGCGCATGTGGATCCAAGTTGGTGAATGGAAATATCAGACATCTGTTCAGCATAAAGACTTCCAAATCACCACGGAGCAATTTTCGATTACTATTTACTATCTCCACATCACGTTATGTGACCACTACCTTCCTCATTAAGTTTTCAACTCCAAAGCCTACAATGTCGTCAACTCAGTCCATTCCGAGACAGAATCCTACCCCTTTCAATGGTCCATATCGGCTAGAGACCGATATAACCTCCCTCTACTCCGGATCCGTCCTCATTCAGACACCACCTTCTTATACTCGGGTTGTCCACTGACTATGGGCTCGCCGCCAGCCGACGCGCATCATTCAACCGCCTCGTCAGAACCCGAAAGTCCCTTCACCTTGTTCAAGCCTTACAACATACCATTCCCGCATGCCTACAACAGTAGCTGGACCAACTTTCACAACGTTCCGTTCGAACAACCCATCAAAAAACGTCGCATCCCAACATCGACATCAATGGTGTTTGTCAAGATCTGTACTTTGAGGTTGTATGGCTGGACTTCAACATCCTAACAAGCAAATAAACCTAATCTCAATCTCCCAAGTGTGTACGAAGCATCTGACAACAATGAAAAGACCCTCCTATCGCTCTTCACCCATCCAGCGTAGACTCCGCGCCTCCGCAACCCTACAGCATACAGCATACAGCCAATACCAAAACCGCATTCACTCAACCTCAACCCTCATCAAGAATCATGAACGAAAAGTACAAGAAAGGCGGCAAATGGGGCTCGGCATAACAGTGCTAGAAGACAATGAAATAAAGAATAACCGCACCGCACCCCTGAAAGTCCGAACCCCATCCTCCAAGACCAACAGCACAACCTCATCAATCGGTACCACCACCAGCTCCAGAACGATAAATACCAGACAGCGAAAATAGTAACTCGAATAAAAGACTCTCATCCCTTTACAATAACCCACCCACCAACCAGCCAACCAGAACTTCTACCTCACCCCCCAAAACCAAACCCTCCAACGCCGATTTCAAAAAAGGGGAATCCCTACCCATCTCTCCTCCATCCCTCTACAAAAGCTCCACTCGATACAAAAAATCCATCTACCAAGATTCCTACCAGTCATTAGCATATTCTACAGTGTCCTAATATGCTATCGTATCCAACCATTGGTCTAATACCTGACGCTTCCTCACACATATTCTAGCGGGAGTCGAGATATGCGTCGTGATGTTGTGATTTGGAAATATGCTGTACAGGGCATGACTACGTGTTGTTATGGAAGTATGGCGGTTGTGTGGGATGTTTTATTGGGATGTAGATGTAGATGGGGAGGGGTGTGGTTGTGCTGTGCTGTTGATGTGTTGATATTTTGATAGGGGGGTTGGAGTGTGGGAGTGCGGTTTTTGTATTTTGGGGAAGGGTGATGATGGAGAGGGATAGTCATCGACATGTAGAATAGCAATCTAATTGGATCGGAAGAGGGGAATTGTGGTTTTTGACGTTCCGGTAGTTGACTACGGTGCTACGTTCAACGGCGACTGTTGTCTGCCGTTCGAAGACCCTTAGTTCTATTCGGTTTTCGATGTATTTTGTTGAGGCTATGATGTTCCATGATCAAGGCCCATCAGCGCCGAGGACGAAGATCCATCACTCTGTTGCGTATAGATTCACAGTCGATTCGAAGCGCTGTTTCATAAGTAGAACTGGGGGTGTAATTCAAGCGAGCGATGTATCTATGTTGTAAATATAATGCGTCGCTTATTGTGAAGAATATGCGAGATCACCGCCATGCATGGTATATAACGCAACGCATAAATAAACCACATTTTCGACCTTGTCAATGTTGAATCGACCATTCCCCTTTCCCATCAAACCCCATCACATCACCTTCTTCCCCTCCCCCTCCCCCCTCTTCCGATAAATCATCCCCGTAAACGGATCCTCAAACCGCAACGCCAACGCATACACCCCCGCAACCTCCAAACTCAACAGCACCCCCGCCGGCCTCCCATAAAGCAGCGCCGTCCCCAGAAAACTCATCGTGCTCCCCCAATACATTGGCGCGCTCGTTATGCTAAACGGGAACTTCGTGACGGGTGCGTCCATGAGGATGCCGAAGTAGTCGCCGAGGAAGGTGCCTGTTATGCCGAGGGCGTGGTAGGAGGCTAGGACTAGGGTGTTGCCGGTTAGGAGGAGGAGATAGGCGAGGTCGGGGTGGTGGAAGAGGGGGTGGAGGGGTTGGTGGCGGAGGGCGCGTTCGTAGCTGTTGGGGTGGAGGGGGTTAGTTGGGGGGTGGGGGGGGTTTTGGGGGGAGGAGGTGTACAGGGCATCGCGGAAGAGACCGAGGGAGAAGATTGTGAGGGCGAGGGCGTAGCAGGCTCGGAGGGAGTTGCCGTTGAAGAGGCGGGTGAGGGTTTTGTTGTGGTATTCTGCGGTTTGGGCGGTGGGTGTTAGTGGGCGTCTTCCTCTTGGTGCGGGGGGGTTGTTCGAAGGGGTCGGGTACCGCTGCGGGCGACGATGCTGGGGGGATCATGTTAGTAGGAGGGTATTGGTTTTTGTTGTTGTTGTTATTGGAAGGGATATACAATGGGGGAAGGGGTCGGTCGACTTACTTCCAGAATGTGGGGTTGAATGCGATGGCCAGGGCGGAAACTGGGAGGGAGGTTTAGCAGTCTGGTATGGGTGATTGGCAATTGATGACTTACAGAGTAGGGATTTTTGAGAAAAGTCAATCGGAATGCCAGCTATTTGATACATCTTGGGCAATCTGGAAAGTCCAGTTGGGACAAGATGTTGCGTACAGCAGTTGGTGGTCTATCGATTCGCGCGTTGTGATTTTCAGGCTTCGTCTTGGCGCGATGACGTCGGAGTGCAGTTTTTTTGAAGCGGCACCAAGGTCGTAGATTATGATACGATACATTGATACAACGATCATTTCTCGGGTACTGCTGTTCTCATGAGTCTTTTAGAGTCTCATATAGCATAGCACATGTCCTCTAGGGTTCATTGCTCATGCCCGTCTCCTCGGCTTTCTTCCTTGAATCGCGCTGTTGTCCCCTTCCTCATCGTTGTGTCCCTTCTCGAGGTCCTCTTCCAAACCCCATTCTTCCTTGTCATACCAATCCTCACCATCACTCATCTCACCCACGTGACCTTCTGCCTTGCACCATCTGAAGACCGTGCCCCTCTGCCGATCTGCCCGCAGTAAATCTCCGTACAGCTTTCCTGCGCCACGACAGACCTCCTCCTGCTTCTGTACGTACATGGTGAGTAGACGACGTGTCTCTTCGGCCTCGTCGGGCGGAAGGCCAAAGTCTTTATCTGGAGTCGCTTTTTCTGGTATCTTGAAAAGGGGGTGGACCTCGGGAGGAATTGAGTCTGGAGACTCGGTACGTGAGGATGCTGTTGGCTCCGAAGCTGCATGAGCTTGCGCTCGCGTTCGCATACGACGGGGTTCAGGTTTGATTGCATTTTCCTCTTCGATGCCGTCCATCGCTACCTCTTCTGCAGGTTCTTCTGCATCCAGATTCTCAATACGGTCCATCGTTTCACTGTCAGCAGCTATTTCGAGTTCAGGACCATGTCCAGTACTGCCATCATTCGGTGTTGGGGATAGAGCTGCATCGCCGTTGACGTCCTCGCCCTTGACTGCGAACTCTTTGATGTCTGGTTCCACATGAACTATTGATCGACGTTCCGTCATGAATGAAATCGTGGGTTTAAGTATCTCTCCTTCGCCATCAAGAGCTTGGTTTGTGGGCTCTGGGATCTCTGACATCTCTTCTGAGGGAACCTTTCCTAATATATTGCCGTCTAGCATTCCTATATCAGATGCTTCGATTGCCTCTCTATCTTCCGTTCCCATCCGTCTTATCACTAAGGGCTCTTCCGAACGCACGGTCTCATTGTTATTTGCTTTCGAAACATTAACGGTGACGTCTATAGCAGAATCTTCGTGAGTTCCGGTAATGGTCTCACTAGCAGACCCAAGCTCCGTTCTGCTTGGAGAACTTTTAGGAGAGACTGACAAGCTAGCATCACTCCCGTTGACGAGGCTCCGCGCTGCGACTCCATTAGACCCGGGGACCGTTCTCTTTGAAGCGAGACTATTGTACAGCTTCTCTGTACCGAATATTGCCTCGTCCTTTGGAGAACACATAAGCTCACAAGGAACCCATGTCTCATCTCCTCGTAGCTTCGTCATCAAACGCTTGGCACTGGCCAAAGTCTTCCTCTCACGCTGTACCATCTCACAGGCGTGCTGTGCCATATTGGTCAAAATGGGTGAGGTATATGCGATAGATGATGAAGGGTGCTTTGGAAGCCTTGCCGGAGACGTCAAGGGCATGAGTAAATCTAACGATGACTCCGTTAGGTAGGAAGGCAGGTGGACTATGGACAATGAATCTCACTTTCTAGTTGGATCTCAGCATATGGGTTCTCTTCTGCAGCTCGTGCATCAGCGTCCTCGTCTACATCGCTATCGGCAAGTTCGTCTCCATCCTCGTCGTAACGCTTGGGGTTGGGTCGCAGTATATCCCTGTAATAGCCGGCGTGCTCAATGCCCTAGCAGGTTTGCGTCAGTGTGTTCATCACTGTTATAGGTAGGATTGGATAACTCACCCTTTTATGTCTTTTGAGCCCTCTTGATCGGCCCGAGTGCCTGTCTTCTATATTATGCACCTTGCGCTTGAGCTTGTTCCCACGGTTCGAAGGTTGCATATATTGTTCGTCTGAATCGGAGGCTGCGGTGAGCAGAGGGTGAGTTTCGCGTATGTCATGATGCCGTCGTAGGAAAGACTTACCGTCTTGATATCGGGCAAGAGCCTGGTTCATGCTAGCGATGGTCTCCGCGATCAAAGCAGCTTGAGCGGCCATCTTGAAGCACGATGGCCGAACCCTCTTGTAGGACTCTTATGGTTGGTCTCCAATACCGCCTTGAAAGATGCTCGTGTGCCTCAAGCTTCGGATTGCGTTGTGAAGAAATGGTGGATCAAGGCTGAGTAGACGAAGGAGGTGCAGGATGGCACTTCAACAGATTCAGCCCTGGAGAAGCTTGACTCTGGTATGTGCTGATTGGCTATGGCGTGCACTTGTAGTCGACTGGTATTTGGCTCGCAGTCCAGTATGTCACTTCTGTAACGGTTGAACGAGAAAAGTGGTAATGGAATCAAATCTGTAGGAAGGGCGCCCACATTGTTTGAGTCTTGAAGTGTATCCTACGGTTGACTACAACTACAACTCTAATCAGTAGACCGCCAAGACATCTAGATCTACCTTAGGTATTGTTCTCATAAGTAGATTTACCTAGGGTATAACTACATCAGCCTCCCTTGCTCATAATTTCTCATGTATGAGAACACTTCCTCATCTATAGAATATTGATAGCTAACTTACTAGAACTATCGGCCTGGCCGTCCGGAAATTACACTGTGATAGTTGCTAAATTTGATCATGGGAGCAGGACTAGGATGCTGCAACTACATCTAGATTGTTCAAATAAGGTATCGATAAATAACCTAAGTACCTAATGCCAGTCCCTTGACCAACTCCGTTTTATATTCTTACAACCATAAGCGATCGTGATCAGTGATAGTTGATGACTCGACATGCCCTTTCTGAAATGATTCATATTGTGCAACATGGGACTTCCCATTTCGTATCACATCCAAGACCATTCAGCCTCAGATTATTCCTACTCCCAATTGATGCAACGAGCTTTGCGTTACAGCCACATCGAAAGAGCAAGAGGCCTTGCAATTGAGCCATGTCGAATACGAGCAAGCCGCGACAGTCTTTCGCTCTGATTCAACGCTGTTGGGTTACCATCAACAAGAACCACAATCTGTATGCCGTGGATGTAGCATTGAGTAGGAAGACGGAACATATCCGCTAATTCCCAGTGTTATGATCCGTGCAATTCACTTTGAGGCGGAGGAAACCATGGTTCTGGGAGTCGTGGCTGAAGATCTCCGTACGAATCAAGCTCCTTGTCCGTAGAAAATATAATATGGAAAAGTCGAAGCGAAGGGCGGCAGGAAGATCTTGCGAACAAGCAAGTCGAATTTTACATGAACGCATTTTATTGTCACGCCGTAAGGTATGATCCGAGGCAAAAGGCTTTCAAAGGCAAGGTCAACGTCTTTGGCCTAGCGTGGCTGCTCACATTCCAGGCGGAATCCCCGTTGGCAGGGTAAAGTTTTGCCGGATTCGCCTTGCCCAATGGTGGGGATCTAGAGGCCCGAGCCACGTCCAAAAGCTGGTAACGGGTTCTCGTGGGCTATCAAGCTAACATGATCTGCCTGTCCGATCAATCAGCTGCCCGGGACAATCCCAGCTTCTTATTTGGAATCGACGAACTCGACACCACATTGGCGTAAGGACGTCGTACATTCGAGCCTGGCCTCGAGTCAGAAGCTCGCGTGAGACCGTCATGGTGGTCCATAGTGAACATTGGACGTCCGTAGTAAGCATTGGACGTCCATATATACCTGCACCATCCTTGAACGTCTAGACCTAATCTGCTGTTATCCGCCTTGGACCCTGTCTTAGTTCGCATATCTGCATTAGCGGCAATACCCACTCGTAGGGCGGCTTGCTCAGCGTATCGGAGATATTCCTTACCTGCTTTCAGACTTTAGATCTCCTGTGACAGCCGCGTCGATGAGCAGCGCTGTTATATGCATCAAGACGCTAGGAATGTGCACCCTTCGAGCACAGGACCAATCCATATATACTTCAGATTGATAGACTGTGGATGCGTCAAAATCACCCAGGATGTAATCCCAACAGTATCACAGGCGTTTGCATTCTGGTATAGGAGACATGAGAAAGCGCTTCTTAGCCTTTCTCGTCTTCCCTCTGCACACTATGGGGCTTGTCGTAGGGGTGAAGCCCAGCGTGAGTCTTCTCTGTGCGGCTAGCGCAGCACTAGTAGAGTAGGACTCCGTTCTGGGTCACTCCCAGCCCCAAAGAAAGTACCAAAGCACTCACCGCTGAATGCGGTGATTGGATGATGTCGATTTCATACTTTGGCTCCTGATCTCTTTTCTATATGTCTTGAGGTGAAGGATGATTGGTCCCAGATTGGGTCATGATAATGTCGTAGATGATCAGGAAGGCTGTGTTCTGGGCAGCAGTGCAATATGCAATCTGAATGTACTGAGTGTATACCTCAGACCTTCGCCATCTTTGCGACGCACAGTTTGCTGAAGAACAAAGAAATGCCACTCAAGCCAGCAAGGACGGTAACTGCGTTCTCTCTGCTGCAATCCAGCAGCGGTGCATCAGACAAAGAGATTGGTGTATAGAAAACATCGCCGTTTTAGGAAAATACACCTTCCAGAATCCCTTTTGCAGGTCTTGCTGGCGCCTGGAGCTGCAGCTTCCTGGTTCCGCAATCGGAAATCGTTGGAGGTGAGACCAAATCTAAGTCGCTGCATTAGGCGCAGTCGCTCCATGGTCACTTCATGAGGAGACTGCTACCTCGCCAGCCCCTCCTTTTTCTCTTTTGGAAGCCTGGCTCTGGAATCGTGTCAGATGGGCATACCCTCGTAGTCTTCTAGAAGCCAGTGGGTAAGCGCGGTGACCAAATACACAACTAATCAGCAACAAAGTCCAAGGCTACAAGACCACGATCCAAGGGACAAAAGGACAGAACCTCTGGTCATTGAGGTCCTCGCATTGACCTCACTCCAACAGACAATTCTGCCTGTCAGCAACATACGGTCAACAAAGCCACACACCTCGGCGACCAATCTTCGGACCTTACCGGTCATAGCAGCGTCAGCATTAAAGCTTTTTTTCCAGGCTGGCACAAGACGATCATGTCATTTGGGAAGATGGCGCCTCCTACACCTCCAGACGTCGATGGCACCGAGCTGCACGATGACTTCCATCAATTGCTACAACACAATGCTGGAAGCCAACCCCTATCGGGATCACAGCTTTTAGGGAACAGTCCATACACGCAGTCTAGGTCGACGGCATTGTACAATACTCCAGAGCCAGAGTTGGAGGGTCAATGGTACCTTGATCAATATGGCGAGAAACGATTCGTGTATAATGACCACGGTAACCTACTTGAGGAGGTGCAATACGTGAGTCAGCTTGTCTTTCCCACAATCAACTTTTGGTACTGACGGGTACGAGAATGGATATGGTCAACCAGTCGTGAATCCTTACCATGGCGGTCCATACCACGGCCATCCTCTTTCACAGCCGCAGCAGCAGCAGGTGAATTCTGACCGCATACATCCTTTGAAACGGCGATTGACTCTGCATAGTTTTATCCGAATCCCGCATTCTACAGTGCCACTCCTCCTCCCATGAAATCCGATCAAGAAACACCGTCAAGGCGAGCGGTAAGGCAAAGTCGATTGGCAACCGACACGAGTTCTCGCCACAGTTCGCCGAAGCCCAAAAGGAAAGCTGCTAAGGGTGCAAGGCCGAAGACACTTAGCGGACCGTTAAGCGAGCTAACGAAAGATATGGAAAACATTCCAGTCAAGGACACGGAAGCCTGGGTGAATAGGTCTTTGGACGTGAGACGAGAAGAAGCAGAAAAAGATCAATTCGTGAAACGTCCATCGAATTCATTTATACTGTACCGGTCCGCGTACGCTGACAGAGCCAGAAACTTTCAAAAGTCTGCGAATCACCAGATTGTGTCGTCTCTCGCGGGCGAGAGCTGGGCAATGGAGCCCCCTGAGATCCGCAAACAGTATGATGCGTGGGCCAAACTTGAAAGAGAAAATCATGCGAAAGCATTTCCAGACTACAAATTTCAGCCGCAGACAAACAAATCTGCGGCTCGCAAACGTAAAGGAAGGGGTGAAGATTCAGAGGAAGAGGAAAGTGACCTTGAATCAGACTATGCGTACAACCCAAGGGCGTCTAGTCGTCCACTTAAGTCCAAGAAAGCGAGGTCATCTTATCGTGAGAGCAGCTATACGCCCAGTGGTACATCACTCGATGAGTATGACGCTCCAATAATGTACAACCCGTCATCGCACCAGATGGTGAATCCTGGAAAGCCACTACCCACCGGTCTGAATCAGCTAGGTGGAGCTCAGTACTATCAGACGGCAGGTCAAAGATATGCTGGCCATGGTTATGTCGAGGATGTTTTCGTGCAGCCACCAGACCTGCCAGCTGGTTACCACCAACCAGGCGCACCTGTCATTGGTATTCCGGGAGCCTACCACCACGAACTTCAAGGTGACAACGGTGGGCTACCCATGAGTGCAGTGTCTATACCTAGTCAACTGGATCCGATGTTAGCCAACTACGACCAGGACCAACACAAAGTGTCCCTTGATGACGGCCACCCCGTAAAAGCCGAGGAAGTGTCATCTGCGCCCCACTCAGCAGGGTTCCCACTTGAACACTACTCACTGGGATTGAACGATTTTGAGGATGAACTTGGAGGTGCTGACATGGGCTCTGATGAATGGTGGGATCAGAATAAGGATCGATAGTAAAAGAAAGGTCACTTACATTGGGCGTGGTTTGCTACGGGAGTCTTGGATCAATTGCTTTGGGTGAAATATATAGGTGGGAGGGAGAGATACCCTGTTGTTTTTCCGCTTTTAGGATGCATCGTTGGTAACATGAGTCCAGACTCAAACTGTCTTTCATAACTTTGTTGCATCTAGAAGCGCCCTGTTTGTTGCAATTAGTGCTCAAGAATTCTTTTCTTCTTGCTTATTTGTGGGCAAGTCACGATGTCAATTGCTCTCGCCACCGCCTGGGTGGTATCTATCTGACTCGTTATTTTCACCTAGGCATGACCACATCGAGATCTTGCCGTCAACTGCGTAGGTCAACTTGAGACGGAAGAGCATGCAGTTGCTCCCCTTGTTGTCTGATTTCAACTTCCCTGTGGTCATGCGATTCGTCTGACTATGGTCCATTGAGGGTTTATGAAGCTATTCGCTGCCGTCATCGATGATCACAACCATGGACTTGAACAACGATTCCAATTACAATAAAATGGAATCGTGTCCTCGGTACACGTGAATTTCGCTTTCGGGGGAAGGAAGGCCCGAGGTCTTGGCACCCCGGTAGAATAATTAATAGTCTGGGGATTTGTGTAGCAGGATTCCTTTAGAACAAATTTAGGTGAGGCTAGAGGTGTAGAGGGCAGTATCCCGCCCAATGTATGGTGATCTGGGCTACAAGCTTGTAAGTTGGGAACGCATGACCAAGTACACAGTCCTCACAACGACGTTTACCATCCTTAGGTCCAGCATGCGAAAAGGACACGAGCACTCACTCATCTCCCGCCCTACCAGGTTGAGATAATCCGCGCTTTGACACGAGAGGTTCGCGACCTAGACAAAGACGTTTCGAATATCCTCGCCCCCTTTTCTGGATCCTTCAACCCCTCTGCCGAACCGGCCACCGCATGCTCCATCCTCGTCAACCACCTCTGCATGCGCCGAAATAAACGTTGTCTACTAGCTTACCACCGTGTGCGCTCAGGCAAGCTTGAAGCAATGTGCTGGAGCGGGAAAGACGTCTTGGACATAGAGCAGCAAGAGGGAGGCAGACAGGGAAATGCAGAGGGATATGGCATGGCAAGTGAGGCTGGGAACCAAAGCTCACTGAGCCCGGAAGAGGAGGAATATGTGAGGCAGTATGGAGACATGCTGGCCGCGTATAAGGGGCAATGGACAGATATTGATCTGACGGGAAGCCTGGAGCCGCCCAAAGACCTTTTCATCGATGTAAGGGTGCTGAAAGATGCTGGGGAGATCCAAACAGAGTATGGGTATGGATGTATTATATGGCCTCTCTGGTGGAACAATCGGCTAAATCATTACGGCAGGGCCATCACATTGACGAAAAACAGCCAATTCTATGTCAGGCAAGGGGATGTGGAACGGTTGATCGCTCAGGGATATTTGCAGAAGCTGAGTACTTGACAAGTTCGCCACAACACCAACATTATCATGTACGACGCCAGCGTACCCTAGTTCTTGTCGAAGCATCAGATCGAAATTCGAAAAACCAGCATACACATCCTAAGCTCGCTCATAGTAGACCCAGAGTGGAGTCACGTCAGAGCACATGTTGTCCAACTTCCTCACTAGCAATGAGGTTGATCTTACTCCCAATGGACGACTCGGCATCGATCTGCGGATATCCCAGTGGAATGTCCGTGTTCGGGAGGATGAAATGGGTGAGAAATTCAATAGGAGGCATTGTCCTGTGACAAAGCCCAAGTGGGTGTGAATCCGACAGCTCCATCTGAAGGCCGACATCGGGGCAAGGAGACTTCCAAGCTTAAGATGAAAAAGCTGATAGTCGAGCCGAACTTGGAAGATACCTACGCCCAGGCTACCTTCATCGAAGTGCCGAGCTGACGCGTGATGCTTTTCTCTCCGTCGATGGAGTGGTTCATAAATCGAGCATGGCCTCTCGTGCAACGTTGTACGGGGTTCACCTTACGGGACTTTAGGGTTATGTATATTAAAGAGGAACAGTGTGATTTCGTCCAACCAATCCGGTCTGCAGAACAAATTCATCTTCGATGTCAACGCAGCGTTGTGGAGGCTTTCCCAAACATGGACGTGTACAGTCAGGACTTCCACATCCTCCATAGGCGTTTAGACATCACATTCGATGACTGCTGACCGTATTTTCTAGTCACTGACCGTGTGATGGCGTATATGGGCGCACTATGTGCATAGATCACAGATTTTATAATGATATTGTATAACTATTGTGCGCAAGATCTCAGTCCTGGTATGGACCTGTCGGTAGCCAAGTTGCGCCTCCCCCGCATCTGTCAACAGTGTCAAACGTTCGCCGATGCATTTCTATCCGGATCTAACCTGATCCAGGTGAGTCAAACGCCCCACCAAGCAGAAATTATGGTACGGTTCCCCAATGTCTGCTACTTTCATTTTCTCTTCACACTCCTTTGGCTTTCTGGACCTATCACTTCCTCTGTACAGGTTTTGCTTTGCCTGATTCCAATGGCTCGCTCGCTGTAACGCCATGCAGCTGCTCTTCTCGTCATTCAATATGTATACTTGAGCGTACCGTATCTGCTGGGCTGCTTCGGCCCAAGGATAGGCTGGGTAGCCTGTAGGGGAATTGATATGGGAGGCAGTCAGCCCAGCATTGACGGGGAAGCTAGGAGCGGTTCACAATTGGCTCGAGTTCGTGGCCTGGAACATGTGCGGTCACAAATCGATGTTGGGCAAGATTGGAGCCAGCAAGAGACTGAAGATCGTCACAGTGGCTGGCTTCGACACCGAACGGAAGCTTCGTTGTCAAGAATGTCGTTTTCTTCGTCGATGAACCAGAAGACACCTGCCAGATCCTATTTCCAACACCCGCTTCAAGAGCCACATCATGGTCCGTCATATGGCCGATCATCATCCACCACCATGTGCTTACGATCCATAGGTCCCGTCGATATATCGCGTAGTGCCTCTCAAAGTGTACGAGAAGACACTGCTGAACTTGCTTCGCTAGCGTTATCCGAATTAGCTTCCAGTCGGAGCGAGCACTCGCCTGCACGGCATCATACCTCGTCAACCGTACGTAGGAGGGGCGACGGATACTTCGAAGGCCAGCTAGAGCAAGCCAATCTCGCTCATCGCAGGTCAAATGGATCATCCAGGCCTGATCCTATTGAGGAGGTCTCAGAGCTTTTAACCCCATATAGCTTACACTCGTCTCAGCAATCCCACCGCGAATCCGCTCTGACTGAATTGATGAAGAATTATCTCCCAACGGAAGAGGAGAGCTGTGATACCGATGGTTCAGAAGAACTTGATGTTACTGCGACGTCTCATCCTGTCACTGTCCGTAAAGGGATCATCTCTCAGCCAGGTGAATTGACGGGACTGCTGGTAAAGCGAACAGCCTATGGCTCCATCAAAGACATTGAAAGTCAAAAAATATACGATGAGGCGCAGACGAGCAAAGGAAATGTTATCGTCCAGCAAGCCATGGGAGGTATCTCCAATGCAGCGAGAGGCTTAAGGTCTCCCAGGAGCTGGAATAGGCATGATTTATGGAAGTATGGCATCCGTCAGCCTGCTAACCTTCTGCCTCCAGTCATACTTGGGCTATTGCTCAACGTCCTCGATGCCCTATCCTACGGTAATATGGAATCTGAATATACCTCCGACTGGCTGACAAGATGTAGGGATGATTCTGTTCCCCCTTGGCGATTCAATCTTCGAAGACCTTGGCCCCGATGGAATAGCCATGTTCTATGTCAGTTGTATCGTGTCGCAGCTGACATACTCGCTTGGCGGTAGTGGCTTCAAAGGCGCGGTAGGATCCGAGATGGTGAGCATTATGGAAAGTGACCCGAGGTAGCTGCTAATAATGTATAGATTGAAGTTGTTCCGTTCTTCCACAAGATTGCATACACCATCGTTAATCATGTAGGTCGGGACAAAGAACATCACAAGGACATAATCCGTGCCACCGTCATTATGGCCTATACAATAAGCACCGTTTTCACAGGGGTCACATTCCTAGTCCTAGGCAGATGCAAACTCGGATCGTTAATCGGATTTTTTCCGCAACATATTCTTGTAGGCTGTGTTGGTGGTGTTGGATGGTTCCTCGTAGCGACTGGCTTAGAGGTGTCTGCAAGGCTACCAGGCAAGCTACATCTTGACTTATCAACTCTGCAACACCTGATACGGGCCGATACACTTGCCTTGTGGCTCATACCCTTGGTCCTGGCGCTTCTACTCTTCGTCGTGAAATATCGGGTGAAACATTCTTTAACAGACTCGGTTTACTTTCTGTCCATCATTGCCATTTTCTGGTTCTTCATTGCCGCCATACCAGAGCTCAAGGTGCCGGACCTTCGAGCGAAGGGCTGGGTTTTCGAGCCACCGGAAGCTGGCGTCCCATGGTACCACTTTTACACACTTTATAAGTTCGGGATCATGGACTGGAAAGCCATTGGGGCTACTGTTCCTGCTATGCTTGCTTTGACATTCTTTGCCATTTTACACGTCCCCATCAATATTCCGGCTTTGGCCATGCAAACTGGAGACGATGATCTCAATCTTGACCGGGAACTTATGGCGCACGGTATCTCCAATCTCCTCTCGGGTCTCTGTGGGAGTATCCAGGTCAGTGAGAATAGTCACTGTGGGAAAAAGCTAGTACTGATGCGAATTCAGAACTACCTGGTATTCGCAAACACTGTTCTGTTTATGCGGAGTGGAGGCGATAGTCGAGCGGCTGGGGTACTATTAGCAGCCGCTACATTCACTGTCATGACGGCTGCGCAGGGTATTCTTGGCATTATTCCTATCATGGTGGTAGGATCCCTAATATATTTCCTGGGCTTCGAGCTACTCAAAGAAGCTTTATTTGGGGCTTGGGGGAAGACTAATGGCCTTGAATTTCTCACTGTAAGCTGGAATGCGACTTCCCACAATGAGATTTGAAGCTTATTGCTCGCAGGTTATTATCATAATTGTAATCATGGGTGCTTGGGACTTTGTGTACGGAATATTAGCTGGAATTGTTCTGGCTTGCGTTAGCTTCGTTGTTCAAACAGCGCGGATTTCTGCTGTTCGAGGGAAACTTTACGGCGGTATTGCCAATTCAACTGTTCGCAGGCATCCAATTCAGCATCGGTTCTTGGAAGAAGCCGGGAAACAGATCTATGTTATGAAACTAGCAGGATTCATTTTCTTTGGTACTATTGTGGACGTCGAAAAACAAACACGAGCGGTAGTGGACGAATCTTTTCGGCAGGATAAACCTATTCGGTATCTGGTGTTAGACCTATACAATGTCGATGGCGTCGATTTCTCTGCATCCGAGACCTTCGCCCGCGTCCATAGGGTGCTGAACAAACGCGATGTCCAGCTTGTCATTTGCGGTGTGTCATCCTTGGACAGCCAGGTCGGTAGACCCTTATGTAGCGCTGGGTTGTTCGACAGGGATGATGGTATCAAATACTTCCAGAGCTTAAATATAGCTTTGGAGTTTTGTGAGAATCAGCTTCTGAAACCTTTCTATCATGAACAGAACCCAAAGGTCGAGTCTGAATCAGGCCCTACCTTCCTTGGTATGCCTGTTTTTGACTGGGATTTAACAAGGGCTTGGCTGACATTTTTGTAGAAGTTCCAAAGTCTGAGCAGGCAAACACGTCCTTGGCTTCAAAGACCCTGTACAACTCTCCGCGAATGCATCATCTACACCAGGTCGCCATCACTACACTAAGCCAACAGGACCCCGCACCACCCTCAAGATGGCAAGATCACGTACAACCTCTTCGGTTGATCCTACAGACATTTTCCTCTGTCTCTGAAAAGCCTGATGGATACTGGGAACGGATAGTGCCCTTCTTCATCCGCAAACAATATGCCGCCGGCACGATACTTTACGAGACAGGAGACGACCCTGATGGCTTCTATCTACTCGAAACCGGTACGCTGAAGGCAAGATATGAGTACCCACAAGGCAAATATTCGGAGCTTATTGTCGCGGGCACGACTTGCGGGGAGCTTCCCTTTTTCTCCGACACGAAAAGGACAGCGACAACAACTGCAGACGCAGACTGTGTGACGTGGGTGTTGGATGCTCAAAACTGGGAAGACATGCAAAGCAAGCAGCCGGATGTCGCAACTGAATTGCTCAAGATAAGTCTGAAGCTTACCAGTGAGAGAATGGATGCAGTCACAAAGTAAGTCCGGAGACCTGGTTACAGATCTTCACTAACGTGATTTCAGGTATATGCTGCTGACGAGTGGGTGAGAGACGAAGGACGACCCGTTTGAGAACGATCTTCACCGTACAAATTTACTGATAGGGTATTGGTAAGGACCAGACTTTGGTTATTACATAGCGGTGGAGTTAGGAGTAAATGGAAAAGCAATGTGGATGAGTGTTTGGCTGGGGTCTGCGTTATGTAGCCGCAGATATGAGGATCTTGGGGTCTGGTAAGAGATAAGGTGCTCTATGGCTACGTATAGCCAGCGCTTCTCTCGAGGAGAAATGCGATGTATCAAAAAGATCAAAGTTGCTAGTGTAGCATGGAACAACAGACGCAACAGCGATCGTGTTGATTTACGTACGGGATATCTGCATGACCTGATATCTGCATCGTCCCACTAGTCAATGCGATGGCTAAGGTAGTCTGCCGAATACGACAAACTAGACTCGAGGAAGATAATTACTGGGAAATCGTGTGGCGGGAGGAACATGGCACATGCGCACCGCGTCCATGCATGTCAGAAATCTACTATGTATATGCACGATAAGCTGGTCATGGGACTCGGCAGTCCCTTGATATTGTTCTAACCCCAGTCAGTCTAAGCGCTGTCATATTTGATTGCGACGAAAGCAAGTGTACTTTTGGCCTTTTTCGACTGTAATGTATCAAGAAATCAATAGTGTTAGCTGATAACCAGTATTGGGACTGCCAACCAGCAAGGGGAATCGGAGATTGTTCACAATCTAATTGATATTGCTAGTCCTTACTTCGTCCTAGCGCCAATTCCCGCTATTAGTTCGTGAAGAAAGTTTCCCATCCATCTCTTGTGTAAACAATTCCTTTCAGCTACATCACAGGTGCATCTGCTTTGCTACCACACATTCTCTTTACTCAGACATCGTATCCCAGAGGTACTGCTGTTCACCTTGTTATTCCTCACCTACACAAGCTCCGTTCATTGTAAACAGAGGACGCGCACTGAACATCTTAGGGGCAGCCGTCACTTTGATTCCTCCACGATTAAATCAACCTGTCAGCACTATGTCTGCAGTTGAGCAACCTATGCAGCACACTCCTGCGGTAGTCCCAGCCTCTGAGCACAATGCTGCTGTGACGAGTGCCACCGATGCTTCCGCCGACCCCATCCGGGCTCAGGAGACTTCAGAATTGTCACCTGAGAGCCGACCAGAACTCGGCCAGTCCGGAATCACTGATGGCACACTTGCTGCCGCACCTACAGGTCCTAATATCACAAACGTCACAAAGGAGGAGAAACTAGACAACGGTGAGGTGATGGTTGAGTCTCACCCCATCAACGAGGGTGTCTTGAATTATAAGGGACCTGGTCTTAAGTGAGTTCTTAGCTCTTGCTTATCGATAATACCTTTGCTAATATAGAGCTCTCTTGCTAGGGGCCTCATCTTCACAAAGAAGTACTTCTGGTTCAGTGACGCCCCGCTAGAGCACAAGCACCTTGCTGCGTACCTCGGGAACGAGAAGTCCAAGGAGATTGCCCATCCCAACGCCGCACACGCACAACAGACAGGGAAGGGTCTACTCTTTTTCGCCAAGCGTGCCGAGGACAAGGACCATCCGCAAGGAATCTTCAACTTGGTAAGATATTATACCATTTCACGCGTCACTAAACACATGCTGACATACTATCTCTATTATAGGGTGATATAACCGACGTGGTGAAGGGTAACTTCAATGACTTTGGCTTCAGTCTACATGGCCATAAGCACAATTTCCAAGCCGTGACCAAAGCAGAGAAAGATGCCTGGATTGTCGCCCTGGAGACTAAGGCAGCTGAAGCCAAGAATTCGCATCAGGGCATTATCAGTAGCCCGAGCTATAAGAGCGCTCTCGAAAGCTATGGTGGGTCTTATCTATGACGCTTTTCTCCCCATATGCTACGAATGCTCATGTTATCACTCTAGGCATCCCCGCAGCTGCCGCCACCGCTGGTACATCGAGATCCCTGTCTAGGCCAGGGAAGAAGGCTAGCAAGTCTCGTGAGCGCAAGGTAGGCACGAAGGCCGACAGCACCAATCCTGCATTGGCCGACACGAATACGACCACACCTACTGGCGTGGTTGCCGAGAGCACCCCCAAGACGACCGTGGACCATACCTCTAGGACCGGCACTGGCAACCATGTGGGCGAGGCTGCCGTTGGCGGAGCTGCTATTGGCGCTGCAGCAACTCGCTTCGGATCTCCATCTGATGAGGATGAGAAGACAAAGAAAAGTCGCTCCCAGTCTCGTAACAAGCGTAGTAGTCTCTTCGGGAATCTTTTAGCCAAGAAGGAGGACCATGATGCTAAGAAAGAGATGAAGAAAGAGGAGAAGAAAGAGGAGAAAGCTGAAGATAAGGCCATCAAGAAGGAGGTCAAGAATGAGGAAAAACTCGAACATAAAGAGGAAAAGGCTGTGTTGAAGGCGGAGAAGAAGGAAATGAAAGACGAAGCTAAAGAGGAGAAGATGCTCGAGAAAGTCGGTGAACCCTTGAGCACTGGGTTGACACCAGGTTTCAACGCTCATGCTGTCGGTGAGTGACCTAGCTTCCTACATTTACAAACATTGCTAAAATATGCAGCTGCTCGTGTCGTTGGCGAGCCAGTCCTTCCTGCTGGAGCGAAATCCACTGCGGTCGATGATATCTCACCGGTGGCTACCGGTGCCGAGTCCACTGGCGCTGTTGTCCCCGAGATCGCTACCACCCCAGCTGCTCGTGAGACCCTTCCGAAGCCAAACAAGCGTGCTTCAATCTTCGGCGGTCTGTTCGGCAAGAAGGAGGCAGCGAGCCCCGCCGCGACGGAGACTACTCCTGCAGTGCCAGTTAAAGATGAGTCTGCAACGATTCCATCCACTGCAACACAGCTCGACACGCCTATGACACAGCCTCCAATTGAGCCTGTTACAGGGACCATGGCCAACGGGACTTCTGCCACAGCGACTGAGCCGACCAGACCTGGTGCCGCAAGCACTGGAACGACCGACAGGCGTCGCTCCTCCTTCTTCAACACCTTGGGCAACAAGAAAGAGCGAAGAACGGGCACAACATCCGGCGATGAATTGACCGATAGCGAGGGCAAGAAGCAAGCTTCGGGCGGACTTGGTGGTCTCCTTCGAAAGGCGAGCCGGGCCCAGAAGGGCAGCAGCTCGGCCCCTAGAGAGGCGGCAGACATCCCTCTACCCAAAGAAACGCCTGCTGCTGCCTCAACGCTTCCCAGCGCAGCCGAGGAGAAGCCCGTTTTGTCGGAGGGCGAAGTTGGTTCCAATGCCATCAATCAACCGCACGAGCAGACCCCAGTGTCCGCTGCCGCCTAAGCCCTCGACCGACCCCGTTGATCCATCAGACTGCGTTCTCCATTACGAATCCCCTCGGACAACATCATTTTCATTCACGGCATTCTAGGCTCATTGCATTGGTCACTCGCTCATTACCAGATTGGCAATACCCCGTTCTGTTCTTTCCTTTTGTGTGTTATGTGAGGGCGTGGACTAGACTGATACCAGATACCATGCCGCGCTCCCTGTATTTCGTTCAATACCCAGCTCCTTGTGTTCCGATACCCGCGACAGTCGTCTTATTGGGGGACTGGACGCTCGGCCGTAAGGGCAAATCATCATGCAGATAGCATCTAATACTCAATGAAAGTCGTTTTGTTTTGCCTGTGATCTCCATGAGCGGTGATGTCTCTCCTTGTATCCACACAAGCATCGACCAAGCCCGGATTTTGCAGGATCAGTGGCTTCCACCAAGCATCCATGCCTACCATCCTTGGCGCATCAAGCCTCCCGTGGGCGCGCCAGGATAAAGTAAAGTAGATGCGGTGAGCCGTTGAGGATTCGGGCACTTTGGATTTCTAAGCCAGAACGGTGAGTCACAAGTCAAAGTCAATTGCTGCGACTCCAATGCTGAAGCGGTAAAGCTGATATGCGGAGTCGCTTGAGGATCGAGTGGGGTGCCTCCATCCTTTGATCTTGGTTCGGGCTACGCGGGCCTAAGCCGGAGGAGAGACCGTGGATTGGCTACGGATTGGCTCCACGGTCAAGTCTTCTGGAAGGATTGGCTTCATTGCGTACTTCATCTACCTACCTTACTGTGGTTGACTGGTGGCAGAATACGTGCATCATGTTCGTCGTAGCAGGAGGTTGCGTGGCCTTGGAGATGGCCTTGATGCCTGGCGTGCCTGGCTCCTCAGCACAGTCGTAACGGCGAGGTCAGCGAAAGCGCACTTCAGGCTGCAAGTGAAGCCACTCTCACTCAGCCCTACATGCCGCCCTCAGTACCCACAATTCCAGATGGCGTCTTCTGAACTGCAGTCTGATTGGCTCCTTCGTAAGAGTCACAGCCCCCCAAAAGAGGCTTAGCTCCACGCTAGCTTCCAAGCGCGATAGCACACAAATTCCAATTATTCCCCCCAATCTCACTTAAAGTGCCTCGATGCCCCACGTCTGCCTGACTTCCTCTTTCCTCTTTCCTCCTTCCAACTCCACATTGAATCACACCACACATACATACAAGACATCCATTTGATATGGCTGGCTTGTAAGTATCCACATAACACTTCAACTCAACAACCTTCAAAATACACTCACACAACCAACAACCCACCCTCTCAACTCTTCCTCGTCAGAATTCCCATCCGGGACTTCTGAACCAACGACTTGCTTCTAGCAATCGCCCAGGTTCCCGCTTCACAGCAACCATTCCCCCACACGACTTACAGTCGTTCACTACGGATATCTCACCATGGCTTACCTCACCCCAATCACCGCGGCTTCCCACGCCAGCATCGAACACAATCAACTTCTCAGACCAAGGCTCGGACTTCGTACTGTTCCCATCAACAGCGAATCCTCACCAGCACCTAGCTCGAGTTCCAGGGAACTCCGAGCGTGCGCAGGCGACGTCCCGTACAGCCCCTAATCAATTCCTTGGATCGACCTACAACGGTCAGCAACTTCGACGAAACTCTACTCAGCAATACTCATCTTCTGCATCTCCCATTCAGAATCCACGAGTGAGTGGCATCATCCAAAGGTCTCCATCTACGTCTCCGTCTACGCAATACAGTCCTATCGGTCAGCAAACACACCTATACGCAAATTCAGCACCATCTTCAACGGTCGGCCTGCACCAACAATCTCCTCGATCTCGGCCTCCAGTTCCTCTTTTCCACAGCACAGGCGACATTCCTCATAGCAACATGGCTCACTCATATCACTTTGAAGGTAGCTCCTTCCTCGAGGAAGTTCCAGGTGTATCTCCCAATCTAACTCCATCTCCAGACTCTTCAGACACTATGTTCAACCTAAGTGAATTCACTCCGACGTCGGATGCACACGGTGATGATCTTGACGAGTCCTTGAACATTTTTACCAACCACTTCGAAGCCATCAACGAACCGGCGCCGGGGCAGGCATCGACGGTCTCCCCGACAGAAATCATGGTTGATAGCATGTCTGCACCTCCATCAGGAGCCTTCACCGAAATGACCACACCTGGCACCTCTACTTGGGAGTCCCCTTATACAGCCAATAGCTGCGAGACCTCGCCGCTATTCATGGACAACCTATCGCCCGATGACGACCCAGACAAGTGGCCATCCCTCTTCGGCGAGATCCAAGAGCCAGAACGCGAGGTTCTAGTCTCCAACACCATCACTAGCCCGACAAGATCTCATGTCGCCCCAAAGATGTCTCGCAATGATTCCTCGCCCGGTCAGACAAGCTCAAGGTCTTCCCACCAAGGCCGCCATTCTTTCACCGCCGGCGTCGCTCCAAGGCGGAGAGACAAACCCCTGCCAGCCATTACAGTCGAGGATCCTTCAGACACCATCGCAGTCAAGCGCGCACGAAACACCTTAGCGGCCCGGAAGTCACGAGAGAAGCGAATGGAGCGAACAGAGGCTTTGGTCAGTCAGGTCAACGACTTGGAGGCGGAGGTGGAACGTTGGAAGGGCATCGCTCTGGGCATGGGTCACCGAGAATGACAACGATCATCGACCCCATCGAAGAAGAGAAAGCGTATGTGTATTCGCGATGTTCATGGTACATTGGGGTTGAGGTACCACCATTAAGAGATCAGCAGCTGAGCTTTGGTGGGAATTAGGCTACGATGCTGTCGGTCGAGGGAATATGGGAGAGGGGAGGGTGACGGGGGCTTTTCCTTTATATATGTCGTTTCTTTGATTCATTGCCGCCAGACATTGCTCTCAGTGGCACCTTGGCGGGTTTCCTTTTCTCGACGGCCGGTTCTGACGTCTCTGTTCTCTCGAGGAATGGATCGACTCGTGGCTTGATGATTCTCTACTACTTTCTTTATGGCACGAGTTGCAGTTGTTTTCTTGACATGGGATATATGTATCATTGCAGCTCCAGATACCAAAATCAAACCAGTCTCTCATTAACATCCGTGCCCCACGTTTGATCATACTTGAAGTGTGAAATCCCATCACGAAAACCTGTTCCCACTTGTGACACGGAGTTTCGTGCCGAGGCGGATTAGAACATGTCCGCGCTGTCCCAGTGGTGAGGAAGGGATCTTCGATTCATCCGATCTCCACCCAATATAATAGAATAGAATAGATATTCTATCCTCGAACATCTCGGCAATCTCATCATCACAGCCCATGTGGTAACTATCCCAAGTCTGCCCTGTTAACAATGAACACTATCCCCTTCATCCATCCCTATTTGAACCATCCCTTCGTCTATCCCCTTCATCTATCCCCCCACCAACCTATCCCCTTCATCTATCCCTTCATCCATCCACCGCCTCATCTATCCCTTCATCCATCCACCCATTCCCCATCCCCCCAACCCATCAACCTACCCATATATAAACCATCACTAATCCCTCCACCTTTCGATTCATCAATACCATTATTTCTACCAATAGGAAACGCCAACACCTACGCAATTCCACCAACATCCACCGCCATCGCACGCACCTATCCAATCTAGGTAATCATCTACCTCTATCCTACTACTATCTTACTACTATCTTACTTATAATTTATAATTTACAATTTATACTCTGCACTCTCTTCCACCTATATTTAATCCCTCAACTATCCCTCCCTCCCTTCCTTCCTTCCCCTTCCTTCCCCTTCCCCTTCCCATAGAGTAACACAACCAACAACAAACGGGGTTTCCCCCCCAACAACCTCCAACCTCCAATGCCCGTATTTACACGGGTGACATGATCGAATGAACGAACAGATGAAGAGGTTTATAGAGGTCGGGAGTGGGTTTGGGGTTGGATTTAGTAAACGGAAGGATTATGGGACTAGGGTTTTATTTTGGAGATGGGCTAGGTAGAGTATGCTAAGTTGTGGTGTGCATTTTTTTGGGAGGAGGTGCGGACGGTGGAGGGGTGGGTTTTGGGAGGGGAGGATGAAGGTGGGGTGGGTAGAAAAGATGGATGGGACTTGCGCATAAGGAGGCGAGGGGTTTGGGGGTTCTAGTGGTATTTGAGTAGAAAGTCGAGGATGGAAGGGCGGGGGATGCGGAATTCTGTACAGGTGCGAGTGGAGTAGGTTCATGAACAATGAAGTATCTTGGGATAAATGGATTCTGGAGGTTGATGGTTTTAGGGGGAAGTGATGGAGTTGGATCGTGGTGATGGACGAGATAGGTAGCTTGTGAGTTGTTTGTTTAGCGGTTATGGAGTATTGATGGGTTGGGAAGGTGGACAATTGATTGTAGCTCTGAGAGAGAGAGAGAGAGTGGGGGAAGGAGTGGTGTTTGATGGAATTTATTAGGTGATTAAGGTAGTGTGAATTATGGTCTTTTATACAAGTTGCTCTCTGGCTACTACTGGACTGTCGTATTTCCATGCTCCCGAGTTTGGATACATATATCCTGAAATTCCACAAGATCTTGGGACGTCAAGACTCCAATGAGTATTAGTCCTATGGCAACCGATGTTGCGATAACGAGCTCCTAAGTAGACCACGAAAACGCAAGGGCGATGGCGAGGGTAGTGACGACAGCTCCAGCAAATCCCAGAGTACGACGATCTGCGCCGCCCAGGAATGGAATAGCGGTAGGCGATGAGACGCTTCCGGTACCAGTTCCAGTTGGCCGGGCACTTTCAGCGCGGTTCTGTGCCACAAAGTAGTTCGCTCCAACCAGAGGCCCAACACCCTTCTCCCCAGCCAAATGATTGAGATCGAAGCTGAACCTATTCATACCCTCGTTCACAAGAGCCTGGCTGAACGGGTTGCCGGCAGGAGGTGGCGCGAAACCGGCTTGCTGCTCGAAAATATAGAAGACGTATGTATGGGCTATGTCTCCGGCTGGCGGCGCTGGCGGCTGGTAGAAAGCGATGGGTGATGTAGTATTTACGACTGTGCCGTTGGGGGAAAAGGTGAGACCAGTCTGCCAGTAGTGGAGGCGGGTTGTACGGCCAGCGGATATACCAGGAGCCAATGGGACTTGAATGCCAGGGACAAGCTTCGAGGTGTTCAGAGTAGCGCTGTTTATTGAGAGGTCGATCATCAGAAGCTGATATATTTGGTTTGTGGAAGAAGGGAAGGTGATGGTTGGGAAGTTCTTGACTTCTGTTGAAGATGTTAGTGGATAGATGCTAGAGAGTAGACTGGGGAGGGACTTGCGGGTCAATGGGAGCTCAATGCCCGGGGTGACTGGAGTAGAGCCATAGGTGACTGCCAAAGTGCTATTGGTAGATGGGAGAGTGCCTGGGGGCGTTTGGCTCAGAGCTCGAGCCATTAGACTTGCAGTTGCCAGGTAGTGAGGCAGTACACGCATGGTGATCCAAGTACTGCTCGTTAGATTGTTTGGTGACAGCGATTGGAGCTCAGAAGAAAACAAGTAAGGAGACACGCTGGTACTTATCCTTTCAGTCCCTGAACGGAGTAGATTGTATTGGTCATTGACCTGATCGTCCCACGTGGACTAGCGTCTAAGCCATAGCTCGGTGAACGATGAGACCTTGGCCGACATATAGAATAGCGATGGGGTAGCCCAGTAACCCAGACATCAAGCCGCTGCAGGGAGCGTGCAAGCATCCAAGCCCATTCGAGACGTGCAATCAGGCTTGGGCATCCGATGGTCCGTGAGTGCTGTTTGGATACTGCTCTGGCATGCAGCAGGTTGATTGTCCCGCCTTGGCAAAATCTATCTAGAACTAGTTCTAAAGTAGAATAGAATACCAGCTGTTTCCAAGGAAAATTTACATGTATCGAAACCTATATATGTATATTTCAAGGGTAGACGTTCATCCAAGTCTCAAACCTGATTCTGACGAATGGTATGCATATCTGAAAGGGTTTCCATCAGTACTTCATACTTCACATGCCAAAGTACGATCTGTCTGCAGGACCAGCTTAAGCGCTAGATCCTCGATTGCCGAAACCAGATCGAAGAGCCACATCTGTTGAAATATACTACAAATACCATAATAAGCTGATTCAAGCGTCTTGGCAACTTTTGCCATTTCAACAACATCAACACTCGTCGATCGTTACCGCATGGAGCGGAAAGACACCGATTGAATAGCCCGATAAAGGTTGTCATGGGCAGAGCAGACTCGGAAAACGTTAGGCTTGCCGCAAACTGGGTCGACGAAAAGATAAGGTAGCTGCCAAGCCTTCATGCTGGCCTAGCTCAGCGTAGCATGATCTTCTCCACCATGGGCTGTGTTTATGGTCGAGGTAGAAATTAGGGACAAAAAGTAAGAGATGCTACTAGAGACTTCGGATTAGGCTGGCGCCTGGTGTACAGGGGAACGAGTGCGATGGCAGATGGGAAAAGGGTGAGGTTCTTGTTCAGCGATTTACAGTTCCCTCCCAAGACAAATCATAACAGAACGCCCTCATTACTTGTCTCTCTACAGCTCCACGGCAAGCCTGTTTGAGTTTCGAGCGTCAGGAGTCATATATTGCCTCGATTGCTCAAGGGGATTTTCAGGCATGGCCCCGGCAAGCATATCATGGCTTTGCATTCAGAATAGAGGCTGTTCGGGCATCGACGCGTGGGTGGTAAAGCAATTTCAAGCCTTGGTCTCGATGTTGCCTTCGTTGTGAAAGGTTCACATCGAGATGCTAATGGCCCCCGTGTCATGGTGGTGAATGTAATAGGAGTTGTGTCAACCTTGTGAAATGGTGTACTATACTTGCAAAACCAACAAGCGTCGTTCATTCCCTTGTTACTCTCTATCATGGAAACATCATGCAATCTTGCATCGACTCCATCACATTGATCTTCTCAGACAGGCGAATTGTTCCGATCGCTAGGCTGGGGTAGTCTGTCCTGAACCATTCCTATTCCAGCTCCTGAGGATGCTGAGCTGATTTGCTAAAAGCCCACCGCAGTGATACTCAGTCATACTTTATTTGACTTTTTCGAGGTGTAACTACCGACTCCGATTGCGTATTCCATCACCATATGAGCATGATAGAACGACGGGATGGACCAGACACCACACTGGCAAGGGTTTACGTAGCTTTTGGAGTGATTGGATTCATCTGCTTTCTAAAGCGAAAACGACATCTCTGAGCTCCTGTAGATTTGGATGATTTGAGCCGCGACTTATTTAAGCCGATCTTGGCACATTCCAACCATTCGCTCCAGGTTCAAGGTTCTTGATATTACCACGTCCGAGACTGTACTGGGATACGGGTGTATCAAGCCAGATGCTTTGCGAGCCCGGCTAATGGCATGTCTTAGTCCCCAGCTCAGCAGTCAACTAATCACTTCAGCTGTCGTCATCAACCCAGACTGATATTCCTTTCTTATCGCTTCTCATGCCCTCTGTTGCATTCACCTTAAGAGTTTTATGGAAGTGAGTATCGTACACTCGGAAATGAGGACTGATCCAGACCCCTTTCACTAAAGGCATGAGACTGTAACGAACGGCATGCCGGCTGATTGGCAAAAGCTCCATCGCCACATTTTTAGCTCCGCTGAAGGCGAACTCTTCGCTGGTCTCCATAGTTAGATTGAACGTGAGAGGATAAACCGATGGATTCTCAACGATATAGTCAAGATGTATTATGCCTGGAGGCAACTCTCCTTGCCGTGCCGTAGCCAGAACTCGAGGCTCGCCAAATGGTACAATCAATTCTGGCACTGTAAAGCGGGTGATTATGGAAGAGCTCATTGGATCATCTCGATGCCATCTGACCTCCACTTGAAGATCCACGAAGGTTGATCGTCGGTCTTCTATATCTGTTTGCTGGACGTCCAAGACGAAGCTATGCTCCTGGAATTCTTTAGGAGATATCAGCGACAAGTGGGAGATAATTTCAGCATCTGGAGAGATCTTGCATATGGCTGACTCGTGAATTTCAAGCATTGTCAAGTCCACGCTTTCAATACTTAAAGTAATGTCGGCCAGAGAACATATTCTTGATGTGAGGAACCATCGCTGAATAATTCCAATTACGAACTTTTCTCCTCTAGTATCGCCATCAGGGTTGGGCTCGTTGACATCAAAGTAGTTTGGCCATGGTTCAGGATGTATCATTGGCGTGAAGCTGTAGGTAATTTCGAATGGTAGAACCACAACCAAAGTGATTGAGAGAGATTTGGAGATAGGTGTAGCTGAGTCCGAGAGAAGATGATACCGCGCTCGAACCTCCAGAATATATTCAGCTGCGTCGGATGTCGCTTGTATAGATAAACCGTGTCCTTGATGTGACGATGACGCAAGTTTTCCGATAGCCTTTGAGGCAGAGATATCGTTCTTCTGGTCTATTTTCTGGTCTAGGGGAGTTTCCGTCATGGGATCTGTATCAAATCCACGATCTTCCCCACTCGAAGTCCACGTAATCCTCGGCAATGCTCCTGAAGGTCCCAAAAGCCTAGCATCCAAGACAACATTAGCTTCCTCCTGCTCTTCGTTGGTGATCTGTAAGTCTAGGGCGATGTTTTCATTCGCGAAATATATTGGCTTGACATCGTGGCTCTCTAAACGTATCTTTGGTGGTTTGGGTAGAATTGTCACAGCGTTACTGCGTCCATTTTTCAGCAACTTCTGCGTGAGACCTGGCCCGCCTTCAAGCCACAACATTCGTTGGTGCATCTGCTCATCCTCTGTGACTAGGATTTCAAGGTCAAATTCGGCTTCCTTAACGCACAAGGTGACACTAGCAACTTCAACGTCTCCAGCTTCACGAGGAATGTGAACGAGGGAGAAAATCTTGGTAACACCGGGTGAAACTCTTAAATCGGCCGATCCCACCAAATCGTCGGCAAGATGATTGGCTTTCGGAGTATCTGAACTTGAAGAGGATGATGATGCAATTGGGGACGCCTTTTGTAAAGACACTTGATATAAGTGGATCCGATCGTCAGCTGTGCCGGCCTTTAGGTTCGCGTCCGGCTTATGCTGAATAGTCAGGTTCTTCAAATTCTCTTCAAAGGCTACCTTTACGTGTGAGAGGGTGATCAGGCCCGAGGACTTATGGGCTCGAGAAGTGATGACCAATTGTGACTGCAAACCTTCGCCGGCCTTTCCTTCCAAAGCGCTGAATGCGAAAGTCGCTGAGACTGCACTATATATTAGTATGTGAGACATAGTAAGGGTTACCGGCGATCGTGGAAGGACAAGTGGTCAGAGAAAGTGGTGATGAGATTGATGTTAACCATGGCAATACAATTTCAGCGGAAAAGAAAACTGTCGGAGCTCAAATATGATAAAGTCTCAGCACGTTTTATCTTCGCTCCAGGGCAGCCTACTTGATTGGCTTGCAGCCTATTATTGATACGAAAAGTCTTGAGCGAGGTGCAAAGATTGATGAGGGTGCAGCTAACGCTTCGGCAGGACTTACTGCAAGATAATATATTATCTGCTCGTATAACAGATCTGGGTCTTGGATTCACTGATCGTAGGGGCTCTAGCGTTCGCGAGAAATCATAGTCCCACTCCTGCCTTGGTGTCAGGGCTGAAGCCAAGTCAGACAGGTTAATACGAGGACGAAAGATCATGCTCACAAGTGTTCAATAGCTCCCAATTTACGGCGATCAGAGTCTCCAAGTTTCGGATCCGAGTGGCACAATCTCTTAAAGCCCAATCAACTTCCTCGAGCATCTGCCACCAACCTGCTTTCCTCCAACTCAAGGTCTGCCAGAGTGGCGTCAAAACCCTAGCAGCCCTCTCCCATTGCTCGTTTTTCATATGTACCCTAGCCATCTCTAACTGCAGTCTCTCAACAGAGCGAACCTGATCTCTGTCTGCAAAGTAGTCTGCCGACCTTTGCAGGGTCCGCATTGAAGCCGTATATTCATCTGGGCCATTTCGTATGAGAAGAGGCACATCGTCTGCCGGCTCTCTGCAAAGGTAGGTATCATATATCGAGGGTATGTTGGAGGCTTGGGACTCCGACCTAGATGGAGAGGACTGTAGCGACATGATTGACGCTTTGTACGGCGATTCAGTTGATTTAAGCGGCCTATCTAGCCTATATCATTGCACTTCAGTTGGAGAGCTCCTACTGAGGACGACAGTCTATCAAGCACTGTCATTCGCTTTGTATCTCCATGCTCTTGGGCATCAGAGGAGTGCTCAGAGGACTAAGCATCTAAAGGGACGGTCAACTACTAAGCGATAGCAGTTGTGAAATAAAGTACAGTATTACTCGACTAAGTACTTAGGTAGGTAGTATTCATAGACGGATCCGGCCCTTAAGGGATGCCGCAGCTATCTAGTAGGGTTTCTAAGCCTAATAGGTTCCAGACTAGTACCCCACGTCGGTAATAGAAAAATCCGGATACTAGGCTAGGTGCCCCCATAGTAGCAAAACAATATCAGAAGACGACCGAGGGTCGGTCAAAAAAGTCGTTGCCGGTGTCCTCTCCAAAATTGCGGCCAAGACCGGCAACGACTTTTTTGACCGACCCTCGGACAAGACTTTCCCTACATTTTCTGGGCTAGCTCCGGGCCAAGTCTGGGCGGGCTTTCCCCCACGCCGCATGGGGCGCCAGCACCCAGGCAGCACCCAGGACCTCGCGCGACCCTCACCCACGTCGCGCGAGCGTACACCGACGCGACTACTCAGTTGGCAACAATTGGGATGCAGTTGAGGGTGATTTATCCTTTACTAGTGACCAAAGCTAAGTGGAAAAGAGAAGTTGGTTGGGGTGGCATATCAATTCTGACAATGAATGCGGTCAGACAGAGCTGAGGATCGAAGTATCGGTAGGCAAATCCTCATGCTACATTATGGGAGCGAGAAATTATTTGACACTGTACACGTTTAGCTCCCTTCGAGGCTTGTTAGATGATTCATTGCTTCATTAAAGTCTCTAGAGGCTTTTATAAACCTGAATGAGTCCGACTGGAGTAGTAAACAAGAATACTTGACGAACCTACCCGCAAGAGTCCACGCCAACTCGTTTTACATGTAGTCTAACCATCAATCTCCGCCTCGATTAAGCTCTCCGTACCCTGCTCGTAAGTCCAGATCCCTACCACCTTCAACCCTGCCTCGCCAAGCAACGTTCGCCACTGCGTCTCCGTTCGTTCTTTCACCGCACCCAAAGCCATCATAAGCCAATCCATCGAGGTAATCGATGACATGGCTCCAAAATCGGGAACAACGTTTTCATTGATGAGCAGCTTGGAGTAGCCTATTTGCATGGCTGGAACGATGTTGCTTAAGATTTTAAGACAGGATGCATTGTCCCAGTCGTGAAGGACGGAGTGGAGGTAGTATGCTCTGGCGCCTGTATGGTTGTCAGTCGTTTAGTTTCGCGTCTCAAACTCTGCCCTTGACGTACCTTTGATAGGCTGCGGCGTGAAGAAGTCGTAAACAGTCATTTCGATGCCGGCTGGAGCTAGGCTTATTTGATCAATCACGCTTGGCTGGTCTTGTAGTACCAGACAGCCTGAGATATTGGGATGCTTTGTCTTGAGTTCCTGAAGGTCATGACCGATGCCGCCTCCAACATCGACGAGGAAGAAGTTATCTCCAGCATCTTTGATACCTTGGCTCAGTCGGGCCTCCACAGGATAAAAGCCTTCGTCCATCCAGCTATGCTTTCCCTGGCGATACCCACTCATGTAGTTGTTGAAGCGCTCGAAATGCTCAGGGTGCTCCGCTAGCCATATGAAGAAAGGGTTCTTGGTATCGTGCGCGAACTGGAACGGACCGTCTGCGATGTCTCCGGGGTTTTGGTAATTCGTTTTCTCCAGATATGCAGGTATCCCATCAAAAGATGGTCCGGCGACATCGAATCTTCACCAAGATTAGCTTAGAGCAAGACTGGTAACGGGACTTGCAAACAGATAGCTTATCCCGTCGCGATACTTTGGGACGGTCAATGCTTTTGAGAAAGGAGTAGAAGCGAACTTATCCGCGTTCGCTTCTGTGATGATACTCATGGCGGAGAGATGCTTCATGGTCCGAGCTATTCGAATGTTCAGGACTTGTTGCAGGCAGCTAGGAGTAGTATACAAGAATAGCAACCGTGAAGACAGGGAGCGTACCAATCAGTGAGGCGTCCGCGCCAGTCGCTTTTGCAAGCTCCAAAGTGCTCACAGAAGCACCGTCTGCTTTTTCGAGCTTGTCGAAAATTTTCAAGTCGACTGCCATTCGAATTGCTGCAAATGCGGCAGGCTAAACACTGTCAGTATTTCAGGCTTGTAGAACCGTATACTGTCACATACTTCTGCGCAGCCGATTCTCTGGATGGTTTCACTTGGCGTCTCGAGGGCGACGGTCAATTGACGGGCTAGTGAAAGCAATTCCTCTCGTGCTCCAGGACCTTGTCGAGTAAAACCTTCAATAGAGGCAGCGATTGCCGTCAATACTTCAGTGGCTCCTTACATGGAGTGATCGTGTGGGAGACCCATTATGCGGGGTATAAAGATACACAGATTCTAAACGGCTATGCCTGAGAAGAGGTTTACGCATGAGAGGTGGGCGGTGGGTATGTTTTGGGATCAGTCCTTGAGATTTAGGGAGCGGAAGATGTCTGTCGCAGTACCGTTGGCTCGGACTTGATATTGCTCACTGATATCAGGTGGAGTGGGATGACTCGAGTCCAGCGAGTGACTTACTCTAAGTTGCACAAGGCTTTGCAAGAGCAAATTGGGCCATTCTTTAGATATCTTTCCTCGTGAAACGCAACCTTTCTTTACATTGACCACTTTTCAAAATTCCGATATCATTGCTCTTTTCGCTCAGACCGATATCAGATCAGATCTTTACTTCACCAGGAACCCGAGCTGTGTCTCTTCCGCACTGGTCTCCAGCACCCCGTGTGAGTAGAAAGGAACTCGTATAGCGCGAACGCTGTCGCTTCTAGTGAAGCCAAAGCTCTCTGGCTCTTCTTAATACTGCCCCGAGCGTCAAAGATACGCAGCGTTGTTTATTAGCATCTAAAGAAACACTGATTAGCTTGCCTCCCCTACTAAGATTACAATTACAATGTTGATTATGAGGTTCTGTGTCGGTAGATGTTCGAACATGAATGGTATCATCAAATTGAACGCCATGGTTAGCCTTATTAGTAGAACCAGGCTTCCCGACAGTAAATTTCATTGAAAGGTGTGGCCACTACGCAGTATAATTGGATGAATAGTACTGTATTGATGATAAAGGACATAGTTGCATTAAGAAGAAGCACCAACTATGGTGGTGTTCAGGAACAGAAATCTCTGCACATAGGGCTGACTTGGTGGCTTGGCATAGACCCTGAGAAACCTTCCAACAAATTTTACCTTAGTCAAAATTGCTGCCGCTAGATGAAATATTGTGTAATATTCGTGTTCTATAAATCCTAATAGACAAAGGATCGAGTAGGAGGGCTTGTAGGAGATCGAGATCGTCGCAGCCATTGACGCTTGGATTATAAGAACTGCAAAAGAGGAACGGACACCTATGCGAGCGAGTAAGGCTAACGGACCAGGGGAAGGCAGTTGGAGGAAGGATAAATTTGTAGGTAAAAGTGAACATGTAGAGAAAGAATAAAAGAAGGAGTTGGGAGTAGTAAGGAAGACGAGAAGAATAGACTTGAGGGAGCGACGTTGATAGTTAAGTGTCTTTCTTGTTGTCGCCGCTTTTCCATATTCTATTCTAGAGACAAGCACGCTCGAAAGGTGGACCTTGAACGGCTCAGCCTAAATCTCAACCAGGCTATCAGCTTGTGTAGTATCGTCGTACAATTTTTATGTGGCGGTCTTGGCATTCCTAGAGAAAATCGCATAATTAGCCTAGTCCCTATACTAAAATATCCTATAAATCCCTACCCTTATATTCTAATTATATTAGTCTTAATTAAGTAATTCTAAAGCCTAGATATATTTATTCTTTAGTATTTTAGACTTCCTAATAATATCTAGCTATTACGTAATAGTTATATATAAAAAGGCGCTTAAGTAGCCTACCTCTAATAGTATATTTATAATAGTAGAGCTTCCTAACTAATAACCTTATATACTTAGTTAATATACTATTAAGGTAGTAGAGGTTAAACTTACTCTTTAAATATATTATATATTACGTAGCTAGATAGCCCTAATAGCTCGGAGACTAGAAGCCTTTTATAAGTAGGTTTTATACCTACGAGAAGCTTCTCTTCTCTATTAATTAATTATATATATATAAAATTAGAATAGGTCTATTAGCTACCTTAATAATAGTAGTAATACCTTTATTTTACGCTTAGGTAACTAACTTCTCTTTAGATACTATATAATTATCTAATATAGATTAATACTATCCTTATAATACTAGATCTAATCTCCTTTAAGACCCGCTAAAGACTTCCGCTATACTTATTAGGTCTATACCTATGATAGTACTCTAACCTATTACCTAATAAGGCTCTTAATAGCCTACTAAGCTTCTCTAGCTATTATAGTATAATAACCTGCGTTAAAGGCTTTAGTAACTTAGACCTCTAAGTCCTTAGTTAGAGAAATTATTAGGGATTCCTACTAAGGCTTACCTAATTTACTACTCTTTCCCTACCTTCTTAATATTCTATTATTATAGCTCCCTAAATTAGCCGCGAGATTACTATTCTTACCTTTTAATTAGATAAATTTATATGGACGGGGCATGTTTTTATATTAGTTATTAATAATATAGCTTACTATATTATTTCTTTAATTATAAAGGATACCCTTAGGCCTACTAAACTAACTTAGGAAGCCTCTACTAGATAAAGAGGTACTTATTCTAGATTAATATTACTAGAAGTTAGTCTCCTTAAAGACTCTAGGCCTTCTTAGCCTTAAGACTAGGTAATTAATAAGCCTATATTATAAAAGGCTATATTTAGTTTTATTAAGGGAATAGAAGCCTCTTATAAGCTACTTAATAATCTACCCTTATTAGGTATATTATCTACGCTATAAACTAATATTATATTATCCTATAATAGTACTACTACTACTAGGTAGATATTTACTAAGGAAGCTATTTATAGAAGACCTATTAGCCTAGAACCTAACCCTTCTAGTAGTATAGTAAATATTACTATTAATACTAGTATATAAGTAGCTATTAACGCTAGGATAGTATAGTAGATACGCGAAAACCTACTCTAATAAAGACCTTCTAAACTACCTAGACTACTAGGCCTATATAGCTAGTTAGGTTAGGTAGGCTAGCCTAGCTAAATAGGCTAGCCTAGCTAGCTAGGTTAGCTAGGATAGTCTAGTATTAATACTAAAGGTAGAGAAAATTAAGGACCTTAATAGAATCTAGGAGATCTTAGCTATTTTAACCCTATATATAATAGTAAGTCTCTTACTACTAATTCTACTATTAAATATATTAGAAAGGAAACCTATTTCTATAATATTTATCTCTTCTTAAATTATACTAAGTAAATATACCTATTAAAGGATCTAGTAATTATATATAATAACCTCTAGCTAAGTCTCTATAACTAGGCCTTAGAGTAGTAGACTAGATAATTATTAGATATAATTAATACCTTATAATATTTAGTAATAGTATTAATAAATAGGCTAGACTACTAATAAGAAAGTTTAGCTAGCTAACTAATATTATAATTAATATTATAATTTATAAGAAATATATTATAAAGGATATTACTAACTATTATAAGCTTATAGAATTTAGTATAAAAATATTACGCTATACTAAAGATATAGGCTTAAAGGAAGTAAGAGTCTAATTAGATATTATTTATAATACTATTAATTAGGAGCTTCGCCGTAATATTTACTAACTAAATAATAAGACGACTATTAATAACTTTATAAATAACCTTAATAATACTAAGTATAGATAGTAGGCTTATATTAGCAGGTATTAGTCTATTAATACTTAGAATATTAGATAATCTCAGCGTCCTATCTATAAAAATAGGGAAGGATAGTATAATTAATATAGTTTTCCTAATAGAGTAGGCTATTAGCCCTATTAGCCTAGTAACTCCTACGGTAATACTCGCCCCCCTTTTTTAAATTATTAGAATAATAATTAGGCTTACTAATCGTAATAATAGTAGTTTTAACTAAATACCCCTTAAGTCTTACTACTAGACTAACCGTTGTTATAACCTACTAAATAGGCTATACTTCGCATACGCTTAGTATACGTTACGCCCTTATATTAACTTGTAAGGGGAAATAACGTATAAGGCTTACTAGTCTCTTTAAGGGGTTTATTAGATCCCTTATAGAATAATTCTTAGATTTCTTAAGAATTAGTCTTACTATAAAAATAGACTAATTTTATATTATTATATAACCCTTATAATTTATGATTATGCTAATTTTAATTCTTCTACCTATTTAAGGGTAGTAATCTATTATTAGTTATAATAAATATAACTTACTCTAGTAGTATTATAAGTAATACGCTGTTATAATAGAGTTAAGATAAAAGTAGTTTATTAAATACTATTAATAACTAGAAAATACCTATAAAAATTCAAGATTTTTACTTAGGAAAAGTATACTTAAAAGTATAATTTATTTATTTATTAGTAAGTAATAATAGTTATAAGGTAAGTTTAAGTCTAAATATAATAGATATTTATATAAACTCTTATAGATATTAAGACCCCCCTTAAGTATTATAAGAGATATAGGGTAAATATTATTAAGAATATTAATTTTTAATTTAAGGGATTATTTATAATAGTTACCTAGTACTAGAGTATTAATAAATAGTTATTAGGCCTACTTATATTATAACTCTACTATAATATTACCGTTTAAGACTAATAAGGTATAACTAAGTATACTATTATCGGACGACTTATTATATTAATTATTACTAAGAAAAGATATTATTATTATTAAGATAGAAGTATTTAAAGACTAATACTATCTATTAAGTACCCGACTAATTATAAGATATCTAGTATAGTAATATTCTATTCTATTAATAACTTTTATACTACTAGACTATTTAATATAATTCTTAAATTATTATATCCCTTCTATTATAATATATCTTTTATACTCTTATAATAACTATTAATAGTTATACTAGATTTATTATATGAATATAAAGGAATCTATTAGACGTAGGAGTTTATATAACCTAGTATTTATCTAGCCCTTTAAAGTTTAACCGGCGGTATTTAATAAATTAAATAGTAGAATAGCTTATTTTTATTATTAGAAAGTCTAATATTATAGTCTAATATAAAGATATAACTATATAACTAAGTATAATATTAAGCCGTTTTTATACTTTTAATATTATAATTAGTATTTTTATAGGCCGCTAAGTAGCTATTAATAGGATCTAGGCGTTAATAATAAGTTATAACTAATATATTAGGGGTAGTCTACCTATTATCTAATAGTACTTATCTATATATAATATTTCTTATTATCTAGCTAGATATATATTTAGGAGTTTTAGGCCTAATAATATAGAGGTTTCCCTATCTTATTACTTATAATAGAGCTATATATAGCTAATTATAGCTAAAAGTAGGCCTTATTTATAAGTTAATACTTATATACTTTATTAATTAGCCCTATAATTTATTAATAGTTATAATAAAGGCTAGTTAGATAGGGTACTACTTATAAATAAAAGGGGTATGAATCTACCTATTATTTTCTTTAGATTATAATAGTATCTTAAATAGTATTACCTTCTTACTATTATAAGTGCTACCTATAATCTCCCCCTTAAAGATATACTTACTATATCTTATTACTTATAATTAGGTCCTATTATATAGATATAATAGATTAAGGTTCTTTAATATTATAACTAGTATACCTAGCTTAATATATAGCTTATAAGATAGTAGGGAGGGTTTATAAAACCTATAAAAGTACTTAGGAGGGAAGAGTTTATTATCTTCTTCTAATATAGTATAATTAATACTCTAGTATGTTATTATATTACTAGGGATACGTAATATTATCTTAGTATTAATATTAGTAATATCTTTATTAGTAATAGTAAGAATAGCCTATTCTAATAGATAAACCCTTTAAGAGATATTTATCCTAATATTAGTATAGATATTCTTGACTAAATTATTAATAGTATTTCTAGGGGTATAACTATATCTCTAATATAATACGTCTTTATTAGTAGTAGGGCTTTTCTAGATATTAATACTATTACTAATAGTAAGGAGATTACTTATAAATAGTCCTATCTTATAATAGGTAGTATTTATTAGGTTAGGATTATTAAGTCGCTTATTAATAGTAAGATTTAAATATATAACCTTATTCTAGAAATAGGCCTTTTAAAGATACGCCTTAATAACCTAGCTACTAGATCCTCCTAGAATAACTAGGAGTATTTATTAGAAGTCCCTATAAAAATAGACTACCTTACCCCTAAAATAAGCCTAATTATTATTATAAATATTTTAAAGGCTATAACTAATAGCTTCTATATTATATTAACTCTATATAAGGGACTTATCCTAAAAGATAATATAAGCTTACTTAATTAACTTAATAAGATTAGTACCCTTCTTAATCTTATATAAGGAGGTAGTATTAGAGTCTAGGGGTATCTTATATTATAAGTAAGTAGTCTAACCTCCCTATAATAGTATTAATATAATACTAGAAGACGCTACTATTAGAGTAACCTTTTACTAGGAATATAGCCTTTTTATAATAGTATTTTATACTATTATCTTACTAGTCCCCCTAGTACTATTAAGGAAGAATAGTATACCTAGAGTACTAAATTTATTATTATTATTAGTGTTAATAGCGGCGATAATCTAATTAGTAGTATAGTATTAGTTAATATTTAGCCTATTTTATAAGACTTTAGCCTTATTAGGGGTAATTTAATAAGATATTTCTTCCTATAAAAGTCTATTTAGAATATTATTAAAATTATTAAATAGAATAGTTAGAATAGGTAGGCTATATTAGGCTAGATCCTTAGTATATTTAGGGGTTAATTAATATTCTAATTAGTTATTAATTAGGTAAAGGGCGTACTATTTAGTAAATAACTATTACTTATAATAATTATCTAGGATCTAAAGCGTTAAAAAATCCTATTATAAGAGGTATAAGTAGTTATTTAAGATATACTCCTTATATTTATTTTATAAGGTAAGGGTATTAGTAGGTTAGAGTTTAACTAATACTAATATAAAAAGACTACGTAGCTTATAACCTCCTTATAAGGGTACTACGTAATAACGTAGCTATTAAGTACTATAAACGGTATATATATATATATATATAAACTATATATTATAGGACTAATTTATATAGTATATTATCCTATTATAGAGGGGGGATAAATACTTAAATAATACTATTAATATTACTAACTATCTAGATCTAATCCTCTTCCTATATAATAAGGAGAATATAAGTATATAAGAGACCTTACTTCTAAAACTTAATAATATAATAGTAGCCTGTATAAACCCTAAGGATATATTACTTAAGGAGGTCTTTTATTAGCTCTTAGAGCTTCTAATTAAAGATATAAGTAATTAGGTTATAATAATACTCTAATATCTAACTAGATACTAGTAAGCTCTAAATATTAGGCTACTTAGGATTATATATAAAGGTAATAAAAAAATTAAGTTTACCTCTTTTTTACATTATTATTATAGCGTCTTATATTCTCGCTTTTATAGTATATAGGCTTCCTAGTATTATTAATAGGAGGATAGTTACCTTACTACTAATATCTTTAAGCGAGATATCTAGATTAGTATTAAGCCTATCTATTAGGCTAAAGTAGTAGTACGCCTAAATAGTCTATTAATTCTAATAATACTAATTTAGGTTATTAAGCTCTATTAATATCTAGATATTAATAGCCTAGTAGTTAAATAGACGTCTATTATTAATTATATAATTAAAGAAATTAGGCCGGATCTAGATATTTATTAGCTAATTATTTAAAATATATTAACTATCCCCTAACTAATATCTAAATTATTTAGAACTATTCATAATTAAGTAGATTTAGGTCTAGAAAATAACTAGGGAAATTTATTAAATAGTCTTACTTATATCTATTTTATATAAAATTATTATCTTATTACTCGCTAAGACCTATTATAACCCTAAGGTATATACTTACCGGTAATATACTAGTCTAGTTCCTACTTAGGGTTACTACCCTCTTTCTACTCTAGTTTATTATTACTATTAATTAAGGTATACTAGGTAAGTATACTAGTAATATAGTTCTATTATAATATATATAGTAGATAATTACTTAGAAGCTAGTAGCTAGCTAATAGGAGGTAGTTATACTATAACTATTTACTAAAGGGAAATAGGAGCGAATATTAGAGGGTTATATAAGAAGGATATTAATTAGGAATTAATATAAGGCCCCCCTTAATAATTTTAATATAGATATCCCGTTTAATCTAGCCTCTTATAATATTATTAGGAGTTATTATAATATAGGCTACTTCTATAAAGGTAGGGTAATTATAGGTACCCTTATCCTATTATTTAGAATTTAACTATTAGATATAAATACTTATAATATTAATAGGATATTATAATTTATTCTCCTTAAAGCAGTTATAATAGGATTCAAACCCCTAGATATATAGGTTAATAAACTAGAGGGTATACTAAGTAGAAGTAAGGGTATCTTAATTTAAATTATTAAAATATTAATAGTAAATATCTAGTTACTCCTATATACTATCTAGTATATAGATCTAAGCGAATTTTAGCCTAAAGCTATTATTAATAATAAGAGGACCTATTAGATAATAAATAGACCCTTAGATCTAGAAGGTAGTTTAACTAATATAGGTATTAATATTAGTTATACCCTTACTAGTAAAGGAGAGATAATTATTATAGCTAATAATATTATCTATATTACTAAGTAATTTATTAATAAATTATACCCTAAGCTCTACCTCCTTTTAAGGCCTCTTAGGTAATAAGTTAATATTAGCTAGCTTATATAACTAGTTAGGGGATAGCTAATTATTCTTCCTACTATTATAGTATAGCTATTAACTATCCCTTATACTAGTATATTTTTTTTTATAATAGTATATTATAGTATAGATATATATTAGTAGGGGTATTAAATAATCTATTAACTAGGTAGGGTATTATATCTCCTACTTTCTAGGGATCCCTATATACTTAATATCCCTAGCCTAGTGTCCGCCCTTAATATATATTATTCCGCCGTTAGTATAGGCCTTATTAGATAGGTAATTAGTACTTAGTATTATCCTCTATATTAGCCCCCCGTTAAGTATACTAGTAATAGGTACTTTAATTATATTTAAAGGGAGGCTAGGGAGTAATTTCTTAAGGCACTTCTTTAAAGGCTAGGGGAGTAGGTTACTAGGAGTCCCTAGGTAGAATAACCACTTAAATAGTTATACTAGTAAGGGCTATACGCTACTAGGGAGTAATACTATTATTAAGGTAGTTATAAGGGCGAGTACCTAATAGTATTTCTCTAGGGCGAGGTTCTATTAGTATAATATCTCTAGGGTTTACTAGTAGGTTCCTAGATTTAACCTAGGTTCTTAAGTTACTTTTTATAAGGTATCTAGTACGCCTTATACTATTACTCTTATAAGATTTAACCCTCTTATTAATAGTATTAGGGTGTAGCTTAAAAAGAGCTACGCGCTTAGAAGGTATTAGTAAGGAGGTAGAGGAGCTAAATTTAGTATAGGAGGGGTAATATTATATTATTTAAAGACGGCTAGTACGGTTTATATATTATAAATTATAAGGGGAGGTATTAATATCTATAAGTTAATATTAAAGGTAAAAAAGAGGTAGGAAGAAAAAACTATTAATATAATAGGGAGGCGCTAAGATATAATACGGTTAGATTAATTTAGGAGGTAAATCTATTAATTCTAATATATCTTCTAATATAATAGACTAATTTTAATTATTTTTAAAGTGTTAGATAGCTAGAAGTAAGTAATATAATATTATTTAGATAGAAAATATTATAAAGGGTAGGTATATATATAGGTAGAGTACGAAGAAATATCTAAGTTCTAATATTAGCGCTAGTCCTAGAGGGGTAATTAGGGGACTTATTAACTAACTAATAATAAGCTATGATAAGGTTAGGGTCCTAATTCTAGTATTTTCTATTATAGTAAGAAGATAATCCTAGCTAATAGGAAAGGGAATAGGAAAGTTATATAAGGGATATAAATAAACCTAATAATACTAAAAATACCCCTAAGGGAGATTTAAAGAATTATAAAGGAAGTATTCCCCTTATAATAGAACGCCTTATATAGGCGAGGAATAAGCGAGAAGAGTTACTATAAATTTAGTAATTTAAAGAAGTTAAAGTAGATATTACTACCTTAAAATTAGGGGAATAGATTTCTCTTTATAATAATAGTATTATAAGTTAGAAGTATATATATAATAAAGCTAAAGAGTACTTAAGTCCCTTTTAAAGTATATTAAAGCTAACCCCTATTCCTAACTATTATAATAAGAATATCTATAAATACTAAGACTAGATATAATAATATAATATATCTTTTTTATAGACTCTATTTAACTTTATTATATAGATATTATATATTCTATTTATAATACTAGTATTTAAGAGTAACCTAGAATAACTTTAAGCTACTTATTTATATTCTTATCTATTAAAAATATTAAGTTAGAAGGATTTTATAAACTTTTTATTAAATTATATTAAAGATCTTATAAATAGGGAGTTAAGTATATATTAATACTTAACGTAGGTAATTTATAAGTTTAAAATATACTTAATATCTTTAAAAGCCTAACTTCCTAAAAAAGTTAAAAGTAAGTAGGTAATAAATTTATATACTAAGCTTATTAAAGAGCTTTAAATTACCCTTATAAATTAGGGGTCCCTACTTAATATAAGAGATAAACTCCTATTATTAGTAGTACGCCTTAAGGCTAATATTAATAAGACTAGAAGCCTTAATAAGAAAAGCTAGTAAATATACTATATAAGTACGCGGATTATAATAAAGGTAAAAAACTATAAATAAATAAGGATAATATTATAAGGGGATAAGGAATAGGTAGTTATAATAGTAAGAGTAGTTATAATAAGCTCAAATCGCGCGACTTATTAGATATTACTTATTAAAATTATAATAAGAAGGGCTACTATACTACTAGTTATCTTAATCTACTAAAATAAAGTAGATTTTAAATAAAAGGAAGATACTTAAACCTTAGTACTATAAGTAAATAGGGCTAATATATAAGTAAAGAGTGGGGAAAAGGCTAGACCCTATTAAGGACTCTAAATTATTAGGGGAGAGGTTATAAGGAGTAGAGGTTAAACCTCTAATATTATATTAATATAAAGTTAAGGTAATATTAAAGTATAAGCCTCTTAAGTATAAGGGATATCTTAATTATAATTCCTAGCTAAATATTATCTTATAAGCTTATACTATTAAAGCGAGCTTAAAATATATTAAAGATATTAAATTACTATATCTAAGCTTTATAAATAGTAACCCTATCTTCTATTATAGTATATATAATATAATATATTAAACTACTAATAATTAGAGTTCTTCCTATTAATATACCTATATTTTCTATTTAATTAATAAGGTAGGATTACTACTAGTTATTAAGAGACTTATAAAGTATATAATAGGTATTAAGGTTAATATAAGTATAAGGAAGTAGTATTTTAAAATTAATAAGTTATTATTTTAATTAAATAATCTATAATAGTTTATAAAGTTCTTAAAGAAATAGCCTACTATTTATATACTTCTTATTTCTAATATTATTAATCTAGAACTTATATAATTAAAACTTAGAGTAGTAGAAGTAAGTAATTTAAATAAGGAAGATATAGTTAATTTATATATATTACCTCTAGAGTTTAATAAGTTCTTAGATATATTCTTAGTTAAAGAAGCTAGATATCTACTATCTTATTAAGGAAGTAATTATACTATTAATATAATAGGTAACCCGCCTTATAAACCCTTATATAACCTATTAAATATAGAATTAATAAAATTAAGATACTATTTAGATAAAGCCTTAATAAAAGGATAGATTAGGTACTCTAAGAGTCCCGTAGGATTACCTATCCTATTTATCTTAAAGAAGGATAGAGGCCTATATCTATATATTAACTACTATAAGTTAAATAAAGTAACTATTAAGAATAGATATCCTTTACCCCTAATTAGTAAAATATTAGATTACTTAAATAGAGTAAAAGTCTTTATAAAACTTAATCTTAAGGATATATATTATTATATTTATATTTAAAAAGGAGATAAGTAGAAGACTATATTTTATATATAATATAGTTATTTTAAGTATTTAATAATACTATTTAATCTTATAAATACTCTAGTAACCTTTTAAGCTTATATTAATAAGTCCTTAATAAGGTTACTAGATAAATTCTATATTATTTATCTTAATAATATTCTTATCTATTTAGAATTATATATAAAGTATAGGGATTATATATATAGAGTACTTAAGCGGCTTTATTAGTATAAATTATTTATTAACTTAAAGAAATATTAGTTCTTTATAATTAAAGTAGAGTTCTTAGGATTTATTATATTAATTAAAGGCGTAATAATAGATTAGCGTAGGGTAGATACTATCTAGTTATAGCCTAGGCTAAAGAGCTTCTATAAAGTATAGATTTTTTTTAGATTTATAAATTTTTACTATTATTTTATCTATTAATATTTATAGATTATATTACCCTTAATAGGGCTATTAAAGGGTAGTATAAAAGGCGTTAAGATAGGTCCTTTTAATTAGCTTAATAGAGTAGAGTATATATTTAATATACTCTACTAGGTATTTCTTAATATATTAATATTAAGATACTTTAATCTTATACTACCTACGTGAGTTAAGACTAATATATTAGATTTTAAACTAGCTAGTATTTTATTATAACTCTAGGAATTAGGTTAATAGTATCCTATAACCTTTTAAAGTAAAAAAATAAACTTAGCTAAAGAATACTATAAAACTTATAATAAGGAGTTACTTATAATAGTTATAATCTTTAAGTAGTAGAGATACTACTTAAAAGGTAGTTTCTATCTAGTTAAAGTACTTATTAATTATAATAACCTAAGGGGTTTTATAAATATAAAGGCCTTAAATAGTTAATAGGTAAGATAGGTAATAAGACTCTTAACTTATAACTTTATTATTAAGTATAGACTAAGTAAGATTAACCTAGCTAATATACTATTAAGGCGCCTTAATTATAAAAGTAAGGGTAGGGTAATAAATAAACTTATCCCTATATTATAATAAAAGCTATTAATAATAGTAGGTTTATTAAATCCTATTTTCTATATTATAATAGAGGCTTATATATTTCTTATTCTAGGATAGAGCTTACTACCCTCTAGTAATAAAGGTAAACTTACTATAATATATAATATATATATAAGGTAGTTATAAATACTAGTACTAGTTATAAGATTAATAATACTAGGAATTATTAATATAGCTATTAGAATAATAGTTTTAAATAGAGTATATCTATTAAGGCGTAGGGACCCTTAAACTAGTAATATAAAGAGTATAAGTAAGATACTACCTTAATATACTTATAATATAACTAAGAAATAGCTTAACCCTATTACTAGAATTATTAATTATAAATAACTTATTCTATATTTTCTAGCTAGTATAATAGTAGAGAATAAAATAGTATATATTATAACTTTAAAGTTTATAATTAAATTAATTAAAGTACTTTAATAAGAAGATATTTTTATTAGCTAGCGACGTATAAGTAAAATAATAGATAGATAAGTTAGAAGAGCTAGTTAATAGATATTTAATAGTTAAGGTTTACTTAGATATAATAAGAAGTTATATATTCTTAAAGACTTATTAGTCTATAAAGAGCTATTATAATACTATTATAATAACCCCTTAATAGGGTATTTTAGGCTTAATAAAACGCTTAGTCTCCTTTACTAAAAGTATACTTAAATAGATATAAAGGTAGATATTAAAGAATATATTAATTCTTATAATATTTATTAAAGAGTTAAAGTATAATAATATTAACTATATAGCGACTTAATTATACTTCCTAAGCTAACTAAATTATAGAGGTTAATTATAATAGATTTTATTATAGATCTTCCCTTATATAAATAGTATAGAGGTATTTATAATATTATTCTTATAGTTATTAATAAGTATATAAAGATACTTTACTACCTTCTTATATAAAAGGATTATAAGGTAACTAATCTTATAAATATCTTATTTAAAGAAGTCTTCCTAAAGTATAATACTCCTAATAATATTATATTAAATTAAAGGAGTCTATTTATAAGTACTTATTAATCTAACTTATACTACTATTTAAAGTTAAATTATAGGCTAAGTATAGCCTTCTATTTATAAACTAATAGTTAAATAGAATATTAGAATTAGATATTAGAATATTATTTAAGAACTTATTATAGTAATAAATAAGATAATTAAGTAGGGTTATTACCCTTGGCTAAATTTATATATTATAGTATAAAGAATATAATAATAGGCTATAATCCTTTTAAGCTTTATTATAATTATTAGCCTAAGATTCTTATATATTCTAAAGATAGAACTTATTAAGAGGAGGTACTAGATATAAGATAATATATCTAAAAACTTTATAAGTTATATAAAGACCTATTAAGTTAATAGTAAGATATATTAGAAATATAGGTAAAGTTCTATAATAGGAAGTATAAGCTAATATCTTTTAATTAAGGAGACTTAGTTATATTAAATATAAAGAACTTAAAGTAAAAGTAATTAAGTAAGAAGCTATTATATAAGCTTATTAATCTATTTTATATCCTTAGACTTATTAGTAAGTAGGCGTATTACCTAGTATTACTATTAATATATATAGTCTACCCTATTTTTAATATTTCTCTCTTAGAGTTATATACGCGTAGGTAAGGTAATACCTTTATACCTAAGTTACTACCTCTAGAACTTATTAATAATAATAAGTAGTAGGAGTTAAAAGAGATTTTAGATAAAAAAAAATAAAGAAGGGTAAACTCTAATATCCTATTAAGTAGAAGGGATATCCTCCTTAATATAATTAATAGGTTCTAGAAGAAAATCTAGAAGATATATAGGAAATACGCGAAGACTTTAATAAGAAGTAAAAGTATTATTATTAAAAGTAGGAGTTATAAATATTAAGATAGAATTAATAAAGGTAAAAATAATATTTAATTAATTATTTAAAAATAAGTATAAAGAGTATTAATCTCTTTTATCTTACCTATTAAAAGTAGGTAAAACGCCCTAGGGGCGCTAATATATAAGGATAACTTAGGAAAGAAGTAAAAAACTATCTAATTAAATTAGGAGAAGGGAACTTAATATTAAGTAGTTAAAGCTTACTTAGCTACCTATATAAGTATAGGTAATATAATATTAATACGCTAGGTACCTACTCCTTATTATTTATATCTATCTTATCCTTTAAGCCGGAGGCTAAGGGCTTAAAGCCTACTTAAAGATATATAAGTAATAGTTATAATAATTAATATATATAACTAAAGTATAAGGAAGTATACCTTAGCTTACTTAATATTATAAATACTTATAAGGGTTTTACTAATATATTGTATTATTTAAAGAATAGTAGTTTATACTTTTAATATATTTATTAGTTTCTTTTTATTACTAAGATATCTTATAATATAATTATAAGAAGCTAGTTTAAAGCGGACTATAATTATAATATTTATAAAGGTAATACCTATTACTTAAAGCTTTAATTTATCCTCTAGAGTATCTAGATAGTTAATATTATTAATTAATCAATAAAGCTTAATTACCTTATTATAAACTAGGATTATATTATTAAGAATCTAGAAGTTAAGTAATTAATATATATTATAATTATAAAAATAACCTAAGAAAATAGGGAAAACCTATTAATTTATAAGAGTAATAGACTTTTATATAATATTTATACTATTTAAGTATTATCTTCTTTTTATTAATAATTATAAATATAATATTACTTATATTATTAGTATATATATTAAACATAATATAATTATAAGTACTTATACTTAATAGGTCCTTTATTAATATAGTAAATATACCTCTTATATATATTTTATTTTAGATAGGGAACCCTATAAGAACGCGTAGCTAAGGAAGTAGGTATAAGAATAATATACTACTTTATATTAACTATATAGCCTAATTATAACTAAGTACTTACCTCTATAAAAGAGGAATAATAAGTAGGTATAATAGGATTATTATCTAGGCTAAAAGGATTATTAATACTTATATTAGAATTAGAGTAAGAAGCGGGCTTAAGGATAAGGTTATATAGAGGAGGAGTAGGCTCTTTAATAAGATTATTAATAAGAATCTCTATAAGATTTATAATAAGAGTTTCTATAAAATCCTTAATAATTAAATTACTTAACTAGGTATTAAGATCTACTTCTACTTCTATTATAAAAGCTAGGCGTACTACGTATATTTTATATTAAATTAAGCTATATTATATTAATTATATTTATATAAAGAGCTAATAAACTAACTTATAAGTAATACCTAAGATATTAAGATATTAAATATTATATTATATAATTAGCTATTATTATATATATTATATATATTATATATATATAAAAAGAGAGGGCGCTAAGTACCTAGAAAAGATATTATTAATAGTTATAAAAGATAAAGTATTAAGGAAAATTTTAGGTATTATAATAATAATATTAAGGCGCTAAGACTATATTAATATAGCTATTATTCTTATATATAGAAAGTTATTATATATAATACGTATACTTTAAATTATAATATCTACGCGTAATAAATAGCTATATTATAACTATTATATAGGTTATAATCTTACTTTATTAAGTTCTTTTCCTTATATCTTATATTAGATTTAAAGGTTTTTATTAAACTTAATTAAATAGGCTATTTATATTAAACTTAAGGGCGAGTTTTATTAAGAGAGGAGGTAATTATTATAACTTATTAAATAGGCTATACTTCGTATACGCTTAATATATATCACGCCCTTATATTAACTTATAAGGGGAAATAATATATAAGGCTTATTAGTCTCTTTAAGGGGTTTATTAGATCCCCTATAAAATAATTCTTAGATTTCTTAAGAATTAGTCTTACTATAAAAATGGACTGATTTTATATTACTATATAACCCCTATAATTTACAATTATAATAACCGTCAAGTCGGGATTCGGTACTAAGATTTAGTACCGACCGAATACTCAGGTTAAGGTCTTAGTACCGACCGAAATACTCGGTACTAGCTATTAGTACCGACTCGCTAAGGCCTCGATACCTTAGCGAATCAGGTTGACCCGACTCGAATCGCTAAGGTATCGCCAAGACGCCAAGCCCCTAATAAAATAGTAAGGAGCCCCAAAATTTTTCTAGAATTACCCCTATACTAAAAATAGATTTTTTTTAAATTAGAATTTTAATACCCCGTTTAGTTCCCTAGTAATATGCATTACCTTTTTGTATTACCTTAAAGAATTACTATAAGGGTGCTACGCAATGACGTGGCTACTAAGTACTATAAACGGTGTGTATACGCATATATATAGAACTCTCTATTCTTATTAATAGTAAGACTAATTACTACCCTTCCCTTTAAGGGGAATTCCCTCCTTTATATATTATAGGGAAAGGGGTAGCGTAGTACTATTATATACTATAGACGCTATATTAATAGTAGTATTATATTCCTAACTAGTCTTTATAATTATCTTCCTATTTAGGCTCTTAGGCTTTAAGAGTATAAAAGGTTATAATCTATAAAAGATACTCCCTTAATAATAGAATATACCTCTAATAAGAGTATAATAATATAATTAATTATAAGACCCTCTAAGCTAAGCCTTAAGGAATTTATAGTTTTATTAAATTATAATAGTCGCGGATACTACTCTTATATATAATCCTCTATTATAATATATTCCTATTATACTTCCTATTATCCTTTATTAATTTATTATAAAAGTAGTTAGAAGTCTTAGTATTTTAAAGTAAATAGGAAGTTATTACTATTAAGGGTTTATTAAGTACTTAAAGCGTACCTTTTTTTATATAACTTTAATATTATTCTTTTAATTATAATATCTTTATTTTTTATTAATTATATTAAGTCCTTTTTAAGTTTTATTTATATTATTACCCCCTCTACGCCTTATTATACCTCCTTATACTTCTAATAGTTATTTTATAAGTAATCCTTAATAATAAACTTACTCTTATTACTAATTAAAAGAAGATTACTACTACCTCCTCTACTTATAATAGAATATAACCTCCCCTATTAAGCTACTCCTAGCCTATTTTTATATTATCCTATATAATATACCTTTATTATACTATATTTTAATCTAAAGAGTTATAAGTCTAATATTTTTAGTTAAGGCTTTATTTATCCCTTTAATAGTATAACTTATATACGCGCCTCCCCTAGCTCTATTAAATATAATTATTATAAAGATCTTAATATTAAATATTAATAAGAGATCCTTACTTATACTTACCGCGTTTATACGCGCCTTCTTTAATCTTTAAATATTATAACTACTTTAAACGCTAGCTCTAACCTCCCTTAGCTTACTAGATTCTAATAAACTTTTAATAAGCTTATTTAATAATATTATTACTACCTTTACTACGCCTCCTCTACCCCCGCTACTATTATAACTCCTATTAAGGTTAACCTAGCTATTACTATCTATATTATAAATACCCTAGAGGGTATTCTTAATATCCTTTATTAATATATATATATTACTCTATCTCCCCTTCTAAAGTACTTTTAAAGCCTTATTAATATATTATAAGAGCGCCTCCCTCCTATTATAAAGGATAAAGAAGAGGATAATAAGGAGGATACTCCTATTACTAGTAGTAGTAATAGTAATAGGCCTAGTACTACTACTAGTATAGTATAGTAGCCCTCTCTTATAACGCCTTTAGTAGTCTAGTTATATTAGGTATCTTTCCTTTTTTTTTTTTTAATAATAATAGAAATTATTTCCCCTCTTATATAATATAAACTTTATACCTTAGGGTAATCCTACTTAAATTTTTCTAATATATTTAGTATATTAACTAAGTCCCGCTTATATAACTATTAATTATAATTATAAGATTAACCCTTCTACTTTACTAAATATTAAGGTTTATTATAAGAGATTTTATAATTAAAAATAGCTTTAACTTCCTATTTATCTTTATTATTTATAAGCTCTACTTATATAGCTTTTATAATACTCTTACTATTACCCTAATATAACTTTATAAGTAAGATATAAAAGATATTATATATATAAAAGGTATTAAGTAGTTATAACTTATATACCTAACTACTAATATAATTAAAGACCTTAAAAGGCCTTAAATAATATTATAATAATTTCTTAATTACTTATATTAATCTAATATACTTTATATTTAATAAGATATAATTATTTATATTATATTATCTTTACTTTTATTATTTATTTATATACTCTACTTATATAGCTTATACTTAATATAAGTACTACTTTAAACCTTCCCTTTATTTCTAAAGTAATTTAACCCTTTTTTATATTAATAGGACTTCTTTTAATAGTAGCTTTAAAAGCTTTATATCTAGCTTAAGTAAGTAGTTATAAAGCGCCTTATATAAAGGTAACCTAGTACTAGTATACTTTATATAATTATATATAAACTCTATTAGATAAAGTAACTCTACCTAGTTATCTTATCTCTAGGTAGAATAGTAGTATAAATACTACTTAAATATACTATTCTATCTCTCTATTTAACTATCTATTTAAGGGTAGAAAGTAGTATTAAGCTTTCTTTTTATATTAGTATAATAATATATAGCTACTTAGAAGCTACTTATAAATACTATCCCTTAATTACTAATAATACCTTCTAGCTAATTAAACCTTAAAAAGATTTTATAATATAATAGGTTAATAATATTAATAGTATTAATTATCTTTATAATAAGTAAATACCTAGCTACCTTTATATAGTAGTTTATAACTATTAAGATTATATTATAAATACTACCCTTTTATTTACTTAAAGGGAGATTTATAATAAAATTTATTATAATTTCTTAAAAAGGTCTTATAAGTATTAGTAATAGTAATAGTATATTATAAATAGTATATCTATATAGCTTTATTAATTAATAGGTTAAGTATTTTTATATATAATTATAAATATCTTATCTTATTAATTTCTAATAGAACTTTTATTTAATAAGCTCTTATATATACTTTTATAAGTAGTACCTAATATAAGGATTATTATAATAAAGCTTTAAGATTTCTTATCTAATTACTTTATTATTAGGTATAAAAACTATACTACCCTTATAAAGGACCCCTATCTTATCTATTAATAGAGATATATTAGCGGCCTTTTTACGGCTCTAGGACTTTAATAATTATTTCTTATTATAAATATCCTTATCTCTCTTTTAGAGATATTAGAATATCTCTAATATTAAGTTATTATACTTATTTTATACGCGCTTTATTATTAATATAGTTATAATATACCTTCTAAGTACTATTTAATTAATATTAAATTATCTTATAATAGGGTTTAAGCTATTACTTATACTACTCTACGTCCTTAAAAGCGCGTTACTCTCTCCTATTTTTAGGGTATAAGGCTTTTTAAGCCCTATCTTTAACCTTTTATACTATTTATAATTATAAGCCTTATTATCTTATAAACCTTTATAAACACTATATATATAATACTTATTAAAAGGAATATACCTAATATTCTTTAACTTATTTTATAATATTAATAGATAAGTATCTTTTTTATTTATTATTAATATATAATCTAGTTACCTTAATAGGGTATTAGCTAGATTCTTAGTACCTATATAATAATATATCTTAAAGTTATATATTATAAGCTTTATTACCTAATATACTTATCTCCTTATTAATAATAATATTATCTAGAAATACCTTAAGTTATTATAATTAATAATTATTATAATTAGGTATAAGCTACCTTCTAAGAAGTACTTTTATACCTAGAATACCTTAACTATTATAAGTAGTTCCTAGTTATAAGTCTTATATCTAGTTTCTACTAAATATAACTTATAAGAGTAGAAGGTAATAAGATACTATTCTACTTCTATCCCTTTTATACTAATTAAGAATTTTTATAATAAAATAATTATAATAGCTAGAATTAAAGTATTAATCTCTAGTTAGATTTCTCTTATAAAGTTAAAATATATAAGTAATAGTACCTCTTAAAAGAGTTACTTTAACTACTTAAATACTACTCTTATAATATTACTTAATATTAACTTTTTATTTTTAATATA